>WNFU01002095.1_pt1 | contig 66263 bp, 44 predicted proteins | sample 5400121 | NCBI WGS metagenome assembly WNFU01 (sample SAMN13153360, study PRJNA577476) | soil metagenome | isolation source: 100 cm soil or saprolite under grassland replicate 1 | place: USA:California | collected 2016-06-15 | reverse complement strand
TCGCCTCGCCTGCGTCTAGTGATTATTGCTTGCGATCTTTCGTATCCGGCCCAGGCGCGCCGCGAGCCTACAATCGGTCTTCCGCCCACGACTGCGCGCTGGAAGCGACGCGTACCCAGGGATTTTTTATGACTTCGGTTTGTTGATCGCGCCTTCGACCGGGCTTTTCGCGCCCTCGGTGTATTTCGCGCCGATCAATTCGTATGTCTTCTCGGCGCGCAGTTTCAGGCGCTCAAGCCCTTTCTGGAAATCCTCTTCTTTGGCGTTCTCGTCGCAGAACGCGCAACAGCTTTCAAAAGTCAGGCCGAGCCGCTTCCACTGCAGCATTCCTCCAGGCGTGACCTGATCGGTCACAGGGCACCAGACCGCGCTCATCGCGCTCATGAAGTTGTTGATGAAGCGCTGGCGCTCGGCCGCCTTGGCGTATTTATCCGGGTCTTTGAAGAACTTCTCCTGCGCGTCCGCCCTGGCGCCGCGATAGCTCACGCCCTTGTATTCCCACGTAGGCAGCTTCGGATCGGAGGGCTCCAGGTAGACCGGGCAGAGATCTACGGATTTCTGCGCCTCGGGAATTTTGACCTTGTCGAGCATCACCGCGTCGGGGGGCAGTTGGGCGAAGGCGGCGCTTGCCATCGCAAGGAGTATGAGAACTATCAAGGCCAATCGTCGCAACATACGTTCGTCCTCGGAAAATGTAGGGCAAAGCGGTCCAGTTTGCCTGACGTCTTCGAAAGGGTCTTTGAAGAAAGCAAGGCAAACTGGACCGCTTTGCCCTACATTCGCGCCACTCAATCCTGAGCGCTTTGACCAAGCGGCTCCGGCAAGCTCAGCGCAACCAGCCGCCCGTCCATCGTCGCCAACACAATGAACTGCTTCCCGCCGGCCATATAAGTCATCGGGGTTCCGCTGGGCTGCGCGGGCAACGGGATCTCGGCGATCACTTTGCCCGTGGCTTTGTCGAAGGCGCGCAGCGTGTTTTCTCCTCCGCCGGCGCGGCCTCCGCGACCGCCCGCCCCCTGACCGACGAACAAGAGAGTCTTCGTCAACAGAGGCCCGCCTCCGCCCGCGCCCACAGGCCCGACGTCGACGTCTTTCCCGCTCATCTCCTTGATCACTTCGTTGATTCTCTTTCGATCACCGTCGCCGTGCGCGATCATCCAGGCGTGGTCGCCGGTGTTGAGGTTGATCGCGGTGATGCGTCCGTAGGGCGGTTTGAATAGCGGCAGCCCGCGCGGGCCGTTGGCGGCGCCGCCGATTGAGGCTCCTCCGCGGATGTAATTGAAGTTCGATCGCGCCGGATCGGGCTTGACCAGTTTAACGATGATCGGCGCTGTGATGGACGGGACATAGAGCATTCCGGTCTGCGGGTCGAAAGCCGCGCCCCACCAGTTGCCGCCGCCGGCCCAGCCCGGCAAATTGATCGTCCCTTTTTCGGTCGGCGGCGTGAAGATCGGCCCGTGATCGTTCTGTTCGAGAATCTTCTTCGCTTCCGCGCGCAGTTCGGGCGTGAAGTCGATCAGGTTCTCTTCGGTCGAGCCTTGCCGCTCGAACGGCGCGGGCTTCGTCGGGAATGGTTGAGTCGGCGCCGAGCGCTCGCCCGGCGCGGTGGATTGCGGTACTGGGCGATCTTCGATGGGCCAGACCGGTTTGCCGTTCACGCGATTAAAGACGAAGGTGAAGCCTGTCTTGCTGATCTGCGCCACGGCCTTGATTGTCCGTCCGTTGACCTTGATGTCGCATAGCACGGGCGCGGCGGGCAGATCGTAATCCCACAACCCGTGACGCACGGTCTGAAAATGCCAGACGCGCTTGCCGGTCTTCGCCTCCAAACAGATCAGCGATTCGGCGAACAGGTTATCGCCCAGGCGATGTCCGCCGTACCAGTCGTTTGTCGGCGTGCCTGTGGGCAAATAGACGTAACCCAGTTCTTCGTCGACGCTCATCAGCGTCCAGACGTTGGTGTTGCCGGTGTACTTCCACGACTCGTTCTCCCAGGTCTCATTGCCGAACTCGCCCGCCTGCGGCACGGTGTGGAATATCCAGAGCGGCTTGCCGGTGCGAACGTCGAAGGCTTGAACGTCGCCGCGCGGATACTCTTTGACTGTCGGCCCGTCGTGGATCGAAGAGCCGACGATTACCGCGTCGCGGCAGATCACGGGCGGCGATGTCACCGCGTAATTCCGCGAATTGACGGCGAGAGGAATCGCTTTCGCCAGATTCACTTTTCCGCCCTCGCCGAATTCGGCTACAGGTTTGCCTGTCTTCGCGTCAATCGCCCACAGGTAGGCGTCGGCTGTGCCGATGAAGATCCGCTCCTGTTTTCCGTCCGTCCAGTGCGCGACGCCGCGATGCACGAAGCCGAGATTCGCCGGGCGTCCGGCTTTGTAAGCTTCGGGGTTGAAGGTCCAGATCGTCTGGCCCGTCCCGGCGTCGATCGCCGCCACCTGAGAGAGCGACGTGCTCGTGTAAAGCCTGCCGCCGATCATCAACGGAGTGGCCTCCTGAGCGAACGAAGAGAGCATCCGGTTCTCTTTCTGCAGCGGCAGATCGGGCGAATCCCACGCCCACGCGACCTTCAGTTTGCCGGCGTTCTCTTTGTTGATCTGGTCGAGCGGCGAATATTTGGTCGAGCCGCTGTCGCCGCCGTAATAACGCCACTCGCCTTTTCCGGCCCCGTCCTTGGCCGGCTTCTTCGCGCCGTTCTGGGCGGCGATTGGAATCGTGAGCAGGGCGATGATCAGGCAGACAATGAACAACGAATATCGCGTGAAACGTCGCATACCGGATCTCCTTTTCATTCCGGGTCAGTTTTCGATATGGAGTTGATGATACAGCCATCCACGCCGCCGCCGCAGGCGCCGCAGAACGCCGAAGGCTCGCAGAGAAGACCAGAGGGAGCGGAAAAGAGGGAAGAAATACTCTCTCTCTTCTACTCTCTCTGCTAGACCTCGGCGTTCTCCGCGCCTGCGGCGGCGGATGGATCTTTCGAACCCGCAGACATTGCTACAGAGCCTACCACGGGGAGCGCGGGGATCACGGGGAAAGTCAATACAGATCAGCCTCCCCGTGATCCCCGCGCTCCCCGTGGTTGATCTGTGCGCCCCAATTTCGCTTGGTTTGATTTGGATGATTAGAATCAATCATCAGTAGCTTTTCTTCAGAACTTCATTCAATGAGTTCAAGAACGCTACGAGAGGGGCGATCTCCGCCTCGCCGATCCTAATCTTCGCCAACTCTTCGTCGCCTTCGCGGACGCGGCCCGCGCGGGCCATATCGCTTAAACGAATTATCTCGCCCAAGGTTTCTTCCAGCGTTTGAATCGAGCCGTTGTGAAAATACGGTTGCGTGTAAGCCAGGTTGCGCAGCGTGGGCGTTTTGAACGTTGCGGTCATCCGCCGAAGGAAAGCGTCATCGCTCTCTCCGGCGCGGCGCAGAGAAGATGTTTTCAGGTCGACGAAATTCCAGAAGCCCAGATCGGCCTCGCCCGGCCTCTCCCTCGACGGGTTTTCGCGGAACTGGGGCGAGGGGCGGCGCGCCGACGCGGCCCCCGGAACGGGCAGCGCCGCGAACTTGCCATCACTATGAACGCGGTCGTAATCGAGCTGGCTGACGCCTTTGTTATGAAATGAAAAATCGGTGAAGAGCGGGGGCGTGTGGCAGGTCGCGCAATTGCCCGCCCTCGCATCGTAGAACAGCTTCAGCCCTTTGAACGCCGTCGCGTTGAAACCATTCGTGAGTTTGACCGCGCCCTTAGATTCGAGCGAATTGATCCGGGCGAGCAGCCGTCGCGCGAAGGCTTTGCCGTCTTCGCCCGGCGCTGGTCTGCTATCCAACCGGTTCGCTTCGATGAATTTGTCGTACGGGGAATCTTTGCGCGTCTTGAGAGTGCGGATGAAGCCGGACACGGCCTTGGCCATCAGTCCGACCACTTCGTCGCGGTTGAGTTTCTCAACGTCGACATCGAACACGGCCTTGAACTGATTCCGATAGTCCTCGGCGCCGCCGTCCTTCAATATGACGGCGCGCGCGCGTTCGAAGGCTCGCGCCTCTTCGCCCGGCAGCCATCCCATCGGACGCCCGGAAATAGTTCCCTTGACCAGCTCTTCGAGCGAGCCGAATTCGCCGTCATGATGCAGCCGGGGCGCTTCGGCCACGTCGAAGATCGTCGGCGAATTGCGCAACCCGAGCCGGCGGCGATCCTGCGCGCGCGACGAGACCCAGCTCCGGTTTAAGAAATCGGCGTAGGCGCGCATGCCCTGCGGGTCCTGGTCGAACATGTGGCAATTGCTGCAACTCGCGGGCAGATCCCCTTCGGGCGTCGAGAACCGGTCGTCTTTGAATAAACGCTCGCCGAGACTAATCAGGGCTGATCTTTCCTGATTCTGCTGAGCCTGATTCTGCTGAGCCTGACCGAGCGCGGGTCGCGCGAGGTCGCCCGTGGAGTTGAAGGGCGAGGGTGAAGCAAGAAAGGCAATAAAGGCAAGAAAGGCAAAAAGGCAGGCCTTTCTGCCTTTCTTGCCTCTCTTAGCTTTTTTGGTTCCGCTTTGCATTCCTTCGATAAATGTTCACTCTGAATGCGTCCCGACGTCAATAGAGACGGGGGAGACGGGAGACGTCCGATTCACTCCTTGCTTGGATGGCCCTCGACCAATTCGATGCGAATCTTATCCGGCCCTTCGATGAACGCAAATTTTATCTTGCCGCCCGCGACCGACCGAATCTCGTCAGTCACCTTGACGCCGTCTTTGCGCAGTTTCTCTAAGGCTTCGGGCAGGTTCGCGACGCTGAACCCGACGTGGTCGACGACGCGGCCCTTAGTCGATTCAAGCTCGGTCTTGCCTTTCCAATGTTCGGGATAAGCCTTCTTTGTGTACTCGACCGGATAGATGATGATGTTGACGTTGTCCATCGTCAGTGACGTGGAAGGGCCGATCGGGTATTCGCGATAAAGGCGAGGCGCGCGGTTGGCGGAGCGGAGCTTGGCGCCGAAATATTTCGCATACCATTCGCCGGCCGCCACCGGGTTGGCGCTGAAGAGATGCAGATGGCCGAAGCGATGATGACTGGCCGTGTTGATTTCGATCAGAGCTTTGTCGGGGCTTTCGACATAGGCGTAAAAAAAACTGCCGGGCGGTGTGTTAGCGCTGATGATGTCGCTGATGTCCGTCAACTGCGTGAAGAACTTCGTTCCCGCCGCCACGTGCTTTTCGTAAGTAGCCTTCATATCCTCGGCGCCCCAGCCGAAATGCCAGATCGCCGAAGTCAATTCCCAGGGCGGCGCCTTTTCGACTTTGCTAAACAGCATCCAGGATTTCTGCGCCCAGACGGCGTCGAGCGTCCCGGCGAACTTCGCCTTCTCGCAATCGAATTTCGAGGTATAGAAATCAATCGCGCCTTTTGGGTCTAGGGTGTTCAGGTGCAAGTGATGAAAATGGGTTTCGGGAAACTGAGCCTCGGCAGGCTTGGTTTCTGAAGCGGTCTGTTTCGTCTCCTGCGCGTTGAAGCCGTATGCGCACAACGCCAACGCCGCTGAAAAGAGAAGAAAGCTGACGGGCACAGGCCACAGCCAATATTTTTTACTGAGCATGAAGATTCTCCCCGGATGACATTCTTCCCGCCGCATAGCGGCGCCGTGAATGTAGCCGCGCGTTTTAACGCGCGGTAATCGGCAAAATTGGACTCCCAGTCGCGTCAGCGACGGTTGAGCCTGAGACGGATTTTTTGGTGTCGTTGTAGGTTCAATCGTCGCTGACGCGACGAGGCAATGTTTTTACGCCTGTCCCGCGCGTCAAAACCTTGTCATTACCCAAACTTTTGCACGAAATGGATGTTCACATCTTCAGCCTGCGGAGCAGGCGGCAGAATAGAGCCTGGGGTGGAGCGCAGCGGAACCCCAGGAAGAGGGCGTAACCACACATCAAGCCCGCGAAGCGGGCGGCAGCTTTTTGTTATTCGCCATTTCATGATCATTGAGATTGGGCCAATCGCTGTCGCCCGCTTCGCGGGCTGGGATAATAAACCCCTGTCGTACCTGGGGTTCCGCTGCGCTCCACCCCAGGCTCTATTCTGCCGCCCGCGTTCGCGGGCTTGGGTACAACAAACGCGCTTTGTGTAAAAGTTTGGGTAATGACAAGGCGTTAAAACGCACGGCTAAATTCAGGGCGCCGCTGACGCGGCTAAAAATGGGCGGTCCGACACGCCGGATTGCGCGTCAGACCGCCCATTCAGCTTACTTGCAACGGACGGGCGGCTCAATCGGCCGCGCGAACCCAGCCGTAAGCCGCATTGCTGCGCTGACCGCCGCGATCCAGATAGGTCAATTTCAGCTTCTCAAGCCCGTCGGCCGTCATGGCTTTACGTTTGGCCTTCACGTCGACATTGTAGAGCTTCGCGGCGTTCAGCCCGAAGATCTTGGCCTTGTCTTCTTTGGTGAGCTTCTTGTAGCCGAACTTCTCGCAGAACTCGTCGCTGATCTGGAACCGCTTGAACGCGTCAATGGCCCACTGCGGCGACCCCCACCACAGACAATCGGTGCCCCAGATGACGTGATCGGCGCCGTAATGTTTGATGTTCTTACCTATCCCGTGCATGCACATCTCGGGATGGACGATGGCAAGCGTGTTGAAGAAGCTTCCGATCTCGCAATAGACGTTGTTCATATTCGGGTTGCGCTTCTTGATGTCCATCAGGATCTTGTGCCACTCGAAGTCGCCAGTCGCCGGGTCATAATTGTTGTGGTCTTTGTCCAACCAAACGTCGCCGGGGGCCATGCCCTGTTCCATCTGGCCGTGCTTGATGGCCGAGTGATAAATGACGAAGTTGAAGTCGGGGTTGCGCAGCGCGGCCTTCTCGACGTCCTTGGGGTTGGCCAGATGGCCCAGCGTGCGAGACTGGTACGAATAGCCTTTATGCACGCTGATCAACTTGAGGCCGCGTTTGCGCGACTCTTCGATGAACCATTGCGCGTTGTCGTCATCGAGCTGGAAGCCGTTGCCGGACCGGCCGGGATCGGTGTGGCAATACCATTTCCAGGAGTTGATGCCGTAGACCTTAAGCTCGCGCTCCATCTGTTCCAGACAGGCCGCCTTGTCAACCTCGTTCTTGGCCTTGTCCCAGTAGTGGTTGGGCGCGAGGTTGCCCTGATTCAGGGCGCGCTGCGAGCCGGCCATCTCATTGATCTCCTTGCGGGCTTGGGCCATGACCCAACTCGGCAATACCTTGCCGGCCACGCCCGGCGTGCGCGCCGCGCCTTCGAGAACCTTGCCGTCCTGATCGCGCAACTCCTCTTTGCCTGGCACGCCTGAGATCACGACCATCATGGTTTCGCTGTCGAAGAACATCTCCTTGACGAAGTTCTTGAAGTTGTACGCGTCAGCGTCGGCCTTAAGAGTGAAGCCCATGTTCTTCACGAACTCCGAGTTGCGGAAGCCGCCAATCGCCAATCCATTGGTGAAGTGCGCTTGCACGTCGATAATGAAATACTCGTCCTTCGGCCACTTCTCGTCGTAAGCCGCCGATTCCCAGGTCTCGACCTCGTCCACGTCCCAGTAGTTCTTGCCGTAAGCGAGGTTCGACGCGAGGAAGCATGTGGCCAACCCCATCGAGGAGCGCATGAAGTCGCGGCGCCTCATGCCCAGCTTCTTCGCGCGCTCCTCCGAGAGTTCGCTGATCAACTGCTCCATGTGCCTCTGTTTTTCAGTCTGCGGGCGAGGCTCGAACTCTTCGTTCGAGACCACCTGCGTGGGCATTGGCGAATCAACGCCCTTCTTCATGTCGCGAATCGCTTTACGAATCCACATATGATGACTCCTTGGGGTAATGTTCGTAGTACCGCCTTCAGGCGGAAGCCGAATCCTTCCGCCTGAAGGCGGTACTACGAACTCAACGTCTACTTGTTAGAAGCGGTCTGCGTCTGCCCCTGCGCGCGCAGGTTCTGACCATCGATCGTGTAATCCACCCACCCGATCATCATCTCTTCCCAGGTTTGATCCCCCCAGCGGACGGTGATGGTAGGGTCGGGGTTGAACTTGTTGGCGGCCGAATTGTCATGGTGCGCCAGGCAGTCGATGCGGCTACCTTTGGGAACGGCGATCGGCTCCTTGACGTAGTAATTCAACTGCCAGTTGAAGTCGTACTTCGGCACGCGCAGCAGAATCTTCTCCTTACCGTCGGGGTAGACCAGCTTGTACTCGAAATCTTTGCCCCGGACGTGCATGTGAGGCATGAAGGAGTGGATGTGCGCGTCTTCGGTGAAGGTGAACGACGAGCGCGATTCGAAGTTCGCATCGCCCGGCGGGATCGCCAGTTTACGAGGATCAGTCGAGACGCCTCTGGTGATGACGCGCTTTTCGACCGGCTCTTTGGCGAACCACAGCCCAACGCTGGTGCGGTCCTTGGCCGCGACGCCGTTGGTCGTGTAATGCATCTGGAAGATCAACATCGAGCCTTTCTTGACCAACTTGGCCTGGCCCAGCTTGAGCGTGAGCGGACTCATTCCCGGCGCCCAGCCGACGAGCATGCCGTCGGGATTCATGCCGCGGGGCCGGTTGTTTTGCGCCTGCGGATCGCGCGCGGCTTCGGGGTTGACCCGACGCTGTCCCGCCGTGATCTCTCCGGCGGCCGGAAGCGGGCCTTGATCAGGCTCGCGAACGCTGACTATGACGTGATGCACGACGCTCGGTTCGCCGCGTTCGATCTGGGCGAATTGAATGTATTTGTCCTCGGCGAAGTTGGTCGGGACGGCCCAATAGCGGTAAGGCACTGTGCCGTCGGCGGGAATTGACGCCTCTTCGGTCAACGAGAAGACGGCGTCAGGCTGTCCGAATTTCCATCCGACGTCGTTGAATTTCGGCGCCGGGGGCAAATCCTTCGCGTCGCCTTCCTTCGCTCCGCCGTCTACCCAGGCGCGGATCGTAGCGATCTGCTGCTCGGTCAATCGCGGGTCGTTGAGGAATTCGCCGTGATTCGGGTCGGCGTACCAGGGCGGCATCTCACGGCTCAGGACTTTTTCGCGAATCGATTTAGCCCACGGCCGGACATCTTTGTACGCCAGAAGCGACATCGGCGCCATCTCGCCGGGACGATGGCAGATGGCGCATTTGGCGTAGAGAATCGGCGCGACATCTTTATTGAATGTCACAACCGCGTTGTTCGTTCCACTCGCGTCGCCCCGTCGCTGCAATGCGAAGAAGGCCGCGAGCGCTAAAGCGATGACTAGGCAAATAGCGGCGCTGCGTCTCATAAACTCATCCCTCCGATACGTCCACGAAGTCACACGAAGAAACGCGAAGTATAAGGGGGAAATTCTCGCGTTCTTCGTGCGACTCCCTGGATAGTGTTCACCTTGTCGAAAGCCACCGTTCGCGGATGCGAATCGGGCGCCTTGGGTTCCGTATTGAATGCCTCAATCCGCGCCTCACTTCATCAGCGAGGCAGACCTTATGAAATTAAGACGGTAAAAGCCAACGGCTGGTCACTTCTACTTCACCGCCGGTCAGACCGGGGATCTCACTCACTCATATTATTACGAGAGATGGAGCCTAAACTTACCGATCGGTAAGTAGAAAGTCAAGCAGCGAAAAAGTGATGGAAGAAAATGTCTTCCTTTTCCGTCTAAAGCTAAGAACGAAAGGGCCGTCCGGCCCAATCAGAGTCAATAAAAGAGGAGCCGATCTATGAGATGTCAGATGTCAGATGTCAGATGTCAGAGTAGATGTCAGATGTGGAGCGACGACAGAGCCTCTTCACTGACATCTGACATCTGACATCTGACATCTGCTCTGGAGGAATTATGCAAACACTATGGCAAGACCTGCGCTACGGGGCGCGAATGTTGCTCAAGAAACCAGGCTTTACGTTAATCGCGGTCATCACTCTCAGCCTGGGCATTGGCGCGAACGCGGCGATCTTTACCGTGGTCAATGGCGTGCTGTTGCGCCCGCTGCCTTACGACGAGCCGGATCGACTGGTGATGCTCTGGGAGAGCGATCCGCGCCGGAATATCGAGCGGCAGTTGGTCGCGCCGCCGAACCTGGTTGAGTGGAGGGAGCAAGAGCGTTCTTTTGAAAACATCGCCTATTGGTCGGGCAATGGTGAGTTCAACCTGGTCACGGCGGACGGGACCGAGAAAGCGAAGTGCGCTTACGTCACGTCCAGTCTTTTCTCGACCTTGCGCGTCAAGCCCCATCTCGGCCGCGCGTTCCTGCCGGAAGAAGATCAACACGAAGGCGCCCTCGCGGCGCTCCTCAGCTATGAATACTGGCAGCGGCGTTTTGCGGCGGACCCGAATGTGATCGGCCGGAGGCTGACCGTGGATACGTTTGGCCGGCGCGATTACACCATCGTCGGCGTAATGCAGCCGGGGTTTCACTTTCCCAACAGAACCGAAATATGGTTGCCGGTGGGGTGGGACGGCATTCCCAGAGCGCGGCGTGGCCCCTGGTTATCGGTGATCGCGCGGCTCAAGGACGGCGTATCGCCCGCGCAGGCGCAGGCGGATCTGAACATGACCCAGGGACGTATCGAACAGCAAAATCGTGAGGCCAGTTCGAACGTCGTCATTATTCCTCTACTCGAACAGACGCTGGGCGCAAAGCTGCGTTCGGCTTTGCTGATTTTGTGGGGCGTCGTCGCGTGCGTGCTGCTGATCGCGTGCGCGAACGTCGCCAACCTGCTGCTGGCCAGCGCCGCCGACAGGCAAAAAGAGATCGCCATCCGGCTGACGTTGGGCGGAAGCCGATGGCGGATGATCCGGCAGTTATTGACTGAAAGCATGTTGCTAGCCTCCCTGGGCGCTGTTTTCGGCGTGTTGCTGGCCGGTTGGAGTCTCAAGCTACTGATCGCCTTCAACGCCGACCACATCCCGCGCTTGAGCGAGACCAGGCTCGACGGCCGGTCGCTCGCTTTCACGATGTTGGTCGCCTGCCTGACCGGCTTACTCTTCGGCCTTGCGCCCGCCTGGCAGACGACGAAGCCTGATTTGAACGTCGCGTTGAAAGATGGCGGCAGAGGAGCGACCGGCGGCTTGCATCGCAACCGGCTGCGCGCCGTGTTGATCGTGGCCGAGGTCGCGCTGTCGATGGTGTTGTTGATCGGGGCGGGTTTGATGATCCGCAGCTTCGCACAAATGACGCGCGTTGATCGCGGCTTTCGGCCGGAACATCTGTTGACCGCGAAACTCGATTTTTCCATTTCGGGCTTTACCACCTGGGTCCGACCGACCGAAACACGGCCGCAGGCGCCTCTACGCGAATTGATGGAGCGCCTGAAAAATCGGCCAGGCGCCCAATCGGTCGCCGCCGCCGGCGACAAGGCCGGCTTCCGAATCACCGTTGAAAACCGGCAGACCGGCGCTGATGATGATTATCCGCGCGTAAGTCTTCAAGGCGTCAGCCCGGATTATTTCCGCGCTGTGGGGATCACGATGCTGCGAGGCCGCCCCTTCACCGAGAGCGACGCGTTGGAATCCCCTGGAGTCGCCATCCTTCCCGAATCGCTGGCGAAGCGGTTTTTCCCCAACGAGGATCCCATCGGCAAGCGGATTTACAAGGGCCGGCTGAATCCTGGCCAGGCGGGAGAGCTTGATCGGTGGACGAAGGTGTCGTTGTGGACGGAGGTTGTCGGCGTGGCGTCGGATGTTAAAAGTATGAGCCTCGACCCGCAGGTCGAATCGAACGTCTACGTTCCATATTGGCAATGGCCGATGCAAACGCCGACGCTGTTTGTGCGCACGGCGGGGAACCCGGCCGACTTCGCGGCGGCGCTCTACAGCGAAGTCAAAGCCTTGAACAAAAATCTGCCCACGCCGAAAGTTCAAACGATGAACGAGCGGCTCGCCGACGTGGTCGCTGAGCCGCGCTTCCAAACATTGTTACTCGGCTTGTTCGGTCTTATGGCGCTGGTCATGGTAAGCGCGGGCGTCTACGGCGTAGTCTCTTATTCGGTCGCGCAGCGCGCTCACGAGATCGGCGTGCGCATGGCGCTGGGCGCCGACGAGGGCCATGTCTTGCGACTCGTGATCGGGCAGGGAATGAAGCTGGTAGTGGCCGGCCTCGCCATCGGGTTGGCCGGCGCGTTGGCGCTGACTCACTTGATGAAGACTCTGTTGTTCGGCGTGAGCGCCAATGATCCGCTGACGTTCTGCACGATTGCGCTGCTGCTCGCGCTCGTCGCGCTGCTGGCGTGCTGGGTTCCGGGCCGCCGGGCCACCAGGGTCAATCCGATAGTCGCATTACGGCAGGAATGAGCGCGGCCGATATGTCATATTTCATAGGCCATATGAAATATGGACTATCCCTGTCTCCTTTTTCCATCCTCGATCCCGCCTGTCCCTGCAATCTCCTCATCCATCCCAAACTTGTCGCCGCTGCCTGGCCATAATCGCTACATTGATGGCCTAAATGAAAGTGGGCAGTGTGCAGTGGGTAGTGGGCAGTTTCGATCTCTTCACTACCCGCTGCGCACTGCCCACTATTTTCGGAGGAGCCTGCATGTGGCGTTGCGATGCCCTGAAAGAATGGAAATCGCGGCGCGAGGGTAGGGCAAACTGGCAGTTTGCCTTGACTCCTTCGATGCGGTCTTTCGAGGAAACCAGGCAAACTGCCAGTTTGCCCTACCCTTTTTGGATGAGACGCTTATGCAAAAAAGATTATGGATTGTGTTGTGTCTGTTCGTGTCGCTGACTGTTGCTGCGCAGTCGCCTCACAAAAGCGCGAGCGAAAGTTCATGTGCCAGGGCGCGGGAAGTGTTAGAGGCGGGAATCAAGGCCATGGGCGGACTCGACGCGCTCAGGGCAATCAACAACATTTCGCGGGAGATGTCGGACGCGAAGTCGGTCATCGAGCGCGCCGCGGTCGCCACTCACACTCTGCGCCCAGACGCGCTCTCGCGCAGCCCGCGCGCGCCTGTAATCGAGACGGTGAAAGGCAAGCGCGTATTTGATGACGGCGCGCATCGAGTCGAGCTTTACGAATTTTCAAACCCGCACTGCGCAGAGTTGCACATTCACAATGTGAACTCAATAGACCTGTGGCTCGGCGGCGCGCATCCGACCGCGGATAACCTCTGGCGTTGGGATGAACAGAATCGAAAGTTAATTGAGGACCCGCAGCGCCTGGAGCCGATTCGTATTCCTGCGCATTTGATTCCAATCAATGCGCCTCCCGCCGAAGACTGCACGCTGGAAGCGATGCGTACCCAGGCTTGCGCTAATCAATGTATGGATTTCAAAGGGCTTTATTTGCGCAGCCTTCAGTTAATTCGTGCCTGAGACGGTAATCACCAATGACAAGATCCTCCCTACTGATAGCCTTCATCAGCAGACATCGATTGTCCGTCTATGTTTTCATCGCCTTCCTGTGGTCCTGGGCCTGGTGGATACCGGCGACGTTAGTCTTCAAAGGCGTGTTTGCGCTGCCCGTCTCATGGCTCCCACTACTAATGATCGGCGGGCCAGGGCCGTCAATCTCAGCCGTCACGCTGACCTATGCGCTCGACGGCATGGAAGGGCGGTAACCATGTCCGCGGCGCTGTGGCGCCTAGCCTACCTGATCGGCTGGTCAATCCTGTTCACGTGGATGTATAACAACACCCGCGGCAGTGTGCTCCTGGCTGTCCTGTTGCACGGCTCTCTCAATGCGGGAAGCGTGCTGACCTTATTCCCGGATCTGCCATTTTCGATAAGAAGGAGCCTGCTGTTTCTGACCATCATCCCTTTGGCGGCGGGAATAGCTGCCCTGCTCTTTGGTTCGAAGCGTCTGTCAAAGCATCGAGACGAAGATGGATTGTCATTACACGCGCAGCGCGAAAAGGAGAGCGCCCGATGAAATACTCATCGATTATTTTGACTATGAAACGAAGACTCAACGCCGTCTGTTTTTTTCTACTGTTGGGCATGGCCGCCACGCCGGCTCCTGCTCAGCAAACTCGCGGCGTCACGCCCGAAGATTACTTCGCGTTTGAATTCCTCAGCGATCCGCATATTTCGCCCGACGGCAAGCTGGTCGCGTATGTCGTGACCAAGGTGGATCGCGCGCAGAATCGGCGCAATTCCGCGATCTGGATGGTTGCGGCGGATGGCTCGCGCGCGCCGTGGCAATTCACGACCAGTCCGCAATCGGCGACATCGCCGCGCTGGAGTCCTGACGGCCGCTCGCTCGCCTTTCTCTCCTCGCGCCCCGCCGCCGAAGCAAGCGCGCAGGAACAGCCTCGCCCGCAGGTGTACATGCTGTCGCTCGAGGGCGGCGAAGCGCAGCGTGTGACGAACCTCAAGAATGGCGTCAGTGTTTTTCAATGGTCTCCCGACGGCTCGCGCCTGGTCGTCGTGAGCCGTATCGGGCCGAGCGACAGCCGGCCGGAAAGCAAGGACCGCAGCGATGTGCGGCATTACAAAGACACGAGGTACAAGTTCAACGACACCGGCTGGTTTGATGATCGGCGCACGCATCTTTGGGTGGTAGATGTCAAAAGCGGCGCGGCGAAACAGATTACCGAAGGCGCCAACTGGAATGATTCCGATCCGCGTTGGTCGCCCGACGGAACCAGGATCGCTTTCGTCTCCAACCGCACGGGCAAAGAGTTCGAAGACAATCGCAACACCGATGTTTGGGTCATCTCCGCCGAAGGCGGCGCGCTCACGAAAATTTCTGATCACGATGAATCCGACAACAGCCCCCGCTGGTCGCCCGACGGCAAGACGATTGCCTTCACGGGCGAAGTCCACAACCGCGATCATCCGAAAATCTGGCTGGCGCCCGCGAACGGCGGCGCGGCGTCCGTACTCGCGGCCAACGGACTTGATCTGATTCCTACTGGACTGAAATGGTCAGAGGATGGGCGCGCGCTGTTCTTTGAGGCCGGCGTGAAAGGCGAATACCACTTGTTCCGCGCCGATCTTGCGTCGAAGGCGATCGCGCAAGTCACGACGGGCGCGCGCGCCGTTCGCGCGGTGGATTCCAACGGGCGCGCGATGGCGTACACGGTGAATGATTTTAAGCATCTCGACGATCTGTACATTGCCGACCTCGACGGCAAAAACGAACGCCAATTGACGCGTCTGAATCAAGCTTTGTGGAAACAATTGCGGTTGGCCGACGTGGAGCGCTTCACGTACAAAAGCGCCGACAACTGGGATGTGGACGGCTTCATCGTCAAACCCATCGATTGGCAGGAAGGCAAGAAATATCCGCTGATTTTGAACGTTCATGGCGGCCCGGCGGGAATGTACGGCGTGGACTGGTTTCACGAATTCCAGGTCTACGCGGCCAAAGGCTACGGCGTGCTGTACACGAACCCGCGCGGCTCGACGGGCTATGGGCAAAAGTTCGAACGCGGCATCTTTGGAGAATGGGGCGGGAAGGATTATCAGGACGTGATGAACGGCGTAGACGCGGCGCTGAAACGCTACGCGTGGGTTGACGCCGATAAGTTGGGCGTGACGGGCGGCAGCTACGGCGGCTTCATGACCAATTGGATTGTCGGGCATACAGACCGTTTCAAAGCCGCCGTCACGCTGCGCAGCGTCGTCAACTTCATCTCTGACGAAGGCACGCGCGACGGCGCGTATGGCCACGAGGATGACTTCGGCGGCGACCTGTTCGAGAAGTTCGATTTGTACTGGGACCGCTCGCCGTTGAAGTACGCGAAGAACGTCAAAACGCCGACGTTGATTTTGCATTCCGACAACGATTTCCGCGTCCCGCTCGAACAAGGCGAGCAATGGTTTCGCGCGTTGAAGCATTACGGCGTGACAACCGAGATCGTGATGTTTCCGCGCGAGAATCACAACCTGACCCGCACGGGCGAGCCGAAGCATTTGGTCGAAAGCCTGAACTGGCAGCTTTACTGGTTTGCGCGCTTCATTGACGGCGCCGCCGAAGCCGTTCCGCCCGACATGAAATGAACAACACGGCTATGATGAGCTCGGGCGCGAATCACACTTGTTACGCGAGACGATCAGCGGACTGGCGGCCAGGCTCGATCCGGCGCGGTTCCTGCGCATCCGCCATTCGATGATAGTCAATATCGAACGCGTCAAGGAACTCCGGCCTCTTTTTCGAGGTGAGTATCAGATCGTACTCCGAGACGGAACGGAACTTACCTCAAGCCGCCGTTACCGAAAGAACCTGGACGCCATTCTTGCGCCATAAGAATTCCCGGATTTGGGAAAGGCCGATCTCGAAAACGAACGATCATCCTTTACCAAGCGCCTCTCCTGGCGCGATTAAGTCGCAACCATATCAAGCACATAACAAGGCGTGAGACGTGGAATAGAGGTTGCTCCCGGTTTACGGTAGCAAACGGACAATCTTCAATTGCCAATGACCAATGCAGTAATGGAGGATCAGACCATGAGAAATATGCGCCAAAAGATTATGTGCTTGAGCTTGCTGTTTTTGACTTCTGCGTTCGCCACACAACAGCGTGCGAAGGCGCCCTACGGCTCGACTCGTCCCTTGCCGGAGCCGATCCTCTTCGGCGAGGGAACCATTTCGACCGGTGATATGGAATTGAATGCCGCCTTCACGCCGGACGGCCGGACGCTCTATTTTACGAAGCGGACTCCCAAATATCAGTTCTGGGTCATTGTGGTCTCGCATTTTCAGCGAGGCCGGTGGAGCGAGCCGGAGGTGGCTGAATTCTCCGGGCAGTACAGCGATTTCGACCCCTTCATCTCGCCTGACGGGTCCAAGCTCTTCTTTTGCTCAACTCGTCCGGCGGCGGGGCAGCCTAAGACGGATTTCGACATCTGGGTTGTGGAGAAGAAGGGAACCGGTTGGAGCGCCCCTATGCCTCTGGCCGAGCCGGTCAACACCAAGGCGCAAGAGTTTTACCCTTCAGTCGCCTCCAATGGGACGCTCTATTTCAGTTCCGGCCGCGAAGGGGGAAAAGGGCGGGGCGACATTTACCGCGCGCGATTGGTCGATGGGAAATACGCCGAGCCGGAAAACCTGGGCGATGCGATCAACTCACAATACTTTGAAGGCGATCCCTATATCGCGCCGGATGAAAGCTACCTCGTCTTTGTCTCTTATGACCGCCCCGAAGGCTACGGAGACGGCGATCTTTATATCAGCTTCCGGCGTGACGGAGCGTGGACGAAAGCCGTCAATCTCGGGCCGAAGATCAATTCCAGCGCCATCGATTTCTGTCCCATCGTCTCTCCGGACGGGAAGTATTTTTTCTTCACCGGTGAACGAGGCTTCGCTGATCAGCCCTTGCAAGCTCGGCTGACCTATACTCAATTCTTGAAGCAGATTCACGGCCCACGCAACGGCCTTGGAGACATCTACCAGGCTGACATCAGCGTCTTGAACCTTAACCGGGAAGCAGCGAGATGATTACTGTCGTCAGTCATAACGCCATGACGCTCCTTGAAGACCACCGCTGGGGAATCTCAACTATGCGGCGCCGGGCGTTGCTTCGGTTCGATATTTTCTGGAAGATGACCGAAGATTACGGCCATCTGAAGTCGGTCGGGGCGACAGTACGCATGATTGCGGAGAAGCTTCGCGCCCAGTGGCCGGCAGAAGCGGCTGCGATGCTGTATTATCCTGCTTTTCGTCCCCGGGTCTAAACTCAAGGCGCCGCCAACGCGGCGAAAAAGTCCGAGAGGTTACATGAGATTTGCAGACATTATTTCCGAGGCGAGCAAACTGGCTCGCCCCATCGTTACCAGCGAAGAGTGCTCTGCGGCCAGCGTCGCGTCTGTGATCATCTCCGGTTTGGGGAATACCTACACCGGCGTGTGCGTGGATTTCGATTGTGGAATAGGGTTCTGCGCCGAACACGCCGCCGTCGCCGAGATGTTGAAGCGCCGTGAATCCAAAATTTCAATGGTCGTGGCGGTCAATGACCGCGGCGATGTGCTGCCGCCCTGTGGCCGTTGTCGAGAAATGATGTGGCAACTCGACCCGGCCAACAGAGAGGCGCTGGTAGTTCTCGGCGGCGACTGGGCGTTGCCGTTACGCGAACTGTTACCCTATAGATGACGTTGTCGCGGCGCGCTCTCCGGCTCTCGGCATCGAGGCCAACACGGTGGTCTTCATCTTAAGATTCTTCCTGTCCCGGAGGGACGCTGGATATTAGCCGGTGGAGAAACCACCGGAATTGCGATATTCATAATCATCGCGCCCCGGATGGGGCGCAGGACCGGCATTCACCAGAGATACCTTTCGTCATACTCCACGCCGCTTTGTTTCAAGAACTCAAGGTACTCTTCCTGAAATGTCTTTTTGCGGTGATGCTCCTCTTGGTTGGCAATATAATTCTTTACCACCTCAATCTGCGAGGCGCCGACGGTGAATGCTCCGTATCCTTCCTGCCAGGAAAATAGCGGCTTTTTAAGCTCCTCGTGAACCCATTTCGAGGACGACGACTTGAGGTCCTTCAATACGTCGGCGAGGCGATGTGTTGCGCGCAAACCAACGAGTAAGTGAATGTGATCCTCTACGCCGTCAATCACCTCAGGGACTCCGCCCATATCGTTGATGATGCCACCCATATAGGCGTGCAACCGTCCGCGCCAATCTTTGTGCATTAACGCTACGCGGTCTTTCGTGCTAAAGATCAAATGATAATGCAAGCTGAGATGGGTTGATGGCATGTCTTCCTCCAGGTCTGGTCCGGCGCCCCATCCGGGGCGCGGAGTTTAGGACCGCTCATGTCCGGTGGTTTCTCCACCGGCTAATATCCGCTGTCCCTCCGGGACAGGAGAATCTAGCGCTGCAAAGTCCCGGTGGTTTCTCCCTAAGGCATCTACACATCTTTTGGCTCGTATTGATTTCAAAGGACTTACGACGTTTAAGGCCGAAAAATCATTGTTGCAAACAAAGGGCTTACTGACTTGTGTAGATGCCTTAGGGTTTCTCCACCGGCTAATATCCGCTGTCCCTCCGGCGTCAAAATACCGGCCAGTATCCACTGCGTCTCCGGCGTCAAAACAGTCGAACGCTTTTTCTCCATCAGGCGAGGTGGCGCAGTTCGCGCAGCGCGACCGAGATCATTGAGACGTCCATCGCCGGGGCGTTCTTGAGTTCGGCCAGGAGTTGTTGCGTGCGTTCGATCGCGCGCTGGTTGCGCGACCGCCACGCGCCGACCAGCGCCTCGGGCGATGCGCCATCATCAAAGCCGTTGATCGCTTCGCCGGTGATGGCGCTTTGCAAGCCCGCGAGGTCGTCGAGCATGGCGTTGCGGGCCATCGCCTGCCAGTGCTTATCGGCGGGCAAAGCGTTGATTTGCTCGCGCAACTCCGGCAATCCGAGTTGGGTGGCGAGGTCGAAATAGACTCCCGCCACGAGTTCGACCTTCTGCTCGCTCGTCGCGGCCACCTCGACGATGTCGAGCGCCGCGAACAGCGCGTCGAGGCTCGCCACCCGCAGCGCCGTGGATTCTGGCACGCCGCTCCCCCTCAACTTCGCGGCGAGCGATTCCATCCGCTCGCGATCCGCCTCGTCGAGCGCGTCGGGCAATTGCCGCGCGAGCGCTTCCACTCCCCGGCCGAAGTGGGAGATGACGCCCGCCATGTCTTCGGTAAGCCTCCGCGAGCGTAGGAACCACGCGGTCGCGCGCACGATCAAACGGTCGGCTTCGATCACCATCTTGGCCTGAACACTGTCTCCGACCTTATTGTCGAGCGCCTCGATCTCTTTCCAGAGTGGCACTACACCGAAGACCTCGCGCGAGAGCAGGTAGGCCCGCACGATCTCGGCCGGGCTGAACCCGGTGATTTCCATCAGGTAATGCACGAAGGTGCCGCCCACGCGGTTGAGCATGCTATTGGTGACGTGGGTGGCGATGATCTCGCGCTTCAGCGGGTGGCGGGGCATGTAGCCGGAATAACGCTCGCGCAGCGCCTGCGGGAAGTACCTGACGAGCGCCGACTCCACCCACGGGTCGTCGGAGAGCGATGAGGCGAGCAGCTCGTCGAAGAGCCAGATCTTGCTGTAGGCGAGCAAGACCGCGTTTTCGGGATTGGTCAATCCCGTCTGCCTCGCGCGCCGTTCCGCGATCTCTTCGTCCGAGGGGAGGAATTCCAGCTGGCGGTTGAGTCTCCCCCTCTTTTCGAGGAAGCGGATGAACCGCTGCTGCGGGTCGAGTAGCAGAGAGGCCATGTGTCCCGAGACCGACAGCCACTGCGTTTGAGTGTAATTGTCGCGCAGCACGAGCGCGGCCACTTCGTCGGTCATCTGCGCGAGCAGCGTGTTGCGCTGCTTCTCGGTCATCTCGCCGTCGGCCATCACCATTCCGAGCAGAATCTTGATGTTGACCTCGTGGTCGGAGGTGCTCACGCCGGCGGAGTTGTCAATCGCGTCGGTGTTGATGCGGCCGCCGGCGAGCGCGTATTCGACGCGGCCCAGTTGCGTGAATCCGAGGTTGCCGCCTTCGGCGACGGCCTTGCAGCGCAGGTCCGCGCCGTTGACGCGCACGGCGTCGTTGGCGCGGTCTCCGACCTCGGCGTTTCTCTCCTGGCTCGACTTGACGTAGGTTCCGATGCCGCCGTTGTAGAGCAAATCAACCGGGGCCTTGAGAATCGCGCTGATCAGTTCGTTGGGCGTCATCTCGTCGGCCTCCACGCCGAGCGCCCGCCGAGCCTCCGGCGAGATCGGGATCGATTTGGCCGTGCGGGGGTAGACGCCGCCGCCGGTAGAAATCAGACTGGAATCGTAATCGGCCCATGACGAGCGCGGGAGATTGAAGAGACGCTCGCGCTCCTTGAAGCTCGCTTCCGTGTCGGGGTCGGGGTCGAGGAAGATGTGGCGATGATCGAACGCGGCGACCATTTTGATGTGGCGCGAGAGCAGCATCCCGTTGCCGAAGACGTCGCCCGACATGTCGCCGATCCCGGCCACCGTGAAATCGGTAGTCTGCGTGTTGACGCCCATCTCGCGGAAGTGCCGTTTGACCGACTCCCAGGCTCCGCGCGCCGTGATGGCCATCCCCTTGTGGTCGTAGCCGGCGGAGCCGCCCGAGGCGAAGGCGTCGCCTAGCCAGAAGCCGTATTCCTTGCTGATCGCGTTGGCGTAATCGGAGAAGGTGGCCGTGCCCTTGTCGGCGGCGACGACCAGATAAGGGTCGTCTTCGTCGTGGCGCCGGAGCCGCGGCGGCGGTTCGATCCGGCCCTGTACGCGGTTGTCCGTCAGGTCGAGCAGTCCGCGCAGGTAGTCCTGATAACATTCCACGCCCTCTTTCATGTAAGCCTCGCGGTCGGCCGGCGAGGGCGCGCGCTTGAGCACGAAGCCGCCTTTCGACCCGACGGGCACGATGATGGTGTTCTTGACCATCTGCGCTTTGACCAGTCCCAGTATCTCGGTGCGGAAATCCTCCGGGCGGTCCGACCATCGCAGGCCTCCGCGCGCCACTCGGCCTCCGCGCAGGTGTACGCCCTCAAAGCGAGGCGAGTAGATGAAGATTTCGAACATCGGCCTGGGTTCGGGCAGCGCGGGAATCTTCGACGGGTCGAATTTGAAAGAGAGGAATGACCGCCGCCGTCCCTCGCCGTCCGTGCGCCAAAAGTTCGTCCGCGTGGTGGCGCGGATTAGCGACAGGATTTGCCGCAGCACGCGGTCCTCGTTCAGATTCTGCACGCGGTCGAGCGAGGCTTTGATCTCCTTGATCATCTCGGCCTCGGCCTCCTCGTCGTCCCGCGGCGCGGGGTCGAGGCGCAGCTTGAAGAGTTCGATCAGTTGGCGCGCGACGCCGGCGTTGCTGGCGAGCGTGGCCTCGATGAATCTGAGCGGGAGCGGGAACCCGATCTGCCGCATATACTTCGAGTAGGCGCGGAGGATGACGATCTCTTCCGCCGGCAATCGCGCGGCGATCACCAGGCGGTTGAAATCGTCCTTCTCGATTTCTCGGCGGAAGAGGCGTCCGAAGGCGTCTTCGAAGATCGCCTGCAGTTCGTCAATTTCCATGTCGATGTCGGCGCTCTCGCTCATCAATCCGAAATCGTGAATCCAGGCCGGCTCCTCGCCTTCAATTTCGAGATGATAGGGGCGTTCGTCCAACACCATCAGTCCCATGCATTCGAGCATCGGCAGGCTGTCGGAGAGCATGACGGGCTTGCCCTTGTGAACTAGCTTGAAGCGGAGCGTGCGCGGCGCGGCTTCGAGCGGGCGGTAGAGCGAGAGCGCGAAGGGCTCGCCCGCCAGCACGCGCTCGGCGCGCTCGCAGTCGGGCACGGCGCTGCGCCCCGCGAAGTCCTCGCGGTAGGCGGCGGGGAAGGCCGCCCCGAAGCGGTGGAAAAATTCATTGCCGCGCGCTTCGCCGAGCGCCTCGACCAGCGCCTGCTTCAGATCGTCCTCCCACCGGCGCGACGCCTCGATCAGACGCCGCTCGATGTCGGCCACTTCGTATTCGGGAATGTTGTCAGACGAGGTGCGCACCGTGATCAGGATGCGGACCAGCGGAGATTCGGAGAAGAAGACGTTGAAATCGGAACTGACGCCGTTGAACGCCTCTTCGAGCAGCTTTCGCCACCGCTGTCTCAGCTCGGTCGTGTAATTTTCGCGCGGGGAGTAGATCAGGCAAGAGACGAAGCGGTCGAAGGGGTCGCGCCGCACGAAGAGGCGGAGTCGCTGTCGCGCGCCCAGGTGCAGGATTCCAGTTACTATACTCAGCAGCTCCGTCTCGCCTATCTGGAACAACTCGTCGCGCGGGTAGGTCTCGATGATGTCGAGCAGCGTCTTGCCGGTGTGGCCGCCGGGCGGGATGCCGGTGCGCGAGATGACGTTCGCCGTCTTTCGGCGCAGCAGCGGGATCTCCGACGGTTTGGCGCTGTAGGCGGTCGAAGTGAATAGCCCGAGAAAACGATGCTCGCCGCATACCTCGCCCTGCTCGTTGAAGCGTTTGACGCCGATGTAGTCGAGGTAGCCGGGGCGGTGCACGGTCGAGCGCGAGTTGGCCTTGGTGATGTATAGAAGTCTCGGCAGGCGGGCGAAGGCGCGCACGTTCGACGGCAGGGCCGTGACGCCCGCCGCTTTCCCTTCGGCCTCCCGCAAGATTCCCAGCCCGGAGTTAGGCACGACCCGCAGCGCCTCTTCGCCTTCGACCCCGGTCAGGTCGTAGCAGCGGTAGCCGAGGAAGGTGAAATGATTCTCGGCGAGCCATCGCAGAAACGCCTTGCCTTCGAGCACTTCGTCGGGGGCCAGAGGGGGACGGGTGGCCTCGATCTCACTGAGCGCCTCGGGGACTTTCGCCTGCATCTTCTTCCAATCGGCCACGGCGCGGCGCACGTCCCCGAGCACTCGCGTCAGATCGGCGGTGAGCGCGGCGATCTTGTCCGGCGAGACGATCCGATCGACCTCGACGTGCATTAGCGACTCGGGGCCGACCCCCTCGCCGGGCGCCGCGGGCATCTCTTCGACCCCCCCGTCGGCGCGCCTGCGCGCCAGCATTATCGGGTGGATGATCAGGTGAAGCGTCAGCCCATGCCGGTTCACCTCCATCGTCACCGAATCGACCAGGAAGGGCATGTCGTCGTTGACTATTTCAATCACCGTGTGCGTCGATTGCCAGCCGTGCTCTTCGACCGTCGGGTTGAAGACCCGAAGCTTAGGCTTGCCAGGCTCGCGCTTGCGCGCGAAGTTCCAGTGCGAGAGCGCGGCGCCGTAAAGGTCGTCCGCGCGTCGCTCCATTAAATCTTCCGGGGCCACCTGCTGGAAATACTCGTTCACGAAACGCTCAACGGCGTCGCGTTTTTCGGGCGACGCCTTCGCGCGCGCCAGTGCGAGAATTTCTTCCATCCTCTCGGCTTTTTCCATAATCGTGTCTTCTTTTCAATACTGTGACATGTTACCTGTGTCGATCATCTTGGCGCCTTTATGCGCCCTTCTTAAATCCGCGCCGCGTATTGTCCATTGAATGATCAGATGGTAAAAGGACAATTGAACAAATTCGTTGACCCCTTTCAAGGAATTTAGCAAGACTGACGCGCTGATAAAAAAAGATCGAAACCTATACTTGGCTTGTATCACATACCGGCCAGGTAGTATTGCGAATTCGAAAGACGGGTCAATATGCGAGTTGTACTGTTCACCCTCTTTTTATCCCTCAGCCCGCTTGTCGCGGCTCAGAATGCGCCTTTACCCTCATCTTCAAAAGACGGCGCGAAATCTTCAGTCGGGAAGCGCGAGGTCCCGCTGCCGCCTGAGAAGGCGACGCCCGTTCGCATCGCGCGCTTCGACTCGGCGCCGACGATTGATGGCCGACTCGACGACCACGTCTGGGCCAAGGCAACGATACTCAAGGATTTCTACCAAATCCAGCCCGGCGATAACATCGCTCCTTCCAAACAGTCCCAAGTTCTGCTCGGCTATGACGCCAAACATTTATATATCGGCCTCCGCGCGCAGGACGATCCGGGAAAGGTGCGCGCGACCGTGGCCAAACGCGATCAAATCTTTGATGACGATTACTTTGGCTTCTATCTGGACACATTCAACGACCATCGCCGCGCTTACATGGTCTGGGTCAATCCGCTCGGCGTGCAGGCAGACGGCATCTTCACCGAGGGCAATGGCGAGGATTACAGCATAGACATCGTCATGGAATCGAAGGGCGTGGTGACTGATGAAGGCTACTCGGTCGAGATCGCCATTCCGTTCAAATCGCTGCGCTATGAAGCGGGCAAAGGCAAACTGTGGAACGCGCATTTCCTTCGCCGGATCAAACATTTCGACGGCGAGATGGATTCGTGGATGCCGGTATCGCGCGACAAATCCGGCACGCTCAATCAAGCCGGGCAACTGACTGGTCTCGAAGAAATCTCCACCGAACAAACGCTCGAACTGATTCCGAGCCTGACAATCTCGGAGACCGGAAGGCGCGTGCGTGCGCTCCCCCTCGGCTCAACGCAGCCCGACCCGGGCCGCCTGGTCAACCAACCCGTCCACCTCGATCCCGGCCTGACGACGAAGTTCAGCCTGACGCCGACCGTCACGCTCGACGCCGCGATCAATCCGGATTTCGCTCAGGTCGAAGCCGACCAGACGGTGGTCACGGCCAACCAACGTTTTCCCATCTTCTTCGAAGAGAAGCGGCCTTTCTTTTTTGAGGGCATTGATCTTTTTCAAACGCCGCTGCAGGCCGTCCACACGCGTTCGATAGTCGATCCCGATTACGCGCTCAAGCTGACGGGGCGGCGCGGACGCAACAGCTTCGGGTTGCTGGTGGCTTCGGACAACGCGCCTGGCAATTTCAGCGAGGACGAGCGCAACGATCCTGAGGCGCGCCCTAACATCGAGCGGTTTCTGGACAAGAACGCCTACATCGGCGTCCTGCGCCTCAAACGCGACATCGGCAAGGAAGGGAACCTTGGGTTGATCGCCACCAGCTACAACTTCATCGAGAAACACAACCAGTTGGGCGGCTTCGACGGGCGCTTCCGGCTCGATCAGAAGACGACCTTCAGCTTTCAGGTTCTCGGAACGCATTCGCGGAAAATCTTCTTCGACCCTGACCGCGGAGAAGACCTCTTCCGGACGGGCAACGGGGTGGGTTACAACTGGAACCTGGATCATTCGGGACGCCACTTCGGTTACTTCGCCGGCATGACGGGCAGGACGCGGGATTACCGCGCGGATGTCGGCTTCACCCAACGCACAAACACTAACTCGGTGGACTTCTTCACGCGCTACAGCTCTGAGCCGAAGCCGAAAGCGAAGCTCATCTCCTGGTTCTTATCGCAATACAGCGGCGCGAATTTCGACTTCCGGGGACGGTTGCAGAATTGGACTACCGAGCCGCGCATCAACTTACAATTCAAGCGCCAGACCTTCTTCGGCGTCGGCTTCACCGCGCGCTACGAACGAATCTTTGAAGAAGAGTTCGGGGCTAAGCGCACGGCGGTCAGGCCAGGCGCGTTCTTCGGTCCCGATCCGGAGCGTTCGACCTATCGCAAAGAGATATTCGGTTTCGGCGGAACAGAGCCGAGCAAGAAATTTTCGCTCTTTATGTTCGGCGTTTATCGCTGGGGCGAATTCGATTACGACTTCGGCGCCGGTCCGCGCTTTCCGCGCGTCAGCCCGGCGGCGCTCATAGATCCCGACGCGCCAAAAGATCCCGGCCCCGGAACTTCACTGAACCTCGAAGGGAATTTCACCTATAAACCGACCGACGCTCTGCGCCTCTCGCTCAACTACACGAAGAGCCGTTTGGAGCGGTACGACACCGGGCGCGTGGCCTTCGACGACAACATCTATTCGTGGCGGACGAGCTATCAATTCACCCGGTTCCTCTTCGCGCGGGGGCGAATTGATTACTCCACGCTGAGGTCGAACGTCAGTGGGCAATTCCTGCTCGGATGGACGCCGAATCCGGGCACGTCGTTCTACGCCGGCTACAACGACGACCTGACTCGCAACGGATACAGCCCTTTCACCGACCAATTCGAACCCGGCTTCCGCCGCAACGGCCGCACATTCTTCATCAAGATGTCCTACCTCATCCGGCGCAGTTTTTGATTACCTCATCTGGCACAGTTTTTGACATAAAAGCTCTGGGATATTGGCGCCGGGATATTAGGCGGCGGCGGAGCCCGAGCGTAACTACCGGAACCAGGAGGGAAATATTCCCGCGACAGACCGAGGTCAGTCTGTCGTCCCTCGGGAGCTCACGTGGATGTTTTTGATTGCATGTGAATGCTTTCGATTTCATCAGGCGGATTCTCCAGCGGTTAATATCCGTCGTCACTCCGGAACAATGAGTAATCCCGGTCCTGTGTAGAAACTTTAGCCGGACCGCTTTGCGCTACACTGGCCGAGCTGTCTGTTGCGTCTGAGCCATTCTTATTTGAGGCCTGTGCATAAATCAGGCGACGCCAAATGTCCGACAAACTTCAGTTTGTCGCGGTCTGGTAAGAAGGCGCGCCAATTTCTTTCAAGCGGCTTGCCGGTCGGACCGCGACAAACTGAAGTTTGTCGGACATTGAGCGCGCATTCCGCGGACCAACAAGGACTTTTATTTGCACATTTGAAAGGAGTCGAGACAATGAACCATGTCTCAAACAAACGAACGATAACATTCCTCGGCGCCGTTCTTCTTCTCGTCTTTCCCGTAGCGGCTCAAGATAAGCCGGACAAGAAGCTGGAGCAGGCGATCGCCGTTTTGCGGCGAATGGATCAGGGAAAGCTAAATGATCAACAGAAGAAGGCCAAAGCCGAAGAGATTGACGCTGCCTGGGGAGTCATCAAGGCTGCGGGTAAAACGGGGGTCGCCAGACTGAAGGAGGAAATCCGACTTGTTGATCAGAACAAGGAGAAAGACGACTACTTTAAGCTGAACGCCTCCGCGTTGCTCTGGAACATCGGCCAGTTTGATGAAGTCGAGGCCATCGCCGCCATATGGAAATCCACGCCCCTCAACGCGCAATACAAATACGTCTTCCACACCGCTTACGAGGCGGCTCAAACACAGGATCGTCGAGCATTGCCGCTGTTGCTGGCTTGCCTGAAAGATAATCAAGGCGAGTTTGATTTGCTGCCACACATGTATACTCGATGGCTTGGGGCGCTTGAGATTCTCTGGGGCGCTTTCGGACCCCAGGGCGTGCCCGATCTCATGCGCGTGCTTGAAACTTCAACCGATTCGGCCGAACTCGAATCGGCGATATTTCTGCTGATCTGGACTCACGAACTCAAAGCATTGCCACGCGTCAGAGAGATCGCGGCCAGAGCGCCTAGAGAGGCCCGTCTTGAGGCGGTTCGCTATCTTGGATTCTACGGCCACCCGCAGGATTACGACTTCTTGATCGCCGGCTTGCGTTCGGCCGATCCGGAGGAGATCTACATTCACGTTTACGCCCTGTATGAGTATGAAGATTTGCGCGCCGCCCCGTCGCTGATTCCTCATCTCAAAATGGACAACGAGTTTTTCCGGCGCGAGGTCATCGCGACATTGATCCATCTGCTTACGCCGGCGTCTCTCGACGCTTTGCGGAATTTTTGCGAAGAGGCCGGCCGCGACACGAGGCTTGGCTCACAACAGAGAGGCGAATGTTCGATGATAGACAGTAAGCTCAAAGACGTCACCTACTCCATCTAGATCGCTACGCTGACGCTCCGCGATTGTAGATGGAGCTTGTCTCTCGGCTTACGCGGCCAGCGACCGCTACGGAGACTTCGCGCGCGATGACTAGCGCGCCCGATCGAATGTTTTTCGCTCCTACGATGTCCGCATGATCGAAATATCCGCATTCATCGCAGAGGAACACATCTCGTCTTATTCGATTCTTTTTACTCACATGATTGCATTCTGGGCATCTCTTGCTCGTGTCTCGAGGATCTACCGGTTGCACTTTCACACCGGCAAGCGCCGCCTTGTATTCTATATGCCCTCGCAACTCCGCAAATGCCCACTTACTCATGCGATCTCGTTGCTTCTTCCTGAACCGTGTCCGGCTTCGGATGCCCTCAAGTTCTTCGATGGCTACTCCTCGACCGGTGTCTGTAGCTTTCGCAACGATCTTCTTTGCAATCGTATGGTTGGTATTCGCTTTAAATCGTCTCTCTCGACCCGAGATCGCTTTCAGTTTACGTTTGGCGTTCAATGGCCGTTTGCCGCCTCGTTTCTGCTTTGTCGCTTTTCGCTGAAGCGATCTTTTCACTTTTTCATAATGCTGTCGCGTTCGCTCGACATCATCGCCTTGATGCATCTGGCCGTCGCTATCAACGGCCAGATTTACAACGCCGAAATCCACTCCGATGAAATCGGTCGAAGCTATCGGCTCACCATCAGGAGCCTCAACACTCACAAGCAAAAACCACTTGCCGTCCTTGCGCCTGACCAAATCGCATTGGCCGTGTTTTCCGTTGAATCGCTCGGACTGGCGCTTGCCCATCACGACCGGAACGAGGGTCCGGCCTTCGAGCGTCAGCAAGGAAACACGGTCAACCCCTTTGAAAGACATCAACCGCTGGTCGTAAGGGACGCTGGCGTATTTCCTGAAGCGCGGGCGAATGGATTTGTCTCGGCCATAGGCTTCGCAGACCTGAGCGATACAGCGGATGGTCATCTGCGCCGAGAGTCCGAAGTCATCACGCAGTTGGCGGTAGTAGAGTTGTTGAAGTTCGACCTTGTTAGCGGTCTTGAGGCGGAAAGCTTCGCCTGCGAGCCAATCGGCGGCAGTGTTGAAAGCCCGCATCGTGGCGGAAAGCTTTTTGGCTTGATCCCCATCAGGCAACAGTTGTGTTTGCAGGGTCAGCTTCACGGCGCGCGATTCTAGCATAAGTAGTAGGTTCTATTACCTGAGTTTTTTACCAGAAGTCGCGTCAACCGTATGTTCGTCGAAGGGGCAAGCCCTTCAACTCACATACGGTCTCGATTTCCTCTCCATCCAAGCCTACGGCTGTGGATGGAGCATCCATCGAGGGGGAAGGTGAAGAGTACAACCTTACGAACGAGGGCGGAAGCCTTAGTACACTGTTAACTATATTCTTTCCTAAATCGAATCACGCAACATTGGGACACCGGTACAGTACCGCGCGCGTAAGCAAGCGGCTGACTTATTTGACGGCCGCTTGCTTACGCGCGCGGTACTGTACCGATCTCGCGCGCTCTGATTTGGAGCGCGGGGCCTCGTTGCGATACTAAGGCTTCTCCGAGTTCGATGGATATTTATGACAGCCGGTAACTGATCTTCTGCCAGTCCCGCTCAAACTTCCTTCCGGCGAAATGGAGTGAGACAAGATAGGCGAGCGTCGTCAGCGCAAGAACGGAGACGAGCTTGGCTGCGAGCAGTTCTGAGTTGAATCGAGTCAGATAGATGATCGCGACGCCTGGCAATGAACAGAGCGTCATACCGATTAGCGCGTCAAATATTGATCCGCCCCCTGTCTCGCGATAGAAGCGCATTTTGTAGGGCGCGCTGACCGAGTCCATATTTCCCCAAGCCAGATAGGCAAACGACAACGCCGCCGCTTCAATCAAGCCGAAGAAGACTTCACGCCAGCCCAATCTCCAGAATGCGAAAGGCAGCGTCACGGAGAGCTGAAGCCCGACGACGATCGCGAAGCCAAGATTTTTGCCAAGCAGAATATCCCTGCCTCTGAGAGGGAAGAGCAGGTAGCGATTTATCTCCGGCGGCTCGTCCAGCCCGAAGCAATTCGCCGACAACGCCATGTTTATTGAGAACACGATCAAAATGATTGCTTGAAAAGAGACCGGATGAGGCGCGCCGAACCAGAAGATTTGGCTATAGGCCAGCGTGATCAACAGACCGATCCATACGATGGGCAGTTTGCGAAAGTAATTCTGCTCTTTACGGACGAGGCCGCCCAATCTGCCGGGAAACCTGATGAGACTGGCGGCGCGGTTGGAGCGGGGCCGATTGGTTTCCTGATCGGACAGGCTGCGGCTGAAGCTCCAACGAAGCAGCAGCAGAGCAAGCGCAGCGCAGCCTGTGAGGGTCATCAATGAAAGCAAAGCCGTCCTGTAGTTCGGCGCAATAGCGGCGCTGGTAACGAGGCGTATTGGCGTGAACTGAACGATTGACGCCAGCCGCCGCGGCGCCTCTCTGCCGCTGGCGAACAACACAGCTCCAAGCGGAACAATAACGATCGCCGTCACGATCATCAGCCTTATTCTCAGCGCGGCGCTGCTCATCATGTGAGATAGACTCAACCCCAGACTCGCAGCCATTACGAAGAAAAGAATAGCGGCCGCGATCCCGATGAATGGGCGCGGAGACGCGAGAAGCGGCAGCGCGCCGAGCAGCGATCCAGTTGTAATGATCATAGCCGCGGGCGAGATGAAAAACGAATCGATTCTGACCAGGAGCATTGAGTTGGTAGTGAGCGGAAACCTGATCAGGTCTTTGGGATGGATGCTGATAATCGCATTTTCGATCCGCGGGTAGAGCCAGGCGGCGGCGAGCGCGAACAGAAGCTGACCCATGACTACGGTTTGGCCAATCGCCAGCTCGCGCGCGGCGCGCCGCAGGACCGGCGGCAATTTGAAGATTAACAACGCGCCGAGCAGCAGCAGTAGAAGTATATCGAATTGCGCCAATTGACCGGGTCGCGTGAAGCGACGCCAATACGCTTTCCACTGGTATTTGAGGATCTGCCTTACCCCAGCCACCCCATCTCCTCCATCGCCGGACGGCCCGCGAACTGAAAATAGACGTCTTCGAGCGTCCGGCCCGCCTTGACGGTCTCTTCGACCGTTTGCTGGCAGACGATCTCGCCGTCAATGATGATGGCGTATTGGCCCACCAGCCGCTCCACGACTTCGAGAATGTGAGAGGTCAGAAAGATCGTGACGCCTTTCTGCGACAGCATAAGCAGCAGGTCTTTGACGTTGCGCGACGATCCAGGATCAATGCCCTCGAACGGCTCGTCAAGGAACAGGACTCGCGGGTTGTGAAGCAACGCCATCGCCAACGCGCATTTCTTGCGCATGCCGAATGAAGCCTGCTCGACGTAAGTTCCGCGCTCGCGCCACAAGTCCAGATGCCGGAGGAGCTGTGTGGCCCGCGCTTCAGTCTCTTCGTGGCCCAGTCCGTATAGCGGCCCGCTCATCTCCAGATGCTCCCAGATGGTCAACGCTCGAAAGAGCGCGTCGTCTTCGGGCAAAACGCCGATCTTGTGTTTTAGCGCGACGTTCTCGACGGCTACAGGCTCGCCGGCGATAAGAGCCTCTCCCTCGGTCGGCGTGAGCAAGCCGGTCAGCATTTTCAGAGTGGTTGATTTGCCCGAACCGTTCGGACCCAGAAAGCCGAAGATCGTCCCACGCGGCACACGGAGATTCAGATTGTGCGCCGCAGTGAACGAGCCGAATGCTTTGGTCAACCCACGCGCTTCAATGTCCCAATATTCCATCTTCGATTCCTCTTGCGTTTTGTGATCATCGCTCCGGCGCTCGCAGTACGCGATGGAGGATAACAGACCAACCATCTTCTATTGAACAGATGTCTGAACTTTACGGCGTGAGATCGCATCCGGTAGCGCGGCGTACACGTAAAATCGGCTTGCGCGTGGCGTAAGGCGGGGACGGCAATTGTCAGCCGAATCTTGCGCTGTCGGCCAAATCTTGCGCCTCGTAAGCGGAACGGATATCTTTGCGGGGACACGGGGCGGCGTCTTTCGCTTGAGCGATCCGGGAGAGATCTGGACCGCGGTCAATACGGGCTTGCCGCCGAATGCGATCGTTTTTTCCCTCACCTCTGTCGGGACGAACATATTTGCGGGACTACCTTTCCTCGGCGGCGGCGGCGGCGTCTACCGCTCAAGCGACCGAGGAGAGAACTGGACTGCAGTCAATACGGGCTTATCTAACGTAGGGGTTAGTAAAATCGCCGCCGTTGGCACGGGCATCTTTGCCGTGACGGACGGCGGGGTCATTCGCTCGATCGATCAGGGAGAGAACTGGACGCCGGTCAATACAGGACTGCCATTGAACACGCGTATTACTTCATTCGCAGTGATCGAGGCGAACATCTTTGCAGGGGCAAATAATCCCTTTTTTGGAAATGGCGGGGTCATCCGTTCGAGCGATCAGGGAGAGAGCTGGACGGCCGTCAATACAGGTTTATCCAATCTGGGAGTTCAAGACCTCGCCGCAGTTGGGACAAGCCTCTTTGCGGGGACATTTAGCGGCGCCTTTCGCTCGACCAACCAGGGGAAGCTCTGGACCTCAGTCAATACGGGCCTGATCAGCGCAGTTGTTCTGAGCCTCGCCGCCGCCGGGCCGTACCTTTTTGCGGGACTGTCCGGCGACTCCAATGGCGGCGTCTTTCGCTTTGACAGACGCGAAAAGAGTTGGACGGCGATCAATACGGGCCTGCCGCCGAGGGCGGCGATTACTTCCCTCGCCGCAGTTGGGACGAACATCTTTGCCGGGGCGGGCGGCCCGTTTTTTGGCAATGGAGTCTTTCGTTCGACAAACCAGGGAGAGAGTTGGACGGCGGTCAACGCGGGTTTACCGACGAATACGCTTGTTACCGCATTCGCCGTGAGCGGGACGAATCTCTTTGCGGGAACATCCGGCTTCCTTGGCGCCGGCGTCTATCGCTCGATCAATCTGGGAGGGAACTGGACGGCGGTCAATACGGGTCTGCCGCCGAATGTGAGCATTTCTTCCCTGGCCGCCATTGGGACGAATCTCTTTGCGGCGCCATCTAATATTATTAGCGGTACCGGCGTCGGCAGTATCTTTCGCTCAAGCGACCAGGGGGAGAGCTGGACGGCGGTCGGCGCCGGGTTGCCGCCGAACGTCCGTGTTTCTTCATTCGCCGCCGTTGGGACCAATCTCTTTGCCGGGACGTTGGATAATGGCGTCTTCCGCTCGACCGACCAGGGGGACAGCTGGACGGCGGTGAATACCGGCTTGCCGCCGAACGCCCGTATTTCTTCATTTATCCCTGTTGGGACGAACCTCTTTGCGGCGACATTTAACAGCGGCGTCTTCCTTTCAACCAATCAAGGGGAAAGCTGGACGGCGGTCAATGCTGGTCTAACCGATCTGAGAGTTCGAACGCTCACCGTCGCCGAGGGGACGCTCTTCGCCGGGACGCTCGGCAGCGGAGTGTTCGTCACTGAAGTTACGCGGTAACTGGAATTTCAGCCCTGTTGGCGTTGATCGTTGCGCGCCGTCAGCTTATTATCTGCCGGCGCGACTTACAACGAAATTGCGCCCTACGATCGCTCTTTAGTGTGGATGAATGGCGAAGACAACGATTGTCAGCCGGGCCTCGCGCTGTCAGCCAAATCTTGCGCCTCATTTCAACTTCAACCGCAACAACACTCTGATTTGCCCCGCATTGGCGTCGGTCGCCGGGCGGTATCCCGGTTACCGATTGCAGTTCGCGCGCCGCGGTTAGAGCTCCCGGCGCTTCGCTCCCTCTCTTTTCCATTTCGCGCTCTATGAACAATTACGCAACGCTGTTTGCGTGATCACTCACAAGAAGGGTGGCGCAAGGCTGTTAGCGCCATCACTTGCAGGAAAGCTGTATCCATTTCCTTAAACACGCCCCCGATCTGGAGTTGGGACTCAACTACTCCGGACTCGGGTTCCATAAACACGCCCCCGATCTGGAGTTGGCGCTCAACCACTCTGGGCTCGGGTTCACTAGGAGGTTAAGTAATGAAACGATATATGAGGTTTCTTCCCATAATGCTGGCCGCTCTGGCTTTGGCGGCCAGCGGTTCAAACATGATCTTACGTAACGCTAGCGCGCAGCTGGGCGGCACGCAGCCGGGCAGGCAGAAGGGCGGGGGCGGGGGCGCGGCGACGTTGAGCGTCGCGGCGCAGCAGCAGATCAGGGCCCTGCTCGATGATAAATATAAGCGCACGCCGGTGCAGAGAAAGATCAGCTCGCATCTCCTCAATGCGATGAGGGTGCAGCGCGGCGAGAAGATGACTTCGGACGGCTCGGTCGGCAGCCTGACTTCGGCGATGTCCATTGCTAAATCAGCGATGTCCGCCTCTAAAGATGACCGCCCCCAGGCACTCGTTAATATCAGAGCAGCCGCCACCAAGCAGTTAATGATGGAGATCGAGACACTCGGCGGACAGGTCAAACTCACCTCGGAAAAAGCCGAGATGATTCGCGCTCTCATCCCGCTCGATATGTTGGAAGTACTGGCGAGTAACCCGGCTGTCAAGCGCATCAGCTCGGCCGATTTGGAGAAGACGATGAACCGCCAGGTGACCGGCTCCAACGTCCTGAATGGAAGGGCGACGCCTCTCGGAATAAACGGCGTACGCCCCAATTTCAATCAACGAGCGATGAACGTCCGCGCGCAGCTTACAGCGGCGCTGGCGAAAGCTAGAGCCGGCGCCAAAGCGCAGGGCCCGTTGGCCAATGTCGGGCTGGACCAGATAAATCGTTTGCTAGATCCAAAGCCGGCTGCGGAACCGCAAGACGCGACGACCAACGCCGGGACCGTCACTTCAAAGGGCGATGTGGCTCACAACGTGGCAGCGGCCCGCAATTTCTTCGGCGTCAGCGGAACAGGGGTCAAGATCGGCGTTCTCTCCGACAGCGTTGACTTCCTGGCGCAATCGGTAGCCACCGGCAATTTGCCTCCGGACGTGACGGTATTGCCGGGACAGGACGGCGTACCCGGCACCGGCGAGGGCACGGCGATGCTCGAAATCGTCCACGACATGGCGCCCGGGGCGAAGCTCTTCTTCGCCACCGCCTTCAACGGCATTGAGAGTTTCGCCGATAACATCCGCGCCCTGCGCGCCGCGGGCTGCGACATCATCGTCGATGACATCATCTATTTCGCCGAGTCGCCGTTTCATGACGACATCGTTTCGACCGCGGTAAATGAAGTGATCGCAGACGGCGCGCTCTATTTCTCGTCGGCCGGCAACGAAGGCAATTTCAACGACGGCACGTCAGGGACCTGGGAGGGCGACTTCAAAAATTCCCGCACTACACTCCCCTTCCTCCCCGGCGGCACGCTGCACGACTTCGGCTCCGGGGTGATCTCGAACTTCGTTGAGATCGGCGGGCTGGTGACGACGCTGCACTGGTCCGATCCGCTCGGCGCGTCGGACAACGACTACGACTTTTTCATCATGAACAACACGCTGACCACGGTGCTGGACGCTTCGACCGAAGTGCAGGACGGCGACGATGATCCGTTCGAAATAACCTTCGGCGCGCCCGGGGGCTCGCGCATTCTCATTTTCAAACCCGATAGCGCGCAGCGGCGCGCTCTAAATCTGTGCAATTTTCTAGGCGAGTTGGGGCTCGCGACTTCCGGCACGATTCGCGGCCACGCCGCCGCCGACGGGGCCTTCGCCGTCGCGGCGGTTGACGTCGCGCTCGCGGGCGGCGGGTCGTTTCCCGGCGGCCCGACCAATCCCGTCGAGCTCTTCAGCTCCGACGGCAACCGTCGCGTATTTTATAAATCCGACGGCTCGCCTATCACGCCTGGCAAACTGTTATTCAGTAACAACGGCGGTGAGGTGCGCAAGAAACCCGACCTGACCGCGGCCGACGGCGTCGCGACCAGCGTGCCCGGATTTGGGATATTCTTCGGCACTTCAGCCGCCGCGCCGCACGCCGCCGGCATCGCCGCGTTGCTTAAATCCGCCAAGCCGAGATTGGCGCCGAACAGGATTCGCCGGGCGCTCACCAGAACGGCCCTTGATATCGAAGCGGTCGGCGTTGACCGCGACTCGGGAGCCGGTATCGTGGACGCGTTCGCAGCCCTGCAGAATATCAATGCTGCGCCCGCGCCAGTCCTGGCGTTCGGAGCCGTGACGACGACGGCGGTCGGCGGCGACGGTGACAACTTCATCGAACCGGGTGAAGGAGGCGCGCTCACAGTCGCGGTGACCAACGTTGGCGGCGCGACGGCGCTCGGCGTCAGCGCGACGCTCACGACATCGACTCCCGGCGTCACGATCACAAACGCGACGTCGAGTTATCCGAACATAGGCTCCAACGGCCAGAGCGCGAACAATGTCACTCCGTTCACTTTCACTCTCGCCAACACGGCGCCCTGCGGCGTGGCGATCGACTTTACGTTGACCCTCAACGCCGCGAACAGCAACGAGGGGCCGCAGACGTCCAGCTTCAAGGTCCAGACGGGAGAGCCGAACACTTCCGTCATCAGTTACACCGGGCCTCCAGTGCCGATTGACCCCAATCTCCCCAATACCGTCACCATCCCGATTACGGTCAGCGGTCTTTCGAGTCCTATCGGCGGCCTCAAATTCAGCTTTGACGGCAGCGGCTGCACGAGCGCCATTGGCGCGACGACAGTCGGTCTCGACCACACCTGGGTCGGCGATCTGGTTATCACACTGACCTCGCCGCAGGGCGCCACCGTCACGCTGATGAACCAGCCCGGCGGCCCTTTAAACAGCGGTAACAACTTCTGCAATACCGTGCTCGACGATAACGCCACTGCGTTGATCCAGGGCATCTCTCCTGCCGGCGCGCCCTACACCGGCTCGTTCAAACCGGCCAGTCCGCTCGCGGCGTTCAACGGGCAGAACGGGAACGGCACATGGACGTTGACTGTTAGCGACGTCGCTTCGTTCGACGGCGGAAACGTGCGCGCGTTCTCGTTGGCCTTTACAACCTTCACCTGCAGCAGCACGCTAGGAGTTGCAGGAGCAGGGAAATAAGCAATCAGGGAAACATTCTGAGGCATAGTCGTTTTCCATATGCCATATGCCATATGAAATATGGCATATGGCATATTTCTCCTTAGTTATGGAGGCGGGGCCGTGGCATTGAACAATGTCGGCCTCTACTTCAAACCAATAATCTGTTCACACGGCGGCTGGCCGCTTCGCATCGACGCAATGGAGCTTGGCGCCGGCCGCCGGTTAGTGACAACCCTCCGATTTTCCCGCCAACACCGGCTTAACCGACACGCTTGTTATTACGCTCGCCGTATGCGGGACGAATATCTTTGCGGCGACACCTGGCGGCGTCTTTCTTTCAATTGATCAAGGCGAGAGCTGGATGGCGGTCAATGAGGGCTTAACCAATCTGGGAGTTCGAGCGCTCGCCGTCGCCGGGGAGAAACTCTTTGCAGGGACGTTCGGCAGCGGAGTGTTCATCACTGATGTTAAGCAGTGATCGGTCTTCTTGCTTTCTGCGCCCCTTTCAGCAAAGATCAGCGGCGCGAATAGACAGTAACGATCGACATTCGCCAGTGGTGGAGAGGGAGGAGAGGTTATGGCATTGAACATATGTCGACCTCTACTTCAAACCGTAAATCTGTCCGCGCGGCGGCCGGCCGCTTCGCTTCGACGCAGTGGAGCCTGGTGCTGGCCGCCGGACAGCATTCGACGCCCGAAGCCGAGCAGGCTTTGGCGAAATTGTGTGGCGCCTACTGGCCGCCGATTTACGCCTACCTGCGGCGGAGAGGCTACCCGGCGCCTGAGGCCGAAGACCTGACACAGAGCTTCTTCGTCCGGCTCTTGGAGAAGAATCATCTGCGGGACGCCAGTCCCGAGCGCGGCAAGTTCCGCTCGTTCCTGCTGGCCTCGCTCAAACATTTCCTCGCCAACGAATGGGACCGCGAGAGGGCCAGGAAGCGCGGCGGCCAATTTCAGATCATCAGCCTCGAAGAGATCGCCTCACAGGAGAGCAGACGCCTGCTCGATCCGCAGACGCTGACCCCCGAAGAACAATTCGAACGGCAATGGGCGCTGACAGCGCTCAGCCGAGTGATTGCGCGATTGGGGGAGGAGTATATGGACGCCGGCAAAGCGCGTCTTTTCGAGAATCTGAAGGACTTTCTGATTGGAGCCGACGGCCTGCCTTACCAACAGGTGGCCGTCGCTCTGGAGATGAGCGAGGGCGCGGTCAAAACGGCTGTTCACCGCTTGCGCACCCGCTTCCGCAAAATGCTGCGCGCGGAGATCGCGGAGACCCTTCCTCACCCGTATGATTCGGCTGAGGTTGATGGAGAGATTCGCTATCTTCTCAAGACGCTCGGTACGTAAAACTTTTCGACCTGCGCAAATTTTTCTCCGCCGCCGCAGCGGCGCCTGAATTTAGCCGTGGGTTTATGGTCTTTGAGACATAAATGCAACCAGGCAATCCAGCGTAGGGGCAGACCTGCGTGTGGGGCCCCGAAGCGGCGGGTCCACGAAACCGGGGCCCCACACGCAGGTCTGCCCCTACTGTGGTTGCATTATTTATTCAAAGACCATAAACCCACGGGACGGTCAGATAATATTCCCGCGTCGCGCGAGCGACGGTTGAATCCTCCACGACATCTGGCGTCTGAGCATGACTCAATCGTTAGTTCAGGATCGCGCTACGGTCCCGCGCCCCTGCCGGGGCGCGAAGGCAATAATGACGGGCTTTCCGGTGGCTGGCGCCACCGGCTAATCTCCGCTGCGCCTCCGGCGCAAAACTGAAAAGATTTGGGTAATGACAAGGGGTTGAAACCCACGGCTAAATTCAGGCGCCGCTGCGGCGGCGAGGAGACGCAAACCACTTGCACAGGTCGGAATTTTTCCTCATTGACCTGTAACCTTTCGCGTCATTTGCTTCAGTAAAAGGTGTAATCGTTTTCCATTTTCCATTTTCCATTTGTCATTCGTCATTTGTCATTGCGGAAGTTGCGTCCGTTCCGCAATGACAAATGACGAATGACGAAGGGAAAATGAACAAGGAGGGCCGTCCGATGGCTGAACCTGGTTTCTGTCCAAACTGCCATGGCGTGTTGACCGCAGACGCCCCCGCCGGGTTGTGTCCGAAATGTTTGATGGGAATGGCGCTCGAACTATCGTCCGAGCCTTCTGAAAGTTTGCCGGACGAGGGTTTTGTCGCGGACGCGGCGATTCCCGAGAGCGACCGCTCCTTCGGCGATTACGAGTTGTTGGGGCGGATCGCGCGCGGCGGGATGGGGGTTATCTACAAGGCGCGGCAGGTCTGCCTCAACCGCATTGTCGCGGTCAAGATGATGTTGCCCGGGATGCTCGTCTCCGAAGCAGAAGCGAGTCGCTTCCAGAACGAGGCCGAGCTTATCGCCAATCTGCGACATCCCAATATCGTGGCCGTTCACGAAGTGGGCGCGCACGACGGTCAGCGCTATTTCTCGATGGATTACGTCGAGGGGCAGAGCCTGGCTGCGGTCGTCAGAGATCATCCGCTGCCGGCGCGGACCGCGGCGCGCTATGTCAAGGTGATCGCCGAAGCTATTCATTACGCGCACCAGCAGGGCATCCTGCACCGCGATCTGAAGCCGTCGAATGTGCTGCTGGACAAAGCCGGGAACCCTCGCATCGCCGACTTCGGTCTGGCCAAACGATTTGCGAGCGATTCACGGCTGACCGCCACAGGGACGGTGCTGGGCACGCCGAGCTATATGCCGCCGGAACAGGCCGACGGCAAAGGCAGACGCACGGGGGCGGCCAGCGACGTCTATTCGCTCGGCGCGATCCTTTACGAACTGCTTACGGGCCGCCCGCCGTTTCAAGCGGCGACCCCGCTCGACACCATCCTGCTCGTCATCAACACGGAGCCGATCGCGCCGCGAAAGCTCAATCCGAAGCTCTCTCGCGATTTGGAGACGATCTGTTTGAAATGTCTGGAGAAGGACTCGCGCTGGCGCTATCAAACGGCGCAGGAACTGGCCGACGACCTCGACCGCTATCTAAAGCGTGAGCCGATCAAGGCGCGGCCCATCAACCTCTTGTACCGAGGTTGGCGTTGGTGCAGGCGCAACCCATGGCCGACGACGGCCACCGCCGCTCTGATCCTTGCGATATTGATGACGTCGCTCTGGGCCGTCGGCTGGCGCAGGATGAAGGCTATGACCGAACAAAGAGCCTGGCAATCGTTGTTTGAACAGGTCTGGTCGGGACGGGCAGCGAACGATCTCGCGGAGCCGCTCAAGGCGACGCCCCGTGAGCCGCTCATCAAAAGCCCTGACGGCCGTCTACTCGCTTCGAGTGGCGAAGATCATCAAACAATTCGACTGCTGGAAGTCTCGACCGGACGTGAATTGGCGCATTGGGAGGCCCACCAGGTCGGCGTAACCGCGTTGGCCTTCAGCCCGGATGGCCGCACCCTGGCCTCCGGAGGCGCGGACGGGACGATGAAGCTGTGGGACCTCTCTGCCATTCGACGTGAATTGGTAGGAGCCGTTCAGGGCGTACGTGACGACGAGCGGAAATAATGAAAATCACCCCTGGGCACGCATCGCTCGGGAGCGCGCCAGGTACGGCGCTAGAGGAAATTCCAACACCTTTACAGGAGTCGTTCATGCCGGTCGCGGCGCGCTGAAGGAATGAAAAGCGCGACGCGAGGGTAGGGCAAACCTCCTGGGAGCGCCGCCCATCCTTGCCTGCTTGCATCGGTCAGTCGGTCATTGCCGGAAACCTCGCAGGCAAGGATGCCTGCGCTCCCAGGAGGTTTGCCTTGATTCCTTCGATGCGACCTTTAGGGAAGACCAGGCAAACTGCCAGTTTGCCCTACCTTTTCTTAGGAGCGAATAAATGCGAAAAATGTTTTTCTTAGTTCTGGCCGCGGCGGCTTTGTTGTTGATGGTTCCGGCGCAAAATGCGCAGGCGCAATCGGAGACGCCGAGGGTTGAGTTTGGCGTGCATTACTCAAGGTTGCGCCTGCGCGATTTCGACGCCACCGATCACGGTGTGGGAACTCGCCTCACCATGAACATCACGGACGGCCTCTCAGTCGAAGGCGAGTTCAATTTCTTCCCCAGGGGGCGCGACAATTTAGCCGCTCCCACCGGTTTCAGTGGCGTCAGCCAAAGATCGCAGGGTCTGTTGATCGCGTTTTTGTGGCCTAACCAGAAACTAACAGCCTCCACTAGCCAGGCCGAAGTTCAGTTATCTGCGCCAGTCCGCATTAGCGACGATAACGGCGACGACGAAGATCCATCGGTCATGCTCGCCCGGGATGGCCGGTTTTACGTGGCCTGGTCGTCGAAGCGGCAAGACGGAGTCAATATTTACATCAAGAGTTCAGCGGATGGCCAGACCTGGTCCACCGAGGAGCTAGTGACCATCGGTCCCGGCGAAGACTACTATCCCTCCCTTGCGCAGACCAGGGATGGTACGTTTCACATCGCATGGTTCCGGCTCGAACGAGCGCAGGAAGACATTGACATTTGGTATTCGCGCTCGCAGGATGCGCGAACCTGGTCAATCCCGGTACAAATCACCGATAGTCCGAAAGTGGAATGGGCGCCCAGCATCCTCGCGGATTCGCGCGACGCTCTACACATCGTCTGGTCTTCAGGTAAGACTGGCAATCGGGAGCTGTACGAATCCCGGTCTGATGATGGCGGCCTCTGGTGGGCTCCCGAGAGGCAGATCACGCAGAGCGCTGAGGAGGACGATTTCCCTCATATGATCGAAACGTCCGAAGGGGAAAAGATTCTGGCGTGGACGCGGTACCGGCAAGGATCGCCTCTGCGCGACTACCTCAGCGACACCTCGGCTGAGATTGTGATCTCGCGATCGTGGGACGGGTTGAATTGGTCCGTCCCTGAAGTGTCCTCACCGAAGGATGAAAAGCGGCGCCAGATGGATTTGCTGCCGTTTGTTTTCACGGACGCCGCCAGCCGGCAGTTGTATCTCAGTTGGACCTCCACGCGATCCAATAGCCGTGGCAACATTCTTCTGCGCAACATGGCGTCGGAACAGTCAGTTTACAGCCTTCTCACCACCGAGCGGACGAGCGACTACGACGCGAAGATCGCGCCGACTAAAACCCCCGGTCAATATCTTATGGTGTGGGTCTCGGACCGCGAGGGAACGAGAGAGATCTATTCCCGGACTTTCCATCTATAGTAGCGCCCGATGCGTTTTGGCGCATTCAGTATAACTGAATACTTTCCCCGCCCCCAAAAACTGGAGGAACATATGCAAGACACCCGACGCTTTGCAAAACTCAGTCGCGCTCTCGGTTTGAGAGCGACTACCTGCCGCTTTTTGATCGGCGCCCTCATCCTTACCCTGCTGATACCCATCACGGATTGCAAGGTGACAAAGACTGTTAAATTGGATCCGTCAGTAGTGAAGGAACCCGGAAACGAGAAGATCGTCGGAGTCACGACCACCGACGGCCAGGATGTCCGTTTCGATTCGAGCGGGGCTAGGCTGAGCGGCAATACGCTCAAGGCGTCCGTCAACGGAGCCCCGTATCAGATCACTCTCGACCACGTGCAGCGGTTCTGGGTTGAACGAAAAGAAGTGTCGAAGGCGCGCACTATCGGTCTCATCGTAGGCGTGACTGCTGGCGCTTTTGTTGCGAGCGTAGCCATCGCGCTGGCCCTCAAGCAGTCCTGCCCTTTCATCTACTCCTGGAATGGTTCGGAGTACGTCTTCGACGCCGAGCCATATGGCGGAGCGGTTACGCGCGGCCTGGAGCGGGATGATTATTCCGAACTCGAACATCTTCGCGCGGAGAATGGCCTCTATCGTTTGATGGTCACAAACGAAGTGCCGGAGACGCAGTACACCAACCTGATGGAGCTGCAGGTGGTCGACCATCCGGCGGCGACGCGGGTGGTAGCCGACGAGTGGGGCGGGTTTCACGTCCTGGCCGCGCCCCAACGCCTGACCTCAGCCAGAGACAATCAGGGACGCGACCTGCTTCCCTGGTTGACGACGACTGATCGGGTCATCTGGGAAGCTCCGCCGGTTCTCGACGCCAACGGCGGCGTGCGGCAGGAGATCGTACTGACTTTTCCGAAGCCGAAGTGGGCGACGCGCGCCAGGCTGGTGGCGAATGTGGCCACCGGCTTGTGGGGATCCGGCATGATCAAAGAGATGCTCAAGCTTCGCGGACGCGATCTGGAGTCCTGGTACGCCTCGATGGACAGCGATCGAACGCAATCCGCCGCACTCTTCGCCTGGATACTCAGAGAAGAGCTGTTCGCGCTCAAGCTCGAAGTCGAAGAACCCGACGGATGGAAACATCGCGGGACGCTGCCCGGCGGAGGCCCATTCATCGCCGAAGATCGGGTCGTCGCTCTCGACCTGAGCCGGGCGACGGGCGATCAACTGCGCGTCAGAATCCGCCCGCCAGTGGGCTTCTGGGCGCTCAACTCTTTCGCCGTTGATTACGGAACCGACCAAACGCCGATCGTGGAGAAGGTCAGCCCGATAAAGGCCTGGAATGACGGGGACCGAGACCTGCTGGCCGAGTTGTCGAAGGCGGATGAAGCTTACTATGTCATGCCAAACGTAGGCGACCGAGGCTGGGTCAACTTTCCCGCCCCGCCGCCGCGCCCGGGAATGGAACGGACTGTATTCCTGCACAGTCGAGGTTATTATCGGCTCCATCTGACCGGCAGCGGAAATCCCGATACAGCAATCTTGGGGCAAATCGGCAATACCCCGGACGCCGCGGCGCGCTTCGCCATCAAGCGCTACAACGAGTGGCGCGTCGCGCAAGCGTCGAAGTGATGGATGTCCCCAAATTGAATGTTTCTTTTGAACATCTTAACTCCTCAATTGTGAGAGATTTTGTTGAAAAATAGAGAATGCGAATTGGAGGTCTAAATGGAGCCACGCAAGATCGGTACAGTACCGCGCGCGTAAGCAAGCGGCCGACCGATGAGTCCGCCGCGCAGCAATCGCGCGCGGCGCTGTACCGGCGCCCCAATGTTGCTTGGCCTGATTTAGACGTGATCTGTCAGCCCGGCCTCCACCGCAGGAGGCACGGGCTGACATTTGCACAGTGATCCCCGACCACGAATTGGTTCGGGCTCTTCAAACAGCCTGCGCAAACGTACTCGGGACTGCACAGGCCAAATAAGTCCCGCGCGGCGACCCCCTCCGCCTCATCCGGATTGAAGAGAGAATTCGGCGGAACTGAGGCAAATCAGAGTGTTCGAGAAAATCGTCTGTAAACAGACTCCCGCCAGCCTGCTTAACCATGCGTTCGCAGCAATTCCCTCTTTCCAACTATTATGAAAATTATTGTAAAGGCATTACGTGGATGGTTTTTGCCGGGGCATGATTGATTCTTTCTTCGGTTGGTATTACGTGGCTCGCGGCAGGATAGGTGTATGGATGATAGAAAAATCGAAAAATCCCCGCTACCTTCCCAGCCTCTTCATCACTTACCCCTTGTGACTGACCTCTTCGTCATGCGCTCCTTGAGCAAATGTACAGCGCTGAGGAAACGATCTTCGTTTTTTGATTCGCGATCAAATTTCGGCCCGGAGAACGTGGCGAATCGGCCTCATCAGTAGCTTTTCTCCGAACGTTTTCCTCGCGGGCGAAGTAAATATAGTTAGCGGCGCGGATTGGCCGAGCAGATTTGCGACTGCGGCTTCTACGGCCCCACTCACATTCGCGCCACCCATACAATCAACAGCGCATCGCGCGTAAGCGAGCGGCGCATCACGCGTCCTGCGATCGCTTCCCCATGCCGTCGTGCGCCGTTCTGAGGAGTCGTTCATATCGCAGTGAGCGACCCCCAGAATGAATGAAAATCCCCCCTGGGTACGCATCGCTTCCAGCGTGCAGTCGTGGTTAGAAGACCCATCGGAGGCCCGCAGCGCGCTTGAGGCCGGATGCGCAGGATCGCAAGCGATAATCGCTCGGCGCTAGCGCGGCGACATTGGGAGAGGCCGAGACTGCACGCTGGAAGCGATGCGTTCCCAGGGATTTTCCGCAGGAGAGCTGGGTATGAAACTTCATCCTATCGCGAAGGCCGCGCTCACTCTGGGTCTTCTCGCGGCGCCTTGTCTGGCACAGGCGCCGCGCGCCGCGCAGGATCATTTCAACCGAGGCGGTTCGCTCTATCAGAAAGGGGATTTCGAGGGCGCAATCGCCGATTTCACCAAAACCATCGAGATCAGCTCGCGCCTGGACAATCGCAATTGGCAAGGCGGCGCCGGTTTCGGCGGCGCGGCGACGAATTTCGACAAGGTGACAGTACTCGACCCGCTGGCGGCGGCGGCGTACGCCAATCGCGGGCTGGCGCGTTATAAACTCGGCGATTACGAGGGAGCGATCGCCGACTGCGACCGCGCGCTCGCGATCAATCCGCGTCTCTACGACGCATACAACAATCGCGGCGTCGTGCGCTACGCCCTGAAAGATTACGACCGCGCGATTGTAGATTACGACCGCGCGATCGCGATCAATCCGCGCAACGCCGAGGCCTACAACAATCGCGGCTCCGTGTATATGGATAAGGAAGATCTTGATCGCGCCCTCGCCGATTTTGACCGCGCCGTCGCGCTCAATCCGCGCCTCAAGGACGTCTATTTCAATCGCGGCTTTGCCCGGCAGGCGAAAGGGGACGGCGACGGCGCGTTGAAAGATTTCGATAAGGCAGTTGCGCTCGATCCGCGTTACGCTTCGGGCTACTATGGCCGCGCGGTGGCGCTGTCTGACAAGGACGAATTGGAGCGCGCGGTCAGGGAATTCAATCGCGCAATCGAACTCGACCCGCGCTACGCACTGGCTTACGGGAACCGCGGACTGGCTTTGATGCGGCTGGGCAAGGACGCCGAAGCCGTGCGTGATTTCGAGCGAGCCGTCGCTCTGAAGCCGGAATTGAAGGAGGAACTGGAGTTGAACATCGAGCGCGCCAGGAAGTGGAGGCAGGCGAATCGCTAAATCGAACATCAGCTGCGCTTGTGTCATAATAACTAAGAGATTATATTTCGTCGTGTCGTTAGCCTATCGTGGCCCTATCGTGGCAGTGACGCGGCGCGATACCCCCCAAATAGCGTAATCCCCCATCGAATGACATCAGCCCATCGCAATTGACGCAAAGGAGGCTTACGCTGTGCAAACCCGAATTCTGGCTGTCATTATTACGCTTGCTCCCTTTCTCACAGCTTGTATGACAAGCTCTCGAAGAGAAATACTCGTGCCCACGCCGACGCCCGTGCCGACGCGGCGCGAAGACGTATCAGTGGCTAACATCGGCGGGCCTACCGCTATCGCCTTTACGCCCGACGGGAAGTTATTGATTACAACTCAGGGCGGGCAATTGCGCGTTTACCAGAACGGAAATCTGCTGGCCACGCCGGCGCTCGACTTGAGCAGCCGTGTTTGCTCCAACAGCGAACGCGGGCTGCTTGGCGTCGCCGTAGACCCGGATTTTACGAGTAATAATTTCATCTACCTCTACTACACCTTCAATAAGTCCTTGACTTGTCCGACCGGACAACCGACCAATGCGCTTAATCCCGTCAACCGGGTCGCCCGATTCATCCTCGGCAGCGGCAACGTAGTCGTCCCGGGGAGCGAGATCGTACTCATTGATAATATTCTCTCGCCCAACGGTAACCACAATGGGGGCGATCTTCAATTCGGCAAGGACGGATTCCTTTACATCGGCGTCGGCGACGGCGGCGCCGACTACGCGGGCGACAGCGGGGGAGGCGGAGATAACGACGCCGCTCGCGACAGGCATGTGCTGCTCGGCAAGATCCTGCGCATCACGCGCGATGGGGACATCCCGTCGACAAATCCTTTCCAGGGGTCGAACAGCGCGCGGTGCAACACGGCTGGTATGACGATGGCGGGCAATTGGTGTCAGGAGACTTTCGCCTGGGGCTTGCGCAATCCGTTTCGCCTCGCTTTCGATCCGAACGCCGCCGGAACCAGGTTCTTCATCAACGACGTCGGCCAGGGCGCATGGGAAGAGATTGATGAGGCAGTCCCGGGCGCCGATTACGGCTGGAATATTCGCGAAGGACCTTGCGCCACCGGCTCGACGACTAACTGCGGCCCGCAACCCGCCGGGTTGACCAACCCGATCTTCGCGTACCAACACACCGGCGACTGCGGCGCGAGCGGGGTCAGGGGCAATTCGATCACCGGCGGCGCGTTCGTGCCGCGCGGCGTCTGGCCGCCTCAATTTGAAGGCGCCTATCTATTTGGCGAGTTCGTTTGCGGAAAAATATTTCAACTCTCTCCGAACGGCGTCGGCGGCTTCACGGCGAGCGAGTTCGTGACGGGCTTAGGCTCCGGCAGCGCCGTCACTTTGATCTTTGGTCCTCATCAGAACACGCAGGCGCTTTACTACACGACCTTTGCCGGCGGCGGCCAGGTGCGCCGCATTAGCTTTGTGACTAATTAGGCAGGTTGATGTTGCTGTGGCAACTCAACAATCAATTGTTTATCGCGCTGGATAATCCGCTTGGCGCGCGGCATGACGAATTCGTGGCAAGTTGTTGAGGATGTGTGTCAAGTTTTTTACAGCTCGGCGGAAATAACCCTGGGTACGCATCGCTTCCAGCGTGCAGTCTCGGATAGACGGCCCATTGTTTCCCCAATGCGCCTCCTGCAGAGACTGCACGCTGGAAGCGATGCGTACCCAGGGCGCGCGCAAAACTATGACGCGCCCCCGGTTGTTGAAGGCAGGCCGGATCGTTACACTACGCCCGGCAATTTCGGCCCCCGCGAAAGGATTGGTGGATGTTCTTGAATGTTTCATCTCTTTCTCTCCGTCTCACAAAAAGGCCTCTCTTCCTTGCGCTCATTCTGGCGCCTCTCTTCATACTGCCGGCGACGAAAGCAGTTGCGCCTCCTTCATCCCAGTGGTCCGCGAAATTCGACGGCAAGGTCCGTTTCCATCAAACGACAGAGCTTGGCGCGTTGATCGTCGGGACTGAAAAATCGCTCTACGCCGTGGACGGCGAAACGGGCGAGGTTTTGTGGCGCCGTAAGGACGTTCGGCTGGACGAATCGGACGTCGCGCCGATAGTCGGCACCGACCTCTTGCTGCTCAGTTTTGAAAAAGGCGGGAAGACCCGCGTCGAGGCGGTCGATCTGATGGCGGGCAATGCGTTGTGGCGCAGCGACAAGATCAAAGGCGGCGTGATGCAGATGGCCGTCGATCCGGAGAACGATCTGGCCGCCGTCGTCTTCGTTCGTGACGCTAAGGCCGGGCCGAAAGAGGGCTTCAAACGACGCCCGACGCTCCACCTGCTGAACCTGTCCACTGGCGACGAGTTGTGGAAGCGCGATCTGGAGAGTGAGGTCGAGATGACGCCCGCCCGCTGGGGCGGAGACGGCGACGAGACCTTCTACACGCTCGACAATTACCGCGCGCCGTTCTTCCTGGACGGCCGGTTGTGGCTCTTTTACGAAGGCGTGACCTCGCTCGACGCGCGCACGGGTAAGGAGGGAATCAGAGAAAAGTTTCGCGTCAACGAGGAAGGATTGGCGTTGACCGAAGCCGATCCCGTCGTCGACGAGCGGCATATTTATGTTTCGGGGCGCGGGCGAGTACGGGCGATCTCGCGCGAGACGGGGCGCGAGGTCTGGGAGGCGAAAGATCTGGGCCTGACGCCGGAAATGATTCTGGCCAACGGGACGCTCTTCGTCCGAACCGGCGGGCAATTCACGGGGTTGAAAGACGGCGAGGTCGTCGAGCGCGGGCCTTACGGTCTAAGCGCGATTGACCCGTCGAGCGGAAAAATCCTGTGGCGTTATCGCGGCGCCGACAAAGGCATCACGAACGTCGCGCTGCCCGACGCCTCGACCGCGCTCGTCGCCGACCGCGACGAGTTGATCGCGATTGACGCGTCGAACGGCAAGGTGGTCAAACGCCTGAAGCACCGCATTGACCGCGCGGCCTTTGTCTTAATCAACGAAGAGAGGCAGGCCGTCGTCGGCGGGCGCAATGAGATCGCGGGCTTCGACACGGCGCGGGGCGGGGAAGCGGTCTGGCGCGCTCGCCACGACCCGCCGGGGCGCGGCGTTATGCGAACGATAGGGGCGATCACGGCGCGCGCCGCCTCGATCTATTTTCGCTACGGCGGGATCGCTACGACGGCCTTTAGCGGCGTCCAACTGGCACGGGGCGTGAGCGCGCTGCGGTGGTCGGGAGCGGCCTCGCGCGTGGTTATGCCGAACCTCACCGATTACGCCGCCGGCGCCGCGAGAGAATATGTCACGTCGCAAATAAAAGGTTACGGCGTCATCTCACGCGCCGACCTGGCGCGACGGGCCGTCCGCGCGGCGCAAGCGCGTACGATCACTGCGCAAATTTCAGTCGACGTCGATGTCGAAGAGAGGTTGATGGATCGGCTCGATCCATCGCATCAGATCGACAAGCTCTCGCGTTTTCTGTGGCGGCGACAGCAACTGGCTACTCTGCGCGGCCATTTTATGTACTTTTACACCGATCTGAAGCCTGAAGGCGGGCGAGGGTTGGCGGGCGTCAACCTGAACACGGGCCAGACCGAGCGGGTAGTCGCTCTGGACGACCTCGATTACAGATTCTCGAACGACGAAATCACCGAGTTGATATACGTCGCAAAGGATAATCGTTTGATGGCGCACAAGATCATTTCGCGTTGACCTTACCGACTTTCTTCTCCAGATTCTTCACGGCGCGCTCAGACACTGAAGCGTAAACTCCCGACGTGCATTGTCGGTAGGCCTCGAGCGCCTGCCCCAGTTGATTCATCTTAAAATAGGTCAGGCCCATCAGGTAGTAAACATCCTTGTTGGCCGGATCAAGCTTCTTGACCCGCTCGAACTCCGCCAGCGCCTCCTGGTAGCGGCGCTCGTTATAAAATGTCTTTCCCTGGTTCAGACTTTGTTCGGCGCTGGGGGGACCGCCGGCAGCCTGCTGTTCCTGCGGGGTCGCCGGCATGGGCTTCGCTACCCCCTGCCGCTGCTGGTTTGAGGCGGCCTCGGCGTTATGAATTGCAGACGGTTTGACTTCGCTGGTCGGCTGTGGCTTGGTTTGCGGTTGAGCTTGAGCGTTCGCGCCGGCGCCGGGTTGCTGGCCGAGTTGCTGATTAGATTGCTGGGCGACGGGTTGCGTTGATCTGGCTGGTTCGGCTTGGGCGGCGGTCTGAGCCTCGGCTTGAGCTTCGGGCGACCTGCGCGAGTTAATAAAGAAGAATGACGCCGCCGCCAGCGCCACAACGACGAGCGCCGCGGCAATGGCTAATTTCTTGCGTCCGTTTGAGGGCCGGTTCGCAGGCGCCGGTTCCGCGGGTTTTGCTTGCAATTGAGTGATGGGCGCGTCTGCGACAACCGCCGTCGCCCTCCCTTCAGCCCGCCCCGTGATTCCCACTTGCGGCATTTCTTCCGTGTTGAAATTTGAAGGCGGCTTTGACGCCGGAAGTACTTCGGTGGCGGCGACAGTTTGAACGGTTTGTTCGCCGGGTAAGCCTACGGTCTCCTGAGACGTTACGTCGTCGGTCTCCACACCGTCCACGGTCGCGCCACAAGTCGTGCAAAACTTCGCCCCTGCTTTGGTCAGAGCGCTCCCACACTGTCTGCAAAACTTCTTTGTCATGGTTTTCCTTTCTGAACATCTGTGGCGTCTCGAATTTTTTCGACCTGTGCGGACGACCTCCGAGTCAGCGCCGCGAGCATTAGCGAGCGAGGCCACATCAATAAGTCCTTTTCGAAAGCCTCGCTCGCTAATGCTCGCGGTGTTGACTCGTTCGCGCAGGTCGAATTTTTTCGGCTTTCAGACGCTTCACGGCCTCTAACGGTTTAAGCAACGATACATCATTCGATTAGACAGTAAAACATCAAGATCAATGGAGGGAAATGTAAATGACAAGATTTTTGATATTTGCGGCCTGTGTCTTAGCCCTTCTAACCACGATTTCAGTCCTCGCGCAAGACCCGCAGGGCCAACCCGGCCCCCGCCGGCGCGGCGGCCATAACGGGGAAAAGAGGATGAAAAGCATGGACATCAACAACGACGGCGTGATTTCGCGCGACGAGTGGAAGGGCAAACCGGAAGTCTTCAACAGGATTGACAAGAACGGTGACGGCTCGCTCACGCGTGAAGAGTTCGGCGACGTCGCGCGCCGTCAGGGCGGACGCCTCAATCAAATGGACACGAATAATGACGGGAAAATTTCCCGCGACGAATGGAAGGGCAATCCGAAACGATTCGACCGCCTCGACGCCAATGGCGACGGGGTGATCACGAAGGAAGAAATCCGCGGCGCACACCAAAACCGCTAGAAGGAGAGACAAGGAGAGGGGGAGACAAGGGGACAAGGAGACAAGGAGAATCTGATCTTTTCTTGTCCCCTTGTCCCCTTGTCCCCTTGTCCCCTTGTCTATCTACTGCTTGATCTTCTCCCAATCCTTAAGGAAATTGGCCAGGCCGATGTCGGTCAGGGGGTGTTTGATCAACTGCTCCATCACTTTGAACGGCATGGTGGCAATGTCCGCGCCGAGCCGCGCCGATTCGATCACGTGCAGCGTGTGGCGTAAGCTGGCCGCCAGAATCTGAGTGTTAAATCCGTAGTTGTCGTAAATCTCCCGAATCTCTCCGATCAATCCCATGCCTTCGTGGCCGATGTCGTCCAGGCGGCCGACGAACGGGCTGACGAAAGTCGATCCCGCTTTCGCTGACATCAGCGCCTGGGTGGCGTTGAAGATCAACGTCTGGTTGATGCGGATGCCCTCTTTCGACAGCGTGTGCGTGGCCTGCAGTCCGGCTTTGGTCATCGGCAGTTTGACGTAAACGTTCGGATGGATTTTCGCCAACTCGCGGCCTTCGGCGATCATGCCGTCGTATTCGGTGGCGACCACCTCGGCGCTTACCGAAGCGCCCTCCCAATTGAGAATTTCGCAGATCTTCAGAATGTGCTCCTTGAAATCTACGTTACCCTCTTTGGCGATGAGCGACGGATTGGTCGTCACGCCGTCTAGTATGCCCAGACTCGCCGCTTCGCGAATCTCCTTAATGTTTGCGGTATCGACAAAGAACTTCATTTTTTAATCCTCCAAAAATCCTTGGGGGCATCATAAATAGGACTCATAAGACCATAGGACCTATAAGTCTTAAATTATCGAGAGCGACTTACCATGATTGTTTTGCCTTAGGCCCCCGACGGTTCATTAACCAGAAGATGGCCACCGTGACCAATGTTATCCCGGCGATGATCAATAGCGCCAGAGTCAATTGTACGCGGGCGGGGCCGGGTTGAACTTCAAAATAAAGGAAATGGGCGCGCTCGATCTGTAGGCCGTCGGGCGTCGAGGCTCGCGCGACGACATCGACGGCGTAGGCGCCTGATTCTTTCGGAACCCACACGGCGCGTTTTTCATCGCCGCTGTCCGCGAAATTGACTTCTTCGGTTCCGCCGTCGATGCGATGGATCAGGGCCTGAATGGTCGCTCCGGTCAGCCGGCGTCCTGCGAGTTCCAGAGAACTCGAGATAGTGATCGGCTGATCGGGCGTCGTGACTATTCGATCGGCCCGCGCCCGCAGCGTCGCGCCGCCGCTGACTTTCGCCGCCAGGGCGTAATCGGCGCCTCTGCCCGGCGTCTGTTCGGTCGCCCGCAAGGTAACTTTCCACGCGCCAGGCGCGGGCTTGTTGAATCCGTAACCGAGCGTGAAGAGCGCCGCCGGGTCCTTGACCTCGACAAGGCCGTTTGCGTCCGGGGTCAAGTTGATGACATTGCCGTTCGCGCCGCGAACCGTGAGGGCCAACGAGCGGGTTGTGTCGTAAAGCGCGAAACTGGCCGCCGACAAGTTATCGAGGCTGATGACGACTTCGCGACTGCCGCCGGCGTCGACGTGACCGGTGAAAACCTTCGTGAACTGCTCCGGCGCCGCGCTCGAAGCCGGGGGCGCCGGGTCGGCCTCGGCGGGAAATTCTCCGGACCGTCTCAGCAGACGCGGCGCGACGAAGTCTTTGAAGACTCGCTCCGATCCGGTCATGTCGGCATGGAGAAGCGGCGACTCGGAGATCGGCGCCGTGATGGCGGCGACGCTCGGACGGCTCACGACCAAATCGCTAGGCGTCGCTGTGCAAGGGGCCTTGAACGGTTCGACGACCGGTTTGCCGGCCAGCAGATGGAAGGGAACGCCGTGGCGGCGGGTGACCTGGCGGTTGAAGGTTTCGGCCAGATACGCCGAGCGCAGTTCCAGCGTCGCCGGCAGATAAAATCCGAGCGACGCCGGGAGATTGGCGCAAGGAGTCCCGCCGTGCGGCGAACCCAGCATGATCAATTGCGCCACGTCGCGGTCTCCCATCAGGCGGTCAATGTAATAACGCGAGACAAGGCCGCCCATGCCGTGCGCGACCAGATCTACGGTCCGCGCGCCGGTCGCGCGTTTGACTCCGGCCACGTAGCGGGCAAGCTCTTCGGCGTTCTGCGCGATTGTCTTCGTCTGTTTGAGCGGCTGCGACGGGTCGCCCATGAGCATCGCTCCTTCGGCCTGCCCGTCGCCGACCGCGAATCCGCGCAATCCTATCGCCGCCAGATAGCCGCCCTGCTTCGTGTACTCGGCCCACGTGGCGGCGTTCGACGCCAGGCCATGAACCAGCACGACCGGGCGCGCTGAAACGCGCAGCTTCGCAGTCCCCGAAAAGTTCACGGTCTCCGACAAGCCAGGGTCGCCCGATTCGACGCGAATCTCGCGCTCGGCTTGCCCCTTGCCGTCTTTGCCCCAATACCAGCCCAACGCGGGCGCGACCTTCGTTTCGCAACTCTGGGCGCCGGGGGTGATGATGCATTTGTCGATCTGGCGCCCGTCGTCGGCGAACTTGAACGAAGCGACGTAGGCCAGTTCAACGGGCTTATCCAAAGTGACTTTCAGCTTCACCGCGTCGCCGTCTGTCAGCGAATCGATCCTGGCCGACTGGCCATTCAACATTTCGACCGTCGCCGGACTTGGCGCAGCGGGTTTCACGACTTTTTTCTTAACGTCATCTTTCGGCATCTCAAACTTAATCCCCTCCTGAGCGCCGCCCTGCGGCGTCAGGATCGAGGCGGCAAGCAATAATCCGAAAAGCAATGACAGAGCTTGAAACAAACGGCGCCGGTTCATAGCGCGTCTCCTTATAGACATTAAATCTGGCGGGGCCAAGCCGGCGCCGAATATAACACGAATCGGCGCCCATTCATCCTCTTGCCCCGCCGAAAGAATCAATGTAGAAAAACATCCACGAAGTCACACGAAGTAGCGCGAAGGTGTTTCTTTTCCTTCGTGTTTTCTTCGTGTGACTTCGTGGATGTTTTTCCGAGGAGACCGAAACGAATGCCGACACGCGAAGAAGCCTGGAACCTGTTATGCGAATGGACCGAGGGCGATAGCCTGCGCAAACACGCGCGCGCCGTCGAACACGCCATGCGGACTTACGCCCGCAAGTACGGCGAGGACGAAGAGAAGTGGGGGGTAGTGGGAATGCTCCACGATTTCGATTACGAGCGTTACCCGGATCAGCGTCACCCGCAGCTCGGCTCCGAAGTCCTGCGCGAGCGCGGCTACCCGGAAGACGTGATCCGCGCCATCCTCTCGCACGCCGATTACACTGGCGTCAAACGCGAAAGTCTCATAGAACACGCCCTGTTCGCCACCGACGAGCTGTGCGGATTCCTCGTGGCCTGCGCGCTCGTCCGCCCCGACAAGAGCTTCGACACGCTTGAAGTCTCGTCGGTCAAGAAGCGGATCAAGGACAAAGCCTTCGCCCGCGCGGTCAACCGCAACGACCTGTGGGGCGGCGCCGAAGAGTTGGGTCTGAGCTTCGATGAACATTGCGCGTTCGTCATCGCCGCGCTGCGCGAGATTCAGGAGGAACTCGGATTGAAAAAGGCGACGGCGCGGTAATCGTTGATGGCCGACGTAACATTTTGGCGGCTAAAGCTGACGCGGAAATAGACCACATCGTGCGCGTCGTTATTCGACGACCAGATCCATCTGGCAGGCGTGTCAGTGGGCATCCCGCCGACATTTGTCCCCCAGGGCCCGATCCCATACGGGCCATAGTCGGTCGCGTTCGCCCAGCCGCTGTCGTCGAAGTTGACGTCAGTCCAATTCAGCGGGGCGGTCAGACTCACCTTCCAGGTCACGTTGCTGCCCAGCCGCTGCCCGGCGACTCGTAGTTCAGCCAGCAACCCGGCGACCCCGCCAACATCGGCGCCTCTTATCGCCACGACATTTTTGCCTGGTTGCAGCGTCAAATCATAGTTCTGTGATTGAAACCAATTTGATCCGGATCCTCTGTAGCTCCCGTTGAAATACAGATCGTAGCCGTTGTCGCAAGTTATAGTTATCCCTGATGAACTATTTGGAGACTCCTGCACCTGAACGATTCTGGCTACGGAAGGCACGCCGAGGCTGTTGAGTATAAACAACATGTAGTGGCCAGGAGGACATAGATTCCCATTCATAGGCGCAATCATATTCAACCCACCCGCCACTTGTGTGAAGCCCAAATGATTGATCCGCTGGTTCTCATTGAAGGCATGAGTCACAGATGATAAACGAATCAATGTCACTTTCGTTATGCCGGTCGCATCAGGCGTTTGCACAAAAAACGTCTGACCATAGTTTACGTTAGCGGGGGCGGCTGTAATCGTTGGGCGCGGGCCTTTGAATAGATATGGTGGCGAGTAAATCTCCGCATTAGGATGGTCTGTATCTGTTCCCCCTCCAGGAAGCGTTCCCCCTCCCGGAGGCATTCCGCCACCTGCCGAAAGCACCCTGCCGTCAGGCAACAACGACGCTGTCGAATGGTACAACCTCCGCTCTTGCATGCTGGCCATAGTTGACCATGTCTCCGTCGCCGGGTCCCACATCTCGGCTGCGAGTATTGGTTGGGTGGCCTCTTGGGGGCCAGGCGCGCTTGTGCCGCCTGTAACCAGCACTTTCCCATCCGGCAGAATCGTTGCATTAAGTTGACGCCGAGCGAAAGCCATCGAACCCACATATCGCCATTGAGGCAATTTATCTAATAGGTTAATCACCTCCGTGGTATTAGTAGGCGGACTGCCGCCGCCCGTAATCATGACCTTGCCATCACCATACATCACTGATGACCCATAGTCTCGAAAGCCGAATTGGCTTCTAGGTCCGTTAGTCCAGGAACCTGCTCCATTGGTGTCCAAGAAGCGCGTGAGGGTATCCTGCCCGGAGTTAAAGACTCTGCCATCAGGCGCTAACAGCATCCAGGGATAGAGGGGCAGCCCTATTAGCGCGTTCGACAGTGATCGCCAGCCTCCGGTAGTTTGCCACACTTGTGGAACCGGATTGACTAAGGGCTTGTCCAAAAATAACTTGACGATTTCGATTTGCGATCCGCTCGATTTCGAACTGTTTTCAAAAGTTTTTCGGCAAATCGTCAAGTTATTTTTGGACAAGCCCTAAGTGATGGTGATTACCATTCGGATCCAGAGTTCCGTCCCAGTAGAGCCCAGACACGGTAAGTACTTCGCCATTGGCGAGAGTGGTGTTAGTCGGGTACCAACGGCCGGCATTCATGTCGGCCACGCGAATCCAGGTATTGGTATTAAAATCGAAGATATTTGTATGCGGCTCGCCATCGCCGTCGAGGAAATGGTGACCTCCGCTAACCAACAGGCGGCCGTCTGGCAGAAAAGCATGGCCGCTACAAAACAGGTGCGTGTAGAGATTGGTTATCTGTGTGAAGCCTCCTGTAGCGGGGTCCCACAGGTGAGTTTCTGTAGTCAGTTCTGTATCCTTACGCTGCCAAAACAGCGCCTTGCCGTTGGGGAGAACCTGTGTGTGGATGGCGACTACCCCGTTCATGGGCATCAGAGAAGACCACTGACCGATCACTGCCGGATCGGGTGGCAAGGCTGCTGCGGCAGGGGCGGCCATCGGCGCTTGAAGGCTTGGAGCGATGTTTTGAAAACCGAAGATGATCAGGAAACCGAGAGCCAGACTGACGACAAGGATAGCTTTGGCAAAGGCGAAACGCATGAGACGCATGGCAAGTAAACCTCCTCTGATAACTTCTGGCGCCACAGCTCCGAACGGCAATGGAGCAGAGGCCACGGTGAACCACGTTGGACAAAGAACATTTAGCGGTCTTGCCTAATTCGGCGGTGAAATTGCAGGTGTGACTTTTGCTGAAATACGCGAGTGAATATAGTCCTCAAGCCATTCCACTGTCAATTATTTATTAAGGATGGCGTATCTGCCTTGCGGTTATTGCGCTATCGGACGGACGCCGTTCGAATACATCGACGCGTTCCACATCATCAATTTCTTCCAGCGGTTGTAGCGATGAGCCGAAAAATCTGAAAAGCGCGGCTGCTTGACAGCCTCTTACCCGGCCAGTAGTATGCCAGCTTCCAACGCGGATGTGGCGGAACTGGTAGACGCGCAGCGCTCAGGACGCTGTGGGAGTAATCTCGTGGAGGTTCGAGTCCTCTCATCCGCACCATCGTCTTTTTTCTTCCTTTACTTGCAATCATTTATAAATAGCGCTAGCTTCTTGGTGTCTGTAAAATTGAAAAAATAGACACCAAGGAGGTTGATTGTGCGCGATCAAGATTTTGAATCCCCCTCTCCTGCCAGATCCACTTTATCGAAAGGGCCGAAGAAGCGCGTACGCATCATCAAGAAGGTGCGTTTCGAAAGTGGGGTCTGGAAGTTTATCTCATTGGAAAAGATCGGTGACCGCTATCTCTGGGACAAGCGCCCTGGCTACTATTTCATAGAATGGTGGGAGGGAAAAAAACGCCTGAGGGAGATGGCAGGGCAAACGCCTAGTGAGGCGACAGAGGCGCAGCGTCGAAAAAGGAACGAGCTCATTGGAGAGATGGTGTCCGGTGGGAAGTCGATCAAAGCCGTCCCGACAGAAGTAGCCGCAACGCTGATCACAAAGGCCATCGAATACTTTGAAGATCATGTGAAGACACATTCTCCTGGGAAACCGCAGACGCTCAACCGCTACCGCCAGGCGCTTGGCCATTTCACCCGCATCCTTGGCCCGAAAAAATATGTCGAGGCGATCAAGCGATCCGACGTAGACGACTACAAAAAGGCGCGCAGCCGCGAGCGGGTGAAAGAGACTGAAAGGCTGGTTTCGCCAACCACCATCAACTTTGAAGTTCAAGTCATTCGAAACCTCTTCAACTATCTCGCCCGCGAACGTGGAGTTGATGTAGACAACCCCTGCGCCAAAACCAAGGAGCTTCGCTCAGTTAGCGAGCGCATTAAACGCCGCCGGCCAACTTACCACCCAGGATGAACTAGACCTGCTCTTTGCGGCCTGCACCCCCTTTAACAGGGCGTTGTACGCCACGCTTCTGCTAACAGGCCTGCGTAAGCAGGAACTTGTCTACCTTACTTGGGAGGGAGGGGACGTTGACTTCAAGAAAGGTGTCGTGCGCGTGCAGGCCAAAGACGACTTCTCACCGAAAGACTACGAAGAGCGTGAAATCCCGATGCCGCCGGATCTGATTCGACTTCTGGAAAAACTCCCTCGCACATCACGCTGGGTGTTCCCGACGGGGAAAGGAAACCGGATGGCGCCGAATGAAATGCTCCGACGGTTGAAGAGGATTGCGAATCACGCGGGCGTCGAAAGCGCAACGCTGCATAAGTTTCGGCACACTTATGCGACGCGCTTGCTGGAGAATGGCGCTGATATTGTCACCGTACAACATCTTCTTGGACATTCTGACATTGATACCACGCGTGAATATCTGAACCCTGATGATGGGCTCAAACGTAAAGCCGCAAATCGGCTCTCGCTTGGGAATCAACCCGTCTCCGAGTAATTCAAGAACGACGCCCCTTTAAATTCTCGGTCGTCCAGGTCCTTCACTGGTACCGGGATCACGAGCGGATTATTGGCCGACAACCGAACGCCTGGCTGACGTTAAAAACTTGTGTGGCTTCAACTTTATTTTTGCTTGCGGTAAAGTACAGATTTGATACTCGATTGGTCGCAATCAATCGCCAAACATCGAGGTTGAGTAAAATGAACGAACAGCAATACAAAGTCTGGTGGCAGTTGCATCGTCGCGTAGCCGTCGGCGAGCAGTTGTCTGACGAAGAACAACGGGTCTATCAATCCGGCTTGGCAGAATTGGAATCCGAAGAAATGGCGGCCTTGCGTCCAGCCGATGACGAGTGGCGGGCGCTGCGCGCGCAGTGGGGCGAGTTGGCAGCGCGCCGTCAGGAATTGGCGCGCAAGGAGGCGGCGCTGCGCGCGCGCGCGACAGAATTGGAACGCCAATATCTGGCGTTGACCCATTACCCAATTGGCCTCGAAATCTGAATGCCACACCCGCTGCACGAACAAGTACGCCGGGCCTTTGGATTCCGCTGCGGTTATTGCCGCGTGGATGAAACGAGCGCAGGCGCGGAGTTGACGGTTGACCATTATCGTCCGTTGGCCGCGGGCGGCGCGGATGATTTGGCGAACTTAGTCTACGCCTGCTTTCGCTGCAATCTATACAAAGGCGATTACTGGCCGTCGCCTGAAGAAGAGGCCGCCGGTTTGTTCGTGTTGCATCCTCAGCGCCACAACCTCGCTGACCATCTCCGCGAAAATAGTCAGACTGGCCATCTCGAGCCGCTGACGGCGACTGGCGCATTCAACATCCGCCTGTTGCATTTGAATCGCTCGCAGTTGGTGGCCCGGCGTCTGGAACGCCAGGCTCTGGATGTCGAGCGGCAGCGGCTGCAGTTGTTGCAGTCCGAAATCGAACAAAGCGAGCGGACGATCAGGGTCTTACAGCAATACATCAATTTACTGCTCAGATCTGGCGCAGGCAAGAACCCGCCTGAAGACGACTGATTCTGTCTTTCCTTTCGCCGTATATTGATTTTTGTGTGTTGAATTATAAGGGGTGATATTGCCTTCCTCGTTCAATACGGAACGCAGAGTGTGGACCGACACGGTCGTGCGGCGGTTGGCCCGCGCCGCGCTGCAAATCGAACGCGCGTTCGGCGGACGCGATCAGGACATAGAATGGATCATCAGCGGCGGTTTTGGCTGGCTGCGCTCAGAACTATCTTTCAAGTCAGCGAGTTGCAGGCTCATTACGATCGAAGATTTTATCCGCCGTAGGGGCAAACGTAACACTTTTTGCAAAATCGGGACTTTTTTCGTCCCTTTCCGAGCAGCCACTCAGGCCGATTTTTTACCCTTTTGGGAACTCGTCTTTCCTTGCTCGGAGGTCAGCGCCTTCAACTGTCGTTGGTTCGATCTTTGGAGGTCACACTTCTCTTTGTATGCCTTCCGATACTCTCTCGACCTTTGAGCGGCCAGACATTTATCCGAACAGCAAAACTTATCTTTTCGACCCGCCCAGAAAATCCTGGCGCAGATCGGGCATTCTCGAATCCGCGCCGCTTCGATCCCTTCAAGGCGCTTGTATAAAACAGGAGAGTGAACGACTAGCTTGCCTTTATCTTCACCGCTCTGCGCGATGTAAATCCTGGCATGGGCGCCGACCGATAACGGCGAATCATTTAAACGCAGTACCCGCAGCCATGCGTCAGGCTTGGGTAAAGCGCTCAAGGTTTCGCGCGCGGCGAAGAGAAAGAGCAGTCTGTTTCTTGCTCTCGAAATCAGCTCGCTTGAGGACCAAACAAAATATTCTCCACCTGCGATTTTTACGGTTTCACTGTGAAATGCGTCAAGATGGGTTACTGGTGATCGACTCTCCAATTCCATTGCGCGAAGGATGCGATTTTTTGTGTCTTGAACAATGGCCTCCAGTTCAGGTTTTGCCACATGCAGGACCGCAAAGTTTCTTTCCAGTTCTATCCACTCACCAGATTGGATCGGGCCGAACTCGGAAACTTCTCCTTGACCGTCACGAAAGACGTAAGCCTGAAGCTCTATTGGTAATCCGTCCAACAACCAAAGAAGTTTTCTATACAGCTCGCTGCTGCTCGAATCTGGATTCCAGTAAACAATGTCATGTTTGTACGGGTGATCAAAGTTGTGAGGCAGCAAGTTCACGAGCGTCAAAAGATCAGTCAGTTCTGTCGGCTCTGGTACTAACGGCTTGCTCTGTTTTCGGCCTGCGTGACGTTTTGTGCCTTGTTTCGGCTTCAAACCGTCACTTTTCCTTCGCGCGTCACGTTTTGATTTCGATTTTGTCATCAACTTGTTGGAAATATTATTGGTTGCTAGATTCAATTAGTTGCGTTGCACGCAATAAATATAGTATCACGCATCATGCACCATCACAAAATGTGATGGTGGCACACATGAGAGGACAGAGATCGTGAAGAATCAAAACGTGACGCAACGGCTATCTTGGCGGCTAACGGAGCTGCCGGCAGTAACCGGACTTAGCTTGGCGTTCTGGCGGAAGGTCGCGCGGATGGGCGGCTTGCCTGTCCGTAAGGTGCAGGGCGCAGTGATTGTGCTGGATGACGATTTGCGTGCTTACCTATCCGGATCCAACAAGCAAGGGAAGGAGCCGACCCAGAGTTGCAGAGCCGAACCGCAAACCGAACCGCAGGTCGCAAGCGCGACCGCGTAATTTGTGCGGCCTACGCGAGCCGACAACGACCAAATCACCAGCTCGCGCAGCCGCTTCGATTAACCTGCAGGTTGGCAGGTTGAGCCGATTTTATCCCAGCCTCCTGCGCAAATAAATGATCCGCCGAAGAGCGGCTCTGTCGGCGGATCAAAAGGAATTTAAATATCGTGGAGGAATTCTCTCACAACAGGGCAGTACACCCAAGCCAAATCTTCTTCGATCCGAAACAATTATCCAAACAAATAACTACGCCGCCGAGACGGTGTGACTGCTGTCTCAGACCAGCGTCGCGGCTCGCGCGCTACGTCGAGCGCCCAGGCGAGGGTGGCACTGATTGCTGCACCCGATGTTACCGCTGGTTGGTCGGCACGCCTGAGTCACCCCCGACTCCAGCGCAAAAGTCAGCGCGGTCGCGCTGGCGGTCATTATTTTGGGCGTCATGCCCCCGGGAACCACAACCCGGGGGCCGCGCTCGCCGCATCCCGATCGCGGTGGGCTTGCCGTTCACCGTGACACCGACGCAGACCGGCGCAGAGAGGAGGTCGCTCGCATGACCACCACATCCTCGCAGCCGAAATCCGAGACCGAGATTCCCGATGATCCGGCGCGAAATGTTGACACGGCTGCAGACGGGCAACCGATGTCAGTGACCGCGGGCGCGGCGGACAAAGCCGAGATCCCGACAGTCAACGGTGCCGCTCTCGATCCCGCGCCGGACTGGGCCGCGCGACTCGCGCCGAACCACGCCAAGATGATCAAGGATTCGGCGATCTCGCCGGAAGTCGCCACCGCGCGCGGTTATTTCACCGCGACGAAAAAGGTAGAGCTGAGGGACATTGGCTTTGCCGACTACCAACGGATTGTGCCGGCGTTGGTCGTGCCGGTGTTCGGCGTAACGGGTGAAATCGTGAACTACCAGATTCGACCGGACATGCCGCGCATCCCAAGGTCGAAGAACGGCAAAACGCCAAAGCCGTTGAAGTATGAAACACGCGCCGACTCCCGAATGGCGCTTGACGTTCCGCCGCCGGCGCGCGTGTGGCTCGGCGATCCGGCCAGGTCGTTGTTCATTACCGAGGGCGCGCGGAAAGCCGACTCCGCGGTATCGAAAAACTTGTGCTGCGTCGCGCTCCTGGGCGTCTGGAATTGGCGCGGAGAGAACGAAGACGGCGGATCGACCGCGCTCGCCGATTGGGAATCAATCGCGCTCAAAGGCCGCAAGGTTTATATCGCCTTCGACTCCGACGTCGTCGAGAAGAAGAGCGTGTGCGGCGCGATGAAGCGGCTCAAGGCGTTCCTTGAATCACGCGGCGCCGACGTGAAGATCATCTATTTGCCATCCGGCGAGGGCGGGGCGAAGGTCGGATTGGATGATTTCTTCGCAGCCGGCCACACGGTCGACGAACTGCTCGCGCTGGCGACCGACAAACTGCGCGAGCCGATTGACGACGGGCCGTGCGATCCATCAGCCCCGCGCGGATTCATTCTCAATGACGTCGGCGTCCACGCGACCACCGACGACGACGACAGGCCACTTTTCGTTTGCTCGCCGCTTCACGTTCTCGCCCATATCCGCGCTGAAGACTCAACCGCATGGGGCAAGCTCCTAGAGTGGGCGGACTACGACCATGTGACACATAGATGGGCGATGGGCATAGACGAGTTGATGGGCGATAGCAAAGAGTGGCTGAAGCGGTTGGCAAGCGAGGGATTGTGTGTCGGCTCCTCTCGGAGGGCGAAAGAGCGGCTCAGCGACTACATTCAGTTAGCCAATCCCAAAGAGCGGGCAATCTGTGTTACACGTCCTGGCTGGCATAATCACGCCATTGTTTACCCGGATGAGACGATCAACCCGCCGGACGGCGAGCAAATCATCTTGCAAACCACAGCGGATTTTGCGAACGGCTTCAAGTCGAGCGGGACGCTTGACGAATGGAAGTCGCAGGTCGCGCAGTATTGCCGGAAGAATCCGATCTTGATCTTCGGGGCGTCCACCGGATTCGCCGCCAAACTGCTTCACCCTGTGAAGGTGGAAAACGGCGGCTTCAACCTGCGCGGCTACAGCAGCCTGGGCAAAACCACCGCGCTACAGGTCGCCGCAAGCGTTGACGGCGACGGCAGCGAGAAGGGCGGTTTTGTTGAAGGCTGGAAGGCGACGGCGAACGGGCTGGAGTCGGTCTGCGAGCGCCATAACGATTCAATACTGCCGCTCGATGAGTTGGCGCAGTGCGATCCCCATGTGGCGGCCGAAGCCGCCTATCTGATCGCAAACGGCCAGGGCAAGGGCCGCATGACGCGCTACGTTACTGCGCGCCGCCGGGCGAGCTGGCGCACTCTCTTCATTTCGTCGGGTGAGATCAGCCTGTCGGCCCATATCGCTCAGATCGGGAGGCGCGTCAGGGCCGGACAGGAAGTACGGTTGCTGGACATTCCTGTCGGCGAACGCCAGTTCGGAGTCTTCGATAACCTGCACACTTTTCCCTCAGGTCAAAAATTCGCCAACCATCTGAAGCTCTCGGCCAGTCGCTACTACGGCACGGCTGGTCGTGAATTTGTTCGTCTGCTTACCGCCGAGGATTCCGATTTCAGCGCGACACAAACTGCATGGGGAAAATTCCTCCCTTACTTCATAGACAAGGCCCTCACCGAAGAGCAAGACGGAGAACAAAACAAAATCGAGGTTTCGAGCGAAGTGACCCGCGCGGCCACACGGTTCGCGCTCGTGGCGTTCGCGGCGAAATGGCTACGTCTTATGGGGTGACAGGTTGGGAAGAGGGTGAGGCGGAAGGAGCGGCGATCGAGCTATTCAAACACTGGTTGAACAACCGCGAAACGAGCGGAAGCGCCGACGATGAGGCGATTGTTCGTCAGGTTCGCGCGTTCATCGAGGCGCATGGATCAAGTCGCTTCGAGAGCGCCGACACAGAGCGGGTGGCCAATCGTGTTGGTTTCAAGGCGACCACCAGTAACGGCGAGATTGAGTACTGCTTTTTCACCGAGCAATTCAAGCGCGATGTCTGCGCCGGCTTTGATCCGCAACGTGCCGCGCGTGTCCTTCGCGACCGCGGCTACTTGGTCACCAGCGGCGACAAGGATTTGACCGTCAAGCGAAGCGTGCGAGACGAGGGCAGACCACGCGTTTACGTTGTGAAGGAGACCATTTTGGAGTCGGGCAGGTCGGGCAGGTCGGGCGCAAGCGAATAACTATTGATACTTGAATGGCTTAGATAGCGCCCGACTTGCGCCCGACCGAAAAACACAGGTCGGGCAGGTCGGGCGGCAAGGGGACGCGCCCGACTAACCAGGTCGGGCAGGTCGGGCAGTAATCGGGCATGTCGGGCAGGACTAAAACATTGTCAATAATACGGTTAAAGAAGCGTGCCCGACCTGCCCGACCTGCCCGACCAAAAAACAGTGAGGTTTAAAATGCAAAACTCTTTCCTGACAAGATGGGCAACCGGCATGGCTGAAGCGGTCGAAACAGCGTCGGGCAGGTCGGACACATCGGGAAATCAAATCGAAGACGGGCGCGCCTTGGACGTGTCGGACAAGTCGGGCGGATCGGGCGGAGCGCGTCTCGGCTCCTTAGCGCGACCGAGGCCGGTCAGCGGAACCCGGATGCCATCAGATTGCCCCTGGCGGCCGAACTGTGACGGTCATCTGATAGCGCATGGCCACAATCTTCATCTGTGCTCGACCTGCGAAACTTGGTTCGAATTCCTGTTCGACGCCGGCGACACTGCTGAGTGGACGATGTGATTATGACCACGATCACTTCACAACCGACATTGTCCGCCGTCGAAACCCGCCGCATGGTCGAAGCGATGCTCCAGATCGCCGAGCGCGGCATTTCGCTCACGCCCGCGCTCGGACTCTGGGTCGCTTCGGTCGACATCAAAGGCTTAGGTCATAACCGCAAGCGCGCGCTCGCGTCGGTTAGCGCGATCGGGACGACGCCGGCGGCCGCGGTCAATGCGCTCGTCGAAAAGCTCGACGGTGAGCCGCAGGCGCGGGAGATGTTCGGCGGCGATCATTACGACTACTAAGAACCCGATGGCGATCATCGATCACAACCTGAGCAAAACCCTGAACCTGCTCCCGCGGCGCGATCGCGGACCTCGTCTCCCAGGGGCCGCTCGCGCGCGGACAAATGAATATGGCGAGCGGCAGTAACAATCAAACATGAAGATTTCAGATAACAACTTGGCCGCAGTTCTCGAATCGCTCACTCCGGCGGAGAGGCGTGTCGTCGAGGACTGCGCGAAGGCCGCCCGCTTCACCTCAAACGAGACGATCGAGCTTCTGCGGCGCGCGGTCTTGCGCAAGGTCAAGGCGAGGTTGAAGCGCAAAGCGAGATCGAAGCGGGAGGCTAAATTCAAATGGCTGACGTGAAACACAGACCACCATCCGCATCCGGAGGCCGTGCGAAGCGCGATTACGTGGCCGAACGGCGAGAACGCGCTCGATGCGCCACGCAGCAGGAGCGCATGGCTTGTGAACTTGCTACCGGGTAAGGGGATGGCATTACTGCCATCGCCCTCCCCTAAGAACCGTGCTTGCGACTTTCGCCGCACACGGCTCAAGCATTTCAAACGCCCTCTTCGGAGGACGCGGTACAACAACCGAAGCTTTTTGCGGAA
>WNFU01000664.1_pt1 | contig 66375 bp, 59 predicted proteins | sample 5400121 | NCBI WGS metagenome assembly WNFU01 (sample SAMN13153360, study PRJNA577476) | soil metagenome | isolation source: 100 cm soil or saprolite under grassland replicate 1 | place: USA:California | collected 2016-06-15 | reverse complement strand
TGCCTGCTCGGCCAGACGGCACAGCGCCCAGAGCTCTGTCGGCGGCAGATCGATCTGGGCCTTGGCCGCAAGCTCCTCGTAGGCGCGCCACCGCTCTTCACGTCGAGCGATCACGCTCAGGACGCGCTCCAGCTCGCGCCGATGCTCGACCGGCTTGCCCGCTCGCTTGCCAGCGAGATGCCGACCCCAGCCTGACGGCCCCCGCTGTACCCTCAAGCGTTATGGCGATCGATCCTCGTGTGGACATCGGTCACGTCCACCTGAAGGTGAGCGACATCGACCGCGCCCTTGAGTTCTACCGTGACGTCCTCGGCTTCGAGGAGATGCAGCGCTACGGCGACCAGGCCGCGTTCATCTCGGCCGGCGGGTACCACCACCACATCGGACTGAACACGTGGGAGTCGAAGGGCGGGTCGCCGCCGCCGCCCGGCACGACGGGTCTCTACCACGTCGCGATCCGCTATCCGGACCGTAAGGCACTCGGGCAGGCGCTACAGCAGCTCGTCGACGCCAAGATCCCGCTCAGCGGCGCGACCGACCACGGCGTGAGCGAGGCGATCTATCTTCACGATCCCGACGACAACGGGATCGAGCTCTACCGCGACCGTCCGAAAGAGGAGTGGCCGCGCGCAGAGGACGGCAGTATGTCGATGATCTCGCAGCCGCTCGACCTGCACGCACTGCTCGCCGAAGCGGACTGACGATGCGCTTCAGTCGCCGCCGACTCGCGACCATCCTGGGCCTGTTTGCCGCTTCGCTCTTTTGCATCGCGCTGGTCGTCGTGCGCAACGTGCACACCGGCAACGTCAACTTCCGCTACCTGATCTGGAATCTCTTCCTCGCCTGGATTCCGTTTGCGCTCGCGGTCTTCGTCTACGACCGCTGGAGCCGGCGGCGTGGCGGCGTGCTGCTCCTCGTCCTCAGCGGGCTCTGGCTGCTCTTCTTCCCGAACGCGCCTTACATTGCGACAGACGTCGTCCATCTGCAGCACGATCCGCTGTCTCCGTACTGGTACGACGCGGTCACGATCGCCGCTTTCGCCTGGATGGGCGTGCTGCTCGGCTTCGCGTCGCTATACCTGATGCAGACCGTGGTTCGTCAGTGGCGCGGCGTCGTCGCCGGCTGGATCTTCGCCTTCTTTGCGATCGCCCTCGGCTCGCTCGGGATCTACCTGGGCCGCTTCCTGCGCCTGAACAGCTGGGACGCCCTCGAGCACCCAAGCGTCCTGCCGCGGATCCTCCACACGGTCGCGCGCGATCCCTTCGCCTACCAGGAGGCGATCGCCGTCACGCTTGTGTTCACGCTGGCACTGAGCTTTGCGTACTTCCTGCTCTACAACTTCGCGGCAGTTGGCCTGGAGCTGGACGCCGAGCGCTGACGGGCTTCGCGCATCAGGGCTTGAGCTTGAACACGATGCCCTGTTTCTGTAAGCGCAAGTCTCCAGTTGTGTAGCCGACCGCGAATGCGAGCTGCCGCTCAGGCCGGAGATGCTCGCGCGGTATTGCCACGATGAATAGCCCCGCGGCGGGGCGAGCTCTGATGACGTCGCCGTTGGTGAACTCGAGCTGCACGCGGCCCACTGCCCCAAAGACGTGACCGATCACGAAAAGGTCGCGGCCCGCGGGCTGAACGCCGTCGACTCTCGCTAACGGGCCGCCGACGATCCGTGGCGAGCATCCACCCGGCGACTGGCCTGTGCTGAAGTCGATTCGCCAGCAGCGATAGCCACGAATCGAACGTCCGACACGAGCGACCGCCGTCGTGCCGTTCGGGCCAGTCACGCGCACGGCGGCGTGAAGATTCCGAACGGCGGCGGTGGGGACGGGTCCTCCAATTCGCCAGCGCCACGTCAGCACGCCGACGACACGACCGTGACGGTCGAAGGCGACGATGCGGGCTGGGAATTCAGCAGCGGGAACAAGGGTCGTGAGCAAGTTGTCCCTAAGGGCGGCGGGCTGTCGCTCTCCGCTGGAAAGGAAGACGGTGACGCGCTCGACACCATCCGCAGCCACGCCGCTGATACGAACGAATTCGTCCCCTTCCGACGTGAGTGCGACGTTGAGTGGGCCGCGCGACCAAAACTCGCGCCCCGGCGAACAGAAGTCCGTCGGGCCACGCTGGTAGACGATGAGGCACCACCTGCCCGTCAGCCCGACGAGTACGTTGCTGAGAGGATCGGGCTTCACGAGTCGCGTGGACTCGAGACCGTTGGTGTAGAGCGGCGTGCTCGTAGGAAGCTGTTTCCTCACCTCGCCCAGGGAAACGCCGCGCCGCTCGTTGCGAAGGAACCACCCGACCGTTGGGTGCGGAATCTTGGCTTGGACGCGGGCTGGTCCTCGCGGCGGGCGCTCCGGCGCGGCATCTACCGTCAAGTACCCCCACGACCTCGACAGCGGAACCGTGATGCGGGATCCCCCCGCACGGATTGCGGTGACGCTCGAAACATGCTGGCCTGTGTTCGGATTGTCGTCGACCCAGAGATATGCATTCCCGCCAATAGCCGCCCGATGCACACCGTCTACCGCTCGGACCTCGACCCGCGAGACGCCGTCTGCTGCGATGCCGAAGGAAACCGCTGCGCTCGGAAGGTTGGATCGATCCTGGAACCCGTCGTTTCCGACGACCGCTACGACCGGCGCGGTGGCATTCACGACTTTCGAGAGGGGAGCGCATGTCGGCCCGATGCTGTGGCCTAGCGAGACGGCCTTCAGACGCAGACACAGCGAGTTTCCGCTGCGGAAACCGTAGAGCTCGTACTGCCGGCCGCCGACGTTGGCTCGTACCAGTTCGCGCAGCTTCGTGTCCCTCGGAAATGAAGCAAGGGAGCGGTTCGCCGCGGCGAACCGCTCTTGCTCGGCACTCGAGGCCGGCGCCCCGGGCTCTCCGACCAGCCACGAGTCGAAGCCACCCAGTGCGGCGGTGACCGCGGTCGCGGAGCCAAGAACGATCACGGCCGCGGCCAGAGCAACCAGGAGCCGGTGTGTGCGCTGCTTCCGTGCGCGCACGACGACATCCCGCCAGTCCGGCCAGCCATCGGGCTCGGGCGTGTAGCCATCGAGCTGGTCGAAGATCTGCGCGCTGAACTCGTTCATGGTCGGACCTCCTGGAGCAGGCGTCGAAGCGAGGTGTGTGCTGCGTTGAGCGTCGCGCCCACCGTTCCCGAAGAGACTTGCAGCGCGGTTGCGATCGATTCGTAGTCCAGGTCGGCGTAGTAGCGAAGGAAGAGTGCGAGGCGCTGGCGTTCGGGTAGCCGTGCGATTGCCTCCGCAACGGGAGTGGGCTCCTCGGGCGATGTGGCGACGTCGAAGCCGGCCAGCTCTGCATGCCTCGGCCTACTTCGCTCCTTGAGTGCTGCGTTGACCACCATCCGCCAGACCCATGCTTCGAGCGGCCCCTCGCCTCGAAACTGGCGCTGCCGTCTGAGCGCAGAGGCGAACGCCTCCTGCACGGCATCGACGGCACGCGTTTCGTCGCGAAGGATCGCGGTCGCGACCCGCAGAAACCGCCGGTATTCGCTCCTATAGAGGGCTTCCAACTCTGCCAGCGGCACTGGGCCCATCATTCCTTCGATTCTGCGACGCGACGGTTTTCTTTAGGCGTGTCGCTCGCGTGCGCTACAACTAGGACGTGGCCTCCAAGCCCGTCGAGCAGCTCGATTCCGTCGTGATCCGGTTCGCAGGGGACTCCGGCGACGGGATGCAGCTGACGGGCGGTCGCTTCACCTCCGAGACGGCGCTGATCGGGAACGACCTCGCCACCTATCCGGACTTTCCGGCCGAGATTCGCGCGCCGGCAGGCTCGCTCCCGGGCGTCTCCGGCTTCCAGCTCCACTTCGCCGATCACGACATCCTGACGCCCGGCGATCAGCCGAACGTCCTCGTCGCCATGAACCCGGCCGCACTCAAGACGAACCTGAACGACCTCCCGCCCAGTGGGATCCTCGTTGTCGACAAGGACGCATTCACAGACCGCAACCTGACCAAGGCGGGCTACGACGGCAATCCGCTCGAGGACGGCTCGCTCGAGTCGTTCGAGGTCCATGCGATCCCGCTCACCTCGATGACGATCGAGGCGCTGAAGGAGATCGAGGGGATCACGAAGCGCGAGGCCGAGCGCGCCAAGAACATGTTCGCGCTCGGGCTGATGTCGTGGCTCTACGGGCGTCCCACCGACGGGACGATCGCCTTCCTCGAGTCGAAGTTCGCGAAGCGGCCCGAGATCGCCGCGGCGAACGTGAAGGCGTTCCAGACCGGCTACGCGTTCGGCGAGACGACCGAGGCGTTCGCGGTGCAGTACGAGGTCAAGCCGGCGACGATGAAGCCGGGCCTGTACCGCAACATCACGGGCAACCAGGCGCTCGCGTACGGGCTCATCGCAGCGTCCGTGAAGTCAGGCCTGCCCCTCTTCCTCGGCGCGTACCCGATCACACCCGCGTCCTCCGTCCTCGAGGAGCTTGCGCGCCACAAGAACTTCGGCGTGCGCACATTTCAAGCGGAGGATGAGATCGCCGCGGTCGGCGCGGCGCTCGGCGCGAGCTTCGGCGGCGCACTCGGCGTTTCCACCTCGAGCGGCCCCGGCATCGTCCTGAAGCAGGAGACGATCGGTCTCGGGATCACGCTCGAGCTGCCGCTGGTGATCGTGGACGTCCAGCGCGCGGGCCCGTCAACCGGGATGCCGACGAAGCCCGAGCAGGGCGACCTGCTCGGCGTCATGTTCGGTCGCAACTCCGAGTCGCCGGTACCGGTGATCGCGGCGGCGACACCGTCGGATTGCTTCGGCGCGGCTCTCGAGGCCGCGCGCATTGCCGTCAAATATCGCACGCCGGTCTTCCTGCTCTCGGACGCGTACCTTGCGAACGGCTCGGAGCCGTGGCTGCTCCCGGACGTCGACGCGATCACCGGCGAGGACTTCCAGCCGTACCGGCGCGACGAGCAGACGCTCGCCCGCCCGTGGGCGATACCCGGCACGCCCGGTCTCGAGCACCGCATCGGCGGGCTCGAGAAGCAGGACGTCACCGGCAACGTCAGCTACGACCCCGACAACCACGATCTGATGGTGCGGCTGCGTGCGCAGAAGGTCGCCGGCATCGCACAGGACATCCCGGAGCTCGAGGTCGACGACCCGGACGGCGCCAACACTCTCGTCCTCAGCTGGGGCGGCACGTACGGCTCGGTCGCCGCGGCTGTGCGCCGTGTCCGCGCGACCGGCAAGAAGGTCGCGCACGCTCACCTGCGCTACCTCAATCCGTTCCCACGCAACACGGGCGAGATTCTGCGAGCTTACGACAAGGTGCTCGTCCCGGAGATCAACCTCGGCCAGCTGCAGAAGCTGGTCCGCGCGGAGTTCCTCGTCGATGCGACCGGCTTCAACCTGGTGCGGGGGATTCCGTTCCGCGCCGGCGAAGTAGCCGACGCGATCGACGCAATGGTGCACTCATAAGGACGCTGCCTGTCGAAGGCAGGTGGCTCTGGGCCGCGATCGTGGTCGGCGCGGGCGCCGGCGCGGTTGCATTCGGGCTCGACAAGAATTGGACGGGGTTCGGCCTGTGCGCCGCGGCGACCCTCGTCGCTCTCACCCAGCTGGTTCGTATCCTGCTCAGGAAGAAAGTGAGCAGCGGCGGCAGCGGCGCCGGCGACGGCAAGCGCCGCTGGTAGATCTCAGCGACCGGGCATCGAAGGTGGGAGCCAGGTCCTACCTCGCTCGCTGTCCCCCAGAGCGCGAGATAGCCGGTGGCCGCAGCGACCGCCCTGGCTCCCACCTAGTGCAGGACTTGCAAAACCGAACGCCCGGTCAGAGCGCGGGTGTCCGCTGCTCCCCTGCAGGGAGTTGATTGACTGGTCAGTCGGGAACTAAACCCGCTGTCCCGGCCGTAAGCGATGCCGGGCGCGCCGAGGTGCTCACCCAGCTCGCACGGGTCGCCGGTTTGCGCGACGACTTCGATGCCTGCGATCGCCTGCTGGAGCGCGCAGAAGGACTTGCCGGATATAACCTCGGCTGGGTTTACTTCGATGCAGGCGAGCACGCGCAGTCTCTCGAGCTCTTCGAGCGGGCTCTCGAGGTGCGCAAACGCGATCCTGACAATCGGGATGCGATCGCGTTCGCCGAAGAGGCGGTCCAGACCGCGCGCCAGGCGCTCGGCTAGCGCGGAGTCGTTTCGAAGCGGTCGAGCCCGTCGTCCGGCAGTGTCTCCCACGCCGCGACGGAACTGACGAAGACGTGCACACTCGGCCGCGCGTCGAAAGGATCGTCGATCGTGGTGGCGCGGACGCTCGCGGTTTCAGAGTCCGGCCAGCCACCGCCGAACAGGTTCGAGCCGCAGGCCAGGCAGAAGGTCTTCGCACTTCCCTCCGCGGGCTGGAACGTCTGCAGAAGGTCTTCGCCTTCGAGGATCCGGATCGACGTCGAAGGCACACGTCCGTTCACGGTCGCGGCGCCACCCGACAGCTTCTTGCAGCTCTCGCAATGGCAGTACCTGAGCGTTGCGGGGGTCTCCGTCAACTCGAACTTGACGCCTCCGCATAGACAGCTTCCGCGCAACGAAGCCACGCCCGGAGCTTAACGCGGATGGGGCGTGCAATCGGCGGCCCAGCCGAGGCGTCAGAGCCCGCAAAAACGCCTGATCCGGCCTGGCGACGTCGCCTCTACTTGGGGTCGTACCCTGTCCTGAGGGGCAGGCCCTCGTCCCGCGGCGGGCACTCGCCGCAGTGCGCCCACGCGGTTCCCCGCGAGGGCCTCCCCTTAGGACTAGACGCGCGGCGGGCGCGAATCTTGCCCTGGCCATCGTCTGATGGTTAGGCCCGCGGACTATCATCGAGACATGGCAACGAACGGCAAGCTGACCGCCAAGGACTACAAGACCGACCAGGAAGTTCGCTGGTGCCCGGGCTGCGGGGACTACGCGATCCTGGCGGCCCTGCAGTCGTTCATGCCCGAGCTCGACGTACCAAAGGAGAACATCGTCTTCGTCTCCGGGATCGGCTGCGCGGCGCGGTTCCCGTACTACATGGAGACGTACGGGATGCACTCGATCCACGGCCGCGCGCCGGCGATCGCGACCGGGCTGGCAACCTCCCGGCCGGATCTGAGCGTCTGGGTCGTCACCGGTGACGGTGATTCGCTGTCGATCGGCGGCAATCACCTGATCCACGCGCTGCGCCGCAACGTGAACATCAAGATCCTGATGTTCAACAATGAGATCTACGGGCTGACGAAGGGCCAGTACTCACCGACGAGCCCGCTCGGGACGCGGACGAAGTCGACGCCGATGGGGTCGCTGGACTGGCCGTTCAATCCGCTGTCACTGGCCATCGGCGCGGAAGCAGCGTTCGTCGCGCGTGCGATCGACACCGATCGTGCGCATCTCACGGAGACACTGCGAGCCGCGGCTGCGCACCGCGGCAGCGCCTTCGTCGAGATCTTCCAGAACTGCAACATCTACAACGACGGCGCGTTCGACTTCGTCCGCGAGGACAAGACGAACAGGATTTACCTCGAGCACGGGAAGCCGATTCGGTTCGGCGAGGAGGGGGAGAAGGGCGTCAGGCAGCGTGCGGACGGCAGCGTCGAGATCGTGGACGTGACTGACGAGTCGGAGTTGCTCGTTCATAACGCGCATCACGCCGAGCCGAGCGCGGCGTTTGCGCTGAGTCGCCTGACTCAGGCCACTTCAAACGCCACTCCGATCGGGATCTTCAGGGACGTCGAGAGGCCGGTCTACGACGATCTGATGTCGGAGCAGCTCGCAACGGCACGTGAGAAGCAGGAGGGCGACATCGCGGCGCTCCTCCAAGCAGGCGACACCTGGACGATCTAGCGGCGCACGCTTACGCCGCTGCTGGGTCCGTCTGCCAGAGGCCGATGGGATTTCGTTCAGTGTCGGTCCCGGTGGCGAACCAGCCCATGCCAGGCACCGGCTGCGGGTCATCGGCCTTCCCGCCCAGCTCCTTCATGCGTGCGACGCCCGCTTTGACGTCGTCTACTTCGAAGTAAACGCGGATCGCACCCGGGTCTCCTGGCAAGACGGCTCCGCCCGTGTCCTCGCTAAGCCGGGTCATGTGGTACTCCACCGGCCCTTCCATCGACTCGAACTGCCAGCCGAACAAGTTGCTGTAGAACTCGCGTGCGCGGGTCGTGTCGTTCGCCGGCACTTCGAAGTGAACGGGCCTTCCAGCCATGAGAGCTCCCTTCCGGACGCAGGGTCGAGGCCGACGATACCCGTTCGTCTGTTGCGTTTGGTTACGTAGGAGTGCTCGCTCGCCGCCGCGAGCGCGTCGCCAGGTACTTCGCCTTCGCCCGCGTAAAGAACTCCGGATCCCGCTCGTGCTCGCTGACGAGCCAGTCCACGAACGCGTCGCTGTACTGCGGTGAGCCGAACTTCGGTACATGGACGAACTCCGGTCGCGTTTCCTCGCTGATCGCGTGCACGCGACGGACGCTCAGGACGTCGAACGCATTCACGCTGCGCCCGTCCAGCCGGGCGTTCACCTCGCGGATTACTTCCTTCTGGCGGTAGGGGTGTGAGCGGTCCGGATCGACCTGCCCGTACAGGGGTGCGTGGGGGTCGGTCGTGAGCCGGATCAGCGTCGGCCGGCCTTCGTCGTCTCGCTCCGCCGTCTCGATCACCGCGACCTCCGCGCCGTCGGGGGCATGCATCACTTGACGGATGTTCGCGAGCCACTGCGAACGCGTCGCATCGAGTTGCCGCTTGATGAAGTCGCGCACGTCCGCGCCTGTCGCAGGCTCGCTCTTCGCGCCGTGCCGGAAGTACAGGCCTCCGCGCGCGAAGGCGACGTGCTCGTCCCCGTCGGCGCTGCGGTAGCGGCCCGTCCGCGTGAACACCAGGGGCGTGTTCGCGACGCCCTCGACGACGATCGCGGTAGCCGGCCGCCCTGTCCGCGTGATGTCGTGCAGCTCGAAGGCCTCGAACTCGGGCTCCGCGTGGCGCGCGAGCTCCTCGTGGAGCTGCTCTTCCTCTACGTCGCCGTTCAGCACGACGACGCCGCCGCCGGAGTTCGCCATTGCGGCGATGTCTCGGACGAGCTCGAGCCAGACGCCAGGCCTCTGCGGATCGAAGCCCTCGTCCAGCTCGACCCGCTTCGAGCTGCGTTTGGCCTCCGCGGCCCGGCTGAGGAATCTGTTCGTGTCTGCCACGACATGCTCAATCTAAGGCGTAGCGGACCCGGTTTGTCGCCCACCTCGGCCGGCCACGCTCTTTACCTCGACGTAACAGACCACCGTTTCGTTACGCGGCTCCAGCGACGCATTTGACACATCCGGTGGCTACGGCGACCCTCCATTCGGGTCATGGGGTCCTTTCGGAGAGTCTTGGTCGGTGTCTGTGCCGTTGTGGTCGCGGGCGGCCTGCTCGGCATTCCCACCGGAAACGCCTCGGCCGCTGCCGCGCAGCCCTGTAACGCGGCCAGCTACAAGCTCTCCCTGCAGTCGCTCACGGGGCCGCCACGCGCGGATCTCATCATCCGCATCAGCGGGAAGAAGGCAGGGTGCGAGCTGCCCACGACACTGACCGCAGTTCAGGTCAGTCTGCTTCCCTACAAGAAGCTCCGCGCGCGGAAGCTCATTCGCAGCGACGTTCCGTCTCCCGCAGGGACGGCTACGGTCAACATCGGCCGCGTCCCGCGTCTCCGGCTCGTGCGCGCCGTCGTCTCGTTCGGGCCACAGGTCGCGCTGACCGCGCAGACCAAGACGCTTCTGAGGCCGGACCTGGTGTTGACCCGGGCGTACGCCGGCCGCTCGGCAGTGCTCGGCCATCCGTTCTTCGCGGTGGCGATCGTGCGGAACCGGACCACGGACGTCGGCCTCGTCGCGACCGTCACCGTCTCTGGCGCCGACGGTGTCCCGCTCGCGACCAGGCAGCTGAAGGTTGGCCCACGCCGACGCTTCGTGTTGCAGCTCCCAGTCACGTTGACACAGCTCGGCACGACGCAGCTGACCGTGACCGTCACTCCTGCAACCCCGATCGAGACGACACTCAAGAACAACACGCGCGGATTCGCCGTCGAGACCGTCGAGTTCAGGGTGCAGGAGTCGGCGACGCTGGCGCAGAGCTTCACCGGCTACGGAGGGCAGTTCAACCATCACGTGTACGCCGCCATCAGCCGCGCCGCCGGCGTCACCGACGACAACGCGAAGGACATGGAGCAGAAGATGCGCGACCTGCATCCCCAGTTCTCGCGGATCTTCTTCAACAACACGGCGTTCACCGATCAGGACCGCATGCAGTCCTTCGTCCGCACGGCGCAACTCGCCCAGAGCACCGGCACCATCATCAACGTCACCTGGCAGGGCGGGACGCTGAGCGTCGCCAACGGAACGATCCCGAAGCTGGCTGCCGTCCTGATCGACCTCGTCCGTAACCGCGGGATCACGAACCTGCGTTGGCTGACGCTCCAGAACGAGCCTAACCGGACGCGAATCACGATGGCGCAGTACGAAGCTCAGTATCGCGCGCTCGACCCGTACATCCAGAGCATCCGTGGACAGGTGAAGTACATGGGCGGGGATCTCGTCCGCGCGCCGGATGTCGGGCCTCCGAATCAGCAGGCGTGGTTCCAGTACATGGCGACGAAGATGTCCGACATCCTCGACGCCTACTCGATCCACGTCTTCTGGGACTACTTCGACACGCAGAAGCTCGTCGACAGGCTCACCGAGGTGCGCGCGATCGTGAACGCGCTGCCGCAGGTGGGCCGCAAGCCGCTCTACGTCTCGGAGTACGGCATCCGCGGCCTGCGCACCTTCAATGGTGCGCCCGTCGGCGATCCGGGGGTCTGGGAGGACGGGACGCCGATGGCGCAGACGAACGTCAACGCGTTCCAGCACGCCTGGTTCGACGTGCTCGCCACCGAGCTCGGGTACCTCGGCACGAGCAAATGGGACTCCTACTTCGGGAAGTACGACAACGGCACGCAGGCCTACTACATGATCGGCAACCCGGCGGAAGGCTGGCCGCTCTACCCGATCTACAACTCCGTGCGCCTGCTGACGTCCACGGTGGCAGCGGGCTCGAGGACGGTGAACGTCGCGTCTGTGCCGAATGCGTCCCGGCTCCTTGCGGCTTACGCCGGCAAGACGGGCGAGCACACCGTCGTCGGCCTCGACACCGCGGGGGCGCAGCTGAACACGGTCTCACCCACAGTGGTGTCGTACACGATCGGCGGCCTGCCGCCGTCCAAGAGCTTCCAGCTCACGCTCTGGAACGAGGCCGGAACCGGGCTCGTCGGCGCTTCGACGCCGGCTGCAACGGACGCGGCCGGAGTGGTCACGATCTCCGTGCCGCAACAGGCGGTCTTCGCGCTGAAAGGCTAACCGACGCCGAAGGTCACGTTGACGACAGCGGTCACGTCTTTGTCCAGCGTGGACGTGTCGTAGACGCCGTAGTCCTCGACCTCTGTCGAGTTCGGCGAGGTGACCTGGAAGACACCTACGTCAACACCCCGTAGCTTGCCGAGGCTGCCGCCGGTCGCCTTGACGATCACTTTCGCGCGGTTCTGGGCGTCCTTGGTCGCTTCGGCGAGCAGCTGCGGGCGTAGCGAGGAGAGCTTCGTGTAGACGTACTGCGGCGAGTTCGCAGACAGCGGGATGCCCTGTGCGAGCAGCGTGGCGCTGTGGTCCGCGACTTCCGTGATGTCGCGCACGCGGGCCGAACGGATCTCGAAGCTCCGCGTCAGCCTGTAGGCGCGCACCTGACCGCCTTTCGAGATCGCCTCAGTCGAGATCGGCTGAACAGAGAGCTCGGCGGGCTGGACGCCCTGGCCGGTGAGGAACGACCGGATCTTGGTCGTCCAGCCGCTCAGCTCCGTTGCCGCATCCGTTGCAGAGGGCTGGGTGCTCGTCACAGAGAGCGTCCAGATCACGTAGTCGGACGTGATTCGCTTCTTCGCCGAGCCGGTGACGACGATCACGTTGTTCTGGTTGCGATCGCGGATGCCGTGGCCGATGGCGATCGAGCCGATCACGAACGCGATGGCAATGAGAGCCAAACCACCGAGCAATGGCATGCGCTCACGCACGAAACGAAGGTTACCCAGCGGTTTCCGGCGGGAGGGCGCTAATCATGGCGTTCTACCCCGCGGACTGGAGCCCGGTCTGCACGGATCAGATGGCGCTTCTACAACGAGGTCCTCCCGCTGTTCCACGACTACGACGCGGTGATCGTCGGGATCTCGGTCGACAGCGCCTGGTGCCATGCCGCATTGACTAACCTTTTCGGCTGCGCCCGTGGGTTGATTTTGGGGGAGCGAGACGAAAGGGGGCAACACCACGCCGCAGAGCCGCCCGAGGGATATCCGAGCGTGATGCCGTATCTGCTCTATGAGGACTCGGACGCCGCTCCCTACGGCGACCGCAACTACGCCGCCGAGGATCCGGAAGGGCACGAGTGGTACCTCGGAAGCCACGTCCGTGACGTCTCTCCGGCGGAGATGCACGCGGCGGGAGCGACGAACTAAAGGAGGAATTCATGCACGCACGCGTTGCAAGCTTCAATCTCGGCGAAGGCGTCGATCAGACAGTCGATCAGATCCGCAGCGACGTCGAGAGCGGCAATCGGCCGCCCGGTCTGGAGGACGCGAAGGGAATGATGATGCTCGTCGACCGCTCGACCGGGAAGTCGCTGGGAATCACGCTCTTCGACAGCGAGGACGCGATGAAGAAGGGCGACGAGGCGTTGAACGCCATGTCGCCCTCAGGCGGTGGAACGCGGTCCGGAGTCGAGTTCTATGAGGTCGCTGTCCAGGTGATGGAGTAGCGCACGGGTTGGCAGCCGCCGGCGCCCGAATGGGGCGCCGGCGGTCTGTTGCTCGTCAGGTGTCGCTGTTGTCGTGATCGCAGTGCGATGAGTGCGACTCTGTGGTCGTCGTGGCTGTCGTAGTCGTGCCCGACGACTTGGAGGTCGAGTTGCCGCCGCTGGCGGCGATCGCAACTCCCGCTCCGCCGAGCGCCATTGTCATCACGACGCCGGCGAGCACGGCGGTGTGCTTTGGTCGGAACACGTGAACCTCCTTTCGGTCGTGGTGTCCCCACATGGAAACGCGAGCGGCTAAGAGCCGCCCAAGAGGCGTCTAAGAACTTGGTGAGACTTCTGCGGGGCGCGTGAAAAGCACGTACGTCACGACCTCGCGGAACCCGAGGCGCCGATACACCGATTCGCCGATCGCGCTCGACTGGAGGTATGCGAGGTCGGCTCCGGCCGCAAAGCCTGCGCGTGCTGCACGGCCCGTGATGGCTGCCCCGTAACCGCGGCCACGGTACTCGGAAGGTGTGGCGACGTTGAAGATCCCGACGTCTCCGTCGACGATGTAACTCGCAGCCGTGGTCACATCGCGACCCGCCACCCGGCCGACGTACACGTCGAATCCGTCCAGGCCTGTGACCTCGGGCATGTACAGCGGCGCCAGAAAGTCTGCGGGCAGTTCGAATCCCTCGGCCGCGATGGCCAGTGCCTGAGCGAACCCGTCCGCGGTTTCGACGCGGATGACCTCGAGGTCCGACGCCTCGGGCTCGTCGAGATCGCCAGCGTTCGCCACCATTCCGGGCATGCGTTCCGCCACGGTGAGCCCGAGCTCACGCGCCGTTTTGTCGACGGCAGGCGTCTCTCCGATCCGCGTAAGGACGCCGACCGCAATCTCTTGCGTTTCGACTTCCGCGAGCGCGTCGCGGAGGGCGTCTGCCGCCGAGTCCTCGTCGGGCCAGACGCCGTTGAACGAGGGAATCGGGAAAGTCGGGAACGTCAAAAGCGCGTAACCGTTCCGCCGTTCGAAGCGTGCTCCCTCCATCACGTCGGCCAAGCGCTCGGCCACCGTGCAGAGTGCGAGGTGCAGCCGCAGGCCCTCGTCCATGCGACGACTCTAGTCTGAGGCCTCCGTGGTTGCGATGACGAGCCGCTCCCGGCGGCGCGTGCGCGGCGGCGTGATGAACACCGCGACGCCTGCTCCGATCAACGCGACGACTGCCGCTATCCCGAAAGCGATCTTGAACCCGTCGACAGACGGTACGGCCGTCCCGGGAAGGGTGTGCGCGGCGAGTAATGCTGCGCCGACCTGGCCACCGACGACGCCTCCAACCGTGCGCATGACGGTGTTCATCCCGGTAGCGACGCCCGTCTCGGTGGGACGCACGGCTTCGGTGATGAGCGTTGCCATGGCGGCGAAGGCGAAGCCGACACCGACGCCGAGAATAGGCATGGCAGCGAGGATTTGCCAGGGCTTGTCGTGCCATTCGGCCAGCGAGCCGGCCGAGATCGAAACGAGCAGCATGCCGGCGGCGAGCGGCCACTTGAAGCCGATTCGTCGTCCGATGAGCCCGGCGAGCGGGCCTGCAAAGAGCAGGGCGATCGAGCTTGGAAGCAAATAGAGCCCGGCCTTCGTCGCGCTTGCGTCGAAGCCGTAGTCCACCGCGTGTTGCACCGAAGCAGACAGGCCGTGCGGCATTTCGACGAAGTTCGGCACGAGCACGAACGTGCCGAACATCGCGAACCCGGAGATGAGCGCGGTGATGTTCGTGAAGAGGATCTCGCGCCTGGCCAGCATGCGCATGTCGACCATGGGCTCGTCGACGCGGAGCTCCGCGATGCCCCACGCGACGAGCAGCACGACCGCTGCGGCGGCAAGCCCGAGCGTGCGCGTGGACGTCCACCCCCAGTTCTCGCCCTCAGTGAGTGCGACGAGCATCGCGATCAGTCCGCCGGACATGAGCGTCGCGCCGAGGTAGTCGACGCGCGACGGCGTCTTGATCGGCGACTCGGGGATGAAGCGGTGCACCAGCACGAGCGCCGCTCCGATCCCTACCGCCCCGACGATGAACAGCCAGCGCCACGACACGTGATCCACGATCACGCCGGAGAGCACGATCCCGAAACCCCCGCCGATCCCGAACACCGCCGAGACGAGCCCGATCGCGACCCCGACCTTCTCGCGCGGAAACTCATCCCGAATGATCCCGTAGCTCAAGGGGAACACGGCCGCTCCCGCACCCTGAATCGCGCGCCACCCGATCAGCGACCAGATGTTCCAGGCGGCGGCCGAGCCGACCGAGCCGATGAAGAAGAGCGCGAGCGAGATCACCAGCAGCCGCTCTTTTCCGTACTGGTCGCCGAGCTTGCCGAGGATCGGAGTCGCGACGGAGGCCACGAGGAGGAAGACCGTCAGGACCCAGGTAACCCAGGTCGTGGTCGTGTGCAGGTCACGCTGCAGGGTCGGCAGGGCCGGGATGACCATCGTCTGCTGCAGTGCGAACGCGATCCCGGCCAGCGTGAGGATCGCGAGCGTCACGTTGTAATGCTGGCGCTCGACTTCCACTGGGCCTTCTCAGCCTACCGACGCGGCTTAGGATCGCCGGAGTGACCAGGCTCTACGAAGACGACGCGGAGCTCTACGACATCGCTTTCGACTGGGACATCTCCGCCGAAGCGGATTGGCTGGTCGAGAGGTTGCAGGCGACCACCGTCCTCGAGCCGGGCTGCGGCGGCGGACGCATGCTCGAAGCGCTTGCGGAGCGGGGTTGTCAGGTCGTCGGCATCGACACGTCGCCGCAGATGGTCGAGCTCTCGCGCAGGCGGCTCGGGACGAGGGGGGAGGTGTTCGAAGCAGACATGAGACATTTTGATCTGGGGCGCACCTTCGACGGGGCCGTGTGTCCGATCAACACGTTGCTCCATCTCAGTCCCGCGGAACTGGCGCGGCACCTCTACCGGATGTCGCAGCATCTCGAGCGTTGGGCGCGCTACCTCGTCCAGGTCGGGCTCGTCGAGTCCGACCAGGAACCGTTTGCCGGCTCGCATTGGGAGGCGAGCCGCGGTGAGACCAGCCTGAAGGTCGACTGGGTCGACGAGGAGCTCGACGTGGTGCGCGGCGTCTCGCGACAGCGATCCCGCATCGAGGTCCTGTCGGGCCCGCGTGCCGGGGAGGTCGTCGAGGAGGTGCACGACATGACGGCCTGGACCCCAGCCACCTGGTCCGAGGCGATCGAAGCGTCTCCGTTCGAGCTGGTTGCCACCTACGACGGTGGCACGAAAGGACAGTGGCCCCGCGTGGATGCGAGGGCGACCGGCGGCCTCCTGTGGCACGAACTGACGCTCTAGTTGCTCTCGTCGCATGGCACAAAAGGCTGGGGTCTGACCCTTGCTGTTCGGGACGTGCCGCTAGCGGGACGTGCTTCTAGAAGCTGGGGTCAGACCCTTACTGTTCGGGACGTGCCTCTGGGGACCGAGCCTCGTTAGCTGCACGCCCGCACGACGCGGTCGAGCGTGACGAGCTGGTCGAACGCGAGGACGACCCGAGCGCGGACGACCGCCCGCTTCTTGAACCGCAGCTTCGCGCGGAACGGCGAGCGGTAATCGGTCAGGACGCGACGCCCGTCGACGTAGAACGTCCCGTTCTGCATCCCCGGGGCCGAGGCGGTTGCCGTCACCACTCCACAGCGCCCTTGTCGTCCCGCCGTGAAGCGGACCGCGGGGCGTGCCCGACAGACGGCGCCTGCACAGCTGACGAGATTGTGCAGTCGGGCAGCGAGCGACGCCTTCAACGCGTCGTACGCCGGATTGGCGTGTTGGCTCTGCAACTCCTCCGGATCCTTCCGCAGGTCGTACAGCTCCCTGTCGCCGTTTGCGTACTCCGCGTACTTGTAGTGCAGCGTCCGGATTCCGTCGAAGTGACCGGCACCGGGCGAGTTGTCGATCAGCAGGTCTCGCCCGGCCTCCTTGCCGCGGTCGCGCCAGAACGGCAGCAGCGAGACGCCGTCCTCGGTGCGGCCGGCTCTGACGCCCGCGGAATCGAGGATCGTCTCGGCGTCGTCGACGTTCATCGCGAGCTGGCTGCGGTGGACACCGCGCGGCAGCGATTGGTTCCCCGTCCAGCGCATCATCAGCGGCAGGTGAATCGACGGCTCGTACCAGAGCACTTTCCCGTTCGCCACGCGGTGCTCACCGTGGAAGAAGCCGTTGTCGGAGGTGAAGAGGATGAGCGTGTTGTCGAGCTCGCCGGACTGGCGCAGCGTGTCGACGATCGACGCGACCGCTTCGTCGACGGACATCAACGTTTCGCGGCGCTGCTGCCAGTTCTCCTGGATCGCCGCGATCCGGCGTGCGTTGAGCAGCGGCCGCTGCCTGATCACCTGCGGCTTGTCGGACACGTCCGCCTCGTTGAAGCTCGCCGGCTGCGGCAACGGCGTGCCTTTCAACGCGTCGTGGTGGCGCGGCGCCGGAACAGGCGTGCCGAGCTGGGGCGGATCGTCGGGTTCGCGCGGCGCGCCGGAATGATTGCCGAGGAACGCGACCCAGAGGAAGAAGGGACCCTGCGTCGCGCGGCGCCGGATGATCTCGTTCGCTTTGTCGCGGTAGACGTCGGTCTGGTAGCAGGATGGCTGCGGCGTTGCACAGAACGTGTTCAGCGTGCCGCCCTCGTTGAGCGTGTAGTTGTAGAACCGGTACGTCGTCGGATCGACTGCCCCGTGCCACTCGCTCCAACCCGCCGGGATCTCCGTCGGGTTCTGGCGGCCGTAACCGTTGAGGAACTTGCCGAGGTGCACGGTGTAGTAGCCGCCGCGCTGGAGCCAGACGGCCAGCGTGTTCGACTTGTCGAGCGCCTGATAGCCGCCTTGCGGTGGCGCGTTGCCGCGAACGCCGTTGTTGTGCGAGTACTGGCCGGTCAGAAACGTCGCGCGCGACGGGCAGCACAGTGAGAACGAGTCGAAGTTGTTGTCGAACGTGACCCCTTGATCCCCGATGAGGCGGCGAACGTTAGGAAGCACCGCCATCTCTGCGAGCGTCTGGTCGTCGGTCTCTAGAACGAGGACGTTCGGCCGCTGCGCAGGTGCCGCCTGCGCGGAGCTGCCGTGTTCACGCGCGCCAATCGCAAGCCCCGCAGCGAGCGCCAACGTCGCCGCAATTGCCAGTGCCTGCCTCCGTCTCATCGCAATCCCCCTGGTCGCGATTCCGTTGTGCCCGTTATTCCCGCTGCCCGTGTGCACGCAGTAGAGGCAGCGAAAAGATTCTGTTAAGCAGCCAACGGCTCTTCGACGGGTCGCTCCTCGACGAGCGGGACGGTTCTGGAGCGCAGCCAGACGTAGAGCGAGACCGAGAGCCCGGCAATGCCCGCGACGGCGAACGAGAGCTCCGTGCCACCGAGCGCGGTGAGCCAACCGGACATGATTCCGCCGAGCGTTCCCGTGCCGGCGAACGCGAAGAAGTAGATCCCGATCAGCCGGCCGCGCAGGTGGTCGGGTGAGGCGAGCTGGATGAGCGAGCTCGTGTTGGACGACCAGGTCGTGAAGCACACGCCCGCGACAAACAGGAGCAGAGCAATGAGGGCCGTCGTGCGGAGCGGTGCGATGAGCAGCTCGCAGAGCGCGAAACCCGCGCTGCCCATCGCGGTGAGCCCGACGGTCGCACGGCCCACGTGGGCAGAGATGAGCGCCCCGATGAGCGCGCCGACGCCGAAGACGGCGGAGAGCAATCCGAAGACCTGCGGCCCGGAGTGCAGCGTGTGCTTGGCGAGCACCGGCAGCAAGACGTTGAAGTTGAGGCAGAACGTGCTCACGACGAAGGTCAGGATCAGCATCAGCCGGATCTGCTCATGGTTCCGAGCGAACGAGAGCCCTTCCTTGAGGCCGATGTAGAGCGTGCGGGCCTGCGCGCGCCGTTCCACCAAATGGAACTCTTGTGGACGCATCATCAGGAGGCCGGCGAGCACCGCGATGTAGCTCGCCGCGTTCACGGCGAAGCAGACGCCCGCGCCGGCAGCGGCGATGATGACGCCACCGAGCGCCGGGCCGAAGATGCGAGCGCCGTTGAAGACGCCGGAGTTGAGGCTGATTGCGTTCGGCAGCTCGAACGGGCCGACCATGCGGAAGGTCAGCTGCTGGCGTGAGGGTGCGTCCAGGACCTGGACGAGGCCCATCAGGGCCGCGATCACGTAGACGTGCCAGGGCCGGGCGACGCCCGCGAGCGCAATGACCGCGATCGTCGAGGCGAGAATCATCTGCGTCAATTGGGTGGCGATGACCGTCCGCCACGCGTCGAGCCGGTCGACGACGACGCCGGCGATCAGGCTGAAGAGCGTGAAGGGCAGGAACTGGCAGAGCGCGAGGATCCCGACCGCGAACGGGGAGTGAGTCAGCGAGAGCACGAACCAGGCCTGTGCGACGCGCTGCATCCAGGTCCCGATGTTCGAGATGACCTGTCCGGTGAAGAAGAGGCGGTAGTTGCGGTGCTTGCGGACGCTCAGGAAGGTGCGCGCGCCGGCGCGAAGGATTGCCGCCGTCACGACTCGTCCTCCGCGAGCAGGTGTGCGAGCGGCTCGATCGCGGCGTCGATCGCCTCGAGCTCGTCGGGGTCGAGGTCGCGCAGGCGCGCCGAGAGCCAGGCCGTCCGCTTCGACTTGACCGAGCGGAGGACTTTGTGCCCTGCGGGCGTCAGTGTCAGGCCGACGCGGCGCTGGTCTCCCTCGACGGGCGCCCGCTGGACGAGGCCGGCCCCTTCGAGGCGGGAGCTGAACTTGGACATGCCGGGCACTGAGATCCGCTCGAGCGCCGCCAGCTCCCGGATCCCGATGCCGGGGTGGTACTTGATCTGGACGAGTAGCGAGACCTGGCCGCCCGTCACGCCCAGCGAGTGGATCTCGCGCCGGAGCTGCCTGTTGAGGTGGAGGAGCACCGGGCGGAGCCGGTTGGCGAGGACGGTGGGATCGGCAGCGACAGCGATGGGCATTCGTTAACCAGGTTAACTAATCGGCCACTACCGGCGTCGGGTTGAGCGTAATCCCTCCTCTGAGGGGCACACTTCAGCCGTGGCTCGAAATCCACTCGAGGATGTCGCCCGCGGCCTGCGGGTTTTGGGCGAGCGCCTGTCCCAGACCACGGGCGCCCCGGACCCTGCCGACTGGATTTCCGACCAGCTGCGAAGGCCTGAGCCTGCGCGGACGATGCCGGAGCTCCAGGCGGAGCTCGACTCCCTGATCGGACTGGAGACGGTCAAGGACCAGGTCCGCGCCCTCGTCGCGTTCCTGCAGGTGCAGGCCGAGCGGCAACGGCACGGCCTGCCTGAGGTCGCGACATCGCAACACCTCGTCTTCCTCGGCAACCCCGGTACGGGCAAGACGACCGTCGCACGGCTGCTCGCCGAGATGTACCGCGCGATGGGCCTGCTCAAGCGTGGACATCTTGTCGAGGTCGACCGCGCCGGGCTCGTCGGCCAGTACGTCGGCATGACCGCGATCAAGACCGACCGTGCGATCCGGCGGGCGCTCGACGGCGTGCTCTTCATCGACGAGGCGTACGCGCTCGCGCCGGGCGACGAGCGGCAGGACTTCGGGCCCGAGGCGATCGAGACGCTGCTCAAGCGGATGGAGGACTACCGCCACCGGCTCGTGGTGATCGTCGCCGGCTATCCACGCTTGATGCACCACTTCCTGGAGTCGAATCCGGGACTGCGCTCGCGTTTCTCGCGGGAGATCGCATTCCCCGACTACTCGACCGACGATCTGGTTGCGATCACGCGGAAGCTCGCCGCCGACTACGAGTACTCGCTCGACGACGATGCGGTGGAAGCGCTCCGGCAGATCCTCGCCGGCGCTGCCCGCGGCGAAGGCTTCGGGAACGCCCGGTTCGCGCGCACCCTCTTCGAGCAGGCGCTCAACGCTCAGGCACTACGTCTCGCCGGAGTGCAGGGAACCGAGCTGGCCGATCTGGAGCGGTCGGAGCTGATGGTGCTGAGCGGCGATGATTTACGCGCGGCCGCGCGGGCGCTCGGCGAGGACGCCGCGACCGCCGCGCGGCGGGCAGGGCGCTGGCGCCGGCGTCGCTAGCGCGCGATCATTCCGCCCGACCCGTTGCTGTGCCCACTTCCGTTGCCACCTGAAGCAAAAGCCGCAACGGCCAGGACGAGCCACGCCACGAGACACAAGAACAGAAGCCGCATTGATCGTTCTGACGCCGGAACCCGATCCTTGGTTGGGTTTTTCGTGTTAAGCGCTTACGAGTTCAAACCGGGACGGTGCGGATCTCCCAGGGACGGAGCTCCAGTTGCTGTCCCGCGAAGCGAACGCTCTGAGGGTCAGGGCCCTGGTTGACGATGCGTGCGCGTCCGGGCTGGTAGGCGGTGAGCACCACACTCGGGCCGCTCTCCAGGATGGGCCCCGTGCGCGAACGAAGATCTTTGTCCTCGGCTGTTCCCGGGGCCGTCAGGAACGGATGGCGATAGCGCTCGGCCTGCTCGAGCAAAGCCTCGTCGCTCGGCAGGTACGCGAACGAGAAGCTGTGCGGCCCCCGCAACTGCGCAGCCGGGATCGGTAGTGCAGGGCCCGCAGGATCCTCGCGCCACGGGTGGTGGATGCGGCTGATCAACCCAGTCGAACGGAGCACGGTGAGTGCGAGCTCGTCGCCGGCGACCTCGTACTCGGTGACGTGGTCGAGGAGCAGCGCAACGCCGCCTGCTGTCACGAACGCAGCCGCCGGGTACGTTGGGATTGCGACCTCGCCGTAGCCACCTTCGGGCTCGAGCCCGCGCTCGACGATTCCGTACTGGCCTTCGGCGTACGACCGATCTGCGGGCTCGCGCAGCGGGACGTGCACGCGGACGCGCTGATCGTCGCAAGGATTGTCGAACTCGATGCGAATGCGGACGAACGGCTCGTCGGCGCGTTGCTCGAAGCGCGTCTGTGTCGCAACCCGCAGTCCATCCCACATATAGGTGCGATGAAGGATGTCGACGCGACGGAGCGGACCTTCCTCGATCGTCACGAAGCGCTCGTCGAGCGGAGCCTCGACGAGGACGTCGCCTGGAGGCGGCGCGTAGTTGTAACTGTCGCCTGCGTCACCGCTGCGGACGATCCGGGTCAACTGCGCCACGTCCATGGAGGGAGGCCGCGAAGCGGCCTGTCCGCTTTGCGGACCAGGGGAAGGGGTCTGGGGGAACCGGGAGGTTCCCCCAGCTTCCGACCCCGCGCACGGACGGGCACTGGTCCAGCCCAGGGGCGGGGCGGTTACCGCTGCGAGGACCGTCCGTTTCGGCTGCGCGACGACCTGCAGTGTCCAGTCGCCCTCCGCTGTTGCCAGTGTGAGCTCGCTGATGAGGCGCTCGACGTCGAGCCACTCCGGGTCCGGCTCGTCGCCGACTTCCAGCGTCGCCTGTCCGTCCTGGATCCGAAAACCGTTGACGATGCGGCCGAAGAGCTCGCGCCCATGGAGGCGGCGTGCAATCACGAGCGGAACGTCGGCGCCGGCCAGCTTCGTCTCCCAGAGCAGCGGTTGCTGGCGGTTGATCTCCTGGCTCGGGACGCGCGAGCCGTCGGGAAGCTCCAGTTCGACCGCCTCCCAGTCGTCGGGAACGACGACCTCGAGCTCGACGAGGTCGGAACGTTCATGAGGCGATGGGTTGACGACCGCGACGGCACCGCGTGGAACCTCCGCGGCAATCCGTCCCACTGCGCGCGCCGCAAGCTCGCGCCCGATCTGCTCGGCCTCCGCGTAGCGCACTAGGACCTGCGCCGACACTTCGTCCGCGGAGCAGCCGCAGATTGAGTCATGCGCGGAGTTCTGGAACATGCGTGTCCATGCTTGCGCGAGGAAAGGCTCGGGCCACTCGCCTCCGTAGAGAGCCTGCAGCGGCTCGGCGTACCGTTCGAGCCACCGTTCGGCGCGCGCGCACGCCGCCTTCAGGTCGATTCGGGCCGAGACGACGCCGGGCAACAGATTCGCGCGCGCGCCGGAGCGCATCTCGCCGCGCCAGTGCGACAACCCGCCGGCGGACGCGTCGGCGAGGTACTCCGGGAGCGTCCCGACGACGGCCCCCACGGGAATGCGCGTCACGAAGCCGTGCACGAGCGGCATGTGGTCCGTGCCGACCATGCCGAGCACGTCGTCGTCCCGGTACCACGGGCGGAAACGCTCCTCGAACGCATCGACCGGCGGATCGCCCGGGACATCGAACAGATAGGCCGCGTTCCCGTACCCCGCCGGCAGGTACTCGGCCACGACCGAAGAACCGTCCAGCCCTTCCCAGACGAATCGGTGGAAGTCGACGGCCGCAGGAACGCCCCGCCACACCACCGCCGTCTCGATCCCGGCGAGACGGAGGATCTGCGGCATCTGTGCGACGTGGCCGAACATGTCCGGCAGGTAGCCGACGCGCATCGCGCTCCCAAAATCCTGTGCGCGCGCGAGGCCGGCCTCGAGATTGCGCAGCGTCGTCTCGCCGTCGACGAGGAACTCGTCCATCAGCGTCTGCCACGGGCCGATCGCGAGGCGTCCGGACACCACGAGCGCACGAATCCGCTCTTCCGCTTCCGGCCTGATCTCGAGGTAGTCGTCGAGCGTCGCAAGTTGGCCGTCGAGTGTGAACCGCATCCGGTCGTCGCTCTCGAGCTGGTCGAGCACTTCGTCGACGACGTCGACGAGCGAGATCCGGAACGACTGAAAGGGCCGGTACCACTCCCGGTCCCAGTGCGTGTGCGGAACGAGGAAGACGCTCAGGTCTTGACTGAGCCTGCGAGGAGGCCCTGCACGAAGTAGCGCTGCAACGAGAAGAACACGATGAGCGGAAGGATCATCAGCAGGAATGCGGCCGCCGCGAGCAGGTTGTACTCCTGGCCGTACGTCGAAAGCAGGTAGGGGATCCGCACCGTCATCGGCTGCTTGGATGGATCCGAAACGAAGATCAGCGCCATCAGCAGGTCGTTCCAGACCCACAGGAACTGGAAGATCCCGAACGACGCGAGCGCGGGCACCGACAGCGGCACGACGATCCGCCGGAAGATCGCCAGGTTCGAGGCGCCGTCGATCCGCGCTGCCTCGATCAGGTCCTTCGGCAGCGTGATGAAGAAGTTTCGCAGGAGGAAGACCGCGAGCGGCAGGCCGAACGCGGTGTGCGCGAGCCAGATCCCGTAGTAGTGCTGGTTGAGGTGCCCGTAGTTGGCGAAGAGCTTTAGCAGCGGCACGAGCGAGGTCTGGATCGGCACGATCATCAGGGCGACGATGACCAGGAACAGTGTGTCGCGGAACGGGAACGGAACCCAGGCGAAGCCGAACGCAGCCAGCGCGCCTAGCGTCAGCGGCAGGATCGTCGCGGGCACGGTGATGATCACGCTGTTCACCCACGCGTGGCCCATCCCGGTCGCGTTGATGACGGCGTCGTAGTTGTTCAGCGTCCAGTCCCACTGCGTGAGCGAATGCCACCAGCCGCTGGAGGCGATTGCGGGCCGCTTGCGGAAGGACGTGAGTGCAAGACCGACCGTGGGCACCAGCCAGATGAGTGCGATCCCGACAAGAGCGATGTGCAGTGGCGTCCGGCTGAGGAGCCGGACGAGGCGCTCGCTGCGTGTCTGCGCCCTGATCTGAACAGCCGAGTCGACGGTGGCCATCAGGCGACCACCTTCTCGGCGCGGAAACGGCGGACGTTCAGGACCATGACGGGCGCGATCAGCACGAGCATGATCACCGCAACCGCGGCTCCGTAGCCGGGGCGTCCGTTGTGGAAGGTCTCCTCGTACATCGTGAAGGCGATCACGCGGCTGGATGTTCCGGGGCCGCCGCCCGTCATCACGTAGATGATGTCGAAGACCTTGATCACGTTGATGAAGAGCCAGATCGTCACGACCGACAGCGGCAAGCTCAGCATCGGCAACATGATGCGGCGGAAGATGTTCCACTCGCCGGCGCCGTCGACGCGCGCCGCCTCCATGATCTCGGCGGGAATCCCTTTGATCGCTGCTGACAGCACGACCATCACGAAGCCGACCGACGCCCAGATGTACGCGAAGATGAGCGCGTAGTTGACCAGATCGGGCCGTCCGAGCCACGCGATCGGACGGAAACCGTTGTCGAACGCGTGGAGGACGGCGTTGAGCACGCCGATGTCCGGGTCCGGGGCGTAGACGAAGAGCCAGATGACGCCGACGGCCGTCGCCGAGATCGCCATGGGCACGAAGATCGCCGTTTTGACCGCACGCTCGTAGCGAACGCGAACGGCAAGCACCGCCAGGGCCAGGCCGATGATGAGTGACAGGCTGATGTAGAAGATCACCCAGCGGAGGTTGTTGATGAGAGCGCCGCCGGGTGGGAACTTGCTCAGATCGAGAAAGTCGTGGTCGTTCGTCAGGAGCTGCTTGAAGTTCTCGATCCCCAGGTAGTGGGCGAAGCCGAAGTCAAAGCCGCCTTCGTAGAAGGCAAGCCGGATCGTGTAGTACGCGGGATAGATCAGGAAGAGCGTGAGCACGACGAGCGCCGGCAGCACGAATAGCATTCCCTGCAGCCGTTCGAGGCGCGACCACGGCCGCACGCCACGGCCCTCGCTCGGCGGGGGAGCGGCGACCGGGGTGGGAAGCGGCTGCGTGCTCATTCGTCCGCGGTGAAACAGAAATGGCGGCGCCCGTTGCCGGGCGCCGCCACGCAATCGAGGCCTAGAACTGGCCCTGGATCTTGCTCTGGAACGTGGACAGGATGCTCTTGATGTTGCCCGGCTTCTGGATCACGTCCTGGAGCGCGAAGCCCCATGTGTCACCGAACGCGCCCGGAAGCAAGTCGGAACCGTCGAACAGGAACGTCTTCGCGCCGGCGAGTTGCTTCGCTTCGCCTCGTGCGAGCACGCTTGGGTAGGACTTCGCCGGAACCTTCTTGTTCGGCGAGGTGACGGCACCAGTCGAGACCCAGACGGATCCAGCCGCGCCGGTCGAGATGTACTTCAGGAATGACCGCACCTCGGCGTTGTCCTTGAACGCCGCCGCGAAGTCCGCCGCACCTACGACCGGGTGGTCGAGCGATGCCTTGATCGTCGGCCACGGGAACGAGTTGATCGTCACCCCCGGCTTCAGCTTCGGGTTCACATCCTTGAGCGCGATGCCACCGACGAACCCGCCCTCGAAGTAGAGCTGTGCCTTGGAGTTCGTGCCGAACACATCGGTGATCCCGCCGACGAAGCTCTGACCGAGCACGCCTTGGACGCCGTTGAGGACGTACTTGTTGTTGATGATCTGCGTCATGATCCGCGCCGCGTTCGCGACGGAGGGATCGGTGAACTTCAGCTTCCCGGTGAAGAGCGCCTGGTACTTCGCGGGCCCTGCGGTTCGGGCGTAGATGTTCTCGAACCAGTCAGTGAGCGTCCACTGGCTCTGGCTCGGGCCGGCGCCGACCGACCACGGTACGAGGCCTTTCGCCTTGTACTTCTTCGTGATCGTGAGCAGCTGAGCCCACGTTTTTGGAATCGCGAACTTGTATTTCTTGAACGAGTCCGGCTTGTACCAGATGACGCTCTTCGAGTTCGCCTTGGCGGGGACGCCGTAGAGCTTCCCGCCTGAGCTGCCGAGCGTCAGCCAGCCTGCCGAATAGTTCCCCTTCATGTACGAGTTGGTAATTCCAAGGCTCGCGAGTGTCTTCAAAGCCCCTGACTTCGCGAGGGTGCCGATGTACCCGGGTCGCGGCAGGATCCCGATGTCCGGCGGATTCCCGGCTGCAAGACGGGTTCGGACCTCGGGAATGAAGTCACGGGCTGATGTGAACTCGACCTTGGTGCCCGTCTTCTTCGTGAATGCTGCTGTGACCTTCAGGAATGCGTCCTTCTCGCTTCCGCCCCAGAGCGAGAGAACCTCGATTGAACCTGCACTGCGCTTGGTCGGCTTTGCACTGATGGCCGTCGCCGTCAATCCTGCGGCGAGAACGGCAAGTGCAATCGCCGACGCGATCAGCGATCTCCGTCGCTTCACTCCAATCCTCCTCCTCTTATAGACCCCAGTGTCTGTCTCGATGCTATCTCCAACATTTCAGCCTCGGGCTGTGAGATTCAGCTCGGTCTCCGGATCGAAGACATGAAGCTTGTCCGAATGGATCGCGAAGTCGACGTCCTGGCCGGCCTGCACCTTCTTGTCAGATGGCACCAGGGCGACGATCTCGTGGCCCTCGGACTGGGCGTGGATGAGCTCCTCGTGGCCCAGGTACTCGACGACGTCGATCTTTGCCGGTATGTGGACCAAACCTGAGCCGCCGTGGCCATTCAACTCGAGGTCCTCAGGGCGGAAGCCGATCAGCAGGTCCCGGCCGCGGTTCTGCGCCGCCGCTTTGGCCGCCGGCCCTATGAGCTCGAGCGTGGTGCCCCCGAGCTTGAGGGTGCCGTCCTCTGCCTTCGCGGTCGCGAAGTTCATCGCGGGCGAGCCGATGAAGGCGGCCACGAAGACGTTGACGGGATCGTCATAGAGCTCCGGCGGCGTGCCGATCTGCTGCAGGACACCCTGGCTCATCACCGCGATGCGATCGCCCATCGTCATCGCCTCGACCTGATCGTGGGTCACGTAGACCGTCGTCGTCTCGAGCCGCCGCTGCAAGCGGAGGATCTCCGCGCGAGTTTGGACGCGCAACTTGGCGTCGAGGTTCGAGAGTGGCTCGTCCATCAGGAACGCTGCGGGCTCACGCACGATTGCGCGTCCGAGCGCAACCCGCTGGCGCTGCCCTCCCGAGAGCGCTCGCGGCTTCCGGTCGAGCAGCTTCTCGAGGTCAAGGATCTTCGCGGCCTCCTCGACGCGCCGCTTGATCTCGTCCTTCGGCGTCTTCATGAGTTTTAGGCCAAACGCAAGGTTGTCGAAGACGGTCATGTGCGGATAGAGCGCGTAGGACTGGAACACCATCGCGATGTTCCGGTCCTTCGGCGGCACGCGGTTGACGATGCGCGCATCGATCTTGATCTGCCCAGCCGTGATCTCCTCGAGCCCCGCGAGGCATCTGAGCGCCGTGGTCTTCCCGCAGCCCGAAGGCCCTACGAGAACGAGGAACTCGCCGTCCTTGATCAGGAGGTCGAGGTCGTTGACGGCGACCGTACCGTCGGCATAAGCCTTGGTCAGGTGGTCGAAGGTGACGGTCGCCATGCGCCGCGGATGCTAACCGGTGAGAGCTTCCGTGCAAAGGCGCTGGAAGTGAGCGACGAGCTGCTCGCTCTCCGAGAGGAGGCGTCCTTCGCTGAGGATTCCCGAGCGTACGCCCCGCTGCACCCCCTCCACGAGTCTCCTGTCCTCCATGCCGACCTGGTTGTCGAACGCCAGCAGCTCGTCGACCCAGGCCTGGTCGACCTCGGGTGTGAAGAAGTAATCCAGAAACCGTCCCGTCCGCTCTGGACCGATCGGAAGCATGGGCCCGCAGGACAGGTTTGGGTGACCGGGAAAGACGTTCAGGCCGAAATTCGGCCAGAGGAAGTGAAACTGGCTGCGCGGCACCTCGCCGTTCGCGAGGAACGAGTCGCCGTTCTGGCGCAGCGGGCCGACCTGGCTGGACACGAGACCATTCGCTTCCAGCCGGTACGCGTCCGGTGACACGTCGACGGCGGCGCTGAACCCTGGGTGCGCAACGGCGCAGTGGTAGCACTCGAGGAAGTTCTCGCACGAGATCTTCCAGTTCGCGTCGAGCTCGAACTCCGCGCGGAAGCGGAACTCCAGCGTATCGACATCGATGACCTCGGCAAGTTGGGCCGGCACGTCGCCGAGCGCTTCCGCAAGGGGCGCTGCGTCGGGATCGGGATTCACGAATACGAACGGGCCCCATGTCTCGACCCGGATCTGTCTGAGCCCGAGCTCGTCCGCATCGAACCCCGGCTCCCGATCCGAGCGTGGTGCTGCGCGCAGCTGCCCGTCGAGCCCGTAGGTCCAGGCGTGATACGGGCACTGCAAAGTCTCACGCGCACCGGATCCGCTCGCCACGATGTGCCCGCGGTGCCGACAGACGTTGAGGAAGGCTCGCAGCTCTCCGTCGCGCGCGCGTGTAACCACTACAGGGATCTGGCCGGCGATCGACGCGAAGAAGCCTGTCTCTGCGATTTGACCGGTGTGGCCCGCGTACTGCCACGCACGCGCGAAGATCCGCTCACCCTCGCGCCGCAGGACGTCGGGATCCGCGTACCAAGCCCACGGCAGAGACCTCTCCATCTCCGGGAACTGTAATGTCCGCGCCGTGGCCGTCACAGAAACGCGAGAGCTGCCGCTCATGGAGCAGTTCTTCGCAGTCCGCCGCTTCTCCTCGGTCCTGGCGTTCAGCGCCGACGGGTCGCAGTTGCTGTTCGCGAGCAACATGTCCGGGCAGTTCAATCTCTGGCGAGTTCCCGTCGAAGGCGGCTGGCCGGACCAGCTGACTGCATTTACGGACGAGACCGTCCGTGGCGCGGGGGTTTCGCCCACCGACGGCCGGATCTTGCTTTGCGCAGACCACGACGGAGACGAGTTTCATCAGCTCTACATGCTCGACTCCGAGCGCGGCTGGCCGCACCAGCTGACCGATGAGCCGGAGGTGCAGCACTACGTCAGCGGTGCCGCCTGGTCGTCCGACGGGACGAAGTTCGCCTACGCCGCGAACGCGCGCAACCCATCCGACATGGAGGTTTGGGTTCGCGACGAGCGGAGTGGAGAGACGCGTGCGGTGTTCGGCGAGGGCATGTTCTCCTTTCCAGGGCATTTCTCTCCGGACGGTTCGAAGCTCCTGACACTCGACTTCAGGAACAACAGCGACACGTCGATTCACCTGGTCGACCTCGATACCGGGGAAACGCGCGAGCTCACGCCGCACGACGACGACGCGATTTTCTTCTCCGGCCCGTGGGTGCCGGACGGCTCCGGCTTCTACATGCTCACGGACGCCGGCAGCGAGTTTCGCGGGCTCGCGTTCTACGACCTCGCGTCGGACCGCTACGAGTGGGTCGAGGAGCCGACGCAGGACGTCGACGACGTGACCGCGTCGACCGACGGTCGAGTGCTGGCCTGGCTCGTGAACGACAACGGCTACGACCGCCTACGTCTGCGTGACCTCGAGACGGGGAGCGACCTGCCGGCGCCGGATCTGCCGGCCGGCTCGCGCCCGCACCTGACGGGTGCAGAGCCGCCGCTCGCGCTGTCTCCCGACGGATCGCACGCAGCTCTGATTCTCTCGACTCCACGGCGGCCGCCCGAGGCCTGGGTCGTCGAGACCGCCACCGGCAAGGCCACTCCCGTCACCGACAGCCGCATGGGTGGCCTGTACGAAGACGATCTCGTCGACGTCGAGCTGGTCAGCTATCCGACCTTCGACGGGCGCGAGATTCCGGCCTGGCTCTATCGCCCGGAAGCCGAGGGCAAGGTACCGGTCGTCCTCTCGATTCACGGTGGGCCCGAAGCGCAGGAGAAGCCGCTCTACCAGCCCCTCTACCAGTACCTGCTCTCGCGCGGCATCGCGGTGCTCGCGACGAACATCCGCGGCTCGACGGGTTACGGCAAGTCGTACCAGCGGCTCGTCCAGCGCGACTGGGGTGGGGGCGACATGCAGGACTGGGAGCACGCCGTCAAGTGGCTGCACGAACAGGACTGGGCGGAGAAGGAAAAGATCGGCATCCACGGTGGCTCCTACGGCGGCTTCGCCGTGCTGACGTGCGTGACACGGCTGCCACAATATTGGGCGGCGGCGGTGGACATCTTCGGTCCATCGAACCTCGTTACGTTCGCCAAGGCCGTGCCGCCGACGTGGAAGCGATTCATCGCGCGTTTCGTCGGCGACCCGGAGACCGAAGCGGACTTCCTCATGGAGCGTTCGCCGATCACCTACGTCGAGAACTTGCAGGCGCCACTCCTCGTGATCCAGGGAGCAACGGATCCGCGCGTTGTCAAAGGCGAGTCGGATCAGCTGGTCGAGAAGCTGGAATCACTCAGCCGCGAGGTGGAGTACGTGGTGTTCGACGACGAAGGCCATGGGTTCACGAAGCGCCCGAACGAGCTGAAGGCGTACGGGCTCGCGGCCCGGTGGCTCGAGAAGCACCTACTCGGCTAGACCTCGCGGTATCTCGCCTGGATCACGCAGAAGAGGCCGTAGGCGAACAGCCCCGCGGCGACGATGCTGAGCAGCGCCGTGCCGTAGGGCGCATTTGCGAGCTTCCCGAGCGCGCCGTCTAGGCCGCGCGCCTTCTTCGGGTCGTAGTCGGCGGCCGCCTTGAAGAAGAACCAGGAGATCAGGCCGAAGACGACCGCGCGTGACGTCAAACCGACGAAGGCGATCCGCGTCGTCCACTTCAACTCTGTCGCGCTCATCTGTCTTGTCTTCAGCGAGTCCTTGTACTTCCCGGAGACCGCGCGGTAAGAGTTCCAGAGCGCGGCGCCCGCGATCCCGAGCGCAATCCCGTAGACGATCCATCTCCCGCCGGGCCAGCCGAAGATACCCTTCGTCGCCTCTTGCTCCTTGTTACTTCCGCCGCCGTGGTTGGCGAGCAGGATCGAGAAGGCAAACCAGCAGAGCGCACCGTAGATCGCTGCCTTGGCGAGTGAAGAGAGCCGCTTCCCCCACTTCGTCCTTCCGCCCTGCTCTTCGACGTCGTGGCCGAGGAAGACTTGCGCCAGGCGCCAGAGCGCGTACGCGCCGAAGCCGAAGGCCAGGACGAACACGATGACGCGCCCGATCCCGTCGGGCGCGATCGTCTGCAGCGCACCTTCGCGGTCCGTTGCCTTGCCGCCCTCGCCGAGTGCGAGCTCGATCGCCAAGACAGCTACGAGGCCGAACGAGATTCCCTGGGCGACGAGCCCGAAGCGTGCGAGCTTCTCCATCGCGAGACGTTCTCGCGCATGGGCGCGTTCCTGAAACTTACGGCGTGCCGGAAACTGCGGCGGCGAGCGCCTCGACGACGACCGGATCGAAGTCGGTGCCGGTGCAGCGCCGGAGCTCGGTGACAGCTTCGTCCACCGGCCGGGCTTTGCGATAGGCGCGATCCGTGGTCATTGCGCTGAAGGCGTCACAGGCTCTGACGATGCGTGCGACTAGGGGGATGTCTTCGCCCACGAGCCCATCCGGGTAGCCCGTGCCGTCCCAATCCTCGTGGCAGGACCGAACGATTCGGCCGACGTTCCCGAGGATTCCGCCGACCTGCGAAAGGAGTCGCTCTCCTTCGACGGTGTGCATCTTCATGATCTCCCACTCTTCATCCGTCAGCTTGCCCGGCTTGTTGATGATCTCCCCGGGAACCTTGATCTTTCCGATGTCGTGCAAGAGCGCCGCGAACTCTGCGTCTCTCCGCTGACGCGTGCCGAGTCCCATTCGGTCCGCGACGTCGAGCACGAGCGTGACCACGTCCCGGCTGTGACTTCCCGTGTAGGCGTCGTCCGCTTCGACGACGTCTCCAAGCAGCATTGCGGTCCCTCTGTAGGCGTGGCCGAGCTCCAACGTGTGGTCGATCCGAACCTGACGCTCGCGCGCGAAGTATGCGAGCAGTCCGATCAGCGGCAGAGTGACGATGACCAGCGAAGGGTGTGCGCCACATCCGAGCGCGGCGAGGACGGAGATCGGCGTCAATGCCGAGTCGACTGCCCAGATCCAGACCATGAACCGCAACAGGCTCCGGGGTGAGACACCGAGACCGAGGCGGTCGCGCAGAGCCGTGCTCCCGAAGTCGAAGGCAAACTGGGCGAGCAGAGCCAGCGCGTAGATGGGCAGGTTGCTGGGCGTCGGGTCGGGCTGACCGGCCGCGACGAGGACGAGCGCTGGGCCGACCGCGTGCCAGGAATTCACGAGCCGTAGGAGGCTGCGGTCGACCGGGACACGGCCGCGCGCGTATTCGGGAAGACCGCCGAGGAGCAGGCCGGCCATCACGCAGAGGGGCACGTACTGCACGGGAAGGAGCGCGAGCATCGGCACGAGCACGAGCTGCGTGGGCGGCGCCGATCCGGTGCCGATCTCGAAGTCGATTCGGGAGGCGAGCGCGTAGGAGGCCACGAAGACGACGAGCGTGAAGAACCCGGTCTGGCGGGAGGAGTGGGCAAGCGTTCCGAGTGCGACGGCCACCGCCAGGAACGAGCCGCCGAGGAGGAGCGAGGCAAGGCGATCGCGATCGCCGAGGGGCGTAGCGGCGAGTTGGCGCGATCGCTCGATCAGGGCGTCAGCGTCGACATCCACGCCACCGGGGAGTGCGCCGCTTTCGGGCAAGGGGGATCCAGTCGCGACCGATGTCGCCATTTCTGCGGTATCGGCGTGCCGTTGGGATTTCTTGACCCGCCTCCTAAATCACCCCAAAGGGGGAAGCCGGTATGCCGGGCCCGGAGAGACTGAGGACAGGCACTGGGGAAGTACTGCGGCTATCTGAGGAGTGAGGTTCTGTGGCTTCGAATTCTTTTGTACGACGCGCGAGAGCGGTCGTTGTTCTCGGTCTCGTCGGCGGCACGATTGCAATGGCGGTCGGCGCTGCGCCGGCGTCCGCTGGGCTGGGCCTCGCGTGTCCTTCCGCGACTTCGACTCCCTTTACAGCCTGGTCGGACTACGCGAACTACGCATTCGCACCCGACGGAGGCTTCGAGGCGGGCGCGAGCGGTTGGAGCCTGGGCGGCGGTGCGCGTGTCGTCGCCGGGAACGAGTCGTTCTACGTGCACAGCAAGACGGACAAGGTCTCGCTGTCGCTCCCCGTGGGCGCCTCAGCGACGAGCCCGCCGATGTGCATCTCGCTCTTCTCGAGCAAGATGCGCTTTGTCGCACGGGGTGATTCCGGTTCGAAGGTGAAGGTCCAGATCGTCTATCGCGGGCTGCTCTCGAGCGTGCTTGGAATCCTGGACGGTGGCACGTACTCGACCGGCGGCTCCTGGAAGCCTTCGCCGCAGATCGGAATGCTGGGCGGGCTCCTTCCCCTCTTGACGTCGTCGGTGTCATTCCGCTTTACCGCAGTCGGCGGTGCCGCGGCGATCGATGACGTGTATCTCGACCCGATGAAGTCCTCGTAACCTTGTTCGAACCGCGTCTTGCTGGAGCTCGTGAAAACGAGCTCCAGCTCGTTTCAACGAGTGAGCGTGATCTTCGTCAGCCCGGCGGGGCTGTCGACGTTCGCGCCTTGCAGGGTCGCCAAGCGGACGGCGGCAACCTGGCCCGGTACGACAGTGAGGAGCGGGCTCAACCACTCCGGGACGCCGGGGACGAGCGGGAAGGCCGTGTCGGCCGCCGCGAGGAACTCATGGTCGTCGCTGATCGCCATCACTTCGGATCCACGCTCACGCACGTCAGCCACGGCCGCGTCCATGCTGGCCAGCGTTCGGCCTGACGGCGCGATCACGATCGCAGGCCGCCCCGACTTCACGGCCGCGATGGGGCCGTGCAGCAGGTCTGCCGACGAGAACGCTTCGAACTGCGCGCCTGAAAGCTCGCGGATCTTGAGCGCGATCTCGAACGCCGTCCCGTAGTTCACGCCGCGCGCGATCACGCTGCCACCTTCCACATCGCGGTAACGGTTGAGCGTGTCGGCCGCGGCGAGCGATAGGTCGATCTGCTCGGAGAGCTTTCCAGGCATCGCGTGCAGCTCGCGTAGCCGCTCGCCGTCCCCCGCCGCAGAAAGGAGCGCGACCGCCCCGATCGAGTTCAGGTAGGTCTTCGTCGCTGCGACGGCGCGCTCCTTGCCTGCGTGCAGCGGCAGGATCCAGTCGGCGGCGCGAGCGAGAGGAGACATCGGATCGTTGGTGATCGCGAGTGTCGGCCGCTGCTGGCGGCGCGCCTCGTCGAGCACCGCGACCACGTCGGGTGACGCTCCGGACTGCGAGATCCCGATTACGGCAGCCGGCCCAAGCTTCGGTGGTGTGTCGTAGACGGTGTACAGCGACGGGGTTGCGAATGCGACCGGCAGATGATTGGCCGCGCCGAACAGGTACTGCATGTAGCGGGCGACGTTGCTCGAGCTTCCACGCGAGACGATCAGGAGGTAGCGGACGCCCTCGTGCAGGAGGTCACGGACGATGCCCGAAGCGCTTGCCGACTCGGCCGCGAGGAAGCGTTCGAGCGCCGCCGGCTGCTCTCGGAGCTCGGCTTCAACCCACGACATCTGCGACCGCCTCGCGGATCACGCCGCCTGCTGCAGTCAGTCGCGAGCGTGCGGTCCGCACGTCGACGCCTGCGAGCAGTGAGACGATCGCCACCTTCGTGTCACCGTCTGCTGCGGCGATCGCTTCGGCGACCTCGTCCTCGGGGGCAGCAGTTGCGATCGCGACGGCGCGCCGGGCGCGCGCGCGCAGCTTGTCGTTCGAAGCCTGCACGTCCACCATCAGGTTGCCGAACGTCTTACCGAGGCGGACCATTGCGATCGTCGAGATTGTGTTCAGAACGAGCTTCTGCGCCGTCCCTGCCTTCATGCGCGTCGAGCCCGCGATGACCTCCGCGCCCACCTCGATCTCGATTGCGAGCTCTGCGCGCCCCGTGAGCTCGGCGTTGCGGAGGCATGCAAGCCCGATCGTGAGGGCGCCGTCCTTCGACGCCTGCTCGACGGCAGCGAGCGTGTACGGCGTGCGTCCACTCGCGCTGACGCCGAGCACAACGTCTCTCTCGCCTACGCCGAGAGCCGAGAGGTCGCGCGCGCCGGCTGCTGCGTCGTCTTCGGCCGCCTCTTCCTCGGTCGTCACCGCCACGATCCGATCGGTCGAGAAGGTCGGCCCGCACTCGGCGGCGTCCGCCGCCGCGGCGCGGCCCGACGATCCCGCGCCCACGTAGACGAGCCTTCCGCCGGCCTCCAGCCGCTCGACGATCGCGTCGATTGCGCCCGCGATCGATGCTTCCGCGTCGGCGACCGCACCGGCGACAGTCCGGTCCTCGTCGTTGATGAGCCGGACGAGCTCGGCGGTCGGGCGCAGGTCGAGGTCGCGAAGATCGACGCGCTGTCTCTCCGTTGCGGCTGCTGCGCCGGTCAGCGCCGCGGTGACCGCCTCCCAGACGAGCGGCGAGTCCGGTGTCGCGAGGTGCGTCATGTGGCCGCAGGCCTCGTAGCCCCACGTCCAGACGTCGCCGACACCGGCGGCGCGCGTCGCGCGAACCGCTGCTTCGAGATCGGGGATGTCCTTGCGCGTGAGCCCGAAGCTCGGCAGCCACATCTGTGCTTCGACATCGTGGCGGGCTGTGGTCTCGGCGAGCAGCCGGGCGAACCGCCCGACGAAGGACTCCGCCGACTCGTTGAAGTTCTTCCAGTACGGGTCCGTCGCAAGCACGGAGAGGTGGGGCAACGCGGCGACCGAGTCCCAGTCGCTGACTCCGTGCGCACCTTCCGTCAACGGCAGCAAGCAGATCGTGTTCTTGCCGCCGCGCGCCGCGACGTGAGCCGTCACCTCGCCGAGGAAATCGACGACGGATCCTTCACGAAACTGTTGCACCTCCGGGGTCAGACCCTTGGACAGGTCCAGACCCGACAGCTCGGCACAGATTTGGCACACGCACGCCCAGCGTTCGGGATCGTCGACGCCGACATGCTCGGGGACCGTCCAGTGTGGCTCGTCCCAGAAGATGTAGTCCGTGCCGATCTCGAGCGCGGCGTCGGCCCACTCCTTGCAGAACGCGCGGTACGCCGGATTGTTGAGGCAGCCGGTCGCGACGCGCCGCCCGTCGTCGAGCACCTGGCACGCCTCCGGGTGGAAGGTCACCCAACGGCTCTCGGCCTCGCCGCCGAACGTCCTGCCGACACCCCAGGGGCACATCTGCACCTCCAGCCCGAGCTTGTGCGACGCATCCACGATCTCCACCATCGTGCCGCGGTAGTACGCGAGGTCGTTCTCCGAGAAGGTGTGGAGCACCGCGGTGTAGCCGCGCGCGGCGATGTCCTCGAGATCGCGGCGGGCGTGGCGTGGGATGCGGACGCCGAAGTACGAGACGCCCGCGCGCTTCATGGAGTCGGTTCCGCGACAGCGCTGGTCAGGGAAGGTGCCGCCGCAACCGGACGGTCGCGCCGATGCGACAGCTCCGCCACCAGCCGGTAGCGGTCGCCCCGGTAGAGCGAGCGGACGAACTCGACCGTCTCGCCGGTCGCCGTGCGCGACGTTCGCTCGAACAGGAACGCGGGCGAGTGCAGCGGGACGCCCAGCAGCTCTGACTCTTCGTCGTTGGTCACGGTCGGTTCGATCGACTGCATTCCGCTCGCGATCACGACGCCGTAGTCCTTCTCGAGCAGCTCGTAGAAGGATGCATTCTCTAGCACCTCACGCGACAGCCCGGGAACACGATCGGCGGGGACGTGCAGCGTCTCCAGGGCCATCGGCTCGCCGTCGGCCAGGCGCAGGCGCCGGATGAGGACGACGCGTGAATCCGGCGAAACGTTGAGTGCGCGACCGACCGCTGCGCCGGCGTGGGTCTCGCGCAGCTCGATCGTCTTGCTGCCGGCGGTCATGCCCCGGCGACGCATGTCCTCGCTGAAAGACGTCAGCGTCAGCTGCTGCGCGATCTTCGGCTCGCTGACGAAGGTACCGCTGCCGTGCCGCCTCTCGAGGTAGCCGTCGCGGACGAGGTCGTCGAGCGCCGCCCGGAGCGTCAGGCGTGAGATGCCGAGATCGCTGCTGAGCCGCCTTTCCGGAGGGATTGCCTCTCCTACCTGCAGCTGGTCGATCAACTCGAAGACCCGCTGTCTGGTCATCACCTGTTTGCTCATGGCCCCTATGGAAGCACAGCCGCCCGGACGTGGTCAAGACCACTACCCGCAATCAGCGGCGGAAATCACCCTCTTGACATGCGTATTGGTCTGTGCCAATCTCTCGGCCGTGGTTGGTGGTCTAAACCAATCGGGGAAGCCAGGGTGGCTCCCCATGCTCCGGGAGGCGACATGAAAGCTCGATTGCTCGTGGTGGCGGTTCTCGCTGCCATGCTCGCCGTTGCGGCAACGACCGCAAGCGGTGGGACGTCAAAGGCCCAGGCCGGCAAGATCGTGGTCTGGCTCCAGAACGACGCGCAGAACGGTTGGCCGGAGGCGGTAGCCCTCGCCAACAGGAACTTCAAGGCCCAACATCCGGACGTCGACGTCGACGTCCAGTACCAGTCGTGGGGCAACCATCTCCAGAAGTTCGACGCAGGGCTCGCGGGCGGCGACGCGCCAGACGTGATCGAGCTCGGCAACACGGAGATGACCAAGTACATGGCCGCAGGCGCCTTCAAGGCGTTGACGCAGTCGGCCTTCCCCAACAACAAGACGTGGCTCCAGGGGCTCAAGGGGTCGTGCCAGTACAACGGGAAGCTCTACGGCGTCCCGTACTACGCCGGCGCGCGTGCGGTCATCTACCGCAAGGACCAGTACAGCAAGGCCGGCATCAAGTCGACGCCGAAAAGCCTGGCGCAGTTCATCGCGAACGGGAAGAAGCTGATGAAGACCTACGGCAAGGACAGCGGCTACTCGGCCGTCTACTTCCCCGGCAAGTACTGGTACGCCGCGATGTCCTTCGTCTACGACTACGGCGGAAAGATCGCGGTCCGCGCCGGCGGCAAATGGAAGGGAGCGCTCAATTCCCCGCAGGCTCTCGCCGCGCTCAATCAGGTCAAGCTGATCGCGAAGACGCTGACTCGGGCGAGCAAGACGACCGATGAGGCGAACCCTCAGCAGGCGCTCGTCTTTGCCAAGGGCAAGGTCGGCTCGTTCATCGGCAACGGCTGGGAGTGGCCGTACGCTCTCGACGAGAAGGTCGGGAACCCGGCGCTCGCACCCGTGGTCGGCGCGTATCCGATGCCGAGCCATACCAAGGGCAAGTTCATGCCCACCTTCCTCGGCGGCTCCGATCTCGCTGTCCCGGTGACCACGAAGAACCAGGCCCTCGCCGTGGACTGGATCAAGGCGTTCACCAGCAGGGCGGCGGAGAGCGAGATCGCGAAGGCAGGCAACATCGCCAACACGACGACACTCCTCGCCTTCAACGCCTCGAACCCGAAGCTGGCGCCGTTCGCACGGGCGGCGAAGTTCAGCTGGTTCGTCCCCACCAGCCCAAACTGGGCGAACGTGGAGAATGCGAACGTGCTGCAAGACATGCTCGTCAAGATCTTCACCGGCCGCGCGTCGGTGAAGGCAGCGGCAAATAGCGCCAGTAGTCAGATCACAAGGATTCTGAACACCGGCGCGTGAGTCGCCTCGCGCCCGAAGGAGCAGCTGTGGCGTCCGTCGCCGAGAGCGAGTTTCCCCTCGCTTCTCGGCGGCGGCACCGCTTTACACGGCAGAGAACCGGGCGCGCGCTTGCTCCCTATGCCCTGCTGGCGCCCGCGGCCACGGCTATCGGCGTCATCCTCGGCTACCCGCTCTACCTGCTCGTCAAGATGTCGTTCGAGAAGTACGGCCTCTTTGAGCTGATCAAGCACAAGGGCCGCTGGGTCGGCACCGCGAACTACGCGAACATCCTTCACGACGGCCAGTTCTGGCACGTGCTGCTCCGGACGATTCTGTTCACCGTGGTGAACGTGACCTTGACCATGGTGCTCGGAACTGCGATCGCACTGCTGCTCCTGCAGGTCTCGCGGTGGCTTCGCGTCGCCCTCACGACCGGCCTCGTCCTCGTCTGGTCGGTGCCGGTGATCGTCGCGGTGGACATCTGGCGCTGGATGGTGGACTACGAGTTCGGCGTCGCGAACTGGGCTCTGACAGAGCTCCACATCGGCAACTTCGTCCGGCACGACTGGTTCGCGAATCCCTGGACCGGCTTCGGCGTGATCACCGCGTTGATCGTCTGGGGAGCGATTCCCTTCGTCACGATCACGGTGTACGCCGGTCTTGCTCAGGTTCCGCAGGAGCTGCTCGAGGCGGCCGCCATCGACGGCGCCGGATCTTGGGCGGCGTTCCGAGAGGTCACGCTGCCGCTTCTGATGCCGATCTTCGTGATCCTCACGAGCCTGTCGATCATCTGGGACTTCCAGGTCTTCCAGCAGATCTGGGTAATGCTCGACTTCAGGCCGACAAGCGACTACTACACGATGGCGATCTATGCCTTCCACCAGTCGTTCCAGATCAGCGAATACGGGCTCGGCGCCGCAATCGCCGTCGTGATGGTGCTGTTCATGTTCGCGGCCACGCTCGTGTATCTCCGGCAGATGCTGAGGACGGGGGAAGTCCGGTGAGCTCGGTCACGCAGATCGCGCCTACACCAGTCGCGCCGGTTGTGCCGCGGAGGATCGGGCGGCGGCGGCGGATGCACAAGCTGGGCTGGAATTTGCTCGGCTTGCTCGTGCTCGTCGTGATGGTGTTCCCGGTGTACTGGATGGTCGCGACAGCGTTCAAGCCGGGACAGCAGATTCTCAGCTACACCCCACAGTGGTTCCCGACGTCGCCGACGCTGTCGAACTTCCGGGACGCCGTCGACCAGCCGTTTTTCTGGCACGCGGTGAAGAACAGCCTGATCATCGTCAGCGCAGTCGTCGCGCTCTCGGTCGTGCTCGCTTTTCTCGCGTCGCTCGCGCTCGCGAGGTTCCACTTCTACGGGCGCAAGGCGTTCATCGTGCTGATCCTCGGCGTCCAGATGGTGCCGCTCGCTGCGCTGATCATCCCGCTCTACATCCTCATGTCTCGGCTGGGACAGGTCGACAAGCTGACCGGGGTGATCGCGATGTACCTCACGTTCGTGCTGCCGTTCACGGTCTGGACGATGCGCGGGTTCCTGCTCGGCATCCCGAAGGAGCTGGAGGAGGCTGCCATGGTCGATGGAGCGACCCGGTTCGGCGCCTTCGTGCGGGTGCTCCTGCCACTTGTCGGGCCCGGGCTGGTCGCGACTTCCATCTTCGCCTTCATCCAGGCCTGGAACGAGTTCATCATCGCGTATGTGTTCCTGCACACACCTGAGAAACAGACGCTGATGGTGTGGCTCGCTTCGTTTACGACGCTGCGCGGAACGGAATGGGGGCCGCTAATGGCCGGCGCGACGCTGTGCGCACTGCCGGTCGTCGTCTTCTTCCTGCTCGTGCAGCGGCGGATTGCATTCGGCCTGACCGCGGGAGCGGTGCGCGGTTAGTGCCCCTCCCAGCAATTAAAAACGGCCGCACCGGCAGAGCCGGCACGGCCTCTAATGGTCGGCATCGCATGCGATGCCTTGGTGCTCGCGACCCAGAGACTCGGCAGGGTCACCGGGAGGGGCACTGATGGCAGCCATCGAGCTGGTTCACCTCTCGAAGGTCTATGGCAACGACGTCACCGCGGTCCGCGACCTCAACCTGGACGTCGCCGAGGGTGAGTTCATGGTGCTCGTCGGGCCGTCGGGCTGCGGGAAGACCACGGCCTTGCGGATGATCGCCGGGCTCGAGGAGATCACCGCGGGCGAGATCCGGATCGGCGACAAGGTCGTCAACGACCTCGCACCGCGAGACCGCGACATCGCGATGGTGTTTCAGAACTACGCGCTCTATCCGCACAAGAACGTCTACGAAAACCTCGCGTTCGGATTGCGCATGCGGAAGGTGCCGAAGCCCGAGCAGAAGCAGCGGGTCGAGGAGATTGCGCGCATCCTCGGGCTGGGAGACATGCTGCATCGCCGCCCTGCGCAACTTTCCGGAGGGCAGCGGCAGCGCGTTGCGATGGGCCGGGCGATCGTGCGCGAGCCGAAGGCGTTCCTGATGGACGAGCCGCTCTCGAACCTCGACGCGAAGCTGCGCGTGCAGATGCGGGCGGAGATTGCCCGCATCCAGCAGGCCCTCAAGGTGACGACCGTCTACGTCACGCACGACCAGGTCGAGGCGATGACGATGGGCCACCGCGTCGCCGTGATGCGCGACGGCGAGCTGCAACAGGTCGACACGCCGCAACGCCTGTACGACGCTCCCGCGAATCTCTTCGTCGCGAGCTTCGTCGGCTCGCCGCCGATGAATCTCTTCGAGGCGGTCGTCGAGCGCGACAACGGCAGACTCGTCTGCCGGATCGGCGACACCGAGCTGGAGCTCCCTGCCGACGTCTCGTCCGATCGGCCTTCGCTGACGAACTACGCCGGCCGCCGCGTGGCGATCGGCATCCGACCGGAAGACGTACGAGAAGCCTCCGGCTGGGACGGCGCTCGCTTGCGCGGTCGCATCCTGCTCGTCGAGTCCCTCGGCTCGGAACAACTCGTCCACATCGAGATCGCCGCGTCGCCGCTCGAGCGCTCCGATCTCGTCGACACCACCGCCCAGCCCCCGGGGCCCTCCCTGGGTGTCGACGACGCCGAGCGGTCGGTGACACTCCTCGGCCGCTTCGACCGGCATCTCCTCCTCGCGCCGGGCGAGGCGGTCGAGGTGGCGATCGACCCGCGACTCCTGCACTTCTTCGACCTGGAGACGGGTGTTGCGATCCCGACGGTCGACGTGCCGGTCGTCGCGCCGGTTGCGAGTTAGCCGTGCGACTCGGCGTTGGGGCAGCACTCGTCGACGGGGACCTGGTTCCCGGCGACGTCGACGTGGTTGACGGTCGCATCGCCGGCGTCGGTTTGAGCTCGCCGAATGGGACCGGAATCGCCGCGCCGGGCTTCGTCGACCTGCAGGTCAACGGGTTCGCAGGCGTCGATTTCTTCTCGGCCGACACGGAGGGCTACCGCAAAGCGGGCGAGGCTTTGCTCGCGTGCGGCGTGACCGCCTACCAGCCGACGTTCATCACCTCGCCCGAGGACGAGCTGACGGCGGCGCTGCGCGAGGTTCCGCTGAACGGTTCCTCGCCGCACATCATCGGGGCGCATCTCGAGGGCCCGTTCATCGCGCCCGAGCGGCTCGGGACGCATCCGGCCGAGTCGAGGCGCGATCCCGACTGTGGTCTGCTCGAGCGGCTGCTCGCTGCTGGACCGGTGAGTCATGTCACGCTGGCGCCCGAGCTGGAGGGTGCGTACGAGCTTATGGAGCTGCTGAGGCAGCGCGGCGTAACGGTTTCGTGCGGCCATTCGAACGCGACCTCAGTGGAAGCGCGCGCGGCGTTCGCGCGCGGAGCAAAGACGGTGACGCACATCTTCAACGCAATGCGTCCGTTCGCCGCGCGCGAGCCGGGCCTTGCAGGCGCGGCGCTTGTGACGGGAGACGTCGTCATCCAGGTCATCCTCGACGGTGTTCACCTTGCCGACGACACAGCACGGCTGGTGTGGCAGGCCGCCGGTGGGCGGGTCGCGCTCGTCACCGACGCGATCGCGGCAGCGGGTGCCGGCGACGGCAGCTACACGCTCGCGGGCATCGACTTCGAGGTCGAGAACGGGATCGCGCGCAGAGCGGACAGCGTGCTCGCCGGCAGCACGGTGCCGATGATCGAGGCGGTGCGGAATCTCGTTGCGCTCGGCGCGCCGGTGGGCGCGGCTCTTGCGGCCGCAAGCGAGGTGCCCGCGCGGATCGCCGGTCGTCCTGAGCTTGGGAGTCTGGAGCCCGGGACGGCGGCGGACGTCGTCGTGCTCGACGACAGGCTCGAGATCGTGCGCGTTCTCGCCGCCGGCGAGGACGCCGCCGACTGATTCGCGCGGGCTGAAGGCGCTACCGCCTAGCTTCGAACAGCTCGACTGGGTTACCGTCCCCGTCCTCGAGAACGATCTGCTTGCCGCCGGGCCCGGTCACGATCTCGTTGCGGAAGCTCAAGCCGGCTTCCTTCAGCTCGGCGACCTTCGACTCGAGATCGTCGACCTCGAGGACGAGGCGGTTCCAGCCGCCGGGCTCCGGTTGCCGCCCATCGGGCATCGGCCGACCGGCCGAGCTCTGCGGTCCGCTGAGCCAGAGCGAGAAATCGTCCCGCGTAACGATCGCGAACGCGGGGCCCATCTGCTGCTCCAGCGTGAAGCCCAGATGTCCCGTATAGAACGCGATCGCGCCTTCGACGTCGCCGACCAGGTAGCGAAAGACCGACATCGAGGCTCAGGCTACGGGTTGGCGCGGTCTGCCAAGACTTGCTCGAGCTCGGATCGGTCGAGATCTTGTGGCTCGGTCAACACGGCTCGGGTCTCCTCCATCCGTATGTCCTGGTCGTGGAGGTCACACGGAAGCCGGCGCCGGCGTACAGCCCCCGCGCAACGTCTGTGGCATAGCCGACCTTCAGGCGGCGTGCCCCCCGCTTCGCTAGGCGATCGAGACCGGCGGTGAGCATGGCACGTGCCAGACCGCGCCTCTGGTACTCATCCTCGACTCTCATCGGCTCTACCAGCCCGACTTTGGTCACCGCGTCGAACCAGAAGAGCGCATAACCGGCGACTGGGCCGCCAACAGCCTCGACGGCGAGATCGAGTCCCGGGTCGTACAGCGAGCACTGCATGAGGCGGGCTTCGACACCTTCGCCGCTTCGTCGCCGCATGGGGTGCGGCCTGGTTGTCGCCCGGCTGCGGTCCACGAGCGCGAATCCTTCCGGCAGGGCGGCCACGTCGGGCCGGTTTTCCGCATTCATCCAAGTGATCCCGGATCGTTCGTCGTCGGCCACGAAGCCGGCGTCGGCCAGCAGGCTTTGCAGCTCCAAGTCGTCGTCACGGGCGACCACCTCGACCGCTTTGAGCCCCAAGCCGTTGATGGCATCGAGGGCGCGCGCCCAGGCGGTGGGAAGCGTGACGGTCGAGACACCGGGGACGACGATCGGATCGCATCCCCATGCTCGATCCCAGTCCGTCAGCACGACGCCCGCAACGGGCCCCTCGTCATCGATCCAGAAGATGTGGTCGATCGCATCCGAGCGCCGAGGCGTGCGCCACCACCACTGCAGATCAGCGGCTTCCCAGACCCCTGCCTCCGCATCGGCCAGGCGAGCGCGCTGCAGGAGCTCCGTCGCGAGCGCCAGGTACTCGAGACCGGAGGCCCGCACTTCATGGATTGCCATGCGCCGATCCTATGAACGGCAAGCCGCGGGCCGGACTCGAAGCAACCTGGTGTCACGGCTAGACGCTGCAGCTCGGCTTTATCACGACCCGAACCAGCTCCATCACGGATGCCTTCAGCGGACGACGCGCCGGACACCGACGAGCCGGCTCCCGTAGTTCGAGCGTCCCAGCCTGACGACCTCGACTCGGCTACCCGAGTGCGGCGCGTGCACCATGCGCCCCCGGCCGACGTAGATGCCGACGTGCCCGAGTCCGGAGAAGAAGAGCAAGTCGCCGGCCTTCATTCTGGAAGGTGCCACCCGCCGGCCCACGTCATAGAGCGCGTAAGAGCTGTGTGGGAGCGCGATGCCCAGCCGGCCGTACGCCCAGTAGACGAGCCCGGAGCAGTCGAAGCCGGCGGCAGGGGAGGTGCCTCCCCATCGATACGGCACGCCGACTGCTCTGACGGCGGTCGCCGCCGCACGCTCGCCGATGGTCGGCATCGGATCTGAACGCTTCGGAGCATGCCGCGTGGGTGTGGTCCCGGCGACCGCCGCGGCTGCATCTTCTCCAGGCAGCCCTGCAAGGACAGGGCCGAAGACGATCGCGGCAAATGCGAACGTCAGCAGGGGGCTGCGGAAGGAGGTTGGCACGAAAGGAGGGAGAACGACGAGCCGCAAACAAAGTGATGGCGCAGCCCTGGGCCTGTTCTTAAGTGCCGGATCGTAGTCAGAAAACCGAGTCTGTCTACCCCCTTGTCCTCGTGACATCGGGCACAGATCGATCAAGCCCCGGCCGCTGCCTCTTCGTCGGAAAACAACCGAGGCTAGGCCTTCGAGATCCGGCCGCATCGTGAGAACATATGTTCGTGTTGGGCGCCGCGACGATCCTTCACGCCGACCTCGACGCGTTCTATGCGTCCGTCGAGCAACGAGATGATCCGCGTCTGCGCGGCCGGCCGGTCATCGTCGGGGCGGGAGTTGTGCTGGCCGCGAGCTACGAGGCCAAGGCCTTCGGCGTGCGCACCGCGATGGGCGGGAAGCAAGCCCGGCGGCTGTGTCCGAGCGCGGTCGTCGTCCCGCCGCGGATGTCGGCCTATGCCGAGGCGAGCAAGGCGGCTTTTCGCGTCTTCGACGACACTTCGCCGCTCGTCGAAGGGCTATCGATCGACGAGGCGTTCCTCGACGTTCGCGGGCTCGAGCGGATCTCGGGTACGCCGATCGAGATCGCCGCGCGACTGCGACGGGAGGTTCGCGAACGCGTCGGGCTACCGATCACTGTGGGTGTCGCACGGACGAAGTTCCTCGCCAAGGTGGCGAGCGGTGTCGCCAAGCCCGACGGCCTGCTCGTCGTGCCTCCCGACGGCGAGCTGAGCTTTCTCCACCCGCTGCCGGTCGAGCGCCTCTGGGGCGTCGGGCCGGCGACTGCGAGGAAGCTCCACGAGCGGAGGATCTCGACGGTCGGCGAGGTGGCCCGCCTATCCGAGACCCTGCTCGTGACGATCCTCGGCCGGGCGGCGGGGCGGCATCTGTATGCGCTCGCTCACAACCGTGATCCGCGGCCGGTGGTCGTCGGTCGGCGCCGGCGCTCGATCGGTTCGCAGTGTGCGCTCGGCCGTTCCCGGAAGACGCCCGAGGCCGTCGACGCCGTCCTTGTCTCGCTCGTCGATCGTGTCACCCGCCGGATGCGCATCGCCGGACGCGTGGGCCGCACGGTCGTGCTGCGATTGCGCTTTGGCGATTTCTCGCGGGCGACGCGGTCGCACACATTGCCTCAGCCGATTGCGCACACGCAGACGATTCTGCTCACCGCTCGCTGGCTACTGGCGGGTGCGATGCCGGAGATCGAGCGTCGAGGCCTGACGCTCGTGGGCGTCGCCGTCGCCAATCTCGAAGACGACAGTGCACTTCAGCTCGTGCTTCCGCTCGACCGCTTCAGCGGCAGCGCCCTCGACGTCGCGCTCGACGAAGTGCGCCGTCGATTCGGATCGACGGCGGTGACACGCGCCGTTCTGCTCGGCCGCGAGCAGGGATTTACGGTCCCGCTCCTCCCGGATTGACTCGACATGGCAGCGGCTCATTCACAGACGGATTCGGTATCTGCGCTCGACGGCGCGAATACCGGAACCGAGCCGGACCCGCACGACCGCCGTGAGGAGACCGCGCACGCGGCCGCTGTAGCGCACTGCCAGGACGGCGTGGGCTCCGGGAAGGAGCGCACGTTGGGCGCGAGGCCTGAGGCGCGCCAACTGTCGGCCGTGTCGGACGAGCGACGCAGTGACGCGGCCCCGGAGTTGGACGGTCACGTTGCCGCGGTTCGCGACCGAGACGAACATGAACCGCGCGTTGCGCCGCCGGTGGACGCGAAGATCGCCGAGTGTGACGTGGCGCACGATGCGCCCGGGCACGACCATCCTGATGCGGACCCCAAGGCGCACCTGCACATTGACCCGACCACCGCGCAGGGGGCGTGCCGTCAGTAGGACGAGGAGATGATGGTCACCCGGTTCCGCGCGTCGGGGTGACCGCGCTCGGAGTGTCAAGATCGCCCTCTCGCCGGAGCGGAGCAACAAGCGTGCAGGCACGATCTGGAGCCACGTCTTCGCCGCCGTTTGCCGGCCGAGAGTTCGCCGCGTAGCGTCGACCACGACCCGTTCGGCACCATCGTTCCGCAGGTTGATCCTGCTCGAGCCCGGCGCGGAGACTGCGAGTTGCGCGGGAGAGACTGAGAGCGCGACGCGAGGCCGATCGGCGCCCGCCCCCTCCGTGGAAGGGGCGGACGCCAGCACAAGCGCGGTGAAGCCCGCGAATGCGAGGGCCGATCTCACCGCGCGACGGCGGTGAATGTCACGGTTGCCGTGTAGTGGCCGGTCGCGACGAGCGGCAAGGGGGAGGAGAAGCCGATGTTGGTCCCCCAGACATCTCCGCCCGCTGCGCTCGCCGCGGTTTTCGTGCCGACAGTAAGCCCTGTCGCCGGACTAATTGGAATCGGAACGAGAGCGCCACCGGTCAATGCGTTTCCGACCGCTCCGCCTGCCGGTGCGGTCGCCGAGAGCGCCAGCGGAAGGTCGGTCGGTGCAAAAGCAGTCCGCGCGACGACTAGCAAATAGCCGGCCGTGTTGTTGCTCGACACGGTGACCCGCTCGGGAAGCGGTCCCGGCCGATCGCCGGACGTGAACGTGCCGAAGCTGAGCGCGGGGCGGTCGAGCGAAACGGAGAGGACGGAAGCCACGTCGAGATCGACGTTCCCCGAGCCGGTCGGACCGGGGGAAGGCGTGCCCGTGCACAGGTTCTGCGGGGAGGCGGAGTTCCGGGGCGCCGGCGCTGCCGCCGTGAAGTCCGTCGCGTTGTCGTCCGTGTCGGTGCAACCGCCGTTCGCGCGTAGCGCGTCCGAAGTGTTGGAAAGCCCCGCCGCGGAGCCCGCGCCTTCGAAGTCGCTCGCGCTGCCGTAGCCGACGAAATCCTCCACGAGCGGGTCGGCCGAACAACTCCCCGCCGAAGCGCCGCACGTGAGTGCAGCAGCGCCGCGAACGAGCGCGATTTTTCCGCTGGTGCCGCCGAGGTTGCTCGTGCCGGTCGCGTCGGCGGCCGGAAGCGTGGCGCCGACGTCCGCGTTCGATGCGAGCTGGACCAGGTAGTAGCGGCCGGGCGCGATCGTCCCCGAAAGGGCGGTCGTCTGCCAAGTCGTTCCCGCGGCGGTGGCGTACTGCACCGTCCAGCCCGAGAGGACGACGTTGCCGGATCCGGAGTTGAAGAGCTCGACGTAGTCATTTCGGAAGGTGGCGCCCGCATTTCCGCCGCCACCGTAGATCTGGCTCACCACGACATCAGACGCGCCGGCACCGGCAGCGGCAGGGAAGAGCAGCAGTGCGGCGAGGAGTGCGAGCAGCAGGACTCTTGGCATGTGTGCTCCGATCGTTGAGGACGAATCGATCTGTCATAGATCGGAGCGGAAGCGAGCGAAAGTGTCCGTACACGTACCGGCGCTATCCCGACGCGCTTTAGTCACATCGCGGGGCCCCGGTCGGGCCGCCACAGCCGACATGCGCGGCCGCGGCGCGATCCAGTCGCGGATCGCAACGCGAGAGGAGCGGGAGCGACGGGACTCGAACCCGCGCTGTACCCCCACGATCCGCTTACGAAAGGGGCCGTCGAGGTGCTGACCGTGGGGCGGTTGACGAGTCCGTCGCCGAATTGAGAGTTCTGGCGATTGGCGCGACAATCCTGACGTGACCAGTTGCGCCCACTGCGGGGCTACGCTTCCCGCGGACGCGCGCTTTTGCCCGGGTTGCGCCGCTCCCGTGGAACGGAGGCCGGTGCAGTCCGAGGAGCGCAAGCTCGCGACGGTGCTCTTCGCTGACCTCGTCGGCTCGACCGCGCTGGGCGGCTCGCAGGACCCCGAGCGCACACGCGCGCTTCTCGACCGCTTTTACGACGCGATGGCCGCGGAGATCGAGAGCGCGGGCGGGACGGTGGAGAAGTTCATCGGCGATGCGGTAATGGCTGCGTTCGGGGCGCCGATGGCGCTAGAGGATCACGCCGAACGGGCACTGCACGCCGCGCTCGCGATGCAGCGGCGGCTCGCGGAGCTCTTCGGCGACCGGCTTGCGCTGCGTATCGGTGTGAACACCGGCGAAGTGGTCGTCGGTCAGGCGCGTGAAGGCAGCTCTTTCGTCACGGGCGACGCTGTGAACGTGGGCGCTCGGCTCGAGCAGGCGGCATCGGCGGGCGAAATCTTCGTCGGCGAGCGAACCGCCGCTGCCGTTCGAGGCGCGTTCGAACTGGAGGAGCCTGTCACGATTGAGGCGAAAGGCAAACCGGACGGCGTCGTCTCGCGGCGGCTCGTCCGCGCGCTTTCGCTGATGCGCCCGCGCGGCGTAGGCGGCCTGCACCAGGCGTTCGTCGGCCGCGACGACGAGTTCGACGAGCTTCGCACCGCCTACGAGCGGGTCGCGCGCGACGAGCAGCCACGGCTTGTGACCATCGTCGGCGACGCCGGCGTCGGCAAGTCGCGGCTCGCGCGAGAGGTGTGGGCGTGGCTCGCCGCGCAGGAGCGGCAGCCCATCCAGCGCACCGGGCGCTGCCTCTCGTACGGGCACGGCACCGCGTACTGGCCCCTAGCCGAGATCCTGCGCGAGCACTTCCGGATCCTCGACAATGATCCGCCGGCCGTGGTGGCCGAGCGACTCGGCGGCCGTCGCTATCTGGGCTTGACGCTCGGCCTCGACCCGGGCGAGGAATTGCACCCGCTCAGGGCTCGCGAACGGCTACACGATGCCTGGGCAGAGTTTCTCGGCGAGCTCGTTCGTGAGCGTCCCGCGGTCGTGCTTGTCGAGGATCTGCACTGGGCCGATGAGGAGCTGCTCCAGCTGCTCGACTCGCTCGTGGCGCAGGCGGTCGGGCCGTTGCTTCTGCTCGGGACGGGGCGGCCGGAGCTGCTCGAGCGCCGGCCCGCCTGGTCGGGGCATGCGGTCGTCCTCGATGCGTTACCAGCCGCGGTCGCGGACGAGTTGCTCGATGAGCTACTCGGCATCGAGTTGCCGGCGTCGGTGCGGAACGCTGTGGTCGAGCGGGCGGAGGGCAACCCACTCTTCGTCGAGGAGTTGTTGGCGACACTGATCGACCGCGGCGTGCTCGCGCGCCGCGGCGGCGCTTGGTCCAGCGTAGAGCTGCCCCCGGGATTCGAGGTCCCGGACACAGTGCAGGCGGTACTCGCCGCCCGCATCGACCTGCTGCCGCCGACGGAGAAGGCTGCACTGCAGGCGGCGGCGGTAATCGGCCGCGTCTTCTGGACAGGCCCGGTCTATGAGCTCGTCGGCGGCATGCCCGACTTCGAATTGCTCACCGATCGGGACTTCGTTCGCAGGCGCGCCGGATCGTCGCTGCCGGGCGAGCGTGAGTATTCGATCAAACACGCACTCACGCGCGAGGTCGCGTATGGCAGCCTGCCGAAGGCGAAGCGGGCGCAGCTGCACGCGGGTTTCGCCCGCTGGCTAGAAGGGGGCGACGCGAGGAGCGACGAGCATGCCGCGCTCCTCGCGCACCACTACGCCGAAGCGGTGCGGCCGGAAGACGTCGACCTCGCCTGGAGCGGAAACGAGCGGGAGCTAGCAGCGCTACGCGCGAAGGCCGTCGAATGGTCGAAACGCGCAGCGACGCTTTCGATCGGACGATACGAGATCGAAGATGGAATCGCGCTGCTGCACCGAGCTGCCGCCTTCGAATCCGACGCTGGGAAGCAGGCCGAGCTTTGGGTCGAGATAGGACGCGCAAACGCACTCAGATTCGACGGCGAGGCGTTCCGTGCGGCGATCGAGCAGGCAATAGACCTCGTCGGCCCGTCCGGGGAGCTCTACACGGAGCTTGCGCTGCAGACAGCGCGCAGGTCCGGCATGTGGAAGCGACCACCCGATCGGGAGGTCGTCGACGAATGGATCGATCGTGCGGTCGAGCTTGCCGATGAAGGCTCGCCAACGCATGCGAGGGCGCTCGCCGCAGTTGCGCTCTGGCGGAAAGATGAGACAGCCGCGCGCAGCGTGCACGCGATCGCACAAGGGCTCGGCGACGTCGGGCTTCGCTCGAACGCGCTCGCGGCGCTTACCGACGTCGCATGGAGCGCCGGCGACCTCGAGCAGGCATCCACGTGGCTGGAGGAACGGCTCGAACTACTTCCGAATCTCGTTGATCCCGATGACCGACATTTCGCGCTCATGACAGCTGTCTCACTCCACCTGGCCTCCGGACGACTCTCGGAGGCGAATCGGGCAAGCGAGCTACTGCACGAAATGGTGCAGGGTTTGACACCCCATCACCGTCTGCATGGAATGCACGCGCGGCTCCTGGTCGCGATGATCGGCGGTCGTTGGGAGGATCTCCGAGCCCTGGCGCAGCAGGCCGAGCGCGCGGTGGAAGCGAACTCAGCGGCACCGTGCCCCTCAAACGCGTCGTGCCTCCTGTACTGCGCTCTCGCCAGCCTCCACTTCGGCCATGGGGTCGAAGCCGGTCGCCTCGAGGCCGAAGCCGAGGCGCGGATATTGGATCCCTATCGCTCGCTCTATTTGGGTTCAAAGCTCCGTCTTGCACTCGCCCGCGAAGACGCGTCGGCGGTCGAGCGACTTGTCGATTCGGTCGATTTCACACCACGCGCCGCCGTGCGAGCGGCCGGAGTAGACCGTGTCCGCCTGGACGACAGCGCTGCAGCGTTCCTTGACGCACTCGTCGCACTGGGCGCACACGACCGGATCGAGGCGGAGGCCGGGCGCTGGGTGAACTCGCAGACGTACGTACAGCCGTTTGCGCTTCGGGCGCTTGCGGTGGCTCGCGCCGACGATCGCCTCCTCGACGAAGCGACGGCCCGCTTTCGGGCGATCGGCCTTGACTGGCGGGCCGACGAGGTGTCGAACCTAGGCAAACGCACGAGAAAGTAGAGGCAAAAGATCAACCACCCGCGTGCGCCGCCTAGCGACGATGGGGAACAACAAGATCGAGGCGGTCTGCCACAAGCCCGTTAAGGGAGTTGGAGTCGCCGCAAAGCGGGGTGTAAAGAGCGGGAGCGACGGGACTCGAACCCGCAAAAGACATGACATCGAAAAGACATGACATCGAGATCCGGGGCTGAAAGACGTCCGCCGCCCGTTCGTCGGTAGCGTCGCGTCGCGGATAGGGCCGGCGGGCGGCCCTCCCGCGGCTCGGTCGCGAGCCTGTCCGATCTTGCCCGGCTGCGCCTCGGGGAGCGCGATCCGCCCCACCGCTTCTGCCGGCAGGTTCCAGGCGGGAAGCGGTCCTCGGCGCCCATCAGCTCGCCGTGGCAAGCAATGCTTCGCCCTCGCGGATGTAGCGGGTTGCGCCGACCGAGCGGAAGAAGGCGAGCGCGCGCTGAAGCTGCTCGTCGGCCTCGTGCCGGCGGCCGTCCGCCAGCAGGGCCTCGGCGGCCCGAAGCCGAGCGTACGCCTCGTCAGGACGGGTGCCAATCTCGGCGCACAGATCCGCGGCTCCGAGGGGATCTCCGGAAGCTACGAGCCGTCCAGCTTCGAACCAACGCGTCAACGGCGAGTGTCGCTCGAGCAGTTCAAGGTATTGACGCTCACGACGAATGGCCCGCAGGATCCAGCCCATCTCGAGGGCCGCCGTCTGGCCACGAGGGCCGATCTGCCGCCAGAGCGACAGGAGCTCGTCCGAGAGCTGTTCGGCCTGATCCTGCCGGCCCTCGGCGAGCAGTGTCCAGGCGCGAAAGGTAAACGCAGAGTGAAGCACCTGCGGGTCGCCCGAATGGCGTGCGAGCTCGAGCTCCTTCGCGGCATCGTCGCTCGCCCCGTCCAGGTCACCACGAGCAAACCTGATTCGGCCTCGGACGTCGTGGCAGATGCTCTCCAGGTAATGCTGTGCCCCCGCCTCCGATTCTGCGATGAAATCCTCGGACACCGCTGCCGCCTCGTCCCAACCCCCGGCGAAATAGAGATAAACACCTCGTTCCCCGCGCTCCCAGCGGATGCCTCCCTCGTAGCCGAGCCGCTCGACCAACGCACGGCTTCGCTCTTGCACGCTCGATGCTCGAGCAAGATCACCGCGCTCGAAGTACATGGACCCGAGGTTGAGGAGTGCACCCCAGCTTTCAACGGAGTTGATCGTGGACAGGATCTCGAAGCTCTGTTCGAGATCTTCGAGGCCCCGGTCGTCGCCCGACAGCGCGCGAGCGGTACCGACCTTCGACAACGCGACACCGCGAACCTCCTCGAGCCCGAGCTCCTCGGCCATTCGCATTGCCTCCGAGCCGACCGCGATCGCCTGCTCGTGGTCACCGGCGAGCATTGCGAAGCGAGAGGCGTTCGTCAGGACATATGCCTTCGAGGGAGAGGCCTCTTCGTCGCGAACGAGGTCGAGGGCGCGGGTGAGATTCTCTCCGACGCGGTCCCGTCGACCTCGAACCCACCAAACGTTTGCAAGGACGACCTTGGCCTCTGCCGCCGCACCGCGGTTTCCGGCCACGACGAACCCGTCGTGCGCCTCCTCGAGGAGCCGGTCGTCGAGGTCGGGGTCCTCGTAACGCGCCTTGCCGAAGCGAAGCAGCAGCTCCGGTCGCTCGGGATCGGAAGGGGGCCACAGCTCGAGGGCCGCTTCGTAGAATCGGGCCGCCGCGACGACGGCGTTCAGTCGCGAGGCACGGTCTCCGGCCTCGCGGAACGAAAGCCTCGCCCGAGCCTGGAGCTCCGTGAGGTCGGCGCCGGTCGCGCGTGCGTATTCGAGCGCCGTCGCATAGTGGTGAGCGACCATCTCGGCATGGTCGTCGTGGCGGCCAAGCGACTCGATCCACTCCGCCGCCCGTCGATGCTTGTCCGACCGTCCGGCTCGCGGGATCTGCCCGTACGCGACGTCGCGGAGGAGCACGTGTCGAAAGGAGTACTCCGTCTCGCCGGCGACCGTTGCTCGGCGCGCCCTCTGTACGAACTCCTTTCGTTCCAGTCCGTGAAGCAGCTCTTCGGCTTCGCCCCTGTCCACGCCACCGAGCATGGCTGTTGCCCCGGTCCAGAACACCTTGCCGATCACGGCGGCGTCATGAAGCAGCTGCTTTTCTTCGGCGCGTAGAGCATCGCTGGCTCTCGGCCGGGAGGACCGGTTTCCCGGTGAGCTCCGCGATCAGCGTCGCGGTCTCCTGCTCAGTGAGCGGCGCGAGCGCGAGCGTGAGAGCGTTCGCCTTTCCACCGCCCCAGCTCGGACGGCGCTCGAGCAGCTCCGGCCGCGCGGTGCCGATGACGAACATCGGTACGTCGCTCGCCCAGTCGGCCAGATAGTCGATGAAATCGAGCGTCCCGTCGTCGGCCCAGTGCAAGTCCTCGAACACGAGCACGAGCGATCCCCGTTCTCCGAGGCCCTCGAAGAATCGCCGCCAGGCGGCAAAGGCCTCGGCGCGTCGATCCGTGGTCGGCCCTTCTTCTTCGCCGCCCCCCACAATCGGTTCGAGGTGAGTTTCGACCCAGTCCGCTTCGTCGCCGACCACGTCGTCGATCGAACGCCGGAGCTTGTCGGCCGCCGTCCGCGCCGAATCGGTCTCGAGAATGCCGGCTTCCGCCTTCACGATCTCGGCCACCGGCCCGAAGCTCACGCCCTCGCCATACGGGAGCGAGCGCCCTTGCCGCCAAGTGACGAGGTCCGGCTCCGCCTCGACGAGCTGCATCAGTTCGTAGACGAGCCGGCTTTTGCCGATGCCGGGAACGCCGACGAGTGTTACGAGTTGCGGCGTTCGCTCGCCCTGAGCCCGTGCCAACGCGTTGTGCAATGCCTCGAGTTCCCGCTGACGGCCGATGAGGGGCGTGTGCACTCCACGCAGGAGGTCCACGCCCTGCGCCGCCCGGGCCTGCAGTGCCTCCCAGACGGCTACCGGCTCCGCCTTGCCTTTCGCCTGCACCGGCTCGCGGTCAGCGAAGTCGATCGTGTGCCGCGTAGCTCGGTACGTGGTCTCACCGACCAGGATCCCGTTCACCGGCGCCGCCGCCTGGAGACGTGCGGTCGTGTTGACCACGTCGCCGGACGCCATCCCCTCTCCCGCCTCCGGGCTGGCGCCGAGGTTGACGAGCGCCTCGCCGGTGTTGACCGCAATGCGCAACTGCAACTCCTCCTCCTGCTCCCGCACCCAGTCGCGGATCGCGAGCGCAGCTCGCACAGCGCGCTCCGGATCGTCCTCGTGGGAGACAGGCGCCCCGAAGAGCGCCATCACTGCGTCGCCGATGAACTTCTCGACGGTTCCACCGAACCGTTCGAGCTCGGAGCGCAAGCGCGCGTGGTAGGGAGACAGCAGCGCGCGCACGTCCTCGGGGTCCATCCTTTCCGCGCGCGACGTGAATCCGACAAGGTCTGCGAAGAGGACCGTGACGATCTTGCGCTCCTCCCTCGCTGCAGGCGGCTCTTCGAGGGGCGCCGCGCAGGCATTGCAGAAGCGGGCGCCTTCGGGGTTCTGCTGGCCACAAGCTGCACACGTCGGCATAGTTGAAGCGTACGAGCCTTGGCCCGAGCCTTCTAGTGCGGGAAGACAGCGCCTCGCCGGCCGTACAGCCCTGGCAGCGGACCGCCAATCGACTCGCGCCTCGAGAAGGTCGACGAAGCCCTCTCCGACCTTCGGCCGCTTCCGGGCTGGAGACCGAGCCGGCCGAGTCCCGCAAGCTCCTCGCCACGCCCGTCGACCGCCTCAAGACGACGCGAAAGGAAGCACGGTGTCGAAAGCGGGAGCGACGGGACTCGAACCCGCGACCTCCGGCGTGACAGGCCGGCGTTCTAACCAACTGAACTACGCCCCCGAGGGCCGGTCAGTCTACCTCGCATCCCAGAGATCCGAGGACGCGAGTAGCCTGCCGACCTAGTGACCAAGGTCGACTTGATCGCGCTCGGATTCGTCGCCCTCACGGCCTTCATCGGCTGGAAGAAGGGGCTCATTTCCAGCGCTCTCTCCCTGGCCGGAATCGTCTTCGGGGGCTGGCTGGGGTCGCGGCTTGCGCCGCAGCTCCTCCAGGACGGAACTCACTCTCCGTACACGCCTCTGGCTGCGCTGGCCGGTGCCGCGGTCGGGGCGATTCTGTTCGAGACGCTCGGGACCCTCGCGGGGTCGGCGCTCCGCTCGAGGGTGCGCAAGCGAAAGCTGAGCACGTTCGACGCTACGGGCGGGCTGATCCTCGGGGCTTTCGCGGGCATCGCGGTCGTGTGGGTGCTCGGGGCAGTCGCCCTGCTGCTCCCGGGACAAACCGACCTTCGGCGCGGCGCGCAAGGCTCGGCGTTGCTGCAGAGGCTGAACAAGTTCATCCCGCCGACGGAAGTGCTGAATGCGCTGGCGCGCATCGACCCCTTCCCCGCAATCAGCGGCCCGGCGGCGCCGGTCGCGCCGCCGGATCCAAGCCTGGCGCACGCGGTCGGTGTTCGCCGCGCTGCGCCCAGCGTGGTGCGTGTGCTCGGGATGGCCTGCGGAGTCGGCGTCGAGGGCACCGGTTGGGTGGCAAGGACGGATCTGATCGTGACCGCGGCCCACGTCGTTGCGGGACAGAGCGACACCGTGGTCGAGCTGCAATCCGGCGGGAGATTCCCGGCCGACGTCGTCGCGTTCGACCGTCGCAACGACGTGGCCGTGCTGCGCGTGCGCGACCTCGGCCTACGCCCTCTGCCTTTGGCTTCCGCCAAGCCTGGTACCGCCGTGGCGGTGCTGGGCTTCCCGGAGAACGGGCCGTTCACCGTGACACCTGCGCGGATCGGGCGCACGGCGACGGTCCTGGCAGAGGACGCCTACGGGACCGGACCTGTGACACGCACGGTCACGTCGCTGGGAGGACGCGTCAGACACGGGGATTCAGGCGCGCCGGCGGTCGATGCGCGCGGGTCCGTGCAGTCGACGATCTTCGCGGCTCGTCTCCGCTCGGTCGGAGGTTTCGGCGTCCCGGCCGGTGTCGTGCGCGCCGATCTCGCTGAGGCGGGTCAACCGGTATCGACCGGTGACTGCGCTCCCTAGCGGAGCCTTACGATGGCCAAGCTGATCTACTCGGCGATCACGTCGCTGGACGGCTACGTGGCGGACGAGGAGGGGAGCTTCGACTGGGCTGCGCCGGACGAGGAAGTGCACAGCTTCGTCAACGAACTCGAGCGGCCGGTCGGCACCTACCTGTACGGGCGCCGGATGTACGAGGTGATGGCCTACTGGGAGACAGCGCAAACCCCCGGCGACCAATCGTCCGTCGTGCAGGACTTCGCGGAGATATGGCAGGCGGCCGACAAGATCGTCTACTCCAAGACATTGGAGATGGTCTCCAGTGCAAGGACGCGGATCGAGCGAGACTTCGATCCTGAAGCGGTCCGGCAGCTGAAAGCGTCAGCGGGACGTGACATCACCGTGGGAGGTCCCGACCTCGCCGGGCAGGCGATCAAAGCCGGTTTGGTGGACGAGTTCCAGTTGTTCGTCTCGCCCATCCTGGTGGGCGGGGGCAAGCACTCCCTTCCCCACGATGTTCACCTGAAGCTCGAACTACTCGACGAACGCCGTTTCGGCAACGGCGTGGTTTACCTCCACTACCGCACGAGGGAGGTCTAGTCGGCGAGCAACTCGAGGACGCGCAACGGGCGTCTGAACGGCGCGACGAGATACACACCCGCCGCGCGCTCGCGTGAGGCGCCGATCAACTCGCGCGCGTGAGCGAAACCCACGTCGGCGGCGTCGGAGCCTGCTCGTTCGAGCGCGTCCTGCAATGCTTGCGGGACGAGGATGCCCGGCACCTCGTTGTGCAACCGCAGCGCAAGCCTGTGGCTCGTGAGCGGAAAGATCCCGACGAGGACAGGGATGGGCCACTTGCCGCCCAGCCGCTCGGCGAAGCGGTCGAGGTGGTCGACTTCGAAGATGATCTGTGTCATCGCGAACTTTGCTCCCGCTTCGAGCTTCCTCTCGAAACGCTCGAGCTCGATATCCATGTCGTCGGGTGTCGGATTGACGGCGACGCCGGGGAAGAACGATGTCGGCGCATCGATCGGGCGGCCGTTGAAGTCCTCGCCGCGGTTGAGGTTCGTCATCAGCTGCGTCAGGCCGATCGCGTCGATCTCGTACACGCCGCGGGCGCCCGGGTAGTCGCCGACCTCCGGCGGATCGCCGGTGATCGCGAGCACGTTGCGCACGCCTTCCGCGTGCGCGCCTAGCAGCATGGACTCGAGCCCCATCACCGACCAGTCCCTCGTCGTCAGGTGTGGGATCGTCTCGATCTCGGCACGGCGTTCGATCGTCGCCGAGACCATCAGCGAGCTCATTCCCGCGCGGGCCGTGGCGTTGTCGTTGACGTCGACCCAGCCAACGCGCCCCGACTCCTTCAACGTGCTTGCAACGTCGATGAGCCCTGTGCTGTTGCCGCCGAGCGGCGGATCGAGTTGGACGGAGACGACCCATTCACGGGCGCTCAGCGCGCGAGAGAGTCCTGTCTCGCGCTGTTCTTCGCCGAGCGCCACGACCAGTTCCGGTGCATCGAAGACGAGCGGTGCGCGCGGCTTACGCTCTTCCTCCACGGCTGCACGGATCGCGGAGATCTCTGCGGGAGTGGTGCCGCAGCAGCCGCCGATCACCTTCGCGCCGAGATTGCGAGCATGTGCAGCGAACTCGCCGAAGTACTCCGGCGTCGCGTGCGGGTAGATGACACGCCCGCCCGTGAGGCTCGCTAGTCCCACGTTGGGGAGGGCGGCGAGCGGCTTGCCGTCTTTGCCCATCTGCTCCAAAGCCGCAAGCGCAGCGAGCAAGCCGGCGCCGTGATTGGCGCCGACGGCGGCGACGTCGAGCTCCATCAGCCGCGCGGCGGCCTCGGCCGCCGTGACGCCCGCCAGCGTCTCGGCACTCTCGTCGAATGTCAGCAGCGCGACGATCGGCAGACTCGAGACCCCTCGCACCGCCTCGATCGCATCCACGACCTCCTCGAGGTCGTAGAACGTTTCGATCATGAAGAGGTCGGCGCCACGGCCGTCGAGCACTGCAGCCTGCTCCGCGAAAAGCTCGCGGCGAACGCGCGACGTTGCGGGCTCGCCGAGTGGTCCGATGGAGGCGCCGATGAACACGTCGCGGCCCGTGACCTCTCTCGCGTCGCGCGCAAGCTTGACGCCCGCGGAGTTGATCTTCTCGAGATCGTCCTCGAGAAAGTGATGCGACAGCTTGCGGCGGTTCGCCCCGAAGGTGTTCGTCTCGATCAGCTCCGACCCGGCGTTGATGAAGCTGACGTGCAGTGACACGACCGCATCCGGCGCGCGGAGGTTCGCCTCCTCCGGGCTGCGGAGGCGAGGCACCGCCGCCGATAGGAGCGCGCCCATCCCTCCATCGCCGACGATCACGGGTCCACTTTCGAGGCGATCCAGAAAACGGTTGCGGGTCTGGCTTTGGGCGGGCACTTCGTCTCCTTCCGAACTCGCTCGACACATCCACCCGGGCTCGGCGCCCGGCCGGGTTTGGCACCTTGCCGCGGAGGCAGGTTGCCGAGGCTTCACAGGGCCGGTTCCCTCAGCCTCTCTCGATGCGGAGCGGGACGTTGCCCGCTTCCGTGACGAAGTATAGGCAGGGTGCCTGTCGGGACGGTGTCCAGAAAACGCAAGAGGGGCCGCCGCCTGGCCCCTCCTGGGTCTCCTATGGAAGGAGATTTTCCGAGGTTGCCCCCGCCGCATCGGGGCCCGTCTCGGTTATGCCTTCTGACTATCGCGGGGAGGGGGCACTTGATCCATCACCCGTTCTCGGTTGACTGACCCGGTTCACGGAAGATTTCGCCCCGCGAGTGGCACTAAAGGGGGAAGGATCGGATGCCGATTCCCGTCCTGACTCCAGGGCCAGGGACTGACGGCAATCACTCCTGCGGCTTGCGGAGTACTTGAAGGCGGCGGACGAGGACTCCGCCGCCTTCTTCTTTCAAGATGGGCGACTAGTCGTGGATGACCCGGCCCTCCATGCCGCCGGCGACCGTGACCACCTGGCCCGTGACATGGCCGGACAGGACCGGCGAGGCCAGGACTACGACTTGGTTGGCGACGTCCTCGGGTTGCGCGACCTTGCGCAGGGCCATCGTGCGTGAGATCCGGTGAACCTGTTCTTCCGAGACGTGGCCGCGAGTCATCGGGGACTCCGTCCAGCCCGGTGCGACCGCGTTCACCCGTGCGACCGGATTCTTGCGCACGACTTCGTTCTTGAGGCTGAGCAGAAGGCCTCCGAGGATCGCGGACTTCGCGGCCGCGTAGTCGGCGTGTCCCGCTTCGCCGACGATTCCTGCCGTCGAGCCGACCAGGATCAGGGCACCGTCGTTTTGGAGTTGGCGGAGGAAGCCACGGGCTGTCAGGAACGTCGCGGTGAGGTTCGCATCGACTGTGGCGCGCCAGCGTTCCAGTGGAAGCTCCCACACTGGCAGGTCATCCGCGGGCCAAACGCCCGCGACCGCAGCGCAGACATCCAGGGCGCCGGCTGATGCGAACATGCGGTCGACCTCGTCCTCTCGGGTCAGGTCGGCGCCGACCACGCCGACGGCACCGAGCTCGGCGGCGAGCTCCTCCGCGCGCTCTTTGCCGCGGTGAAAGTGCACGACAACATCAGCGCCCTCTGCGGCAAAGGCACGCGCGCAGGCGGAGCCGATCCCACCTGAGGCTCCTGTCACGAGTACGCGCTTCCTCGCCAGCCCGGTTTCCATCTATGGGATTCTTCCTCTTATGCGCGAGCAAATGACGTGGGAGGACGTCGGCACGGCCGTCGACGACCTCGCTGCACAAATTCTGGCCGACGGTTTTCGCCCGGATGCAGTGCTCGCACTCGCCCGTGGCGGACTGCCCTGCGCCGGCGCACTCGCATACGCGCTCGGCGTCAAGAACATGGCGACGCTGAACGTCGAGTTCTACACCGGGGTCGACGAACGGTTGGACGAGCCGCTCCTGCTTCCGCCAGTGCCAGACCTCACACTCCTTCGCGCCGAGCGCCTTCTCGTGGTCGACGACGTCGCCGACACGGGCCGGACGTTGGCGCTCGCCAGCAAGTTCTGCGCGCAGCACGGCCCGGAGGTACGGACAGCGGTCCTCTATGAAAAGCCGCAGAGTGTCGTCCGCTGCGATTTCGTCTGGCGCCGGACCAACCGCTGGATCAACTTCCCCTGGAGCACACCTGCTCCTATGGCCGCTGCGACCCAGGCCGGCTCGTGAAGGTCTTCATCGTCAGCGACATGGAGGGCGTCGCCGGGATCGTCAAGTGGCAGCAGACGGACGGGACGAAGGAGAAACGCGCCTACCACGAAGGGCGCGAGCTGTATACGGAGGAGATCAACGCGGCCGTACGCGGTGCACGTACCAGCGGCGCGACCGAGATCGTTGTCATGGACTGCCACGGCGCCGGCGAGGAGTGGACCTTCAACTCCCTCATTCCGGACAAGCTCGACCGTGGTTGCGAGTACGTGGTGCAGAACGACTGGACGGAGTACACGGCGTTTCTTGAACAAGGTTGCGACGCCGCTCTCTTCGTCGGCATGCACGCCAAGGCCGGGACCCCTGACGGAGTCCTGAGCCACACGGTCTCCGGCCAAGCTTGGCGCGAGTTGCGCTTCAACGGCGTCCCCGTAGGAGAGACGGGTATCAACGCAGCGCTCTGCGGGCAGTGGGGCTGCCCTGTGCTGCTCGTCACGGGCGACCAGGCTGTGTGCCGCGAGGGCGCGGAGCTGCTCGGATCGGGGCTGACAACGGTCGCCGTGAAGAAGGGCCTCGGCCGCTTCAGCGCGCGGCAGATCCCGCCGTTGCGCGCGCGGGAGATGATCGAGGACGGTGCGAGACGTTCGCTGCAGGATCTCTCGGCCGTGGAGCCCTACGATCCCGGCCGTCCCTGCGAGATCACGATCGAGTTCATGACGCCTGACCGCGTGGTCGAGTACCGCAACCGCCGCGGCGTCGAGCAAGTGGACGACCTGACGCTCTCCTCGAAGGCGGAGGACTGGTGGACAGCCTGGAGCCAGTTCTACTTCTGATCCTCCGAGTCGTGCAGATTCGGCGATGAATGAGTGGCTGCGCCTGCTGACTCGGCGCGGCCCGCTCGTCGTCGGAGGTTGCGTCGCGGTAGCCGGATCTCTTGCGGCGGATTACTCCACCCGCGTGATCACGTGGGCGGTAATGACCGACGAGCTCCAGACGACGAAGCTGGCAACGAGCATCGCCGAGACCGGCTCTCCGATTCCGCACATCCACGGGAAGTTCTACGCGGCGTTGAGCCAGCTGTACCCCTTGTGGCTCGCGCCCTTCTACGGGTGGCTGACGGCCCCCGCTGCTGCTACCGCAGCCCATGTCTTGAATGGCTTTCTGCTGGCGAGCGCCGCGTGGCCGGCATATCTCCTTGCTCGTTCCGTGACCGGATCACGTGCGGCCGCCACCGTCGCGGCCTTGTTGACGGCTTTCACTCCCTGGCTGGTGCTGAGCACGACGCTCCTGACCGAGAATGCGGCCTACCCTGCGTTCGTCTGGGCGGTCTACCTGTGTCATCGTGCGATCGCCGACCCGAGTGCGAAGAGGGACATCGCCGCGCTCGCCGCCCTCCTCCTCGCCTTTCTCGCACGTACCCAGTTTTTCGTGCTCGCACTTGCCTTGCCGCTGTCACTTCTTGGTCATGAGCTGACGCTTACCGCTTTCGCCGCCGACGGCGATACCTGGTGGTTGCGTTCGCGATTCCGGGCGAGGCGAACGCTTGCCTTGCATCCGATCCTCTTCTCGTTCTACGCCGCTGCGGGCGTGGCCGCTGCTGGGCTCGCCGCAGTGGGCTCGCTGGGAGCAGTGGTCGGCAACTACGCGGTTCCGTTCAGGGGTGATCTCCTTCCTTCCGGTATCTGGCATTCGGCGGCCGTGCATCTGGACTACGTCGTGATCGGCGGAGGCATCCTGCCGTTCGTGCTCTCAGCATCCTGGGCACTGACGACGGCCGTTTGGCCGGAGGGGAGAGGCGCGCACGCCTTCGCCTGGCTGCTTCTGATGCTCGTCCCGCTGCTGACGCTCGAAGTGGCTTCCTTCGACCTGCGCTTCACGCCCAACGGGTTCGTCCAGGACCGCTATCTCTTCTATCTCACGCCGCTGTTCGCCGTCGCGACCGGAGCGGCTCTCGTCCGGCCCGCACGCACGAAGGCCGCGGCACTGGTCGCCCTCGCCGTCGGTGTGAGCTTCGCCTGGCTCGCGGGGCTCGCTTCGTACGGCGGTCACCCGACCATCTTCTGGGCTTCGCCTGCGTCAGCCTTCCATCCGGCCGTTGTGGTGGCGGCGGAATGGGCCCGCCTCTCTGATGAATGGTTCGTGCGCACGGTCGTGGTCGTGCTTTCCCTCGTTGCGGCCGCGATCGTGACGTGGCCTCGGGTGACCCGTGCGAGAGTGGCGCTTTCGCTCTCTATTTCGAGCGTGATCGCCGCCTTCGGCGCGTTCGAGGCTGTTTACGTCTTCGAGCGTTTCGCCGAGCCGGCGCTGACTAGGACCACCATTTTTCAACAGGACCGGCGCGACTGGATCGACGCCGCGGTGCCGTCTGGCAGTTCCGTTGCGCTCGTGCCCAGCCCGCTCGAGTCATCGGTTCAGTGGTGGAATGCCGAGTACTGGAACAAGGACGTGGAGCGCGTGTTGCGGGTCGACGACGGGCCGACGTTCACGCCCTTTCCGGTCGACGACGTCTCGGTGGACTTCGAGGCCGGAGAGCTCGTGGGCGCGAAGCCCAGCGACTTCCTGGTGGTGACGCCCAACGAGACGCGTTTCCACCTCGCCGAGGCAGGCGCGCACACCGCGGACGTGACGCCACTGAGGCTGGTCCGTGTCGACAAACGCTTTCGCCTCGAATGGTCGACGCGGGGTGTGTCCGCCGACGGCTGGACCGCGCCCGGCGAGGATGCGCGCCTGCGTTTCTATGGGAACGGCCGTCCGGTTCGACGTGCGCTCGTCGTCGTTCTCAGCGCCGCTCGCGAAGCGCCGAAGCCGATCGGTTTCACGCTCGAGGGTCGCCGCGTGATTCGGCGAGGCAGCGTGGATCCGGGCGGCGCGCGGCCGCCTGTCCAAATCACCCTCTGCGTTCCGGCCTCCGGCCACAAGGACGTCGTCATGAAGACCAGCGGCGAAGCTCGTGTTCCAGACGGTCGAGTGCTCGCGCTCCATTTCGACAGCATCGAGGCGCCCGCGGTTGGAAGGTGCTCTCGGTCTAACCCGGAACGATCTCCAGCTCGTCCAGCAGGGTGAAGTAGGCCTTCGCGAACGGCGAATCTCGCGTCCGGTCGCGCACATCCTCCCAGTCGACTTGCTCGCGGAGTGCACGTGCGAGCTCGAGCACGCTCGAGTAGTCGGGCTCCTGCTCCTTGATGGCGAGCAGCTTCTGCACGAGAACGTCCTCGAGCGCAGCCACCTTCATCCGCATCGCGTAGACCTCGAGCTCTTCGGCGCGCTCGAAGATTCGGTCGTCGATCGGGCCACCCTGAGGGTCGAAGATCAGGTCGACCAGGATTTCGTCGTCGTAGGCCTTCAACAGCCAGCCCTCCGGCGGTGACTCCGTGCGCATGCCCGCCTGCGCCAGCGCCTGCTGCGCGCGCTCCGCGTGCTCAGGCCTGACGAGGAAGTCGACGTCGTGTTCTGTCTTCGGCGCGCCGCGGGCCCAGCAGGCGAGCCCACCACCAAGGACGAAGGGGATTCCCGCTTCGTTCAAGGCGCCGCCGGCCTTCTTCATCGTGGCCAGCAGCCGCTCGAATTCCCGTTCCAGGTCGGTGTTCACGCGAGGCGGTTTCCCGTCAGGCCCGTTCGTGGAACATTCAGTCATGGTCAGGATCGCTGCAGCGGGGGACGTGCACGCCTCCGAGGCGACACGCTCGCGAATCGCCGAGGCGTTCGGGGCCGTCGAGCGCGAGGCCGATCTCGTCTTGCTGGCCGGCGACCTCACGACACATGGTGAGCCCGAGCAGGCGCAGGTGCTTGCCGCGGCGGCGCGCAACCTCCGTGTACCGATCGTTGCCGTGCTCGGGAATCACGATCTCCATTCCGGGCACGGCGAGGAGATCTCGTCGATCCTCAGCGAGGCCGGGGTGCACATGCTCGATCGCGAGGCGATCGTGTTCGAGCTCGCGGGCCAGGAAGTCGGCGTGGTCGGGACGAAGGGGTTCGTGGGAGGCTTCAGCGGCTCGCAACTGCCGGACTTCGGCGAGCCGCTGCTTCGTCGTGTCTATGCCGAGACGACGGCAGAAGTCGGCGCCATCCGTCGCGGCCTGCAAGAGATCGCGCATTGCCCGATCCGCATCGTGTTGCTGCACTACGCGCCGACGTCGGACACGCTGCACGGCGAGCCGGAGGGAATCTGGACGTACCTCGGTAGCGAGCGTCTCGCGGGCCCGATCGCGGAGTACCGGCCCGACGTCGTCCTGCACGGCCACGCCCACAGCGGCAGCTTCGAAGGCGCTGTCGGCGGCGTGCCGGTCTACAACGTCGCTGTCCACGTGACCGGCCGCGACTTCTATGTCTTCGAGCTCGAGGGGCACGACATCGAAGTCGAAACGCGTGCGTGACGCGTTACAGAAACGTACCCGTGCCTGGCACCGGTACGTTCCTACGGATCCAGCCCCTGATCGATGAAGTCGCGATACAACGCAACCGCCCGGCCGGGATCGACGTCGAAGAGCCCCAACAGCTCACCGAGCGCGAGGTACGGCGGAGCTTCGTCGAACCCGGCTGAGGCGCGGTAGCTGCTCCAACGCCACTCCGCCGGGTCGTCGCACATGCCGGCGCGGACGGGATTGAGGACGACGTAGCGGCAGGCTTCGCGGAGATGCTCGTCGGTGACGATCTCGATGCTGCCGAAGCGTTTGCCAAACAGGTGATCTTCGCGTTCATGTCTCAGGTTCGACCAGCGAGCGAAGCTTCCGTTCAGCTCGCACATTCCCGGCGAAAGCCCGCCATCTGGAATCGAGACGACTAGGTGATAGTGCGTGGTCATCAGACACCAGGCGTAGATCCGCCAGTTGTACTTCCTTTCACTGCGATCGAGCATCATCAGGAACACCGTGTAGTCGGTGGCATCGAGGAAGACTCGGCAGCGACCGTTCCCACGCGTGCCGGTGTGGAAGAAGCCACCCGGGTACGCGTTCCTCGGAGGTCGGGGCATCTCCTCAGGATGCATCGTCGGCTCCCGAAACTCGGGGCGGCGCGCGATTGTTTGCGCTTCTGCGACGGTTTCGTACCCGTGCCTGGCACCGGTACGCTCGCAAGGTGCCAGTCGTGAGCCGGATCTCCGTCGCTCCCGTCAAAGGGTTGGGGCTGGTGCATCCCCAAGAGGTGCTGCTCGAGCATTACGGCGTGCGGGAGAACCGCCGGTTTCATATCGTCGATGCGGACGGGCACCGCTTCAACCAGTTGCGCAACGGCGCGCTCGTGCAGATCCGGCCCGATTACGACGCGGACAGCGAGCGCCTCACGCTCCGCGGCCC
>WNFU01001658.1_pt1 | contig 66475 bp, 68 predicted proteins | sample 5400121 | NCBI WGS metagenome assembly WNFU01 (sample SAMN13153360, study PRJNA577476) | soil metagenome | isolation source: 100 cm soil or saprolite under grassland replicate 1 | place: USA:California | collected 2016-06-15 | reverse complement strand
GATCGAGTCGAAAGGCTCATCGCCGGAAGTAGAGGGGATCGAATCCCCTCATACTTCCAGCGATCTCAATTTCCTCTCCATCCGAGCTCACCAAGATGTTCGCTACGGATGGAGTATCCATTGAGGGAAGAAGATGAATTACATCCTATTATTTAGACCGCATCACGTCGCCAGGCTCTATGACTGGCTCACGGAGTTGGGTGAATCGAGATACGTAAAAATTTGAATTGGTATGATGAGTTCAGTAACAATCCAGCGAAGTATCAGGATGCCATAAGGCAATGGTATGCCTCGGCCGAGCCGGATTAAGTACTCTGGAAACCAAGTTTTTCGGTGTTTTTCTTGCCATCGAAGGAGAGCGTTTAGAGTACCGGTTTAGCCGGCGGTGTTGGGACTCCGAGCACTGCCGGCTAAAGCCGGTACTCTAAACGCTCTCTCCCAACGTTTGCGATTGAACTGAATGGCTCCAATGCCGGTTGTTTCGATGCGGGAAAACGCTAAACAATTTAGAGCATTAAGGAGCTAGACATTAAATGAGCCTGCCAGAACGATTGCCCACTTTCGATGAACTGCCCATCAAACCTGATTACCCGCCGCATTCCGCCTGGGGCGTATTCGGGGATGACGATCAAATCGGGACGCTGAATTTGCTGACGCCGGAACGGGTGGCCGCCGCCGCCCGGTTGGTGAAGACCGGCCAGGTTTTCGCTATGAACTGGGAGTTGGAACAACCGAATCCGCCGCTGTTCAACCGCGCGGCTTTGCGCCACACGATCAACCGGCGACGCAAGAATGTCTTCGACGACGTTTACGACAACTTCAATACGCAATCTTCATCGCAATGGGACGGCCTGAGGCATTTCGGGCATCGGCAGTACGGCTTCTACAACGGCGTCACCGAAGAGCAGATTGCCGACCAGGCCAACGCCCGCAACGGAATTCATAATTGGGCGCGTCGAGGCGTCGCGGGACGGGGCGTGTTGATCGATTTTCAGCGTTTCGCCGCCGCGCACGACATCGCGTTCAACCCCGGCGAGCGATACGGAATCACGCCCGAGGAAATGCAGGCGGCGGCGGATTGGCAAGGCCTGCGCTTTCAAACCGGCGACATCCTGATGCTACGCACGGGATGGATCGAATGGTATTGCGGGTTGAATGAAGAGCAGCGAATACATATCGCGCAGCCCGGCGCATTGCAGATCGCCGGTTTGGAACAGGGCGAAGATTCGCTGCGCTTTCTCTGGGACAATCATTTCGCCGCGATCGCCAGCGACAATCCGCCTTTTGAGGCTCTCCCGCCCGCCACTCCCGACAAAGATGAAAATCCGGGGATGATGCACGGGACGATCATCGGCTTGTGGGGGATGCCCATCGGCGAGATGTTCCAGTTGGACGCGCTGGCCGCAGCCTGTGCGACTGATCGGCGCTACGAGTTTTTCTTCACCGCCGCGCCACTCAACAAACTCGGCGGCGTGGCTTCGCCGCCGAATGCGCTTGCGATCAAATGATGAACAATTCTGTTAGATGAACGGGGCTTTGCAATCGGGCGCCCGCGCGGCGCGCGAAGTCAATCAGGCTGTATAACTCCACGCGCGCCGGTTTTGGAGGTCACAATGCGTAAGATTCAATTGCTGTTGATCATATGCTCGCTGGCGGCGGCGCCGGCCGGGCAGGAACCCACGATCGTCATTCGAGCGGGGATGCTGCTGGACGGAAAAGGCGGCTCGCAGCGCAACGCGTACATCGTGGTTCAGGGACCGAAGATCGTGAAGATCGCTTCGCAAGCGACGACTCCGACTTACGATCTGCGGACGCTGACTATTTTGCCGGGGTTGATTGATACGCACGTCCACATCAGCTATCACTTCGGCCAGGACGGGCGGGCGAGCAACCGCGGCGAGACGCCCGCGCAAGAGGCCTATTTCACGGCGGAGAACGCTTACGCGACCTTGATGGCCGGGTTCACCACCGTGCAGAGCGTGGGCGCGGCGGCGGACGTCCCGCTGCGTGAAGCCATCGCGCGCGGCGCCCTTCCCGGCCCGCGCATTCTTACTTCGATCCGCACGCTCAACGAGAACAGCGGGACGCCTGACCAACTCCGTGAACTCGTCCGCCAGTTGAAAGCTGACGGCGCGGATGTCGTGAAGATCTTCGCGTCAAAGAGCATCCGCGACGGCGGCGGTCAAACCATGACCGACGAACAATTGGTGGCGGTATGCGGCGAAGCGAAGGCGCAGGGGCTGCGGACAATGATTCACGCCCACGCCGCCAGCGCGATCAAAGCCGCCGTCCGCGCGGGTTGCGGACAAATCGAGCACGGCGTCTTCGTGGATGACGAAGCCCTCAAACTGATGGCGGAACGCGGCGTCTACTTCGATCCCAACGTCGGCCTCGTGATCCAGAACTATCTTCGCAACAAATCCAGGTTCCTCGGGATCGGCAACTACACCGAAGAAGGTTTCGCTTACATGGAGAAGGCCGTCGCGCTGAACAATGCGATGATCAAAAAAGCCGTCGCCACGCCGGGTCTGAAACTCGTTCTAGGCACTGACGCCGTCGCGGGCGCGCACGGCCGGAACGCCGACGAGCTGATTTCGCGGGCGCGCGAAGGCGGACAGAAGCCGATGGACGCGATCATCTCGGCGACTTCGCTGGCCGCGAAATCGCTCAATCTGGAAAACAGCATCGGAACGCTCGCGCCGGGATTTGAGGCCGACCTGATCGCCGTGGATGGCGACCCGACTCGCGACATCACCGCCCTGACGCGTGTCGTCTTCGTGATGAAGGGCGGCAAGGTATACAAAAACTTGCGCTAAATCGAACCAAGCAAGATTGGCGCAGACGCCACGATCTCACGTTATTGGCATCTATAAGTTCTGGGTCTTGCAATCCCCCCAACGGCAGTTGGGGGATGGTTAAAGCCCAACCTACATAACGAGTCCAAGCTCCTCACAATCCCCCCGATGGCAATCGGGGGATGGTTAAAGTCCAACCTCCTCGCTTGGGAGGTGTGACCGTAGGCTGGACCTTAACCATCCCCCAACTGCCGTTGGGGGAATTCAAGAATGTGTCAGCGTCGTTTGTAGGCTGGACCTTAACCATCCCCCAACTGCCGTTGGGGGGATTGCAAGTCCAGATTTGTGTAGATACCAAAGCGACAAGCTCGTGGCATCTATGGGCATTGAGCTAATCCTGGTTAGTTCGATTTCGATTTAGAGAGAGGAGAAGCCGATGAAGAAACGAACGATCATTTTCAGTTTGCTGTCGCTGGCGCTAATGGCGAGCGCAACCGAGGCTCAAGCGCCCGCGCAGCCCCTTGCAATCACTGCCATCAAAGCAGGCCGTCTGATTGACCCGGAGACCGGAACTGCGGCCGCCAATCAGGTCATCATTATCGAAGGTGAGAAGATCAGGGCGGTCGGGGCCGAACTGGCAATCCCCGCCGGGGCGTCCGTAATTGATCTGTCGAAGCTCACCGTGCTGCCCGGCCTCGTTGACGCGCACACGCATATGGCGATTACCTACAAGGAGCAGCCGGAGAACAATTACTATTACCTGACCTACGTGATGGATTCGACGCCGTTGCGCGCGATTCAGGCCGCGTCGAACGGCATTCAACTGCTCAACTCCGGCTTCACCGTCATTCGTGACGTGGGCAACAACGCGCTTTACGCCGATACGGCGCTGCGCCAGGCCATCGAGCAGGGGTGGTTGCCGGGGCCGACCGTGATTCCGTCGGGCATCATCATCGGCGGCACGGGCGGGCAATTCTGGCCTACGCCGGAGATGTACAAACAGCACAACATCGTCTACCCGGAATACATTGACGCCAACACCCGCGACGAGATCGTCCGCGCCGTTCGGGAAAACATGTTGTTTGGCGCACGAACGATCAAGCTCTGCATTGACTGCAAGCCCTGGGGTTATTCTGTCGAAGACATCAAGCTGGCCATCAGCGAGGCCGCTAAAGGCGGTTGCAAAGTCGATGGGCATGTGCAAACCCCCGAAGGCGCGCAGCGGGCGATTGACGCGGGCATATACATCATCAGCCACGGCAATGCGCTGACGCCTGAACACCACCGCCAGATGGCGGAGAAGGGCATTTTCCTTGCGGGCACCGACACGCCTTTCAGCAAATATCGCGGCAGCGAAGCGGCCTTCAAACAGACGGTCGCCAAGCTGCGCGACGCCTGGGAGAAAAAAGTTCCGCTGACCTTCTCGACCGACCTCGATTACTGGAACGAGCGGATGAAGGACGAGAAGACCGGCGAGTGGATGAGCCGCGGCGATTTGACCATCGCCTTCCTAGACACATGGAAGGCGGCCGGCATTCCCGCAACCGACATCCTGCGCGCGATCACCATCAACGGTTACAAGGCCGCCGACATCATCAAAGAGCGCGGCCCCATCAAGCCGGGCCTCTTCGCCGATCTGATCGCAGTCGCTGGCGATCCGCTCACCGACATTGACTCGCTGCACAACATACAGTTCGTGATGAAGAACGGCATGGTCTTCAAAAAGGACGGAGTGATGTCGCCGGAGAAGTTCTTCCATCCCGGCCCGGTCCGTATGCCCAACGGCAGATACACGCGGTAAAAATTGCGGAGAAAACGATGCGAACTATTTCACTGACAGCATTGCTCATTCTTCTGGTTGCGACGGCGCGGGCCGCTGAACCAACGTACCTTTACAACGCGAAGTTCGTGCAGGCCGCGCCCGGCAGACTGCTGGAATTGATTGACCTCTACAAAAAACGCGCGCCCGGTTACGCCGCGAGCGGCGACGAGGCCCCGCTCATCATTCGGCACTCCCAGGGCGACAAGTGGGATTTGATGTTACTGCTGCCGGTCGGAAGTTACTCGGAGTATTACCAGCCGGACCGCGTAACCAAACGAAAACAGGTCGAGCAACAATTCGCGGCGAAGCTCGAAGAGTTGATCGCCTGGCAGGAAGATTTGTTCGTCCAGGGCCCGCCGCTGGCGGAGTTGAAAGCGGCGATTCCGCAAGCCGGATTCTTTCACCTGGAAATCTTCATCTCGTTGCCTGGCAAACATGCCGAGCTTTACAAGGAGCGTGAGATGGAGAACGCCTATTTAAGGAGATTGAAACGACCGGGCAATTTCATCTTCGTCCGCGACCAGGGCGCGTCGTGGGACCTGTTCACGCTGGGGCTGTATCGGGATTTGAAGCACTACGCCGAGAGCGCGGACATCGCCGAAAAAGACCAGGAGGAGGCGGCGCGCGCCGCCGGTTTTGAATCGGCTCGCCACATCGGCCCGTACCTGCGCTCACTGATTCTCCAACATCACGACACGCTGGCTGTCCCAGTCAAATGACACAGGAGATTGACCTTCGACTTTCAGGATTTGCTTTTCACTCCGGTCCCGAGCAATGCGTCCGGCAAACAATAATTTGTTGTTACAGTACCGCGCGCGTAAGCAAGCGGTCGTCTCATAAGTTGGCCGCTTGCTTACGCGCGCGGTACTGTACCGGTTCCCAATTTGAGGCTCTCAATGAATAAAACATCACGACGCAGATTCCGTTGGCAGTGGTTGGTTGTTCTGCCCCTTTCCGCCCTGGCGTTCGGCTCTGTCTCCGCCGCCACGTGCGAAGGACTGGCCGGGTTGAAACTGCCCGACACGACGATCACGGCGGCGCAATCCGTGGCGCCGGGAGCGTTCGCGCCGCCGACGGGTTCCCCCGCTCCTTACAAAGAATTGCCGGCCTTTTGCCGCGTGGCCGGCGTGATCAAACCGACGAATGATTCGGAGATCAAGTTTGAAGTCTGGATGCCGAGCGCGAATTGGAACGGCAAATTTCATGGCGTCGGCAACGGCGGCTTCGCCGGTTCGATCTCTTACACGGGGCTGGCGGGCGCGTTGGCGCGCGGTTACGCCACGGCTTCGACAGACACGGGGCATAGCGGCGGGGATGCGAGTTGGGCGTTGGGACACTCAGAAAAGATTGCGGATTACGGCTATCGCGCGATTCACGAAATGACCGAAAAAGCCAAGCTGGTCATCAAGGCGTTCTATGGCGACGGGCCGAAGCGCTCGTATTTCGCCAGTTGCTCGAACGGCGGGCGGCAGGCGTTGATGGAGGCGCAACGCTATCCCAATGATTACGACGGCGTCATCGCCGGCGCTCCGGCGAACGCCTTCAGCCAGATACTCACGGGCTTTGCCTGGAATATGCAGTTGCTGCTGAATGATCCGGCCAGCTACATCCCGGCGAAAAAATTGAAGGCAATTGAAACCGCCGTGCTCGCGGCTTGCGACGCGCGTGATGGAGTGACCGACGGCGTGCTGGATGATCCGACGAAATGCGGCTTCGATCCGGCTGTTCTGTTGTGCAAAGGCGCTGAAACCGACGAGTGCCTGACGCTGGCGCTCGAACGCTGGGTGGAACAGGGCGTCGCGCCGGAGGCGGTCATCGCCACGAAACGGCAAGGCGCGACGCCGGAGGCTCCGGCATTGCGCACGCGCCCGCTTTGCCCGTATCCGCAAGTAGCCCGTTTCAAAGGGAGCGGCAGTACGGATGAGGCGGCGAATTTCAGTTGTGTGATGGAAGGACCCAGCGATAAGAAGAGAAAGTGAATTAGAGCGATTTGCAAATGCATGTACGGGAATGTGGCGCGACCTCCGGTACAGTACGGGGAGCGTGAGCGACCTGAGCATCTATCAATAGGCCTATTGATAGATGCTCAGGTCGCTCACGCTCCCCGTACTGTACCGCCTACCGTCCCGTACACGCATTTGCAATCCGATATAAGGAGCGGGCAAACCGTCTTTGTCATTCGCTGTCAGCAGCGCCGGAAAACTTTCCTGCGACCGCTTCGGGACGGCCTTCTACGATCTCAAGACGCCGAGGCATACGTCGCCACGGGTAATGCGGACGGGAGCGCGGGACCGATGGGCGCCCGGTCCCGCGCCAGTGTTCATGGCAGCTTCTGCAGGCCGGCGGCGGTGAGCAGGTACCCGGGGGCAGTGGTCGCCGGGTCTGCCTGGACCAGGTCCACCAGGGCAGCCCCGGCCATCTCGGGGGTCAACAGTTCTCCCATCTGCTTCAGGTATACCTCCTCGGTCTGGCCGCTGCGGACCGCGTATGCCCGAACCCCCCGCCTGCCCACGTCTCCGAACGGAGTCATCCTGGGCATCACCGCCGTGACGGTAATGTCCAGCCCGGCGCGGCGCGACTCTTCCTGGGCGTATTCCGCGATGAATCGCTGGGTGGCCTTGGACCCGGCGTACCCTCCGCTGGCCGGTGATCCGTTGATGGCAGCTCCGCTGCTCACCACCACCACCCTGCTGCCAGGCCGCAGCGGCTTCAGCAGCGCCTCACGCAGCCAGTTGAACGCGATCTTGACGTCGGTATGCCAGTGGACGGAGAACGTCTCCCAGGTCTGGTACTGGAGCGGACGCATCACAGGGTTGGCGCCGGCGACCAGGATAAGAACCTCCGGCTCGTACTGGTCCAGTAGGCTCCACGGCGCCGTCGCGTCGGCCGCATCCGCGACCTCGGTCCGGATGTTCGCGCTGGTGGTGGCCAGCTCGGCAAGCGCCGGTCCGGTCCGGGCGACCGCGACCACCAGAGCGCCAGCCTCGGCGAACGCGCGAGCGATCCCACGCCCCAAGCCCCGGCTAGCGCCAACGACGACAGTGGTCCTGCCCGACAAGTCATTGTGATTGGTCATTGTTTGTCTCCTTCGTGTCGTTACGACAGCGTGGCTGGCCCGCGGCGCCGATGACTCTCACATCGGTGGCGTGAGTCCGGGAACCGACGAGGGCGCGATGACGATCCAGATTCCAAGCCCGGCGACCGCCAGCGCCAGCGGCGCACTATTTTTCCGACGCCGGCCCCTGCCGCTGGACAAGCATGAGCATGGGCCGGCATCCGACCTGCTCCGTTAGCCGATTCCGTAAATCAGGCTTACACGCCCACCTCGAAGCTGCTGAACCTTCCGCAGTTCAAACCCACGACGACGTTCCGTCGTCGCAAAGAGCGCCTTCCCTTCACCGGCGATCAGCGGATAAACAATAAGCCGGAGTTCATCCACCAGCCCGGCATCGATAAGGCTCGCCGTAGTTCGGGCGCCCCCAACGAGATAGATGTCCTTGCCGGGTTGCTGCTTGAGTGCGGCAATTTCTTCGAGTCCCCGGACGAAACTCGTCCTTGGCCAGAGAGCCGAAGTCAGGGTGCTTGATAGCACATAGTGCGTGGTCTGCGCGACGAAGCGGGCGTATTCGAGCTCATCCGGCGTCGGCGGTTTGCCAGTGATCCAGACGGGCTTGTCCGGCTCATTCTGTATCGCGGTCCAATACCGCTCGTAACCGGGGTACATACCCGCCCCAAGCAAGCATGCGTCTACTTGCGGCATCATGCCGTAGTCATCCGACCACGCTTGTACCCAATCCGCAGCGCCCTCCGGCCCCTCCATCTTCCCATCAACAGAAATCTTCATTCCGGCGATCAACTTCCGATGTTTGCCTGTGGTCATCGTCATCCTCTCTAATATCACTTAACGTTCTCTGCCACGAGCGCCGCATACTGGCGCTCGAGCGCCTTGGCGGCGCCGCTGCGCCAGCTCTCCGCCATGGACTCTGACATGGGATCGGGGAAGATGTCCTCCTCCCCTTTCTCCACTCCGTCGAAGATGGCTCGCGCAACGGACTCCGGAGAGGCCTTCGGTATGTCGAAGCCTTGGGTCATATCCGTGTCCACGGGGCCGGTCATGACGGCATGTACCCTCACGCCCCGTGCGGCCAAAAGAGCGCGCAGCGATTGTGACAGGGAGAACGCGGCCGCCTTTGAGATCGAGTAGGCCGGAATGATCGGCAAGGGGGCAAAGGCCGTCACCGATAGAACGTTGACGATGGCTCCCCGAGAACGAGTCAGCAACGGCAGGAAAGCCTGGGTCACGCCATACGTGCCAAAGAGATTGACGGCGAGATGGCGTTCGAGCGCGGCACGATCGCTCAAGTCATCGTAAAGCGCCAAGCCGGCGTTATTGATGAGGATATCGAGTGATTCGACTCTCTCGACAGATCCCTGAATCTGCGCAGCGTTGGTCACGTCCAGGGTCAGAGGCGTGACTCGCCCATCCAAGTGGACCAAGGGCTGGCGCGTACCGGCATACACCCGCTTCGCGCCTCTCCTCAAGGCTTCCTCGACCAGCGCCTGTCCAATACCGCGATTGGCCCCGGTCACCAGAACTGCTCTGTCTGCGATTGTCATACACCCTCCTACTTAATAAAATAAATGTCGACTGTCCGCGTACCGCGGAAGCCAGTAGCGCCGATCGCCGTGAACTCCCCTAATCGCCGAAAGGTGATCGAGTCACGATCACGTACACGGGGAGGCCGGCCCCAATGATCACGACGGCTACGGCGCCACTTTTGTTTCTGGGGCCCGACGCCCGGATCGTCCGAGCCGTCGAAGATATAGACACCACGACGTCGAGAAAGTGGGCGGGCGCCATCCGCCAAGTCTCCTACGACACATGTGTATGCCCGCAATATACGACGAGCGTTATTGTCTATAACTCCTGTTGTGTTTGCCGATCATCCAAAACACCAGGGCGCTTCCGCTAACGGTGTCGATACTGGAGATTGACAAGGAGAGCGAGAGACGTGACGCGAGGTGGAATGGTAACAACCGACCTGATCACCAGGGCGCGGGCCGGGGACGGCGACGCGTTCCGAGAGCTGACCGAGCCGCACCGTCGAGAGCTACAGGTGCACTGCTACCGGATGCTCGGATCCTTATATGAAAACAAAGCGGACGGCATCGGCGCGCACAAAACGAAATTTCTTGACAATCAGTATAGTTGTATATACAATCATCATGAAAGGAGTAGGATCGATGGAGCGCAAAGACGAGTCGTTACAGGCCAAAACCACCTTGATCGTTGAGGAGTGCATCGCCGTCAAGCTGCGACTGCTCACCCGGGCGGTGACGAAAATTTACAACCGGGCGCTGCGCCCGCACGGCCTGACCGTCAGCCAAATGAATATTCTTGTGGCGGCGTCCTATATTGGGCAGGCCAAACAACAGGACATTTGTCAGGCGCTGCATTTGGAGAAGTCAACGCTCAGCCGCGACCTCGCGCGCATGCGTGAGCGAGGTTGGGTGGCCGAGTCCCCGGGCGACGACGGACGGTCGAGCTTGCTCAGAGTAACCGCGCATGGAGAGAAACTCTTGCAAAGAGCGTTTCCTGCATGGCGGCAAGCTCAACAACAGGCCGCCGAGCTATTGGGAGAGAGAGACATCGCGGCGCTAGGTCGAGCCGCGAAAACGCTTCGGTCATCCAGAACAAAAGGTCTAAACTGAGCTTCCGCAAAGGAGCCTAACCATGAGAAAGAAGAGGAAAAGATGCAATATTTGGTTGACATGAAACTTGCCGCTTACGCTCGCCCGACGGGCGGGCCCCAGGACGGAATTTCTTTCATCGAGCAATACATTCTTCCCAGCCTTGAGCTATGCAAGAAGCTGGAAGGCGAAAAGAAGATCCTGGCAGGAGGACCTGCGAACGGGGCTATCAGGCTCGTCATGATCATGAGCGCAGAGTCGGCCCAAGAACTCGATGAACTTATCGAGAGTCTGCCGATATGGCCGCAGATGGAGACGACTGTTACGCCACTCACAAGTTTTAGCGGTCGCATGGTTGCGCTCCGCCCCAGGCTGGAACGTCTCAAGGCCAAGTTGCAGAACGGGCCGGCGGCCGCGGTCTGAAGCCTTCGGCGGCGCAGCGGCTCTTTTTTTGCGCCATATTAGTTGTATATACAACACACAGAGGTAAAGGCGGAACCTGGCGTGGGCGCTGCTGCGACGGAAGATCCGGATCAAAGGATCGCCACGGTTGCTGCTGGCCTTCGGGAAATGTTTTCCATCATAAATTGGAGGTGTTCTATGACTACAAAGAATTCAAACCATCCGCGCGCATTTCTGGTCACCGGCGCATCATCAGGAATTGGGCGAGCGACGGCGCTGCTCCTGGATCGAAGTGGCTTCCAGGTGTTTGCCGGAGTGCGAAGGAGTGAGCACGGAGAGGCATTGCGGCGGCAGGCGTCCGAGCGCCTGACGCCTATTCTGCTCGACGTGACCGACCCGCATTCAATTGAGGAGGCGGCCAGGTCTGTAGCGGACAAGCTCGGCGGTCGCGCGCTGGCAGGACTGGTCAACAACGCAGGCATCGACATTGCCGGCCCGCTTGAAACGTCATCCATAGCCGAAGTGCGCTCGCAGTTCGAGGTGAATGTGATCGGGTTATTGGCGGTAACTCAAGCATTCTTACCGCTGCTGCGGCAAGGTCGGGGGCGCGTCGTCAATATTGGTTCGGTTCTGGGGCGCTTGGCGATTCCGCTTATGGGGGCTTATAGCGCGTCAAAGTTCGCGCTCGAAGGCCTGACCGATGCGTTTCGCATCGAGCTGCGTCCGTGGGGTATACACGTTTCGCTGATCGAGCCAGGCCCCGTGGCGACTCCCTTATGGTCAAAGGCTCATCTCCTGGCCGGGATGAACGAGGAGAGAGGCGCCGCCGCCGGCAAGTTGTATGCGACGGCGAATGCGGCCGCAAACGCCGCTTTCACTAAATTCGGCCAAACCGGCATCTCGCCGGATAGAGTAGCCACAAAAGTATTTGAAGCGCTCACGGCGCCGAATCCGAAACCACGATACCTGGTGGGCCGGGATGCAAAGGCTCTGTCATTGTTAGCGGCGCTGGTCCCGGATCGCATTCGCGACACCATGCTGATGAAACAATTCGGGCTGCCGCAACGACTCGAGGGCGCCAATCGCGGCGCAGAGCTGGAGGCCGCCAAGTAAAGGATGATTACATTCCATGTTTGATTTGAGATAAGGAGGATAACAGCGCAATGGATATCACTACTAAAGCTTGGCGCGAAACCCTGATCGACAACCTTCTGCATTCGATCCGATTTCGAAGCAGCGCCTACTACCGGCCCGAGCTTCGCGCGCCATGGGGCTTCAACATCGATGTTAGAGGGCCGACTTTTCACATCGTCTCTCATGGAAAGTGCTGGATCGAAGTCAACGGCGTGGCCAAGCCGGTACAGTTGTCTGCCGGCGATTTCGTAGTCCTGCCGCGAAGTGACTCGCACATCGTACGGGATTTTCCAACAACTCCGGTTGTTGATTATTTCGACTTTATCAAGGGCCGCGCTCCGGACAAACAAGGGGCGTTTAGCGCCGGTGGCGAGGGACCGGTCGCGAGACTGGTGTGTGGCGGGATGCAATCTGAGAATGGCGCGACCGACCCTCTTCTTGCGGTTCTTCCGCCTCTCATCCATTTCAAGGGGGGAGGTGAAGACGCCGCCCCGGGGCTCAGAGTGACGGTCAGCCAGATCTTTGAGGAGTTGGGGTCGGGTCGCGGCGCCTCCGCGGCGGTTGTCACACGGCTGGCCGACATTCTGTTCATGCAGGTTGTCCGCGCCTATTTGGATGACAATATTGATTCCGCCGGATCCGGATGGCTGGCCGCACTGCGGGACCAACAGATCGGACGAGCGCTGGTCTTGCTGCATGACAAACCGCATCTGCCATGGACCGTTGCTGAGCTCGCAGACCGCGTAGCCATCTCTCGCTCCGCTTTCGCGGACAAGTTCACGCAACTGGTCGGCGAGCCACCACTCCGCTATCTCACGCGCCTCCGGCTCAATATAGCCACCGCGAGGTTGCGCTCAGGTAATGACAAGCTGAGCGTCATCGCGGCCGCCGCAGGCTACGAGTCTGTGCCCGCGTTCACTAAAGCCTTCAAGCGACACATGGGGGTAACCCCGGGAGAGTATCGTCGGTCTCGTCGGAAGGACGGCTCGGTTTAATGCGGCGCCGAAGACAAGGCCAACCCACAATTTCGTCAGCGGAAGCTCTCTCGTGTTTTGGATGATTGGCAAGTAAAAACGGCGTTTTGGAAAATAGCGCTTGTCGTACATTATTGCGCCCAACTTTTCTGCTTGTAGTCTCAGCATGAACTTTCTTCTCACTCATTCACTCAAAGGCTCGTCGGGCTCCTGTTCCCGCTTTCGTGAGTTGTCAAAGCACTCGGCAAGAAATGCTAATAGCTCGTCCGTTGAATTGAAGCGCAACTCGCGGCCTGTATCGACTTCTTCAATACGCCCCACGAAATGGCGCCGGGCCACATCAGTTTCAGATCCAAGTTGCAAGACATAAGCCAGTTTCATCGCATATGAACCTACACCAGACGGGAGTCCAAAGTTGTGCAACCCGCGTTCAATTCTTGTGAAATTCACGTTTGAGTGTGAAAATTTAGAACCGAACCTAATCACATAATATAAGTTTTTTATGCATCGGGAAGCTCCCCATTCTCTGGGAAGGTCATGAAGTCGTTTCACGCATTTCGTTTGGATGAGGTAAATCAATGCCTCTGGCGCGGGGACACGCGTGTGTCGCTGATGCCAAAACCGTTTGCGGTGCTGCGGTATCTGGTCGAGCATGCCGGACGGCTGGTAACCCACGATGAACTCCTCACTGCCATCTGGCCGGAAACATACGTTCAGCCTGAGGTCCTGCGGAGGTACATCCTGGAGATCCGGCGCGCGCTCAGCGACCAAGCCGGCGTGCCTAGCTTTGTGGAAACGCTTCCGAAGAGAGGCTACAAGTTCATCGCTCCGGTAACCGAAAGCGCGGACGGAGGCTCCGGGGTCGCCATCCGAACGAAACTTGTAGGACGCCAATCGGCTTTAAATGAGCTGGATGAGTATCTCAGGAACGCCCTTCATGGGCGCCATCAAGTTGTGTTTGTTTCCGGTGAGACGGGAATTGGAAAGACCAGCCTCGTCGATGCATTTCAACTAAGAACGGGGCACACTCCGACCACCCGGATAGTTCGTGGTCAATCGGTCGAGGGTTTCGGCGGCAAGGAAGCTTATTACCCGATCTTCGAAGCGTTGGGGCAGCTTGCGCGTGGCAACTCAAGCGGCGATGTCGTCAACACCCTGACCAAGCACGCGCCAACGTGGATAGTTCAATTGCCCTCGCTCGTCAGACCGAACCAATACGCCGCTCTCAAACGAGAGATTCTCGGAGCGACGCGCGGACGCATGGTGCGCGAGCTGTGCGAAGCGTTGGAAGTGATCACGCAGAACGAGACGCTGGTCCTTATTCTTGAGGATCTCCACTGGGCAGACCATTCGACGCTCGATCTAATCTCCGCGATCGCGCGTCGCCGCCAGACGGCAAAGCTGCTTATCCTGGCTACGTTTCGGCCCGCGGATCTGATCCTGGCTGAGAGCCCCTTGAAAGCGCTGAAACAGGATTTGCTCGTACATCACTTGGCGTTTGAGATTCTTCTCGAGCGTTTGACGGAATCAGATGTGGGGGATTATCTCGGCGAGCGTTTCGCCGGCGCTGAACTGCCGACTGGGTTCGCCACGGTCATTCATAAGCATTCCGATGGCAATCCTCTTTTCATGACGGCGATGCTGGATCACCTCGTGCAACAGGGCGTGCTGTCGGAAACGGGCGGTCGCTGGCTGGTGACAATGCCGCTGGAGAAAGTCGATCCGGGTGTGCCGGAGACACTCAGGCAAATGTTGGAAGTGCAGCTTCAATATTTAAGTGACGCGCAACAACAACTTCTCAAATGCGCGAGCGTAGACGGTGAGCATTTTACCGCGTGGTCGGTGGCGACGATGATGGAGCGCCCTGCGTCTGAGGTCGAAGAACAGTTCGCGGCATTGGCCGAGCGGCAGCAGTTCCTGAAGGCCAGCGGCGCCCGAGAGTTTTCAAACGGAGTGCTTTCCTCGGCGTATGAATTCCGACATTCCCTGTATCGCGAGGTTCTTTACCGGCGCTTGAATCCAACGCAACGGGTGAATTTCCATCAGCGCTTGGCTAACGGTATGGAAGCCCTTCGCTTCGAAGACGGAACGGGGGCCGCGGCTAAGATCGCGTTGCACTTTGAAGAAGGACGTGAGTACGAACGAGCGGTTCAATACCTGATGCTCGCGGCTGAAAACGCCACGCGCCGATATGCCCACCATGAATCGAGCCAGGCGCTCGAACACGCGCTCGAACTGCTGCCCAGAATCAAAGCTGAGAAGAGAGCGCAACTCGACGTGCAAATTCTCGAGCGGCTCGGCGACTCGCTCTATGCGTTGGGCGCCATGGAACGGTCCGCGGCGACCTATCAGGCAATGGCCACCCGGGCTGCCGAGGCGGGGCTGCTCACCGCGCAGGCCAACGCGCTCATGCGCTTGGCGCACTCGGCCGAAGCGATTCCTTTCTTTCTGCGAGCGGTTGAACTCGATCCGAACTTCGCCTCGGCCTACGTCAATCTCTCAAGAATATATAGCAACCTGGGAGAGGTAGAACGCGCCAAGGAATATGCCCGGCAAGCGCACGAGCTGCGGGAGCACGCGAGCGAGCGCGAGCGTTTGTCGATCATGTACCAGTACGAGTTTGAGGTGACCGGCGATCAGTCACGCGCCTCGCAAACGCTCGAAATCTGGAGGCGTTTGTTTCCGGAAGAATATCAACCCGCTAACAGTCTGGCTTATATCCACAATGTGCTCGGCGATTTCAATCTCGCGATTGAAGAAGGAAAGGAGGCGTTCAGGCGCAACCCTTCTCACGGCTTTCCTTATTCGAACCTGGCGCATGCTTACCGAGGTCTCGGCCGGTTTGACGAAGCCCGAAGGATCGCGGAGCAAGCCGTAGAGTTGAACATTGAGACGCTGCCGACACGGCGGTTGCTTTACCAATTGGCAATTCTTGACAATGACGAGGAGACTGCAAAGCGGCATCTCGAATGGGGTCGCGATAAACCTCGGGAGTTCGAGTTCGTTGCGGCGCGCGCGCAGGTGGCCGCATGCTCAGGCAAGCTCCGCGAGGCGCGGGAACTTTACGAGGAGACCGCGCGGATGGCGGACGCCCGGAACCTTGCGGAAGCTGGGAGTAATCACCTTGCGGCATCGGTCTGGATGGAAATGGCGTTTGGCAATAAAGAGCGGGCGCTTGATGGGGCGCGGCGCCTGCTCGCACGTAATCCGGGCTACGATCCCAGATTGCGTGCGGCGTTGACGCTGGCCATTTGTGGATGTGCGGACGAAGCTCAGGCTATCGCCGACGAGTTAACGAAGGCCAACCCCGAACACACCATCATCAAATCAGTTCTGGCTCCAATTGTCCGGGCAGGAATCGCCATCACACGTAATCAGCCGGCCCAAGCGATCGCAGAGCTTCGGCTTGTTGCGCCCTACGAATTCGGCTTCTGCGCAGTATTCGCGCCAGTCTATCTGCGCGCCCAATCATATCTTTTGGAGGCTTCCGGCGATCAGGAGACTGACGCTCAGGACGCCGGCAATCAGGCAGCCAGTGTTCAAGCAGCGGAGGAGTTTCAGCGCATTCTAGACCATCGAGGCACTGAGCCCTTCTCGCCATTCTATGTAGTAGCGCCCCTAGGTTTGGCGCGCGCGCATGCGATGGCTGGAAACCTCACCGCAAGTTTGCGAGCCTATCAGCAATTCCTTATCAGCTGGGCTAATGCGGATTCTGACGTGCCTTTGCTTCTCGCGGCCGGCGACGAATATGAACGCGTCAAGTCTGGCGCGACCGCTTTAGCGTTGACATCCTCCCGCCACTAAACGCGAAACGCGTTGTAGTGGGGGATTCCGGTTCTGAATTAAGCCTGCGGACGATATCGTCCACACGCGACCGGTAGGTTCTCGGTTCTTTGACGATGGCAACCCATCGCCTCCCCGAAGGGACATGCCCGCCCCTTTCTTTCTTCAGTAGTGAAACTACTGTTTCGGCGTTCAAACTTTTATCCGGCAGACTTCCTGCCGGAACCGCCAAATTTGAGTTTCAAAGAACTGGGCGGAATATAACACAGATTCGGATTTAACGGATTAAGACAGATCAGGACGGATCAATCCGTGAAAATCCGTTTTTGATCCGTTAAATCCGTGGTTTTTCCGAGAGATTGAATTGACCACCAGATGTTGGGGGCTTTCACGGCAATTCCCAAAGAGCCGAAATTCATCTCCATCCAAGTCGCTCAAGATAGCGACTATGGATGGAGCATTCTTTCGCGGAAGAGGTAAATGCTCCGATTTCCTAAGAAATCGAGGTTTTTTGTGACACAGAAGTACCAGTTAACGACTAGCGCCAATACTAGACCCTCAAGCCGGGAAATGCCGGTTTGATGTCTAAGCGCCTATACTTTTAACGTCACCCGGCTACGTTTCAATCATAATTTCACAAGAATTGAACGGAACTTTCACGCCGTCCGATACACCATCATATAACATTGACTTTGGGATCCGATCAGCGCGCGAATCTCTTTATGCATGTCGAAGTCGTCTATAGCGATTATAAAGATTTCGGCGGTTTCAAATTTCCCACCAGGATTGTGCAGAAACAAGGCGGACATCCGGTGTTGGATTTGACGGTGACCGCCGCGAAATCGAATGTTTCCCTGGACCTCACTGCGCCTGCGGGCGCGCCGCCTACGGCGCAGGCGCCATCGGAGAAGCTCGCCGACGGGACTTGGTATCTCACGGGAGGCAGACATCACAGCGTGGCCTTGGAATTCGCCGACCATCTCGTCGTAATCGAGGCGCCCCTAAACGAAGAGCGGTCGAACGCCGTAATCGCCGAAGTGAAGAAATTAGCGCCGGGCAAACCGATTCGTTACATCATCAACACGCATCATCATTTCGATCATTCGGGCGGCCTTCGCGCCTACGTCGCCGAGGGCGCGACGATAATTACTCATGAGATCAACAAGCCGTTTTATGAACGGACGCTTAGAGCTCCGCGTACGATCAATCCCGATCGATTGGCCCGCGCGAAAAGGGCCCCGAGATTGTCGCCCGTCAGCGAAAAGCGCGTGATGGCGGACAAGACGAGAACAATAGAATTACACCACCTCAAGGATAACCCGCACGACAAGGGGATCATCGTGGTTTATTTGCCCAAAGAAAAGATGCTCATTGAAGTGGACGCCTACACTCCGCTTGCGGTCGGCGATCCGCCGCCGGCTGTCTCGCCGCCGGCGGCGGTCAATCTGTATGAAAATATCGAGAGGCTGAAGCTCGACGTCGATCGCATCGCGCCGCTGCACGGGCGAATAGTAAGGCTTGAGGATCTCAAGAAGACGATCGGGAAATGACCGGATGCTGATGAAACAATTCGTGTCGCCCCAGCAAATCGAGGGCGCGTGAGCGCGTCGCAGCGCCAAAGGCCGCCAAGTAAAGAACGATTACATTCCCTGATTGAGTCGAGATATGGAGGGTAACGGCGCGATGAATATCACCACTGACGCTTGGCGCGAAGCCTTGATCGACAGCCTTCTGCGTTCTATCCGTTTTCGATGCAGCGCATACTACCGGCCCGAGCTTCGCGCGCCATGGGGCTTCAACATCGATGTTAGAGGGCCGACTTTTCACATCGTCTCTCATGGAAAGTGCTGGATCGAAGTCAACGGCGTGGCAAAGCCGGTACAGTTGTCTGCCGGCGATTTCGTAGTCCTGCCGCGAAGTGGCTTGCACGTCATACGGGATTCGCCAACAACTCAGGTTGTTGATTTTTTCGACTTTCTCAAGGGCCGCGTTCGGGGCAAACAAGGGGCGTTTAGCGCCGGTGGCGCGGGATCGGTCTCGAGACTGGTGTGTGGCGAAATGCAATCTGAGAATGGCGTGATTGATCCTCTTCTTGCGGTACTTCCGCCTCTCATCCATGTCAATGGGAGAGGCGGAGACGTTGCCCCTGGGCTCAGGGTGACAGTCAGCCAGGTCTTTGAGGAATTGGGGTCGGGCCGCAGTGGCGCGGCGGCGGTTGTCACGCGGCTGGCCGACATTCTGTTCATGCAGGCTATCCGCGCCTATTTGGATGACAATATTGATTCCGCCGGATCCGGATGGCTGGCCGCACTGCGGGACCAGCAGATCGGCCGGGCGCTGGTCTTGCTTCATGAGAAGCCGCATCAGCCTTGGACCGTTGCTAAGCTCGCAGACCGCGTAGCCCTCTCTCGATCAGCTTTCGCGGCCAAGTTCACTCAACTGGTCGGCGAGCCGCCACTTCACTATTTAACGCGCCTCCGGCTCAATGCGGCTACCGCGCGCCTGCGCTCAGGTAATGACAAGTTGATTGTCATCGCGGACGCCGCAGGCTACGAGTCTCTGCCCGCGTTTGCTAAAGCCTTCAAGCGACACCTGGGGGTGACCCCGGGGGAGTATCGTCGGTCTCGTCAGAAGGACGGTTCGGTTTAACGCGGCGCTGCAGGCAAAGCCAACCCACGACTCCGTCAGCGGAACCTCTCTCGTATTTTGGACGTTTGGCAAACAAAACAGGCGGTTTAGACAATCAAGCTTGTCGTATATTACGGGCATACGCTTGCATCGTAAGAGCCTGGGCATTGATACAAATCACAAGAAACTAAGGTCACGAAAGAGAATCTGCATGAAGAAAGTAACCTCTAAAGACGGCGCTTCAATCGTGTACGATCGATTGGGCAAGGGACCCGCGGTTATCCTCGTGTGCGGCGGATCGGTTGATCGCGCCTCGAACGCGCCGCTCGCCGCCCTCCTTGCGGAACACTTTACCGCCTTCAACTATGACCGTCGCGGGCGCGGGGACAGTGGCGACACCTTGCCATATGCGGTCGAGCGCGAGGTTGAGGATATTGATGCTGTCGTCGCTGCGGCTGGTGGCGCGGCATTCTTGTACGGTACGTCTTCCGGCGCCGCGCTTGCCCTAGAAGCGACCCGCAAGCTCTCCAACACTCGCCTATGATGCGACCATCATGGGCGACTATTCCCTGCCGGCGGAACGGATCGCCGCCATCAATGTTCCCACGATAGTCATTGACGGTGGGGCGAGCTTTCCATTTATGCGCGCTACGGCTGACGCGATTGCGAAGATTCTTCCCAATGGGCAGCGCCACACCTTGGAAGGGCAAACGCACAACGTCGCTCCGGAAACCATCGCTCCGGTATTAACAAAGTTCTTTAGCCGATGAACGCATCTGAGCGAATTACTTAAGTAGGGGAAACTCGTTATGGCCAGTTTGCGCATTTGGATAATTCTTTCTTGGATTGCGCTGCCGACTGTGATGTTCGGTGGCTACTCGCTGCTGCGACTGCTCAATCGTGGCGACGTGCTTACGCCGTTTCAGGTCGATTGTTTCCGGGCCGGGCACGCGCACGCCGGCGTCTTGCTGTTGATGTCGCTGCTCTACTATATCTTTCTGGACCGAACGGCCCTTCCAGTTTCGGTCAAGCATGCGGCATGTGTTGCGCTATTTGTGGGCATCCTGGCGCAGTCGGGAGGATTTTTCCTTCACATGACGCTCGGAAAGCCGAACCGCGCATCCATCGGGACAAACATCACCATCGCCGGGGCGGCGCTGCTCGCCTGCGCCGTCATCGTACTGGTCTACGGCCTGATCACAACACGCTGAAAGATAAATATCATGGCTGAAAAGAAAAATAGATCTGCGACGGAGCCCGAGAAAGGGGAGTTCGTGATTTCGCGTGTCTTCGATGCGCCGCGCGAGCTCGTGTTCAAGGCGCAAGCCGAATCTGAGCGCCTGGAGCAATGGTGGGGGGCTAAAGGCTCCACGACGCGTGTCATAAAATTGGATTTCCGTCCGGGAGGCGTCTTTCACTACAGCATGCGAACTCCCGACGGCAACGAAATGTGGGGCAAATTTGTTTATCGCGAAATCGTCGCGCCGGAGCGGATCGTCTTCACCAATTCCTTTGTAGATAAGGAAGGCAATACGATTCAAGCTCCGTTCAGCCCGACCTGGCCGCTGGAAGTTCTCAATACCTTGACGCTCTCCGAGCATAAAGGCAAAACCACACTCACAATTCGATCAGTACCCTTCAACGCGACAAAGGAAGAGGGCGAGACCTTCGAAGCCGGATTGGATTCGATGAGGCAGGGCTTTAACGGATCCTTTGACCGGCTTGCCGATCACCTAGCCCGGGGCTAGGCGCCACTGTCTTGCAGGAATGGGGCCACGACATAAAGGAAGTAGAGATGAGAAAGGTCATCGCAGCGGAATATCTATCATTGGACGGTGTGACCGAAGACCCAGGGCCGACTGGGGAGTTCCGGCATCGTGGCTGGACGATGCCGTACTGGAACAACGAGCTCGCGAAGTACCAGTCAGACCTGCTCTTCGCGAGTGACGCTCTTCTGCTCGGGCGGGTGACCTATGAAGAGTTCGTCGCCGCATGGCCGTTGAGGTCAGGCGATCCGTTTACCGACCGGATGAACAGGCTGCCCAAGTTCGTCGCCTCGAGAACTTTGCAAGAGCCACTCGAGTGGAACTCGACGCTGCTCAAGGGAGAGGTCGCGGAAGAAGTTCAGAAGTTGAAGCGGCAGGCGGGGAAGGACATCCTCATCTACGGGAGCGGCGAGCTGGTGAATACGCTGATGCGGCACAACCTGATTGACGTGTATCGGGTAATGCTTTATCCGCTCGCCTTAGGAATTGGAAAGCGTTTCTTCAGAGACGGGGGTGGCAAAACTACGCTGGCGCTCACTGACGCCAAGACGACCAGCACGGGTGTCGTCGTCCTCACTTACCAACAGGCAGGAAAAGACACAGATGATCAGTGTGAATTCCCGACTTAGTTTCCCGACGGGCGCGTTGATTTTTTTATTAGCCTCGTTCCTTCTGGCGGCGCCTGTCTTGGCGCAAATGCCGGAGGCCGCTCCCTCGACTACCAGTGCGCTGACGCTGGATGACGCCATCAAGGCGGCCGAGGCCAATAATCGCACGATTCGGGTTGCGCAACTGGAGCGGGAAAAGGCTTTGGACCAAGTACAGGTCGCCCGAACATACCGATTGCCTACGTTCTCGCTGATCGCGCTCGGTTCACAATCCCTGACCCGTCTGGGCCTTACACTCGACAAGGGATCTCTTGGTGTCTACCCGAATGTCGGCCCAATTCCCGGGAAGACGACGACACTCGAAAGCCCTCTGCGAGTTGGTGGTATCTTCTTCGCAAACGTCGCGCAGCCGCTGTCCCAACAATACAAGATCGGATTGGGAATTCAACTGGCGCGAGTCGGCGTAGAGTCGGCTGAGGAGCAGATCCGTTCAAAACGGCAATCGACGGTGAATGAAGTCCGCCGGCTGTATTACGGAATATTGCAAGCGGAGAGCGGTAAAAAAAGCTTGCAGGCGACCGTGGACTTTCTCAAGCAGTTGGATCGGGACACAAATCAAAACGTGGCGCAGCGGGTCGCCCTGAAGGCGGATTCCTTGAACCTTAAGGCGCAACTGGCCCAGGCGGAGTATGAACTGCTCAAGCTGGATGATCCTCTTCAAACACAGAAGCAGCAGCTCAACCGCCTCATGGGTCGTGACCCGGATACGCCATTTGATGTCGTTCTCTCGAGCGCGGTCGAATTCGAATTGCCTCAGCTACCGGAGGCCCGAGCCAGGGCCATCGAGTCGCGCCCGGAGATCAGACTTGCCAAGCTGAAAGTCCGGAAGGCGGAGTTGGATCGCCGCATTAAGAACGCTGAGCGTATTCCGGAGGTGAGTCTTTCCCTGACAACTCTGGCGACAGCCAACCTGAGCAATGCGCTGCCGAGGAATCTGAGCGGCGTCGGAATCCAGGTGAATTGGGACGTTTTCGATTGGGGAAGAAAACGCAACCAGCTTCAGGAGATGCGTCAGGCCGAGGATCAGGCTTTGTTGGAATTCAAAGAGGCGGAAGCTCTCGTAATTATTGATGTCAGCCATCAGTACCGGCGGCTCATTGAGGCTCGCAAGGAACTGGAGGTCGCGAGGTTGTCGCAATCGGCCGTCACGGAATTATTTCGGGTCACTAGAAATCAGTTCACCCAGCGTTACGCTTTGCTAAGCGACGTCCTGAAAGTTCAATCCAGCCTCGCGGAAGCGGATCATCGATTCATTCAAGCGCTGCTGAACCTGGCGGCCGCGCAGGCGGATTTCAACAAAGCGATGGGAGAAGACCAGTGAAAACACGTCTCATCATACCCATTCTGATCGGCGCAGCGGCTCTGCCGACCGCCGGGTGCGCTGCGCGCCAGAATTCCGCGGAGGGCGCCGGAGATGCGACGCCGAAAGCCGTTCGCATGGCTGTCGTCGAATTGTCGAAGAACCCGGAGCCCGCGAGGTATTCGGCAATCATCGCGCCGAACGCCCAGGTGGATCTCGCGTTTCGGGTTTCCGGCTATGTTGTACAGCTCACTCAGACGAAAGGGGCTGATGGCCGGATCCGGCCGTTAGAAGCGGGAGCTCCAGTGGCCGCCGGCGCGACGCTCGCTCGCATTCGGGCCAGTGAGTTTCAGGCAATCGTCGACAAGGCGCGCGGAGTCAGCAAGGAAGCTGAAGCCGGGATCCGCGCGGCCGAGGCGCAAATCGCCGAGGCGCAAGCCGGCCTGGCGCAGGCGGAATTGGATTTCGAACGCGTCTCGAAACTTTGGGAACAGGAGAGTATTACCAAGCCGGTCTACGATGGGAGCAAGGCTAGACTCGATATTGCGAGGTCCAAGGTCGATGCGGCGAAGGCGGCGAGCGTGGGGGCGCGGGAGCGCATGGGTTCCGCTTCCGCGCAAGTCCGCGAGGCGGAGATTGCGCTTGGCGATACGGTCTTGCGGGCGCCGTTTGGAGGCGTACTGCTGGAGCGGCGCGTCGAGTTGGGCGCTCTGGTCGCCGCAGGAACTCCGGCGTTCACCTTGGCGGATTTGCGACTCGTCAAAGGTCGCTTCAACGTGCCGGATTCGGCGCTGCGCAGTTTCCGCCAAGGACAATCCCTCGACCTGACCGTGGACGCTTTTCCTGGCGAAACTTTTCACGGCCGCGTCTTGTCGCTGGCCGCGGCGGCGGATCCAAGGGTGCGGTCATTCGAGATCGAAGTGGCGATTGCAAATCCGGGTCTCAAGCTGCGGTCAGGGATGATTGCCGCCGTTCAGGCCGCAGAGGCCGAAGGTAGCCATCCCTTGCCGCAAATCCCCGTCGACGCTTTGGTGCGCGATCCTACCGGCGACCGTTATCTCGTCTACACAACCGAGCAAAAGGCGGGACGAACATTTGCCAAGGCGATTCCAATCCGGCCCGGCCCGTTGTCCGGCAGCCAGGTACTGATTCTCGACGGTCTGACTCCTGGCCAGCGAATTGTCGTGTCCGGCGCAAATCTGCTGCGGCCGGGCGAAGCGGTTCGGGAAGTCGACTAGGACGCTAAACACAGGGTACACGAGTTGGAGGGTTAATAAGGAGAAAATGCGTCAATCAAAGACAATCCCCACTGATTTGAATCCGAAAGATGATTACCAGGAAGTTCTGACTGAAGCCGCCGCGCGCGCTTACAATTATCTGCGAACGATTCGAGAGCGAGACGTTGGAGTGTCGCAAGAAGCTCTCGACAAATTACCTTTACTTGGTGGCCCCCTGCCAAGATCCGGAGAAGATCCGCAGTCGATCCTGCAGTTGCTTGACGAAATCGGTTCGCCCGCAACGATGGCGACCATGGGAGGGCGCTTCTTTGGTGGCGTCATCGGAGGCGCGTTGCCGGCAACTGTCGCCGCTCACTGGCTGGCCGATGCCTGGGATCAGAATGCGTGCCTGTTCGATTTCTCGCCTGTATCTGCGTATCTTGAGGATGTGGTACTCGGTTGGCTGCTGAACCTGTTTGGCCTCCCGCCGGAGGCCGGCGGGGCCTTTGTAACTGGCACACAGATGGCCGATGTCACGGCCCTGGCTGCCGCTCGCCAAGCCGTCCTGCGCAAGGCCGGCTGGGATGTGGAGAACGAGGGGTTGTTCGCGGCGCCATCGGTGACCGTCATAGTGGGCGAGGAGGTTCACGCGACGATGCTGAAGGCTTTGGCGTTGCTCGGTTTTGGAAGACGCCATATACACACCGTTCCAGCAGATTCTCAGGGACGTATGAAGCCGTCTGAGATTCCGCGGGCGCAGGGGCCGGTGATCATCTGTGCGCAAGTCGGGAACGTGAATACCGGAGCCTGTGACCCGGTCGGCGAAATCTGCGAGGTCGCTCACGGCATGGGCGCCTGGGTACACGTTGATGGCGCATTCGGTCTCTGGGCCGCTGCCAGTCCGACGCATAAGCGCCTGCTGGATGGGATCGAGCGCGCTGATTCGTGGGCCACCGATGCGCACAAATGGCTCAACGTGCCTCAGGATAGCGGTATCGTGATCGTACGGGAACCAGAGGCGTTGCGACGCGCGATGGCGATCACGGCGTCGTACTACCCCGATCCAAGCCCCAAACGGGAACCGATGCAGTGGGGACCTGAATCGTCGCGTCGGGCGCGCGCGATTGAAATCTGGGTGGCATTACGCTCGCTCGGCGGGCGCGGCGTTGCGGACCTCATTGAGCGAACATGTAAACACGCGGCGACATTTGCGGAAGGTTTTCGAGCGGGTGGGTACGAGGCGCTTAATGATGTGGTGTTGAATCAGGTACTCATTTCCTTCGGTGATGATGAAGTTACCACGCGGATCATCAATGCCATACAGCAAGAAGGAACTTGCTGGTGTGGCGCCACAGTATGGCAAGGACGTAAGGCCATGCGAATCAGCGTGTCATCTTGGGCGACGACGGACTCCGACGTGACGCGCAGTTTGGAAGCCATGCTGGCAATTGCATCCACCGAGTCCCAAACCAGCCCCGCTGAATACTCCAGTATAGTAGATCATCATGATTCCTGATTTTGAGACGGCGCCCTCTCGTCATAATTCGGCGTAACAGAAATGGCTACTATTAGGCATGTCTTCCTAAGACGCGGGTGAACACCGCGGTTAGGCGCATAGCGCGCACATGGCGCGAATCACATAGGAGGTACAAGATATGATTACGAATGAAAGCAAGAAGCTGGCTGCGCTCGCGATCTTTCTGCGCATTTACGGCGTTCTAACGCTCATCATTTTCGGCCCGCTGTTTGTTGGGTTCGCCGTCCAAACTCCCCTGTTGGCGGACGAGCCAAGAGGAGCGCTGAACTGGCTGATCTGGAACGGCATCCGGTGTGGCAGCGAGCCGTGTTACGTCCCGCCCATGTTATTCACCATACATATTGTGTGGGGTGTGTTCTTCTTCCTGGCCGCTCGCAAGCCGTTGGCATATGTGTCCTTCCTCAACTTCACGATGTGGGCGTACTTGTTCCACGGTTTGCTCATGGCCGTGCAGGCTCTCACGCACATGGACACCCAGTGGCATAGATTCCTCATGGATATTCCGTATGAGCTGATCCTCGCCCTGGGCATCTATCTTTGGCGACCCACTCCGAGCCAAGACAGGTCGGCATCGCATTGATCGAACACCACGACATGGCTGAGCCTCACCAGGAAGTCGTCGAGGACAGCGCCGACGCCGAACCAAGCGCTGCGCCTGACCGGGGCCGCCAGACTGGTTTCGCCCGGCATCAAGCTCCTGCAGCGCCACCGACAGGGGAGCTTGGTCGTTCGGCCGCGATGCCGTCAGGACGAGGCCCGAGAGGAATCTTGTGCTGATCAAGGCCGCGATAAATGGGGACGCAGGCGGGCGGAACATTCTGCCGTCCCGCTCACCCCCGAGAAGCAATCGGAAAATTTCACAGAGACGGCAAGACAAGCAACACTATCAAGTTTAAGATCAAGTAACTCAACCCCAGTGTTGAAGGTATTGATGACTGCCTGACAACCGCTTCAGGCAGTCAAAATTCGAATAACTTTCCAAGTCGTGACAGGAGATCATCATGGATCCTGATTTCGAGACAGCGTCCTCTCGTCACAATGTGGCGCGTTTCTTCGTGGAAAACCGGCATGTTTCCTGGGTCCTTTTCGCTGCCGTCCTGGCGTGGGGGATCTGGGCGTATCAAGTGATGCCGAAGAGGAAAGACCCGAACATTCCCGTGCGCCAGGTCGCGGTGATTACGCCCTGGCCGGGTCAAAGCGCGGAGCGGGTCGAACAACTGGTGACCAGGAAGATCGAGGAGAAGATCGCACAGAACATTCGGGTTTCCGAGATCAAGTCGATTTCCCGCTCAGGGCTATCGGTGGTCTATGGCGAGGTGGACGAGGGGACGCCTGACACGACGAAGGAGTTTGATGACATCAAGGTCAAACTGGATTCCCTGACGGATCTTCCCGAGGGCGCGGGACCGCTTCAATACTTCAAGGATTTCGGCGAAACGTCGGCGTTGATGCTGACCGTAGCAAGCCCTCCCGCGAACGAGCCACAACTCCAATCGCTCACGACCGAGATCGAAAAAGCGATGGCGCCGCGTTCTCCGTCCCCACGTTCTTCATCCATGGATATCGTTCTTTGCAGCGCCAGCGGGATAGATCATTCCTTTCTTCGCGAAGCGGCGGACCAGCTAAGTGACCAGGTCCGGAATCATAACCTTGGCGCCGATCTTCAGTTGATTGAGGGCAACGGCTTCGTTGGGATTCGATTGTCGTCGACCGAGCAGGCTAAAGATTTGTCGCTCGCCGTCCAGCGCGTCTGGGAAGAGATGCCCCAGCGCGCAGACATCCACCCGGACGTTTGGGACCCGATCGTCATCGCGCCGGATGCGCCTATCAACGAATCGCTTCGCAAGCATGCCGGCCCTAAGTACTCGTATCGCGAGCTTGACGATTTCACCGATCGCATCGAAAAGGCAATCAAGGTCGCCCCCGAAGCTTCGCGGGTTATCAGGGTCGGGTTGCTCGAAGAACAAGTTGAGATCCAGGCTTCGCAAAACCGGCTGGCGGCGTTCGGCGTGCCTCCGCCGGCGCTCCCAGGGATCCTGCAAAACCGCAACACGACTTTCCCTGCGGGTACGCTCAGCGCCGGCGCCCGTGATCTGGAACTCCAGCAAACGGGAGAGTTCCGGACTCTGGACGACATCAACAATATTGTTCTCACACAGGCGGCGAATGGAACGCCGCTCTATCTGCGCAACCTCGCCATGGCGCGTCGTAGCTACCAGCATCCCGCGCGATTCCTCTCCTATTACACCTGGCGCGATCAGAACGGAAGCTGGCGGAGAGGTCGCGCGATCACGCTCTCGACTGAGATGAAGAAGGGCGGGCAGATTGACCGCTTCGGCGCTTCCGTGGCGGCGCGAATAGAGGACATCCGCAAATCGCTTCCGGCGGATCTCGTCATCGGCGTGACCTCCGACCAGCAACGCCAGGTGCGCGAGAAACTCGATCTGTTCAACCGAAGTCTCTGGGAGGCCGTGCTGCTTGTGGTACTGGTTTCTTTGGTCGGGTTCTGGGAGTGGCGGTTCGCTCTCTTGATGGCGCTCTCGATACCGATCACGCTCGCGATGACTTTCGGCTTCATGCAACTTCTCGACCTTGACATTCAGCAGATGTCGATCGCCAGCTTGATCATCGCGCTAGGCTTGCTCGTGGACGACCCGGTGGTCGCCGGAGACGCGATCAAACGGGAACTTGCGCGCGGGAAGAGCCGGTCAATCGCCGCCTGGCTGGGACCGACGAAACTCTCGAAGGCGATCCTTTACGCCACGATCACCAATGTCGCGGCTTACCTGCCGTTCCTCCTGCTGAAGGGGGACGTGGGCCGTTACATCTACAGCCTGCCTGTCACGATCGCCTGCTCCCTGGTGGCGTCCCGCCTCGTCTCGATGACTTTCATTCCGTTGCTCTCCTACTATCTGTTACGGCCCAAAGCGGAGCCGGAAGCGCACGAGCTTCGGAAGAAAGGTTTCGGAAGGTGGTACAGCCGGGCCGTCAGTTTCGCGATCGAAAATCGCTGGAAGGCATTGGCCTTTTCTTCGATTCTGCTTGTCTTCGGCGGGTTCTGCGCCAGCAGGCTGCATCACCAGTTCTTCCCGAGAGAAAACTTCTACATCTCTTATGTGAACATCTATCTTTCCGAGGATGTTCCGCTTTCCGAGACCGAGCGAACGACGCGCGAAGCCGAGAGGGTGATCCAAGACGTCGCCGCGAATTATGATCAGAGCCACTCGGGTTCTTCCGAAGGCGCTTCCGCGCTCGCGTCCATAACCTCTTTCGTCGGCGCAGGCGGACCGAGGTTCTGGTTCTCCGTTCCGCCCGAGGCGCCCGCGCCAAACTACGCGCAGCTACTCGTGCAGTTCACACACAGCGAAGACACGAACAAACTTGTTGGTCCCCTGCAAGAAGCCCTTTCGGCCCGTGTGCCAGGGGCGAGGATCGACGTTCGTATCGTGGAGACGGGGCCGCCGACGCTGATCCCGCTTTCGATCCGAGTGCTGGGGGAAGATGCGCGAGTACTTCGCGCCGAGGCGGAGAAGTTGAAGGCCATTCTCAGCTCCTCGCCGTTCGCGATCAATGTCCGCGACGATTGGGGCAATGATACGCTTCGTACCCGTCTCGAGGTCGATCAGGATCGCGCGAGCCTCATGGGCATCTCGAGCCGCGACATCGCTTTCGCTTCTTATTCGTCGGTCAAGGGCGTTCCCATCGGGACGTTGCGCGAAGGTCGCAAGAACATTCCGATCGTTCAAATGATGGACTATGGGCAGCGCAAAACGGCGACCACCCTGGATCAGCTTTACGTCTACGCAGGCCAAAGTACGAACAAACTCATGCTGGGTCAAATCGCGAAGCTGCAATATACGCCCGAGACGGCGCTGATCCGTCGCGTGAACCAGTACCGCGCGATCACCGTTTCCGGTCTTCCCAAGGCGGGCCATTTGGCGTCTGAGGTGACCTCGCCTCTGATGCCGCAGATACGTGAGTTCGAACGGGGCCTCCAACCGGGCTACCGGCTTGAAATCGTCGGCGAGTTGAAGGAACAAATCAAAGGACAACTCCAGTCACTCAAGGTGGTACTCGCCTCGGCGCTGGCGATCTACCTGGCCCTTGTCTTCCAATTCAAGAATTCAATCAAACCGTTAATCGTATTCGCCGGCATCCCGTTCGGGGCCGCGGGCGCTCTGGCCAGCGTCTGGATCATGAACATGCCCATGGGTTTCCTGGCGATCCTTGGCATCACGAGTCTCATTGGCGTTATCGTGAGTCACGTCATCGTGCTGTTCGATGTCATCGAGGAGCGGCGCGAACAGGGTTCCCAGCTCCGTGAGGCTCTGATTGACGCGGGGATACTCCGCATCCGCCCCGTTCTCATCACCGTTGGAGCGACAGTGCTCGCCCTCTTTCCGTTGGCGCTCCACGGAGGTCCGCTCTGGGAGGCGCTTTGCTATGCGCAAATCGGCGGGTTAACGCTGGCCACCGCTGTCACTCTGTTTATCGTCCCGGTGTTTTACGCCATTTTCGTACTGGACTTGAAGATCGTTCGTTGGGAGGAACGGAACCACTCGGATCAAACAAGCGAGATTCCCGGGTGATCTCATCGCAAATTTCTGCTCACGCTTTGCGGTCCCACGCGCGTGAAAAAGCGTGAACTCATAACCATGGAGGTAGTAATGCGGAAAATCATCGAATCCACTCTCGTGTCACTCGACGGCGTCATCGGAGACCCACACCTCTGGGCCATGAACTACTTTGACAATGAGGCCCAAGAGGATTCCTTAGAGATGCTCTTGGCGAGCGACGCGATGTTGATGGGGAGGCGGACGTATGAGATCTTCGCGGGGGTTTGGCCCGCTCGAACCGGCGACTACGCCGACAGGATGAACAACATCCGCAAGTATGTCTTCTCGTCCACCCTGGAAAGGGCTGATTGGAATAACTCGACCATCATCAGGGGCGATGTCGCGGCCGAGGTTGCCAAGCTCAAGCAGCAGGACGGCCAGGACCTTGTCATGTATGGCCATGGTCCTCTCGGTCAGACGTTACTGGAGCATGGCCTGCTCGATGAGCTCCGGTTCTCTATTCACCCTATCCTCGTGGGCAGCGGCAGGCTGCTCTTCCGGGAGGGCGAAAAGACAATTCTGAAACTCATAGGGAAAAAGACCCGCGGGACAGGCGTCGTCGTCCTCTCCTACCAACCGGCGGAGACCTGATGGACGCGGCCCGGCGGCGGAGCGCGCCCGGGCGATTAATCACAAACCTTGCCTTCAACTCGGCAGAACCTGGCCTTGGAATTGCTCGTGGTTGTATTAAACTACCTGATCTCCAACAATTTGTTCAAAGAGGTTCAGCATCAGGTAGATTCATTGATGACCACCCTGGAATCCTTGCTTATCGCCATTGCATCGGCGAGTACCAACGGATGAAAGGGCTGGGCGTGAAATTTCACGGCGAACCCGATGTCCGCCCCTATGGTACAGGAGTGATGCTTGAAGATCTGTACGGCAACAGAATCTTCATGAACCAGGAACCGAGAGGTTAGAAATCAGGCGGATGGAAATGAACGAAATTCGAGACTGGCAACGAGAACGGGAAATGTGGGTCCGCGTCCTCGAAAAGCAAACAGGAGAGGGCGTGGATAATTGGAACCGGCGGATCAAAAAGGAGCGCCCGGAAGACGAGCGAAGCCTCCGCGCCTGGCTTACCAAACAAGGTGTGACAGGATACGCCCAATCCCTGCTCGTGATGGAGCGATTCGGCTACCCGGATTTCTTCCGCGCCTCCGCCGATGAGCTCATTGATAGGCAGTACGCCGATCGGCCACAACTCCGGCCGATATTCGACGCCGTTATCAGCGCCGCGGCGAGGCTCGGCGATGTCATCATCCAGGCGCGCAAGACCTATGTTTCGCTCGTCTCTCCGCGCAGGACATTCGCACGGGTTCAAGCCACGACCAAGAACCGCGTTGATCTCGGCCTTCGGCTTGAGGGTCAGAAACCGGTAGGACGTTTGGCGCCTTCCAGGATTCACGAAACCATGCGATTCCAAATCACCCTCACCGCGCCTGGCGACTTCGATTCCGAAGCGTTGGAATGGCTGCAGAAAGCGTACGACCAGAACCGCTGACACATCACTCGGATCCATCGCCGCATAGAGCGGCAGGTTCGGACTGTCGGCGGTAGCCCAAATCACCATAGCAATCCGATCACTCTTGTCGCAATGCGACAATCGGATCAACCTTTATTGCTTTACGGGCAGGAAAGTAACATGCCAGCAACGCTACACTCATCAATAGCAAGACAATCGTCCCAAACGTCAGCGGATCAGTTGGGCTTACGCCGAACAGCAAGTTCTTGACCAGACGCGTCAATGCCAGAGAGATCAACAAACCTATCCCCGCTCCCAGCGCTGCCAATTTCATCCCCTGCAAGAGCATCAACTTCACCACCTCGCCGGTTTGTGCGCCGAGCGCCATCCGCAAGCCGATGTTGACGGTCAGTTCCCTGCCCACCACCGATGGGTCGGCCCCAAAACGCCGCTCGAAGCATTTGTGACTGAGGACCGCGACCGGATGCGCGCCCGGCGCGCGATCATCTTCGGGCGAGATCATGCGCCCGAGCACAGCCTTTGCTCCCATCGTATCGAAGTAATTGCCCGAGACCAGATAGCCCCAGACGCGCTCGTTGAAGCCGGCATGGCTCAGGCTGACGGGCGCCATCGTATACGCGATCAGCCCGTCCAAAATCTCGTTCCGGTCGCGCAGGTCCCTGTAGTTGAGATAAGAGAACAAGGTCGGGAACGTTCGCTCTTTCGTTGCCGCCACAGTCGTGTTGTTGATCGCAACGATTCGCCCGGGCTGAGCTACGGGGAGCGGGCGCAGCAGAACTTTGTTTATTAAACTGAAGATCGCCGCGTTCGCGCCGATACCCAGCGCAAGGGTGATGACGGCAATCAATGTGAAGCTGGGCCTCTTCAGTAGCATGCGCGCGCCATAACGCAAGTCTTGAAACATCTCATCCTCCAATCTCTTTAGCTGTATTCTCGCGCTGTTACACTCGTCGAAATTGTCTCCTCGTGAAGAGACGATGTCAGCGCATACGATCATAGTACGCATAGTGGAGCGATAAATCCCTGTCTATTTTTCAAAATGCCTTCCTTTCCAACGCCCAGCACATTCGGACGCAAGTGAGAAGTTTCGGGCGAAAAAGTGATGTGGTAAGCGCAAATCTTGGCAAAAGGCGCCGCAGCGAGAGTTCTACGAGTGCTATATTTTGAGGGAAGTTCTACAACCGGTGGCAGGTCGAGCGCGGAGAGGAGTCCGCTCGGCAAAGGCAAACTGTCAATCGGTTTGAACCTGCCCGCGGCGATAAGCTAATGGAGATTGACCAAAATGTCGTTTGAAGGCTTTGCTGAAAGCCGCCTCCGACTCATAGCCGACGCGCAGCGCCGTCTCGCCGACCGAGAGGTTCCCTTCCGCGAGCAGCCTCGACGCCTGCCACAGCCTCCAACGCGTCAGGTAAGTGAGCGGCGGCTCGCCTACCAGGGAGCTGAATTTCGCCGCAAAGATCGAGCGCGACATCGCTACCTCGCGGGCCAGCGCGGAGACGCTCCAGTTCCTTTGCGGATCGCGGTGGATCAGACCGATGGCTGCGCCAATTTGCGGATCGCGCAACGCCCCAAGCCACCCGCCTCGATCGTGCGGTTGCTCCTCGAACCATACGCGCACCGCCTGCACAAGGATAATATCAATCAAGCGAGCGACCAGCGTCTCCGAGCCGGGGCGTTGGCGCCGCGCTTCATAGGCCAGCATTTTGAGGGTTGGCTGCAGCCACTCGTCCAATTGCTCGTGCGCGCTGGGGATGTGAATCAACGGCGGCAGTAAGGCGAGCAGCGGGTTAAAGTCGCTATTTACGATTTGGAACGACCCGCAAATCATCAGCGTTTTCGCCCCGCGGCCGCCGTGCCGCAACAAGACGGCCGAATCCGTTATGCCCTTGACCAGGCGAATGATCGGGACGGGTTTCGTTTTCGGGCTGTCGGCGAGGATATGCCCGTTCCCATGGGGCACGATCACCAGGTCGCCGCTCGCCAGCGGCGTCACTTGCTTAACGCCATCCACTCTGAGCCAGGCGCCACCGCGCTCAATGACGTGGAAACGGGCATATCCGTCCACAGGCAGGCTCATTGCCCAAGGCGCGGACATCTCGCTACAGCAGTAAATGCGCCCTCTCGGCTTGAGCATATCCAACACGTCCATCAGCGCGTCGGGTTTTTCCAAACTGACCACCACTCCCATTTCAGGTCTCCTTCAACGCAGGACGATCAGACAAAAAATCAGGCGTCTCAAACATTTACCATCCCGAGATCCCCGGTTATTGTAGGCGCCCGTCAATCGAATGCAACGAAAACAGCCAACGATTAATACACTTGCAGCGCAAGTAAGCGCCACGACCTGCAAGTGGACGGCAATTACGCAACTGCGCTCAACTGAGGGACCTTCTTATGCGACAAATCAAATTATGCCTGCTTGGATGTCTCCCGGGCTTCTTGTTACTGGCCGTCGCCGGCAGTTCGCTCGGCGGCTCGGCGTCGTCGCGCGACGACGCGGGGGCGCGGGCGGCCTTTCTGGAAGCGTACAAGGTCTTCATGCATCCGCGCTGCGTCAATTGTCACCCGGCGGGCGACTCGCCGCTGCGGGGCGAGGATAGTCACCCGCACACCTTCTTCCGCCTGCGGCGCGGCGTCGACGGGCATGGCGTCTTCACGGTCAAATGCGTCAATTGTCACCAGGCGCAGAATCTACCGGGACCGCACATGCCGCCCGGCGCGCCCTATCCACTCAAAGATGGGGCCGAAGATCAGGCGCATCGGGGCGAGCCACGCTGGAATATGCCTCCCGCGGCGACGCCGATGGTCTTCGAGAAACGCACGCCGGGGCAGTTGTGCAGGCAATTACTCGACAAGAGACAGAATGGCAAGCTGACTCCTGAACAATTAGTTCATCACGTCAACCACGACCCGTTCGTGTTGTGGGGATGGAATCCCGGCGAAGGGCGAAGCGCGCCGCCCATCGGCCACGCGGAGTTCGTCCAGAAAGTCAAAGAGTGGGTGGACAAGGGCTGCGCCTGTCCAAAATAAGCAGACCGCCCCGCCATATCGCAACACGCGAATCAACTGACATTTCGGCAAAGGCTCTGCCCGCCGGTCTGTGCGCCGATAAAGTGGCGCGGTGTGAGTTAGTCAATAAGGTATCAACGGGAGAGTAGCGTCAATGCAGATTCGGAGGGCGAACGAGGTCGACCTTGAGGCAATGTGGGGCATATTCCAGGCTGTCGTCGTCACAGGCGATACTCTTCCATTTTCGGACGCCACCGACAAAGAGGTATTTCGCGCGCATTGGTTTGGCGTCGGACAATCCACATTTGTCGCAAAGGTTGACTCGCGAATATTCGGCATGTACACGCTCGGCGCCAATTACCCAGATCTTGGGTCTCACGTCGCGAGCGCGACTTACTTGGTTAGCCCGGAAGCTCAAGGCCTTGTCATTACCCAATACTTTCGCGATTCACGATTGCTGCTTAGTTCAGGATCGCGCTACGGTCCCGCGCCCCTGCCGGGGCGCGAAGGCAATAATGACGGGCTTTCCGGTGGCTGGCGCCACCGGCTAATCTCCGCTGCGCCTCCGGCGCAAAACTGAAAAGATTTGGGTAATGACAAGAGCTCAAGGCAAGGGCATCGGACGAGCGCTCGTTCAACATAGCCTCAAGCAGGTCAAGGAGGCAGGCTATATGGCAATGCAGTTCAACTATGTTGTGGGCACGAACACTGTCGCGATCCGGCTATACGAGAAGCTCGGGTTCGCGATCGTGGGCACACTGCCGAAGGCGTTCAGGCGCAAGAAACTTGGCCTTGTGGATGTACATGTAATGTACCGGTTCCTTTAGCTACGACGCCGAATTTCATCAGGCGGCAAAAGGAGAAACGAAAATGAAGAGAAATAATATGAACATCGTAGTTATGACAATGAACGTAACAGGTTTAACCCACAAAGAATTCCGCGCGATATTGGATGAAATGGGTGTAGAAGCGCGTCCGGAACCCGGAATATACCAGCATATTTCCCACCCCACAGAAACGGGGTTCCGGATTATTGAGATATGGGAGTCGCAAAAAGGATTCGAAGAATTCGCCGAACGCCGCCTGAAGCCTGCCATAACCAAACTTGGCATTCAACGTGAAACTACCATTGTCTTTCAGCCTCTGCACAACTTTTTTGGTCCTCGCATAAATGAATTGCCAGGCTTGATAGGGCAATTACCGGGGGGACCTAACACATAAGGAGGCAAACTGATGAGGCAAATTTCTATCACGGTAAATGGCAAAGCCCTTGTCGTCGAGGCCGAGCCGGAGAAGCCGCTGCTGTGGGTTCTGCGCGAAGACCTCGGGCTGACCGGCGCGAAGTATGGTTGCGGGATGGCCCTCTGCGGTTGCTGTACGGTTCATCTCAACGGCGACGCGATCCGTTCCTGCGTCACCCCGGTGGCGCGCGCCGAAGGGAAGACTGTGATAACGATCGAGGGACTCTCGCGTGATCTGAGCCACCCGGTGCAGCAGGCCTGGCAGGAAATACAGGTCCCGCAATGCGGCTACTGCCAGCCGGGACAGATGATGTCGGCGGCCTGTCTGCTCGCGCAAAAAGCGAAACCTACCGACACCGACATTGACGACGCGATGAGCGGCAACATATGCCGGTGCGGGACCTATCCGCGGATTCGCAGGGCGATCCATCGCGCGGCCGAGATCGCCGCCGTGAAGGGAGGGCGCCAATGAACGGCAATGGCGTGTCACGACGCTTCTTCATGACGACTGCGGTGGCGGCGGGCGGCGGTTTGCTGATCGGTTCATTGATGGATGCCGAATTGTCCGGCGCGACCGCAGCGACCGCAGCCGCGGAAGCTCCGCTCAATGCCCCTCTTACCTCCGCTCTTAACTCCCCTCTTAACCCATGGATTCGCATCAGCTCCGACGACGTGGTGACGCTCATCTCTTCGCAATCGGAGATGGGGCAAGGCGCAATGACGACGTTGCCTGCCGTGCTGGCCGAAGAGCTGGGCGCGGATTGGAGCCGCGTCAAAATTGAGTTCTCGCCGACCGCCCCTCCCTACCGCAACCCACGGATCAACTGGCAATTCACTGGTAACAGCGAAAGCACGACCGGATTTTTTGAATTGCTGCGGACGATGGGCGCTTCGGCGCGCGAGATGCTGATTATCGCTGCGGCCAACCGCTGGGGGGTTAAGGCTGAAGAGTGCTTCACCGAAAACGGCAAAGTCTTCCACAGGCCGACCGGGCGAAGTTTGAAGTTCGGCGACGTGGCCGAAGACGCGGCGAAGATCGCCCCGCCCGCGCAACCGAAGCCGAAGCCCGAAAGCGAATGGAAGGTGCTCGGCAAACCGCTCCGGCGCGTTGAGACGCCAGCGAAGCTCAACGGGAGCGCCGTCTTCGGCCTGGACTTCAGCGTGCCAGGCATGGTTCACGCGGCGGTAAAACAAAGCCCGGCGCACGGCGGCGCGGTAGCGAGCTTCGATAAATCGTCGGTGATCAATCTGCCCGGCGTGATTGACGTCGTGCCGATTCCGAACGGCGTCGCAGTTGTCGCGAAGCAATACTGGCAGGCGCGGCAGGCGCTCCGATCGCTCAAAGTGAATTTCGATGACGGGCCGAACGCAAGCCTCAGCACGGAGAGTTTGAACGCGCAGTACCGCGCCGCGCTTGATGGCGGCGCTTGGAAGACGGTTAAGACCGAAGGCCGCGCCGTGAGCGGCGAAGAGATGACGGGCAAGTTCGCCGCAGTCGTTTCACAGGAGTACGAGTCACAGTTCCTGGCGCACGCGACAATGGAGCCGATGAACTGCACGGCGCATGTCACGGAAGACGGTTGCGTCGTTTGGGGGCCGCTACAGGGCAATGAACTTACGCAGCTCACGCTCGCCGCGACGCTCAAGCTGCCGCCCGAAAAGGTCACGATCAACCGTACGCTACTCGGCGGAGGCTTCGGGCGCAGGCTGCTGACCGATTTCGTCGTGCAGGCCGCGCTCATCTCGCGCGCCGTCGGCAAACCGGCCAAGGCCGTCTGGTCGCGCGAAGAAGACATGCAACATGACGTTTACCGCCCGGCCACGTTGCAACGAATTACCGCCGGACTCGATCAAACAGGCAGACCCACGGCCATCGCGCATAAAGTCGTCTCGCCTTCGATCCTGCAATACGTCTTCGCGCCGGCGGTCACCGAAGACAACGACCCGAGCTGTCTGGAAGGGCTGATGGAGACGCACTACGAAATTCCCGACCAGCGAGTTGATTTTCATCTGCTCAAGACCGGCGTGCCGACCTCGGTGCTGCGGACGACCGGCTACGGCCCGAACATCTTCGCCGTCGAATCGTTCATTGACGAGTTGGCGCACAGGGCGAAGGCCGACCCGTATCAATTCCGACATGGTCTGCTCAAAGACGAGAGAGCGCTCAAGGTCCTGGACACAGTCGCTGAAAAATCAGGGTGGAAGAAGCGCGCGCCGAAGGGCGTCGGGCGCGGCATCGCCTACACTGAAGCCTTCCGCACACACATCGCGCATGTGGTCGAACTGTCGGTCACAAACGGTCTGGTGAAGATTCATCGCATCACCTGCGCGATTGATTGCGGCGTCGCGCTCGACCCCGAGATATGCAAAAACTCGATCGAGGGAGGAACCGTCTGGGGCCTGGGCGCGGCATTCAAATCGAACATTTCGTTCAAGGACGGGCGCACGGTCGAGACGAACTTCCACGAGTTCCAGATTCCACATATGTACGAGACGCCGCCGATAGAAGTACACATCGTCAACAGCAGTACCAAAGGAATGGGTGGAACCGGCGAGGTTGGCCCGGTCACGCTCATTCCGGCGGTCGCGAACGCGCTCTTCGCGGCGACGGGCAAACGCTACCGATCGCTGCCGCTGAGCAAGCATGGGCTCACGATAGGCTGATTGTATGAACACACAAAACACAGCGGCTGTACGGTGTGCTTGGCGTCCTGCATTTTAACGTCAGAGTCGTTGCGGAAGGAGGGAGGTCATCACAATGATCGTAGAGTATATTCGCTACAAAATCGCCGACGCCGCGCGTCGGACGGAACTGATCTATGCCTACGAGGCGGCGCAGGAATCTCTGCTCACATCGCCACACTGCCTCGGCTACGAACTGTCCCAATGCAGCGAGGAGCCTTCACATTTTATTCTGCGCATCGAATGGGACTCTCACGAAGGCCATCTCAAGGGGTTTCGTCAGAGCGCGGAGTTCCGGCCTTTTCTCATCGCCGTACAGCCATTCGTCGGCGACATTGAGGAGATGCGTCACTACGAAGTGACGCGGGTTCGGAAGCATGGAAGTCGCGGCGTCGAGGATGAGTGAAAATCAGTCAGCAAGAAGCATCCTCTGTGTATTTGTGATCGTCACGATCGCCGGCGTCGGCATAGCGGCTTTCGGGCAGACGGCGCAACCCGCCACGCCTTTGCCCGTCGCTGCGCAAGCGTCTTCGCCGCAATCGCCGCCGCCGTTCCAACCTTTGCGCTATGATGAGGACTGGAGCTATCTAGGAGACGAATCAAGGCGTTCTGAATGGCTGGACAGGTTGAAATACATCCCGCTGAACAACCGCGGATGGTACCTGTCGCTCGGCGGCGAGGCGCGGATTCGCTACGAATACTTCAGCCAATTCAATTTCGGCCTAGGGCCGCAGGACGATAACGGGTATCTATTGCAGCGCTATCTGCTGCACGCCGACGCGCATTTCGGCGATCGAATCCGCGTCTTTACCCAACTGCAAAGCGCCATCGGGAGCGGGCGCAACGGCGGGCCGCGACCAACTGATGATGACCGTCTGGAAGTCCATCAGGCCTTCCTCGATTTGAAATTCGGCAATGAAACGAATTCGCTGACCGTGCGTGTCGGACGCCACGAGATGGATTTCGGCTCCGGGCGACTGATCTCCGCCGGTGAAGGGCTGAACGTGCGCCGCAGCTTCGATGGCATGCGAGTGATTTATAGACATGGCCCGTGGCTGATCAACGGGCAGGTCGATAAGCTGGTCTCGATCAAGCCCGGTCTCTTCAATGACGCGCCTGACCCGTCGCAAACTTTCTGGGGCGTCGGCGCGACTCGTTCACGACCGAAGATCCGCGGCGGCCATCAGTTCGCTTACATCGCGTTGGACCGCAAAGTAGGGCGCTTCGACCAAGGTAGCGGGCGCGAACTCCGCCACACTGCTATCGCGCGCACTTATGGCGCCTCTGACGACGCGGTCGGACAGTTCGATTACAACTTCGATACGATTTTTCAGTGGGGAAACTTCAAAAGCTCCGGGCGTGAAATCGGCATTCGCGCCTGGGCCTTGGCGTCGGACGTGGGCCACACAATAAACAGGATTCCTCTCAAACCCAGGCTGGGACTGCGCGCCGACGCGACGAGCGGAGATAAAAACCCGAACGATCACCGACTGCAAACATTCAACCCGCTCTTTCCCGGAACGGCCTACTCGGACACCATCGGTCTGATAGGCGCGGCCAATTCGCTGGCGCTCAATCCGAACCTGCGCTTCTCCGTGAAGGAGCGATTGACAGTCTCTGCAGGGACAGCCTTTTTCTGGCGGCAGAGGACGCGCGATGGAATTTACGGCATCAACGTCGCCCCGCTCCGCACCGGGCAACAGAGCCCCGCGCGGTCGGTCGGCACGCTGCCTTCCGTCAGGTTGGACTGGCGCATCAACCGGCATTTCACTTACACCGCGATTTATTCACACTTTTTCGCCGGAAGATTCCTGAAAGAGACACCGCCGGGGGAGGACGTTGATTACGTCTCAACCTGGCTGACATTCAGGTTCTGACTGCTGATGTCACAGAGCATATCCGAATGAATGTTCAGCCCGATATTGGTCATATTGTAAAGATGCTCGCTGGCGACAAGCCAGACGATCTCGCAGATCGCGCGTTCCGAATAATATCGGGACAGGCGAGCAAAAGTTTCCGGGTTAACCTTTTTATCTTTTGTCAGCTCCGTCACATAATCTAACGCTGCGCGTTCCGCATCGGTAAAACGAACTGTTTCATAGGTAAGCCTGGTTTGTCGGTAGTGGTTGAGACGGGTTGGGTTTGGCCGTGGAGGCCGACCCAACCAAGAGCCAGCGCGGCTATCGCAAGAGCCATGTGGCGCGAGAGCCGGAACCGCCCGGACAGTGCGCCGCGTTTGAGTAAGTTGTTCATGAGCCTACCTTACTACCTGGACGGCGGGGCGCCTTGTAAAAATTCGGCGTTTTAAGCGGCGCCCGCCCGTTAGAAGAACGACTCGGGGGCGAACCCGCTGAATCGCTTGAAATCCTTGATGAAATGGGACTGGTCGTAGTAACCGGCAGCGTGCGCGATCGAAGTAAAGTCGGCTCCCATCGAGCGCAGATGGAGGACATGCCGCAGGCGCACGATGGACGCGAATTTTTTTGGCGATGCGCCCACCACCCTGCGAAAACGCCGCTCCAGCGCGCTTTGGCTCAGGCCGACGCGACGGGCGAGTTCCTCGATGCGCGCCATCGCCCGCGATTCTTCGATCCACGACACGGCCGCGGAAACGAAGGGGTCAGGCCTGGTGTTGGGCGCGCGCGCAATCAAGAAATCCTCAATCAACTGGACGCGGCGCACATTGTCCGCGGCTTCGGCCAGCTGCTCGTGGACTCGGTTGAGATCGGTCGGGCTGTCGAGAAGGCCGTCCATGGCGACCGTGGCGTTGAAAAATTCGTCCGAGGGATGGCGCAGGAATACCGCGGCGCCCGTCGCCGTGAACGCGGCCAACACTACCGCGCTATCCCTGCCATGGTTGTGCGAGCGCCTGGTGTCCCACAAGCCGGTGATGGCGGCCTGCGGGGCCTTGATTCCCCCGTCCAGCGCAAGGTCGCCCTTGTAACGGAATGCGGCTACGAAGCCCGTGTCGGGCAGATGCGAATCCTTGTGAGCGGAGGAGAACTCGATGACGAGGAATCGTTTGACAAACGGGCGCAAGGCCTCGCATGGGGCCTGAACATAAACCTTAACAACGTCGGCCGTTTCCATTAGCCTGTCTCCAGATTACTCCCGCAGCGTAGCAGCTTGGCCCAGCCTATCCTACTTACCTTCCAATGGAGCCGGCTTTGGCGCCGCGTTGGATAGATTCTCAAACCAGCCGCCTGTCAGGACAAAACGTGGAAACGTAATCCACTGTTCGGCGAATAACCGCAAGATAAAATCTAAGCCGCCCTTGAACGGTTCGGGCGTCGTCGCTTCCAGCTTGTGCCCACGCCCCTGGAGGATGAGCGAAACCAAGAAACAAAACGCCGCCCCGACAAGAGCCGGCAATGAGAATCTGACCAGCGCATAGACGGCCAGCAAGGTGGCTGCCATGAAAAGCGGCACAGCGACAATATGAATCAGGAGATTGGTTCTGTTTCGATGCGCGGCGCTGTAGCCGCCCCATTGCCACTGAAGAAATTTTTCAATACCCATAAAATCTCCATATTTACCGGTACGCCAAACCCGACAATCGCCATGCGAGGCGACGACGGAAAGACGGAATACAAGCCAGAAACCTCAGCAAGGTATTGCGCAGCGGACGTAGCTGGCGGCTGACGGTAGCTAATCGGGTAAGTCGATCGGCCAATGCCACCACCTGCCTGGCAATGGGCCGACGGATCGCGCCATACGTGTTCAAAGGATTTTCGTCGCCGCTGTTGATGGCGGTAGCAAGCGCATCGGCAAGCGCGATCGCGTCTTGTATTCCGGTGTTCATGCCTTGTCCGCCGGCCGGGCTGTGCACGTGCGCCGCGTCGCCTGCGAGCAGAATACGACCGGCGCGATAGGCGTCGGCCACGCGGTGATGGACGCGGAATCGTGAGCCCCATACGACTTCCTTCACGATGGCCCTCTCACGCTCGGGACCGCGGTCATCGAGCAACGCTTGCACAAAGTCGACGTCCGGATGTTCCGGGGCCGAGTCAACCGTGGCGACAATGCGATGAACGCCGCCGGGAAGCGGCGCGACAACCACCAGGCCGGCAGGCGAAAAATAGAGGACCACTTCGTCACTCGGCGCGTTCCCGGTCAGGCGCGCATCGGCCAGGGTGAACGACTCGCCATAGACGCCGCCGTGAAATCCGATACCGGCTCGCTCGCGAACCGTACTGTGCATGCCGTCAGCGCCGACGATATAGCGAGCGCGCAGCTCGTCGCCGTCGTCCAGCCTTGCGATTACACCCTGGTCGTCCTGCGCCAAATCCGTGACCGCCAAGGGCCGCAGAACCAGCCCGCCGAGTTCGGCGAAATCGCAATGCGATCTCGGCTATTGCTGCCAACCTCCGCCCAGCGCCTTGTAGAGTAGGACCAGCGCGAGCAGCTCATTTCGTTTGGTTTGCGCCAGGCTCAACTCGGCGCTGAACAAATCACGATCAGCGTCCAAAGCGTTGAGCTGCGTATCTACTCCGCCTCGATATCTGAGGTAAGCCAAACGCGACCTATCTTGCAGTGTGGTCACCAGGGCTTCCTGCTGCGCGCGAATCTCTTTGACCTTGCGATACTCAACAAGCGAATCCGAGACCTCCCTGAATCCGGTTCGGATCGCTTGTTGATATTGTGTCGACGCCAACTGCCGCTGGGCTTCGGTAAATCTCACGCCCGATTTGACGCGGCCGGCGTTAAAGATCGGCAAGGTCACCTGTGGCGCAAAGTTCCAGGCCCCCCCTGCTCCGCTGAACAAATTGGAGAGTTGACTGCTTTGACCACCCAAGAATCCAGTCAGACTGATTTGGGGGAAGTAGGCCGCCTTTGCCACACCGATGTTGGCGGTCGCCGCCACCAAATTCAGCTCCGCGGCTCGGATGTCCGGTCGCCGTTCAAGCAATGAAGACGGCAATCCCGGGGGCGCCGAAGGAGGTTGTTCTTGCTCCGACAACGAGCGCCCGCGCGCCACGGGGCCGGGATCATTGCCCAGCAACAGGTTGATCTGATTTTCGGTCTGCTCGATCAATCGCTCGATGTCGGGAATGGTCTGGGCCGCGCCATAAACCAGTTGCTCGGCCTGGCGCACATCGAGCATGGTCGCGACGCCGCCCTGCTGGCGTGACCGAATGAGGTTGAGCGATTCCTGACGGGTGGCCAGCGTTTCCTTGGCGATCTCCAACTCCGTATCCAGTTCGAGCAGATTGAAGTAGGCGGCGGAGACGTCGCCCACAATCGTTGTCATGACGGCTTTGCGGTCTTCTTCTGTGGCGAGGAGGTTGGCGCGCGCCGCCTCTTTCGCGCGACGCAGCCTGCCCCAGATGTCGACCTCGAAGGAGAGTAGATTGAGCAGCACCGTCCCGAACGTCCGGTCGCGGCTCCCCCCTCCAGGCAAAACAAACTGGCCGCTGCCGGAATTGCGAAGGGTCGTCACATCGGCGCCAGCCGTGATGTTTGGGAATTGATCCGATCGTGTGATCCCCAGGTTGGCGCGCGCCGCTTGAATGCGCGCAACGGCTCGGCGCAGATCGTAATTGTTGACGAGCGCGGTCCGAATCAACTCTTGAAGCTGATCATCCTTGAAAACCTCGAACCATTTCATATCCGCGAGCGAGCCGGGATCGGACGCCGCAGCCGTATCGCCGGAGCCACGGAAGGCCGCCGGCGGCTCGATGACAGGCCTGCGGTATTTGGGACCAACCGTGCATCCCGACAGTAAGCTTACAAATACAGCTAACATCGTTAATCGCTTCTTCATTTCGGTCCTCGATCTACTCTGATTAGTTGGAGATTCCCACGATTTTGCCGATTGACGAGCGATTCTCCACTGCCTTGAGCATGAAGTCGGCGACATTCGCGCGCGAAATACTGAAACCGAAAAGCGGCAGGTGTTCCTCGCGCGTGCGATATTTCCCCGTATAAGGTTTGTCCTTCAGTTCGGGCGGACGCACGATTGTCCAGTCAAGCCCGCTCTTCCTCAACAATTCCTCCATGGCAGACGAATCCGCAACAACACTGGGAAAAAGTAACCGGCCAAGCAGGTACGCAGGCGGGATGATTGCGTCTTTAAACAGGAAAGCGACAGACTCGGCTATGACACGTCTGACTCCGGCTTGCGGCATTGCGCTCGTCAAGGCGACGGCGAATCGTTGTAACAGGTTCGCATCAGCTTTCGAGATGGGCACACGCGGACCGAATGCTGACAAAACCGCATCATGGCCTCTGATGGCTTGTTCCAGTTCGGCGCTGTTGAGCAGATCGCCTTGCTTGATCGTGATGCGATCCTTGAATGGTTTAAGCCGATCCAGCGAACGAACAAATGCGGTCACGGAATGACCGCGTTCAATCGCCTGTCGAACAATCTCTTGTCCGGTGCCTCCTGTGGCTCCAAGCACAAGCAGCTTCATAGTTTTCTCCTTCCAGACATGTCGTAGAGCGGCAGTGTCCGGTCGCGGCCAGCCGCGGGAATAAAGGTTTTTCGAGTTTCTTCCATAAGGCGTATCAGTCTCCCGTTGCCGGCTCCTTATCCAGCGCAGCTACCGGCGCGCGATTCTTCTCCGCGCCCGAGAGCTTCTCCACCACATAGAAACCCACCGGGATGAGGAAGCTGGCGATGATCGTGTCGGCCAGCATGCCGGCGACCACGACTGTGCCCAGTATCTGTCGCGCCGCCGCCCCGGAACCCGAAGCGAAGCATAACGGCAGGCAACCCAGAATGAACGCGAACGAAGTCATAAAGAGCGGGCGCCTGCGCAGGCGCGCTCCTTCCAGCGCCGCCTCCACCAGGCTGCGCCCCTTCTCGAATTCGATCTTGGCGAATTCGACAATCAGGATCGCGTTCTTGGCGGCGAGCCCTATGAGCACGATCAGACCGATCTGGGCATACACGTCCAGGTCGTAACCGCGCAACAAGAGTCCGACTAAGGCGCCGAAGATCGCAATCGGCGTCGTCAGCAGAACCGAGAACGGCAGCGACCAACTTTCATAGAGCGCCGCCAGGATCAGGAAAACGAAGATGAGCGATAACGAGAAGGCTATTAACGCTCCTCCGGATGCCCGCTTCTCCTGATAAGAGAGGTCAGCCCAGTCGTAGCCGATCTCCCTCGGGAGAACCTCCTTTGCCACCTCCTCGAGCGCGGTCATGGCCTGGCCCGAGCTGTAGCCCGGCGCGGCGGCGCCGATCACCTGAGCCGCGCGGTAGAGATTGAAGCGGTTGGTATATTCCGGGCCGGTGATCCGGCGCGTCGTGACCAGCGCAGAGAGCGGAACCATGTCGCCGTCGTTGTTTCGGACGTAATATTGATTGATGTCTTTTTCGGTGCGCCGCTCATCCCCTTCCGCCTGGAGAAACACTCTCCACTGCCGGCCGAAGCGGTTGAACTGGTTCAGAAAAAGCCCGCCGAGATAGGCTTGCAGCGTCTGGTAAACGTCTCCAACCGCCACGCCCTGCTTCAACGCCTTGTCGCGATCCACGTCGGCGTAGATTTGTGGAGTGGAGGCTGAAAACAATGAGATGGCTCCGGCAATCTCCGGGCGTTTGTGACATGCCTCGAGGAACTTTTGCAGGTTCTGATCGAGAAATTCGACCGAACCGCCACTACGGTCCTGCAGCCAGAGCGAGAATCCGCCCGCATTGCCGAGGCCCGGAATCGCTGGCGGCGGGAAGGCAAAGGCCACCGCCTCCGGAACTTGAGTCGCCAACGCCCCGTTTACGGCGTTCACGATCGCTTTTGCTTCGAGGTGTTTCGATCTGCGCTCGTCCCAGGGCTTGAGACCGAGGAAGAAGAACCCCTGGTAGCTCGACGAAGTGCGGCTCAGCAGGCTGAATCCGCCGATCGTGGCGTAGTACCTCACTCCCTCGTTCTTCGCGAGAATCCCCTCGATCTTTTTCAAGACCTCGTCGGTCCTCTCAAGCGAAGACGCAACCGGAAGCTGGACGTTGAGGAACGCGTAGCCGTAATCCTCTTCGGGCAAGAAGCTCGCCGGGAGTTGTCTGCCGATGAGGCCATTCACCAGTGTGAACCCGACGAGAATCATCACGGCTATCACTGCCTTGCGGATCAGGGCGTGACTCCAATTTACGTAACCGCCCATGACCTTCGCAAACGCCCGATTGAAGCCCCCGAAAAACCACCCGAGCGGTCCGCGCGACGGCTTGCGCGGCCTCAACAGCAACGCCGCAAGCGCCGGTGAAAGGGTCAGCGCGTTGAAGGCCGAAATGAGCATCGAGATCGCAATCGTCATGGCGAACTGATTGTTCAGCCGCCCCTGAACGCCGCCCATGAACGCCACGGGCAGGAAGACCGAAGCGAGGATCAGCGCGATGGCGACGACCGGTCCCGAAACTTTCTTCATTGCCTCGATTGTGGCCTCGCGAGGAGACATTCCCTCCTCGATGTGGTGTTCGACCGCTTCAACAACCACAATCGCGTCGTCCACGACCAGGCCGATGGCGAGAACGAAGGCGAACAAGGTGAGGGTGTTGATCGAGAAACCCAACAAGGGGAAGAAGGCGAAGGCGCCGATGAGCGACACCGGCGCGGCGACCATCGGGATGAGCGTCGCCCGCCAGTTCTGCAGGAAGAGGAAGACGACAAGGATGACCAGGATCATGGCCTCGACGAGTGTAGTGATGATCTCTTTGATCCCTTCGGTCACGGGGAGCGTCGTGTCGAACCCAATCACGTAATCGAGGTCGTCAGGGAAACGCTCCTTGAGTTCCGCCATCGTTTTTTTGACCTCGTTAGCAGTGGCAAGCGCGTTAGAACCGGGAGTCTGAAAAATCCCGATGAAGGCGCTGGGCTGGCCGTTGATCCGCGTCCTCTGTTGATAGTTGAGAGAACCGAGTTCGACCCGGGCGACGTCCTTGAGTCGCACGACCGATCCGTCCGGGTTAGAGCGAACAACGATCTGGCCGAACTCTTCCGGCGTTTGAAGCCGCCCCTGCGCGCGGACGGTGTAAGTCATCTCCTTTCCCGGCGACGCAGGCTCGGCGCCCACCTGGCCGGAGGGGTTGACGGCATTCTGCTGCCGTATCGCGTTCGCGAGATCGGGCACTGCCAGACCCAGTTTAGCCAGCGCATCCGGCTTGACCCAGATTCGCATCGCGTATTCGCTGGCCCCGAACAGGACAATCTGACCCACTCCCGGAATACGATAAAGGACGTCGTTGATATTGATGTTGGCGTAGTTCGCGAGGAAGAGAGCGTCATGGCTCTTGTTGGGTGAATAGAGCGCGAAGACCATCATGGGAAGCCCGGTGGACTTCCGAATAGACAAACCAAACTGGTTGACATCGGTCGGCAGGTTCGGCTGCGCTTGCGCTACGCGGTTCTGCACGTTGACCTGGTCAATGTTGACGTTGGTATCGATATCGAACGTGACCGTCAATTGCTGCGTGCCGTCGTTCGCGTTGGTGGACTGCATGTAGAGCATGTTGTCCACCCCGTTCATCTGTTGTTCGAGCGGCGTCGAGACCGACTGCTCGATCGTGATCGCGTCAGCTCCTGTGTAGGTAGTAGACGCGATGATCTGCGGTGGAACAATCTCAGGGAACTGCGCCAGTGGCAGCCCTCGCATCGCAATGAGACCGGCGAGGACTGTGACGATTGCAATTACCATCGCCACAATCGGGCGCCGGATAAAGAAGTTTGAAATCATATGTCCTCGGGAGGGGGGAGTGAGGGAGCGGGGGAGCGAGGGAGCGGGGGAGTGGGGAACGGGGGAGCGGGGGAAGAAATATCTCTCTTCATCTCCTTGTCTCCCGCTCTCCCCCTCTCCCGCTCTCCCACTCCCCACTCCCGCTCATTTAAACGGGATCGGATTGACCACCGCGTCGGGTCTGACTTTCTGGACGCCTTCGGCGACGACTCTTTCACCCGGCTTCAGTCCGTCTTCAATAATCCACATCGCGCCAATGCGTTCGCCGACCTTGATTGGCCGAATGCTCACTTTGTTATCACTGCCCACGACGGCGATTCGGTGGCCGCCCTGCAGTTCGGAGACGGATCGTTGCGGAACAAGTAACGCCCCCTTTTTCATACTGGTCACCGCTCGGACTCGGCCATACTGACCAGGGCGAAGGGTGTTCCCCGGGTTCGGGAAGACGCCCGCCAGCCTGATCGCGCCTGTTTTTTGATCTACCTGCCTGTCCGCGACGAAGAATCTCCCTTTCTGCGGATAAGTAGTTCCGTCAGCCAACACCAGCTCCAGTTCAAGTTTCTTGGCGGCCAGGTCCCAGGCGCCAGGCGTCGGGTTGCGTCTGGTGTGGTTGAGATATTCCTGCTCGCTGAGGGAGAAATAGACCTTGATCGGATCGACTGTCGAAACCGTTGTCAGGGCGCCGCCGGCAGGGTTGATCAGGTTACCGACCTGGGCCTGGGCGATGCCCGCAATGCCATCGATGGGAGAAGTGATCCTGGTGAATCCCAGATCGAGTTCGGCCTTAGCAACCGCAGCCCTGGCCGCTTCAACTGCGGCCCTGGCCGCCACGATCGCAGCCTTTGCTGTTTCAACTCCAGCCCTGGCGGCCTCGACTTGAGCCTTTGCGGCATGATTGGATTGGACGGCATTATCCAGTTCCTGGTCCGTGACGGCCTTCTGCTTTGCGAGCGGTGTGTAGCGATCGACGTCGAGCTGAGTCTTGCCCTGATTCGCCTCAGCTTGCAGGAGCTGAGCGCCGGCTTGTGATAGTTGCCCGTTGGCCTGTGTTACCTGTCCTTCGGCCTTTGCGAGCTCGCCTCTGGCTTGATCCAGCGCAGCCTGAAACGGCCTGGGATCGATCTCAAACAACAGCTGCCCTTGCTTTACAAAGGAACCTTCCGTGTATCGCTGCGTTCGCAGGTAACCCGCCACCTGCGCCCTGATCTCCGCGTTCACCATCCCGTCGAGTGTGCCGATCCACTCACTGTGGATCGGCACATCCTGCTGCTCGACCTCCGCCACTTCGACGCCTGGGAGAGGCGGCGACGACGACGGCGCGGCGTCCTTCCCCCTGGACCCGCTGACGGCGACCAGCAAAGCGATCACTATCACACAGAGCGTCGCCACAATGACGAGCTTGTGTTTCAACAAAAAATATCTATTCAGCGCCAAGATCGCATTCTCCTTTTTTAGCATTTCTGGCATTTCTTGGAGCATTCAAGCCGCTGACGCCCGTTCGAACGTCTGGTAATCGGCATATCCTTATTTGTGATTTGAAAAATGCGCGAGTGGAGGAGAGGGGGCTGCTCCCACACTCGCTAAGGGCGACAAAATCCTACGGCCGCTTCGCGCTCACGGCGTAGAGACGATGTCTACAATTGTGGGCCCCTCTCCTCGCCTCGTCAGATCGCGCTCGACTGAGCGTTCAGTGCGGGACTTCACTAGTTGGCGTCCTTGGATCTCATCTGACTCCCAAACCTGGGAAAGGAAATAGGTCTCCCCATAACGACGGAAGATTAGTTTCCCAGTCTTTGGATACTCCTTCGCCTCAACGGGAACCGTTACGATATTGATCGACTCCCCGCCGTCCTCGCTGCTGAGTCGAAGTATGATCCTCTCTTGATTAACGCGCGTGACGCTGTAGACCCCAGCGGGAAAAGTTTTGTCGCCGACCGAGAAGTCGAAGGGAATCTTCGCCTCCCTGATCAGCGTTGTGCCTTGTGCATAAACGTAGATTGCTGAGAGTGGGAGTAGAAGACTCAACAATACGAATGCCTTGATGGCTTGCTTTTTCAAAATAAGACCTCCTTCTGGTCTGCTTGATGGTGGCCGTAGTATTTGACTGGCCATCCGAGGTTGTTAAAACGGTTGTTCACTTCGCACACTTTCATGGCAAGCGCCTTGCCACGTCGCCTCGCGGGGTTCTCTCACCCCTCAAGTCCTTGATCTGCTGTCATGTAAGAGTTTCACGAGGCGACAAGCGCGGTGGCCGTGAGGAAGGCGGACCCGAGGATTCGCTGCGACATATCGCATCGGATGCGATATGTCGCAGCGAATAACATTCATCCGCCATGACGTGGCCCGCCTGATGACTGCCACATTTCTCTGAATGCAATACGATTTGAGGAGTGTCGGCGGCAGGAATTGAAGTGTAGTTATGTCGCCCGCGCTAAAAGAGGAGAGCAGTCTTCACTAAATCAGGCCACGCAACATTGGAACACCGGTACAGTACCGCGCGCGTAAGCAAGCGGCCGACTTATCAATCGGCCGCTTGCTTACGCGCGCGGTACTGTACCCATCTCGCGTGGTTTGATTTAGGTAAACGGAATGTTTATAGGCCAGGAACCGATTGATGAGAGGATCAGAGATTACAAAACCGCCTGAAAGAGCCCAATTAGGCGCTGCCGTTTTCCTCCGCCAGCTCGACGACCTTTCGTACGAACAGATCAAGCCCCTCCAATGATATTCCCCGCCCTTTCAAGCGACACAGCACCGACGCGCTCTCGCTGTCGAGAAAAGTGATGTCGGCGAGATCAACGCTGATACAGGAGTCGGCCTGCCCGCATAATTCGTCGCATATGCTTTCTAACAGTTCTGCGTCCGCCAGGGTTAGAGTGCCTTCGACTTTGAGCCTCCGTGTCGCCCCTGCTTGATTTCCAACTTGTGTAATGCGCGTCGGCATGAATCTTCGTCTCCTGAATTCGACTTCAGCGTGCAAATCTTATGCCGAGCTTTTTCATCCGGCTCCGCAAGGTGGAGACGGGCAAGCCGAGGATCTCCGCCGCGCCGCCGGCGCCTCCGATCTGGCCTCCGGTGTGCCGCAATACTTCCTCGATGTGTGTCCGCTCCATCTCATCCATCGAAACGAGCCTGACGGGATGCGCAATCCCGGCGCCGCCGTTAGCGACGGTTTCCGCTTTTAGTTCGGCGAGAGGGATTTGAAGCCGCGTACCGCGCGTGACGATCACAGCGCGCTCGACGAAATTCTCCAGTTCCCGCACGTTGCCCGCCCAAGTGTGCAGCTGAAACGCGTTCATCGCCTCCTCAGGAATGCTCTCGATGCGCTTGTTCAGGCGGCGGGCGTGGTGTTGTATGAAGTAGGCGACCAGCAGCGGGATGTCTTCGGGACGCTCACGCAAGGGCGGGAGGCGGACCGGGAAGACGTTGAGGCGATAGTAGAGGTCGGCGCGGAACTGATTGTCTGCGACCATCTGCGCGAGGTCGCGGTTCGTCGCGGCGATCAAGCGCACATCCGTCCGCACGGTACGCGAGCTGCCTAATCGCTCGAACTCCTGCTCCTGCAATACCCGCAGCAGTTTCGGTTGTAACTCGAGGGGAATGTCGCCGACCTCGTCAAGGAAGAGAGTCCCATTGTGCGCCACCTCGAAGCGTCCGATTCGCCGCTCGATGGCCCCCGTGAAAGCGCCCTTCTCGTGGCCGAACAATTCGCTTTCCAGCAGGCCGCTCGGGATTGCGGCGCAGTTAAGCTTCACCATCGTACGCTCACGGCGGCCGCTCAAGTTGTGAATGGCGCGGGCGATCAGTTCCTTGCCCGTGCCCGTCTCGCCCTGAATGAGGACGACCGAATCGGTCGGGGCGACGGTTTCGACCGCCTTCAGGGTTCGTTTCAGAGTCTCACTGTGACCGACGATCTCTGCGAAGCTGTACTCGGTGCGGACCTCCTCTTCCAGATAGAGTTTCTCCTTGGCCAGCTTGTCTTTCAATTCGGTGATCTCCCTGTACGCCTGCGCGTTATCCACGGCGATCGTGATCTGCTTGGCGACCTCGCCGAGCAGCTCGATGTCTTTCGGGCTGAACGTATCCTCAAGGCCAAATGGGCCGCATCGCGCCACAGTGAGCGCGCCCAGCGTGCGGTCATGTGAGAGAAGCGGAACAGAACAGAAGGCTTTCACACCTTCGGCAAGAAAGAATTGCGCGCAGGGCGATTCCGCAGCCAAGGTATTCAGGTCCTGCTCGGAAAGCACCGCCGGCTTTCCTGTGATAGCGACGCTGGCCGGCGTCCAGCAGTCTGGCTCCACTCGGCCTTCTTGAATGAAGGACTCATTTTTCGCAACTCGCAGCACGTGGACTCTGTACCGGCGAGTCTCCTGGTCGCACAGGACCAGGCCTGAGCATTCATGCGGTATGACTTTTTGCAGGCAAGTACTGACGGCGGTGAATAGATCATCCAGATCCAGATTGGAGACCACCGCGTTGTTCACTTCCAGAAGAAGCCGGATGCGGTCCCGTTCGTGTGTCAATTGCTCCTGGGCGGATCGAGCGCTCTCGTCGTGCAAAACGTTGTCCACGGCGACCGCGACCTGCCTCGCCACTTGTTGCATGAAGTCGATCTCCGCTTCTTGATAAATTCTCCGCCGCAAGCTCCCGAATGACATAGCGCCCAGCCGGCGCAGCGCCGTGGTAAGAGGGACCGTGCAGTAAGATTGCACATCATTCTCGCGCAATTGGGACATCAGTTTAGGAAATCGGGTCTCCGCCGCCACATCCTCGACCATAAAGGGCTGTTGAGTTTTCCATACCAGCCCTGCCGAAGTTTCATCAACGGGCAATTCCATGCCGGGTCTGATCGTGCTGGATTCCGGCGCCGCCAAGAAATGTAGGCGCATGACATCACGCTCTGGATCATGCAAAAGAAGATTGATGTAATCGAAGGGGACAATGCGAGGGAGTCGCTGGCCGAGGTCACGAAACATCTCGCCCAGGTCGCGGTGTGACGCGATGGATTCAGATATCTCAAGCAGAAGACCCAATCGGTCGCGTTCACGGGACAATTGCTGTTGCGCGGCCAGCGCGTCTTCATATTTGAGCGCATTGTCCACCGCCACCGCCACCTGATTGGCGACCAGATGCAGGAAATCAACCTCCCGGCTGTCGTAGGCGCCAGGCTGCTTGCAGCCGAAACCGAGGGCCCCGAGACGACGCCCCGCTGTTGTCAACGGCAGAACGCAGAGGCTATTCATATTGAGCCGTCGCGCCCATTGGTAATAATCAGGCCACTGTTCTGCCTGGCTTGTGATAGAAGTGACCACTGGTAGCTGGTTCCGCCAGACCCACATAGCTAGATCTTGAACTGGAAGAGGAGCCGCGGGCGCCCCCGGGTCGGCAGGTTCCATGACGTTTAAACGCAATGCATCGCCGGCGCCATCACGCAAGTTGAGCCACAGGTGATCGAAGCGCGCGACCCGATGGAGCAGGCCGGCCAGGTTCTTGAGCATCGCGGACAACTCCCGGTTGGAGACGATTGCTTCCGCGACCTCCAGAAGAGTCCGGAGCTGTTGGGAGGAGGGACGTGCCTCTCCTTTTTGTACCGATTCATGCATTTCAAGATACTCCGAGGGATAACTCACTCCGTATTCCGCTCGTGGCAAAGGTCGCCCGCTCGTCTTAGCGCCTGCGACGACGTATGACGACGAGCGACATATCGTCAGCCTGCTTGCGCGCGGCGGCGAAATCTTGAACGGCGCCCAAAACCGAAAACAGCACGTCGTCGGCAGAGCCGGTCCGTGCGCGGAGTAGTTCCGCCTTGAGGCGCTCATAGCCGAACTCCTGATCCTCGTCATCGCGCGACTCGATGATGCCGTCGGAGTAGGCCAACAGTATGTCGCCGGCGCGCAGTTCCACGCTTCCTCTAGCGTAGGAAGCCTCCGGGAGGACGCCGACCAGCGGCCCACCTATGGAAAGCAATTCCAACTGCCCGTCCGCGCGCAACAGCATAGCGGGAGGATGTCCGGCGCTGCAGTAATCCAGCCTTCCGGTTGCAGGATCGAGCCTTGCCATGAACAAGCTGGCGAGCGGCGCCAGCGACGACTTACGACAGAGGTCCCGGTTCACGCCGGTAAGGATCGTCTCCGGATCACGGCTTGCGGTTGTGTGCGCGCCAACCAACTCCACTAGATGGGCGGTCCACATACCGGCGGCCAGACCATGGCCACAGATGTCACCCAACGCGAGGAATACGCCGCTGCTCGTCTCCTCTACGGTGAAAAAGTCGCCGGGCAAGTAGCGAACGGCGAAAATTTCGCTGGCAATCTCGAAGTCGTCACGCCGAACCAGACGAGGGGCGCACAGGCGCCTGTGCGCCTGCGCAGCTTCAAAGAGCGCGGCGTGCAGATCGGCGTAATCCTTCTGAAGCGCCGCGAGCCTCAGGTCCGACTCCCGCTGGAGCGCCGGATTACCCGGGTTCTGTCGTGGCGCCGGAGAGACTTGGACGTCGACCGCAAGTCCTGTCGCCAACCCGCCATTAAATCCTGAATGATTCATAAAACCAGTGACCTCATGCCACAAACTTGTAGCCAATGCCATGGACGGTCAGAATGAACCGCGGTTCCTCGGGATTCGGTTCCAGCTTCTGCCTGAGGCGCAGGATGTGCGTGTCAACCGTGCGTGTGTTGGGGTAGTTCTCATAGCCCCAAACCTCATCCAACAGGCGGTCGCGGCTGAGCGTTTCCGCGGGATGGGAGATGAAGTAAGCCAGCAGTGCGAACTCCTTCGCCGAGAGTTCGACGGGCGCGCCGGCGCGTCGCACCTCATTGCCGCGGATGTTGACCTCGACATCGTTGAACCGATAAACCTCCGGCGCGGCGGGGGGCTGCGAGACCCGTCGCAGCACCGCTTTCACGCGCGCTATCAATTCTCGGATGGAGAACGGCTTGGTGACGTAATCATCGGCGCCCAGCTCCAGCCCCACAACTTTGTCGATCTCCTGACCGCGCGCGGTCAACATGATAATGGGCATTGACGGCAGTTTGGCCTTCAACTGCTTGCAAACGTCGAGACCACTCATCCGTGGCATCATCACGTCCAACACCACGAGGTCGGGATCATCCGACAAGGCGCGCTCGAGACCTGCCAATCCGTCGCCGGCGCTGATCACGTCGTAACCTTCGTACTCAAAGTTATCGCGCAGGCCGGACACCATGGCAGGTTCGTCCTCGATGATCAAAATGCGCGTTCTCCTGTCCATTTTGTTTTTCATACGGCTGTCCCCCCTAATGCCGAGCCATTCGCAGGCCGCTGCGCGGCCGTCGCCAATGGCAACGACAGAGTAAACTTGCTGCCTTTCCCCGGCGCGCTTTCCACCTCGACCTCTCCTCCATGCGCATGTGTGATGTGGCGGACCAGCGATAGGCCCAGTCCGCTTCCCTTCGTGTTGTGCACCAACGGGTCGCACGTCCGGTAGAACTTCTCGAAGATCTTCGACTGATCGCGGCGCGCGATGCCGATGCCGTGATCGACTACCTCAAGCTTCAAAACGCCATTCGCCCGGTACAACTTGATCCCCAGGAACTTTTCGTCACCCGAGTATTTCAGCGCGTTGTTGACCAGGTTGACGAGAGCGCGCGCGATGGCCTCTCGGTCCACATTCATGATCGGGATGTCCGAGTCGATGCGCTGCTCGAATGCGAAACCCTGTTGCTCGATTTGATAGCGATAGGCGTCGAGCGTGTTGCGCACCAGTTCCGCAATGTCAGTCTCACGGAAATCGTACTCCTTGCGTCCGGCCTCGATGCGGGAGAAATCTAGGATGTTGTTGATCAACGCGGTCAGCCGCTCGCTCTCTTTGCGAATGATGCGGTAATACTCCTCCTTCTTTTCCCGGGTCTTGATGCGCCCGAGCTCGAGCGTTTCCGCGTATAGCCAGATTAGTGACAGTGGCGTGCGCAGCTCATGCGACACGTTAGAAACAAAGTCTGACTTCAGGCGGGCCAACTCTACTTCCCTTCTAACGCTGCGGTAAGCCAGAGCCAGGCCGGCTACAAGAAGCACGGAGAGCGCCCCGAGGATGAGAAAGCTCTGGAGAACCCAGCGGCGACCGATCGCTTCAACGGTCGTGCCCTGGAACTTGATGCCCAGCGCCAGTCCACGGAATGCTTCATCCAAGTTGCGCGAGACCTCGGGGCTCCCTTTGCCCCATCCGGCCGAAGTGGCGAGCGCCTTGTTCTCTGTCCAGCCCTCGGAGTCGACTGGATACACCATCATGGCGAGCCGGTCCCCCTTATCCTCACTCAACTTCTGGGTGATCAACTCGTCGAGCATTTCCGGAAAGAAGGTTTGCTTCAGGAAGTTGGGATCGATGCTGGCCCCGCCCAACACGAGCCTGTCCTTGGAGAATTGCGGAAACAGGAAGAAGGCAGTTGTCAAGTAGGCGTAACCGCCGGCTCGCTTAGCTTGTCCGCCGGAGCAATAGATGAGCCGGTTGTTCTTGCGCAACTCTTCCTCCAACATATTGCTTTTCAGGCTGAACCACCCACGGAACATTACGATCAGGGACTCATGCTCTTCGCGGAAGTCCTTATCACCCATCTGCTGCGGTTGCGAACGGAACAGTAAGCCCTTTTCAGCGTCGAAGAGGAAGACGTGAGCCAGCCACGGATTCTTTGCCAGGATGAGGTCAAGCTTTCCTTCTTTCTCCGAATCGGCTTCGGACTCCGGTGAGGGAAACAGATCCCTCACCTCTTCCGTCATCGAGTAAATCTTCTGGTTGATCTTCTTCTCTGAAACGGCGAGCACATACTGGAATTCACTATGTATGAGGGTTTCTACCTTCCCATTGCGCTTGATAGAGTCAATGTAGTGAAAATTGAAGTATATGAGCGCCGCGGCCGGCAGCATGACCGCCAGCTCCAGCGTGAGCATGAGCCGGAACCGATTGTCGCCGCTCCAGAACTTTTTTCTTTTCGACTTCATTCCAACCTCCACAAGGCGCTTCGTGATGAGGGTGACAATATATCCGAGCGCATCTCAAGCGGTGTCAAGGACAGGTAAAAGAATGTCAAGTAATTGTGAACTTACGCAACGAGGCCGAAATTGTTCTTACGTTTTCCGTTGTCATCGCTCTCCTTTTTCGTTGTCATGATGCGCCCTTCTTCGCTTTCTGTTCAATATCCACCGCGATGTTGCGCCACTTTCCCTGCTTGAATCGAATCACACTCAGCGCGCACCGTGTCGCATGACCGACCAGAATCGCGATCCAGATGTCGATCGGGTCCAGCCTGCTTGTCTGCCGGACCACAAAGCAGATGCCGAGGGGCACGATGATCTGCGAGACGATCGAGATGTAGAGCGGGCTCTTGGTGTCTCCCGTCCCCTGCAGTCCGCCCGTGTATGTGAGCGCGACGGCGATGAAAAGACCCGAGACGCTCAGCACGCGCAGAAGCTGGACGCCGATCTCGACGACGGCAGGCTCGCGCATGCCGAAGACGGCCAGCAGTTGTTGCGGGAAAAAGAGGAAGAAGCATCCGATGAGAGCCGCGCCGGCGAGACCGAAGCGCGCCGCCATGTGTACGGCCGCGTCGGCCCGATCGGGGCGTCCTGCGCCGAGGTTCTGTCCGGCGACGGCCGCAGCCGCGCCCAGCAACCCGATCGACGTCCACGTGATCAGCGAGAAGAGTTGTGTATACGAGATGGCGAACGCCGCCTGGGCGGCCGCGCTCTGAGCCAGCGAGCCGATGAACGCGAGCATGAACACTCCGCCGATGTTCATCGCTATCCCCTGAATGCCGGTCGGCAGGCCAAATCGGAAAAGTGACCTGATGATGTTCCAATCCGGACCGAAACCGCCTCTGCGCGGGAACGACACGACCCAGCCGCCGCGCCACAGCTTCACCATCGCGTAAAGGGCCACGAGACCGGAAGCGATCATTGTCCCCATGGCCGAACCGGCGACGCCGAACGCGGGGATAGGCCCCAGCCCGCGGATCAGAATGACGTTCAGCGCGAGATTCAGCGCCGTCATGACGATGCCGAGGATCATCGGCGTGCGCGCGTCGCCGGCCGATCGCAGCGCCCCGCCGAGCATGTAGAAGACGAGCATGCCGCTGCTGAAGAGGAACGCTATGCGGAGGAACGGTAGCGCTTCCGCCTTCACATCGGGCGCGGCGTTGACCAGATCGAGCAGCGCGGGCGAGAGGATATACCCCAGCGGCGCCATCAGCAGCAGCGAGATCCCGACCGCCGTGAGGAATGCCTGATAGACCGTGCGATCGACCTTGTCTTCGTCGCCGGCGCCGGCGAAGCGGGCCACGAGCACGCTCATGCCGGTGAAAAGTGAGGTGATGAAGACGATGACGACGATGAAGATCTGCCACGCCACGCCGATCGCGGCGTTCGCCTTGAAGCCGACCAGGTGGCCGACCATCGCATGATCGATAATTCCCTGAAATCCGCCGATGATGTTGGTGAGCATCGTCGGCCACGCGATCTTCCATACCGCGAGACGCAGCGGTCCCTCGACTATGGATCTGTCGTAACGTCGCTTGTCCGGCGGCGCGGCCGCGCTCGAAGTCGCGGCCTGTTTAGGGGTGTCCGTCATCTCCATTCTTCGGCGCACGATTAGTCGGTACATCTCATCTGTCAGAACAGTTTTCTCATTTTACACAAACTTCACCCCTTGCGCGCCGTGTGAGCGGATAGAATGGGAGCCAGGCCTGAATGAGGTCGGTGTACAGATCGCCAGGTATTCAGCCGCCCCCAGGTCGACATTTGTAATTCGGCTAACGCTCTGCGAGAGACAAAAGTGATGACTTATCTTTGGAAACAGGTTCTGTCTTGGTCAGCCATGATTGCCATAGTGATGACCTCCTTAAATTATGGCTTTTCCCAGGAGCGGCGGCGCCCTGTGCGCAAACCCGACGTGCCGTTTGCGCCTTCAGTTGATGAAGTGGTCGATATGATGTTGAGGACCGCCGAGGTGACTGACAAAGACATTGTCTATGACCTCGGCTGCGGCGACGGGCGTATCGTGATCACTGCGGCCAGCAAGTACGGCGCGCGCGGGGTCGGAGTTGACATCAACCCCATACGCATCAAGGAGAGCAAGCGCAACGCCAGAAAATCCGGTGTGAGCCGGAAGGTGACTTTCATTGAGCAAGACCTCTTCAAAACCGACCTGAGCCAGGCCACCGTGGTAGTGATCTATTTGGACCCTGGGGTGAATTTACGACTCCGTCCTAAATTGCTCCGCGAGCTGAAACCCGGAGCCCGCGTCGTGTCGAACAGCTTCGATATGGGCGATTGGAAGCCTGATAAAGTGGTCAGGTTGACCGTGGCCGGCAGCGAGTGCTCTATTTACTACTGGGTCATCCCACCTAATCGTTAATCCAGCAATGACAAATTTCGATCTCATTATTGCTTCGGATAGAAACGAGGCGCGCACTGGCCTTAACAGACCCCTTCAAAGTTCCCACCGAGAGCCGCCGCTTCCTAGCGGGAGAAGCGATGGGATCGGCAGTCGGCGATGAGTTCCTGATAGCGCGCCAAAAGACTTCTCGTGCCTGGTCCTCCATCTTGACTACGAGTGTCATTTCAGAGGAACGGGTCGCAGTCAGTCGCGCCGCAGCGCCACTATCGGATCAACTTTCGCCGCCCGTCGCGCCGGAATCCAGCATGCCAGCATCGCGACGAAAGTCAGCAGCGGCGGAATCACGATAAACGTCATCGGGTCAGTCGCGCTTACCCCATACAGAAGGCCTCCCATTAAGCGCGTGACGGCGAAAGCCGCAGCCAGCCCCGCTGCTACTCCGACTAGCGTCAGGATCATTCCCTGTTTCAGCGCCATCCGCAGCACGTCGCCCGGCCGCGCGCCGAGCGCTATGCGGACGCCGATTTCTCGCGTGCGCTGACTGACCGAGTGCGAAATCACCCCGTACAGTCCGACCACCGCCAGCGCCAGCCCGAGCAAACCAAACACGCCGACGAGCGCCGCGCCGACGCGGACAAACAGCATGGCGATCCCGCTCAGGTGCGTGTTCATAGTCTTAAGGTCGTAGACCGGCATGTCCTGATCCAACGCGCTCACGACCTGACGAGCGGCGGCCGCGACGGCGGCAGGATCGCCTTCGGTGTGCAGGAAAAGAATTGACGCCGACTGGTAATTCTGCGCGAAGGGCAGGTAGAGGCACGGGCGCGGCTCTTCTCCAATGGACCCGTACTTGCTGTTCTTCACCACGCCGACGATCTCGACCGGCGGCCCTCCACGTTCGAGCCTGATCTGCCTGCCGATGGCCTTCTGCAACGGCCAGTACACTTGGGCCATCGTTTCATTGATGACGGCCACGCGCGGAGCTGCTTCATCGTCGCGCAAAGTGAAGGCGCGCCCTTCGAGGACCGGTATATTCAGAGTCTCGAAGTAATCGGCCGAGACTCGATTCGCAAGCACGTTGACCGAGTCTCCCTTCGCCGGCTCGCCGCGCTCTGGCAGAAAAACTTCCGTCGTCGGAACCCAGCCCACGAGCGATTTGTGCGTGCCCAGGGAAGCCGAACGAACCTGCGGCAGTTCATTCAGGCGATCAAGAAGCTGACGGTAAAATCGTTGCCCGCGCCGCCGGTCGTAGCTCTGCAATTCAGTGTCCACCGAAAACATCAGCACGTTATCCCGACGAAAACCCAGATCAATCTGCCGCGCCGCTTGCAGGCTGCGCAGGAACAGCCCCGCGCAGACTAGCAACATAAGCGAAGCCGCCACCTGCGACACGACCAGCGCGTTGCGCAAACGATGACTGCCTGCTCCTGACGCGCTGTCGCGCCCTCCTTCCTTCAGCGCCGAGCTGAGGTCGAGACGTGAAGAGCGGAAGGCCGGAACCAGTCCGGCAATGACGCCGGCGCCGAGCGCGGCGCCCAGCAAGAAAAGAAACACACGCCAGTCCGGCCTCGCCTCGAACCTGACTGGATTGTCGGTCGCCATTCTGACGGACGAGAGCATGCCCGTCGCCCACAGCGTGATTATCACCCCGGCCAGACCGCCGAGCAGACCAATCAGCGCGCTTTCACTGAGCAACAGTCGGATCAGGCGAAAGCGGCTCGCGCCGAGCGCGTTGCGAATCGCCATCTCCTTCTCGCGCGTGGCGGCGCGGGAGAGAATTAGATTGGAGACGTTGGCGCAGGCGATCAGCAGGATCAGCCCGACCATCGTCATCAGAATCGCGGCTATCCTCGGAACGATAGTCGGAGCGCTGATCGAAGGTCTGGCTTTAGTTTCAGGAACGACGAGAAAGCTCAATTCTTTGAACACATCGGGATACTGACGCGCGATGTCGCGAGCCAGCGTTTCCATCGCGGCCCCGGCCTGCGTCACGCCCACGCCGGGCGCGAGCCGCCCCATCACTCTAAAACTTTCAAGGCCTCTCTGCGTAAACGTGTCCTGCTGGTTCTGATGCAATTGCGCCTTCATCATCAAGGGCGCGTAAGCATTGACTGTCAGGATCGGCTCCGTGCCGGGAAAGCTTTCCGGCGCCACGCCGATGACGGTGAATGGCTGACCGTTGACCTTGACAGTTTTTCCGATCGCCGAAACTTCGCCGCCGAACCGTCGCTGCCAGTAACCATAACTGAGCACCATTACTGGGGACGATCCGACGGTCTGCCCTTCGTCGGGCGTGAATACGCGCCCCTGCGCCGCCTCCACGCCGAGCATGGAAAAGTAATTGCCGCTGACCAGTTCGATCATACTGCGTTCAGCTTCGCCGTCCACATTCAGGCTGACGATGTCAGGGACGTAGGCTATCACATCGGTAAAGACGTCACGCTGATTGCGGATGTCCGCGTAGTTAAGATAAGACGTCCCGTGCGGCGCCTCTGACCGCTGATCTTTGCTGGCCAACACGACCAGCCGATCAGGCTCACTAACCGGCAGCGGTTTGAACAGATAGGCGTTGACGACGCTGAATATCGCCGTGTTCGCGCCGATGCCGAGCGCCAGCGTGAGCACGGAGACAAAAGTAAAGCCGGGACGCTTCATCAGCGCCAACGCCCCATAACGCAAGTCTTGAAACATTTCGTCCTCCAATCTCTCTACTCATTGCGAACTCCTCCGCCGACTGGAAGAGCCGTCGTTTCCGGTCTAGTCCATTGAATCCAGACTTCCGCCGCGATGAGGTGCAGCGCAAAGCCGATCCAAAACCCTGCGCCGAAAAATTCATACGGCGTCAGGCCTGAAAAGGGGCTTGTGGCGAAGAAAACGGCGATGATCGGCCGGATAGTGGCGACCGCCAGGCCGATCGAGAAGGCGCGAATCATCCATTCGCGGTGCAATGCAATTTCGCGCCACAGAATATGTCGAAGCGCTTTGCCGAGCGCGAACAAAAACCACAAGCCAAACAACGTCGTCGCCGCCGCTTGATTGACGCCGCCGATAGACGGCATCGCGAAGCTCATCACCAGCGCCGAGACGCCGACCACCGCGCCGGATAAGAATAAAATGCGGCCGCTCCGCCGGTGCCATTGGAGATGGCGTTTGCGGAATGTGGGGCTGAACTGCAACGGCCCCAACACGATGAAGAGCAGGCCGGGAATGATGTGAACTAGCGTCAAAACCGGGTAGCGTGCGAACACGTCATCCAGCGTTGCGAACTGCGCCAATCTGGGATTGGATGGGACAGCGGGCGGACTGTAGCCATGAATCAAAATAGACGCCAGATGCACCGTCCTCCGCGCCACGACGAACACGCCGATCAGCGCTAGAAAGATGACCGCGCCCCACAAAATTCGGCGGGCTCGAATGCCAGGTTTCAGGCTCTCCATGTCTATGGCCGCCCCTCAAGATTTACGTCTATCTGTCACAGGACGCGGATGATCGCCGCATATTCTTCAATGCTAATTCGCGGATCCCGCATCAGTTTCGCGCCTTCCTCTCGACTTGGGCATCGTGAAGCCCGCGCCGATCAGCCAGATGAAGGCGGGGAATCGCCCCAACGGGAGAAGGATCCCCGCCGTTGGAAAGACCAGGCTCAGCGCGGAGAGTTCAGCAATCGCCGCAACGATTAGCCCGAGCCACACGAGCCAGCGCGGGATGAGTTTCGCAAACGCCGAAGGCACGGACACCCCGGCCAGGAGAAGTCCCAGCGTTACGACGTGCCCCGGTCCGCCCGTCACGAACCCGAGCAGTTGAAGGGCGCGTAACGCGCCCACTTCTGTGGCCATGCCGGGCTGGGTGAGTACCCATCCGGCGCCGGCGGAGAGGGCGAGGAAGATCGATGCGGCGAATCCGCCGAAAAGCGCAATGTCAGATCCCGCCGCCCTCATCCCGAAAAACTTCAGCCGGCTCGTGACGGTCGCGGTGAAAATACCCAGCGGGATGGCGGCCCCGAACTGTAAGAACGCGGCGATGCGGATCACGTCGGCGTAACGCGAGAAATAATCCTGAGCCGACGCGACCGGCTCGTACGGAGTGGGAAAGCGCGCGCCTCCGGTCATCGCCCCGGTTACCACGAGGCTCAATGCGAAGAGGGAGACGAATACGACGCCCAACGCCCCGAGCGAGGGGCCGCGGTGATATGAGACATCTCCTGCTTGAATATTATTTGTTAGCCTTGTCATCCTGGGTTCCTTTCAATGTTCATCCATACAACGTTCCTCCGACGCCCCGTATTAACATTGCCGAAGAAAATCATTGCGCTACATAATCATTTATATCATCAACGATTATGTTATGCAATAATCTCCGCATGAAGAAACACGAACCAGGCCAAAGGCGTCAGGGAGCGGCCTTCCTTCTTGCCCAAGTGGGGGCTCACGCCGCCGCAAGATTCGCAGAACGACTCGATCCGCTGCGACTTTCGCCGCCGCATGCAGGGATACTTCGGGCGCTGGCCAAATCCGCAGGTTTAAGCCAGCAAGAGCTGGCGTCGATGCTCAAAATCCACTCGAGCCGCTTGGTCGGGCTATTGGATGAACTCGAAACGCGCGGTTTCGTAAAGCGGCAGGAGAAGGCTGACGACCGGCGCATCTACGCGCTCCACCTCACGGACGAGGGACAGGCAATCCTCGGCGAAATCGGTCTCATCGCCAAAGAGCACCAGGACTCACTCTTAGCCTCGCTAGGCAAAGAAGAGCGCGAACAGCTAGCAGATCTCCTCCAACGGATCGCTGACGACCAGGGGTTGACGCCTGGTGTTCACCCTGGCTTCAGCCGGATAGGGAGGAAAGGCAGGCCGAAGTGTTAATTCGACGCAGCGTTTAGGTAAAGAGAGCGCCGGCAGCCTGCTACCTGCCTGGCCGTCGTGCAATGCGAATTGATCCGGCCGCGGCGTTGCGTATTGAGAAGGACGCCCTCATACATAGTCAATAAACGTTGAACACGGGTCATAGCGTGAGTAGAATGCGCGCGCAGTCAAACTCTAAGGAGGGGGCGAGAGGCCAGATTGCCCTAAGCGGCGCCCGTATAACGGGAAAGCGTAGTTGCCCTGAAGGTGATGGCTGAAGACGAATGAACACCAAACAGCGCGCCGCGCGGATGAACCGTGTCGGTGTGACCGAGCAACAGTGTCGCGCCGGCGCCCTCCGGATGGCTGCCGAAGGCGCGCGCTCGGAAATGTTCGCCGTAACCGGGAACGGGAATTCTTTCGACAGAGTCTATCGCCGGAATCGCGCGCGCGGCTTCTACCAGCAGATCGACGACTTTTCGGCTGCCCTCGAAGTCGCCGGATGGAGACTCGGCTTCGATCAGCTTACAGATTAAGTCGATGATCTCATCTTGCCGGCGCGCGATGAACGCCCGCATCGCTGTGAACTGTGAAGAATCGAGGTGGTTCGTCGTTTTTTGAGACGTGCTGGACATAATTGCGGGATGATCTCAAATTGGGCTATTTCTCGACACAAGGGGCAAGGTCACCGGAGGTTTCCATCAGACCCTTTAGGCTCTCGGTACCAGCGTGGCCCTGAGAGATATTCTTTATCGGTCGGCTTGAGCCGGGTGAGCGAGCGCTTGGGATCGATATGCGCGCAGGCCACGTGAATCGCGCTGATCAATGCCACCGGGGCCACATACGAAGTGAGAAAGGATGGTGTGACGACGGAAGCGACCAGATGAGCGTCGCAGTATCGAGCGATGGGTGTCGTGTCGCTGTCGGTGATCCCAAAGGTGGGTACTCCCTGTTTGCTCGCCTGCCGAACGCCTTCGACCGTTATCCTCAGACACTGGCCGAAGCTGATCGCGATCAGCAGGTCTTTGGCGGTCAAAATCTTGATTTTGTGTTGCAGCTTTCCTTCGCTCCCGCCGGGCGCTTCAGCGTCCAATCCCAGCCCAATCAGGCCGTAAGCGAAGTAATAGGCTAACGAAGCGGCGAAGTCCATGCCGACTATCAGAACGCGCCGGGAACGTTGGATGCGCTTTGCTAATTCGATGACCCTGCTTCGATCCAGGTCGGTTTTCAAGGCGTTGAGATTATCCAGGGCCTTGTCCAGGCAGTGATCAATATGGTCAGCGACGCTTCCCTTCTCCCGCGTCGCCGCCTTGAGCGCCGTATAGGGTGTGAGCCGAGTCATGAGGTGGCGCCTGAGGTCCACGCTGAAATCGGCGAAACCTTTGTAGCCCAGCGCCTGGACAGTCCGCACCACTGTGGCCGCGTCAACATTGTAGCGTTTGGCCAACTCGCGCGAAGAAAGAAAGGAGGTCTCTTCGCAGTTCCCGAGAATGGCGCGGATCAACTGCTGGCGATGCGGCCCCAACCGGGACCGCGCTTCGGCGAAGCGAGACTCCAGCGCCGTGGGCAAAGCCTTCGCGCCATTCCGTTCGGAATCAGACTGCGCCTTCTTGCGCGCTCTAGAGTTGCTCATGCTTGTCCCTGCTACCTTTCTCGTGGAAAAACGTGGAAAGTTCCTGCTTCACAGTCCGCAACTTACGTTGATGCTAGAGACGCAAGTTCTTTGCCTCTCTTCAACGCAGTGGCCGCAAACTCCACAGGCGTTTCGCCGATGTAGCCACTTCCGGCGAGAAGGCTCACGCCTTCCATTTCTATATTGATCGCTCCGTTTTCGTCTCGATCATGTTCGGCCCCACAGT
>WNFU01000291.1_pt1 | contig 66557 bp, 77 predicted proteins | sample 5400121 | NCBI WGS metagenome assembly WNFU01 (sample SAMN13153360, study PRJNA577476) | soil metagenome | isolation source: 100 cm soil or saprolite under grassland replicate 1 | place: USA:California | collected 2016-06-15 | reverse complement strand
CAGGTGCCGACGACCCTGCTGGCTCAAGTGGACGCCTCGATCGGTGGCAAGACCGCCATCGATCATCCCCGGGCCAAGAACCTGATCGGCGCGTTCCATCAGCCGCGCTTCGTCCTCGTCGACCCCGCGGTGCTGAGGACGCTGCCCGAGTCCGAGTTCCGTTCCGGGCTCGCGGAGGTGATCAAGCACGGCATCGTCCTGGACGCCGACTACTTCGCCGACCTCGAACAGTCCCTGCCCGCGCTGCTCCGCCGGGATCTGCCTACGCTCGAGCGGGTTGTCGCGGGCTCGTGCCGCATCAAGGCCAGCGTGGTCGAGCGCGACGAGAAGGAGGCCGAGCTGCGCCACGTCCTCAACTACGGGCACACCATCGGCCACGCGCTCGAGGCCGTGACGGGCTATGGCCGCTGGGCCCATGGCGAGGCGGTATCGCTCGGCATCGTGGCGGAGGCCCGCCTCGCCGAACGGCTGGGCATCGCCAAGGCTCCGACCACTGAGCGCCAGTTGCGGCTGCTCCGCGCGGTGGGGCTGCCCGTGAGCGGCCTGGGAGCGGCTCCGTCAGCCGTCGTCGAGGCGCTGGGCCGCGACAAGAAGGCGCGCGACGGCCGCGTGCCCTTCGTCTTCGCTCCCGAGATCGGCGCCTTCCGTTTGGTCTTCGACGTGCCGCAAGCGGCCGTGCGCGAGACCCTGGAGGAGCTGGCGCGCTCCTAGTGTAGCGTGCCAGAAATCCGTTGACTCGCGGCGCCGGGCGGGGCGGGGGGCCCCTCTGCGGAACCGTGGCTTCTGCGCGTTGCCGGAGGCCCTAGCCTCACTCTCGTGGCTCCTTGCGAGTGCCCGGTGCGGGTTGCGACTCAGCGTGTTCCGCGGAGGGGCCCCCCGCCCCGCTCGGCGCTTTGTCCACAGGCTTCTCGGACAGGACACTAGGGTGGGCAAGGCGCGGCAGAGAAGCTATCTGCGGGGAAACGGGCTCGGATCGCGAAGAACGCGGCGCGAGCGAGATGGAGAGAAGCTGCAGCTAATGTCAGTCGAAGGGCAGAAGTGGCTGCTTTGGAGTGAATGGATCTTCGACCGTTTTCGGTTCTCTGGTCCTCTCGCGGATCGCCTTGATTGCTGGTGATCCTACGTAAACGCGGCCTCGGCGCTCGCCTTTTGGTTGTAGCAACTTCTTCTCGACCAGCAGTTTCAAATCGCGGCTTGCTACCTGGGGAGATATTTCCTTGACAGCAGTGCGGTAGGTTGAACTCCTCACACGAAGCCCCATCGCCGCATCCGCAAGAGCAAAGATCGTCCTATCTGGTAAACTGCGCCGCTTGATCTCGATTTCGAGAGCATCCCATAGTTTCTCCAGTTCTTTGGTTCGGCGGAGAAATGTAGAGGCTTGGTAAAAATGAGCCTTCAGGCAGAACCGAATCCATCGAGACGCGTCGCGCTCGGGGTGCCATTTTCCCTGTCCTACGTCAGCCAGGACATCGTAATAGGCGGGGGTGTTCCGGCCAAGGTGTTCCTCGATACTGCAGAATTGAGGGGCTAGTATCCCTTCCCTTGCTAGGACGAATGTCTGTAGCGCTCGAGCCATGCGGCCATTGCCGTCCGAGAAGGGGTGGATCATCACCAAGTTTAAATGGCTCATAGCGGCCCGGACCATCACCGGAGTCGTGTCCCTTTGGTTCAGAGAATCAATCAACTCAGCCATGAGTGAAGGGACTTCCTCTGCGGGCGGGCCTTCATAGACGATTCCCTCCGACGGCTCGTGTCTTACGAAGATGGAACCCGGTCGCCAGCGGCCGGGATGTTTGTCTAGGTCGTAGCCGATCATGATGTAGTGAAGAGCGCGGATTACACCTTCCTGAAATTCGAAGTGCGGATCATCGGATAGCTGCAAAACGTACGTGAGCGCCGCCCTATAGCCGGACACTGCTGCCCATGCCTCAAAGTCGGCATTGGGCGGCTGCTGCTGCTCGCCGTCGGCTGCTGCGATGGCATCTTCTAGGGTGACATTGTACCCCTCAATGCTATTTGATCCCTGAATAGCCCGTGCGAAGGCCGACCGACGCAGCAGCCCTGTCCACAACTTCCGGACCCGCAGGGCATAGCTTAGGTTTCGTCTGATTGCATCAATCTTACCAATAACTTCCATATCACTATCCGTTAAGGTCGGCGTGAGAAATAGCATTTTTCATTGACTCCTGGATACACATATTATATGTTTCAGTGGCGTTGTCAATTAGTATTTGCGTTCGACAATGCATGTCCCTCACGATGCGCATCAGCATGCGGCGGTTCACCCGGCGGCTAACCAATGCGTTCTCAAAGAAGGTGGACAATCAAAGGCTGCCGTGGCCCTCCACTTCATGCATCACAACTCCGCCCGAATCCACCAGACCCTCCGGGTAACCCCGGCCATGGAAGCTGGCGTCTCCGATCACGTCTGGTCTTGTGAGGACATCGTTGGGCTGCTCGATTGGGCCGCCGCACACCCGGTGGATTCAAAGGGACCCACTATCCCACGCCGGATTGACTCCACTCCCCGAGCCACGTATAACAAGTCTCGGCATGGTATCTTCCCCTCCTCCGGCCTGGGGCGACACGGCAGCCGAGGAGCCCGCGGCGACTTTCGCCCTCCGCCGGTACGAAGAGCGGCTGGCCAAGGACCCGGGCTCGCTCGCCTTCGCGCCACTGGCGGACGCGCATCGCAAGGCGGGGCGGACAGGAGAGGCCGTCAGGCTCTGCCGGGAGGGGCTGGAACGGTTTCCCGCATACGCCACCGCGCGCCTGATCCTGGCCAAGGCACTCCTCGACGACGGCGATCCGGAGGCGGCGCTGGCCGAAGTTCGGGTGATCCTGGACGGGAATCCCGCGGACGCGCAGGCGCATCGGCTGGCTGGAGAACTGGAGCGCCGTGCCGGCCGGCTGCCGGAAGCGCTGGTCCATCTCCGCCAGGCCGCGGCGCTGGATCCAGCCGACCGGGAGTCGCGCGTCCTGCTGGAGATGCTCGATGGTGGCGGCAAGCTCGCCGGAGGCTCCGCGCTCGCGCGCCTCCTGGCGGACGACACGTTCGCGACCGTCAGCTTCGGAACGGTGTGTCTGGAGCAGGGGCTGGCGGACGAGGCGGCGCAGATCTTTCTGCGCATCCTCCGGAAGGAGCCGGGTCATGCCCCGGCCCGCATGAGGCTCGACGAAGCGCTGCGGGTCAAGATGCAGAAGCGGAAGGGGTCATAGGCAATGCAGGTGTCGACCGCCGAGTTCAAGAAGGGATTGAAGATCCAGTTCGACGGTGAGCCGTACAGCATTGTCGATTTCCAGCATGTGAAGCCGGGCAAGGGCGGAGCCTTCGTGCGCACCAAGCTCAAGCACATGAAGCTCGGGCGGGTCATCGACAACACATTCCGCGCCGGTGAGAAGGTCGAGCTGGTGGACTTCGAAGAGAAGCGCATGCAGTATCTCTACAGGGACGACCGTTACCACTTCATGGATCTGGACACCTACGATCAGATCTCGCTGTCCCCCGAGGAGGTCGGCGAGGCCCGGGACTTCCTCAGGGAGAACACCGAGGTCGAGATCCTGTTCATCGACCAGAGCCCCGTCTCGGTCGAGCTGCCGAACTTCATCGAGCTTCAGATCGCGAAGACCGATCCGGGAATCCGCGGCGACACGGCTTCGGGCGGCTCCAAGCCGGCGACCCTCGAGACCGGGGCGGTGATCCAGGTCCCCCTCTTCCTCAACGAGGGCGACGTGGTCAAGGTGGACACCAGGAGCGGCGAGTACCTTGGTCGGGTCGCGACCTCGGGGTAAGACATGGCCGGGCGAAAGGGGTCGGCTGGCGACAAGGCCGGGGCGCTGGGACCGTGGAGCCTGAGGGAGGTCGTGGAGTTGGCCACCCGGCACAACCTGGCCGAGCTGGAGGTGGAATCGGGCGGGATGCGCATCCGGGTGGTGCGCGAGCACGCCCCCGCCGCCGCTACCCCTGCCCCGCGCGCCGAGCTCGCCCCGGCTCGGCACGTCCAGAGCCACCCGCCTGCGGGGGAGATCGCCGCGGCCATCAACCTCGTCACCATCGAGGCCCCCATGGTGGGAACCTTCTACCGCGCGCCCGCCCCCGATGCCGCTCCATTCGTCAATGAAGGAGATGTCATCAAGGAAGGCCAGCTCCTCTGCATCATCGAGGCCATGAAGCTGATGAACGAGATCGAAGCGAGGGTTGCGGGACGCATCGCGAAGATCCTGGTCGAGAACGGACAGCCCGTCGAATACGGCCAGCCGCTCTTTTCGGTTGAGCCCCGCCCATAGGGCTGGCCGCGAGACGGAGCGGGCGCAGGATCGCCGCAAGTGTTCCACAAGATCCTGATCGCCAACCGCGGAGAGATCGCGCTCCGGATCCTCCGGACGTGCCGGGAGATGGGCATCCGCGCCGTGGTGGCCCACTCGACCGCCGATTCCGACTCGCTGCCCGTGCGGCTGGCCGATGAGTCCATCTGCATCGGGCCGCCGGAGCCTCGCCAGAGCTACCTCAATATCCCGAGCATCATCTCGGCGGCCGCGATCACCGACAGCGAGGCCATCCACCCGGGCTATGGGCTCCTGTCCGAGAGCCCGGCCTTCGCCGAGATCTGTCGCGCGTCCGGCATTCCCTTCATCGGGCCGTCGCCGGAGGCCATCCGCTTGATGGGGGACAAGGCTCAGGCGCGCGCCATGGCCAGGCATGTGGGGGCGCCGGTCGCGCCCGGGAGCGAGGCTCCGCTGCGGAGCCTCGACGAAGCGCAGGCCCTAGCCGACGAGATCGGCTACCCGATCATGATCAAGGCGGTCGCCGGAGGCGGCGGCCGGGGAATGCGGGTCGTCCGCGGGCGCGAGGAGGTGGCGCGCGCTTACGGCATCTGTCAGTCGGAAGCCCAGGGCGCGTTCGGCTCATCGCTGCTCTACCTCGAGAAGTTCGTGGAGGAGGCGCGCCACGTCGAGGTGCAGGTGCTGGGCGACCGCAATGGGATCCGCGTCCATCTGGGCGAGCGTGACTGCTCGGTCCAGCGTCGCCACCAGAAGCTGATCGAGGAGTCGCCGGCCCCGGCCATCTCGAGCGAGGTGCGAGCGGGACTCTGCAAGGCGGCGCTGTCGGTGGCCGGTGCGGTCAACTACGTGTCCGCGGGTACCGTCGAATTCCTCGTCGACCGGAGCGGGCAGTTCTACTTCATCGAGATGAACACGCGCATCCAGGTCGAGCACCCGGTCACCGAGATGGTCACCGGCATCGATCTGGTGCGCGAGCAGATCCGTATCGCCGCGGGTGAAGGGCTCGGCTACAAGCAGGACGCCGTCGGGTTCAGCGGCCACGCCATCGAGTGCCGGGTGAACGCCGAGGACCCCGAGCACTTCGTGCCCTCGCCCGGTCGCGTCACGCTGTGGGTGCCGCCCGGCGGCCCCAATGTCCGCGTGGACAGCCACATGATGTCGGGGTACGCGGTGCCGCCCCACTACGACTCGCTCATCGCCAAGGTCATCGTGCACGGCCGCGACCGGGCGGAGGCCGTGGCCCGCATGCAGCGCGCTCTGTCGGAGACCCTGATCGAAGGGGTCAAGACCACCATCCCCTTCCATCTGAAGCTGCTGGCGGATCCCGTCTTCCTCGCCGGCGACTTTGCCCTGCCCCGCCTGGAGCACAGCTTGTGACGCCGGCCTCGTGAGGCTGCCCTCTCCGTTGTACGTCATCCTGGACCGTGAGGCGGCCCGGGGACGCGACCTTCTGGGGCTGCTCGACGCCGTCCTCGCCGGCGGCTGCCGGATCGTGCAGCTCCGCGAGAAGCACATGCTGCCGGCCGAGCTCTACCCGCTTGCAGGGGCGCTCAGCGAGCGCTGCCGACGGGCCGCCGCTCTCTTCATCATCAACGACCGAGCGGACCTGGCGCTGGCCCTCGGCGCCGACGGCCTGCACGTGGGCCAGGATGATCTCCCCGCGGCGGCGGCGCGGCGCCTCCTCCCGCCGGGAACGATCCTCGGCGTCTCGACCCACGACCCCCGCCAGGCGCGCCAGGCCCTCGCGGATGGGGCCGACTACATCGCCGTAGGCAGCATCTTCCCCACCGACACCAAGGCGGGGTTTCAGCTGGTCGGACCGGATCTCCTGAGGAGGCTCCGCCGCGAAATCCCCGTTCCTCTGGTGGGAATCGGAGGCATCACCGCGGACAACGTGGACCAGGTGATCGCGGCGGGGGCGGACGGAGTCGCCGTGATCTCGGCCGTCTGCGCCGCGGCTGACCCGGAAGAGGCGACGCGCCGACTGACGGAGCGGCTCGAGGCCGCCCTGCGGAGCCGCCGGCTCGATTGACGACAGACGAAAAACCGCTATAATGACGGCGCCTGTGACCCCACCCGTTCCGCTTGCGATGAGCCTGTCGGATGAAAGCTGGCGTGCCGTGATCGCCGTTCGGGCGCCAGCTTTGCCGGCGCCAGGCTTTCCGGGTAGCTCGCCTCGGACGGCGGGGCCCCAGCCGCTGCCGCGTCCTGCGGCTCGCACCGCAACCCGGGGGGAGGCTTCGGAAGGTGGGCGAAGCCTCCTCCGAGCTTCCTAGAGGAGGGAACCGATGAGAACCGTTCGAGCTCGTCATGGCCTGATCGCGCTGGCTGCCGTGGTGGCGCTGCTGCTCCCGGTGACCTCTTTCACGGATGCCCAGTCCAAGGGCACCATCAAGATCGCCACCCAGAGCCCGCTGTCCGGCGGCCAGGCGTCGCTCGGCGAAGGCATCAAGCTCGGAGCGCAGCTGGCCATCGAGAAGGGCAAGGCCAACCTCGAGAAGATGGGCTACAAGGTGGAGCTGGTGCCCTTCGACGACCAGGCCAAGCCCGACGTGGGCGTCGCCAACGCCAAGAACATCATCGCCGACAAGGACATCATGGCGGTGATCGGCCACCTGAACTCGGGCGTGGCGATCCCATCCTCCGAGGTCTACAAGGAAGTCAACGTGGTGATGATCTCACCCGCCAACACCAACCCCGTCGTGACCGATCGCGGCTACCCGAACGTGAACCGCGTGTGCGGGCGCGACGACGTGCAGGGCGTCGTGGGCGCCGAGTTCGCCCACGGCACGCTCAAGGTCAAGAGCGTCTACATCGTCCACGACAAGACGCAGTACGGCCAGAGCGTCGCCGAGTTCTTCAAGGTCGACTCCGAGAAGAAGGGTGTCAAGGTCCTCGGCTTCGAGGGAACCGAGGAGAAGTCCAACTTCGACCCGATCATCACGCCGATCAAGGCCAAGAACCCCGACCTCATCTACTTCGGCGGTATCTACGACCAGGGGGCTCCCTTCTTCAAGCAGGCGCGGGAGAAGGGCCTGAAGGCCAAGTTCATGGGCCCCGACGGGATGGACTCGTCGGACCTGACGAAGATCGCCGGCAAGGCCGTGGTCGGCATGAACTACACGTCGGCCGCCGGCCCTGCCTCGGCGCTGCCCAAGGCCAAGACATTCGTGGAGGAGTTCAAGAAGAAGTTCGGGAAGAACCCCGAGCCCTACGCGGCGGAAGCCTACGACGCTGCCACCATCGCGCTCATGGCCGTCGCGCAGGTCGCCAAGACCGGCAAGCTCAGTCGCGAGGATGTCTCCGCGGCCGTGCGCAAGGTCAAGCTGAGCGGCATCACCGGTGACATCGGCTTCGACGCCAAGGGCGACCGCCAGAAGGCGCAGTACTTCGTGCTGCAGGTTGCCAGCGACGATCCGCAGAAGTGGGGCGACAACAAGATCGTCAAGCAGCTGACCATCGCCGCCCCCGAGGGGAAGAAGTCGTAACCAACTCCACGCGGTCGTCCGCAGGAGGGGCGGCAGTTCCGCCCCTCCTGCTTTCTCCGCCCTGAGGCGTCAGATCGATGGACCTCGAGCTGCTGATCGGCATCTTCCCCCAGGTCCTCCTCGACGGCCTCGTCCTCGGCTTCATGTACGCCCTGATCGCGCTCGGCTACACCATGGTGTACGGGGTACTCGAGTTCATCAACTTCGCCCACTCGGAGATCTTCGTCGTGGGCGCGTTCGTGGGGGTCGAGATCCTCCTGGGGCTCAAGGGTGCCGGCCTGCTGGACTCTCTCCCGTGGGTCCTGGTCCTGCTCCTGGTCCTCACCGCGGGCATGGCCATCAGCGGCGGCCTCGCCGTCCTGATCGAGCGCGTGGCGTACCGGCCGCTGCGCGCGGCGCCGCGCCTCATCCCGCTCATCTCCGCCATCGGCGTCTCGTTCTTCCTGCAGGACGCCATCCGCCTCTTCGAGTCTGTCTGGCGCAACGCCTTCAACCTGGTCTATCCGACCATGGAGTCGCTGAACCGCCGGTTCGAGCTGACCGCGACCATCGACGTGTCCGTCAAGTCGCTCGTGGTGATCGTGGCGGCGCTCCTCATGCTCTGGGGACTCCATGTGCTGGTCAACCGGACCAAGATCGGCACCGCCATCCGCGCCGTGGCGGAAGATCAGGCGGCGGCCAGCCTCATGGGAATCAACGTCAACCGGATCATCTCGGTGACGTTCCTGATCGGGGGCGCCATGGGCGGGGCGGCCGGCGTGCTCTTCGGCGTTCAGTACGGCCTGATCAACCCCTATACGGGGTTCATCCCCGGCCTCAAAGCGTTCACGGCGGCCGTCCTCGGCGGCATCGGCAATATCCCGGGGGCGATGATCGGCGGCCTGGTCCTGGGGCTCTTGGAAGCGTTCGCCGCGTCGTACCTGTCGCTGCTCACGGGCGGGGCCTTCGGCGCGGAGTACAAGGACATCTTCGCGTTCGCCATCCTGATCCTGATCCTGATCTTCCGGCCCAAGGGACTCCTGGGCGAGATCGTGCGGGAGCGCGCCTAATGTCGTGCGAGCCGAGAGACGGCCGGCTCGCCGCAGGCCAGCCGCGTCACGAGGCGAGCTTGAACTGGCCGGAACAATCGTGCGAGCCGAGAGACGGCCGGCTCGCCGCAGGCGAGCCGCGTCACGAGGCGAGCTTGAAATGACGCTAGGATTCGTCGCGGCGGAAACGAGGCGGATCCTCGATCGGCCTCTGCCCGGGACGCTCACGGTGGTGTCGCTCCTGGCACTGACCGCGCTCGGCGTGTCCTACTTCCCGCGCTCGATCGTGATCTTCATGCTCTTCCAGGCCTCGATCCTGCTGCTCTACTTGGCGCGGCTACCCGCCTGGCTGAAGGGACTGCTCGCGGCGGGCACGCTCGGCGTCCTCATGCCAGTCCTCGGCTCCATCAACGGCTACTACCTGGAGATTGCCATCCAGGTCGGCATCTTCGTCGCCCTGGCGCTCGGGCTCAATATCGTGGTCGGGCTTGCCGGTCTCCTGGACCTGGGTTACGTGGCCTTCTTCGCCGTCGGTGCGTACTCCTGGGCCATCTTCGGATCGCCCCAGGCCAACCAGATCTTCGGCGGCAACGCCTTCCCGCTGTCGCCGGCCGCGTTCTTCATCTTCCTGCTGGTCGGCGTGGGCGTCGCGGCCAGCGCCGGCATCCTGCTGGGCTTGCCGGTGCTCCGCCTCCACGGCGACTACCTGGCCATCGTGACCCTCGGCTTCGGCGAGGTGATCCGCGTGCTGGCCAACAACCTCGACAAGCCCATCAATTTCACCAACGGCCCGAAGGGGATCACGCCCATCTTGCGCCCGCCCATCTTCTTCGCCCCGCTCCTCCGCGCGCTCGGCATCGACCCCAATCCGAACATGATCTACCCCCTGTACCTCTACTTCCTCGTTCTCGGGATCGTGGGCGTCACCATCCTGGTGAACCGGCGACTCGAGGACTCCCATGTCGGCCGCGCATGGGAGGCGATCCGAGAGGATCAGACCGCCGCCCAGGCCATGGGCGTGCCGCTCGTCCGGATGAAGCTCATGGCCTTCGCCTGCGGGGCCTCCTTCGCCGGCGCCGTCGGGGTCCTCTTCTCCGCCAAGCAGATATTCATCAACCCCGAGTCCTTCACCTTCATGGAGTCGATCGGCGTGCTCGCCATGGTCATCCTGGGCGGGATGGGCTCCATCCCGGGCGCGGTGCTGGGCGCCACGGTGGTCACCGTGCTCAACCTTCAGGTGCTCAAGGGGCTCTCGCTCTGGATCAACGAGCTGCGCAATGCCGGCGTGACGATCCTGGGTTTCAGCATGGCCAACCTGCCGACGCAGCTCGAGCCGGCGAAGTACGAGCGCATGGTCTTCGGCCTGATCCTGGTCCTGATGATGATCTTCCGCCCTCAGGGCATCTTCCCGGCCAAGCGGCGCCACCGGGAGCTCGAGGGCGGGCCGAGCACGTGAGCAGCGCCTGAGATGGCCGTCGTCCTCGACGCCAAGGGGGTCACCAAGCGCTTCGGCGGGCTGAGCGCCCTGAGCGCGGTGGACTTCGAGCTCGAGGAAGGGAATATCGCCTCCATCATCGGGCCCAACGGCGCCGGCAAGACCACCTTCTTCAACGTGTTCACAGGCATCTATGTGCCCGAGGAGGGCACCGTCACCTTCCGCGGCCGGCCCATCCTCGGCAAGCGTCCCGACCAGATCACCGCCCTCGGCATCTGCCGCACCTTCCAGAACATCCGCCTCTTCGGCAACATGACCGCCGCCGAGAACCTTCTGGTCGGCATGCACTGTCGCGTCCCCCTCCGCTTCTGGGACGTGCTCAGCCGCAATCCCCGGTGGAGGCGCGAGGAGGCCGCCCTCTGGGACCGGGGCGCCGACCTCCTGGGCGTGGTGGGGCTCCGGGACAAGGCCAACGAGCTCGCCCGGAACCTGCCCTATGGCGACCAGCGCCGGCTCGAGATCGGCCGGGCGCTCGGCTCCAAGCCTTCCCTGCTCCTGCTCGACGAGCCGACCGCGGGCATGACCCAGGGCGAGGCGCGGAGCCTGATGGACCTGCTGCGCCGTCTCGTCGACGAGCACGGGGTCACCATCCTGCTCATCGAGCACAACATGCGCGTGGTGATGGAGGTCTCCGACCGCGTCACGGTGCTCGACTACGGCGAGAAGATCGCCGAGGGGCGGGCCGCTGACGTGCAGAAGAACCCGCGCGTGATCGAGGCCTACCTCGGCCGGAAGAAATCGGCGCCGACGACCGGGACCGCCCATGCTTGAGGTCCAGGACCTGCACGTCTACTACGGCGAGATCCACGCCTTGAAGGGCATCTCCTTCCAGGTCACCGAGGGGGAGATCGTGACGCTGCTCGGCAACAACGGGGCGGGCAAGACCACCACGCTCAAGACGCTGTCGGGCCTCCTGGCCCCGCGCACAGGCGAGGTCTTCCTGGACGGCGCACCGCTCGTGGGGGCGCCGCCGCACGGCATCGTGCGGAAGGGCATCACCCACGTGCCGGAGGGCCGCCGGATCTTCAACCGGCTCACGGTGGAGGAAAACCTGGAAATGGGCGCCTATACGCGCTCCGACCGGGACATCGGCCGGGACATGGAGCGCGTCTTCGCCATCTTCGCACGGCTCAAGGAGCGACGGACGCAGGTCGCCGGCACCCTCTCCGGCGGCGAGCAGCAGATGCTGGCCATCGGCCGCGCGCTCATGGCCAAGCCGCGCCTTCTGCTGCTGGACGAGCCGTCCATGGGCCTGGCGCCCGTCCTCGTGGAACAGATCTTCGAGACGATCCGAACCATCAACGCGCAGGGCGTCACCGTGCTCCTCGTGGAGCAGAACGCGGCCATGGCGCTCTCCATCGCCGGGCGCGGTTACGTGCTGGAGACCGGGCGCATCGCCCTCGAGGGGCGCGCCGCCGAGCTGGCCGGCAACGCCGAGGTGCGCCGCGCCTATCTCGGCGAGGCGTGACGGCCGCGCCCCGCCCTCGCGACCCCGCGTCAGAGGTCTTGACAGGTCATCTCAATCAGACCATCGTGGTCACGTGAAGACCATCGGAGTCGCCAAGCTGAAGCCCATCTGAGTCGCTACCTGGGTCAGGTCAAGCACGGGGAGGAGGTGGTGGTGACAGAGCGAGGCCTGCCTGTGGCCAAGATCGTCCCTCTGCGGGGCGCCCAGCGGACGGACTCGCGTCGGGAGCGGTCGGCCCGGGCGGGCGCGTGCTCCAGCTCGGCGCCGGTCGCCTCCGCGGCTCGCTGCTCAAGCCGCCCAAGGGTCCCGTGGATGTCGGCGCGGGGGTGCTGAAGGCCCTCTTGGCCGAGCGCGAGGAAGGACGCTGATGTTCTGGGACAGCTCGGCCGAGACTGACGCGCGCGACGCGGAGTTCTGAGAAGGGGACCCTTCGGTGATCAGGCAGGGACTGACGTACGAGCAGCACGAGGTCGGGGCGAAGTACGAGACGCTCGGCCGCACCGTCGGGGACGCCGACATCTCGGCCTTCGTGAACCTCTGCGGCTTCAACGAGCCCTTGTTCATGGACATGGAGTACGTGGCGAGGGAGTCCGTGTTCAAGGGGCGGCCGGCGCCCGGCGCGTTCACGTTCTGTCTGTCGGAAGGACTCGTCATGCAGACGGGCCTCATCCACGGCACGGGCATGTCGTATCTCGGCAGCGAGATCCGGATCATCGCGCCCGTGCTGGCCGGCGACACCATCCGCGTGGCCGTGACCATCACCGACAAGCGGGAGACCAAGAAGCCGGACCGCGGCATCGTGACTTACAAGCACGAGGTCAAAAACCAGCGCGGCGAGCTCGTGCTGGAGGCCACCGTGAGACGGATGATCAAGCGGGCCGCGCCCCCGGCCTGATGCTCGTCCTCGGGCGCCGGGAGCTCGAAGCCCTCCTCCCGCCGTCCGACGTCATCGCGGCGGTGGCGGCTGCCTTCCGGGACTATGCCGCGGGATGCGCCCGGGTGCTCCCCCGCGCCGTGCTTCCGATCGAGCGCCACGGCGTCTTCCTCTCCATGATCTCCGCTCTGCCTCGCCGCCAGGCGCTCGGCACCAAGCTCGTGAGCGTGGTGCCCCGGAACCGCCAGCGCGGCCTGCCGACCATCCACGCCTCGTATCTCCTGACCGACCCCACGACCGGCGCGCCGCTGGCACTGATGGAAGCGGGCTTTCTCACCGCGATCCGGACCGGGGCGACCTCGGCCCTCGCCGCGCGCTACCTGGCCCGCCGGGAGTCGCGCACCGTCGCCTGCTTCGGCGCCGGCTATCAGGCGGGCTTTCAGCTCCGGTGCCTCCAGGCCGTGCGGCCCATCCGGGAAGTGCGTGTCGTCGGCCGCGATCCCGAACGCGCGCGGATCTTCGCCCGAAGCACGGCGGCGATCCTCGGCGTGCCGGTGATCGTGACAACCGACCGCCGGGCCGCGCTCACCGGCGCTGATCTGATCGTCTGCGCGACGACGTCGCCCAGGCCGGTCTTCAAGGGCCGCCACCTTGAGCCGGGCTCGCACGTGGACGCCGTGGGCGCGTTCCAGCCCACGACTCGCGAGGTCGATGCGGACACCGTGAGGCGGGCGCGAGTGGTGGTGGATACCTATACCGGCGCATGGGAAGGGGCGGGCGATCTGCTCGTCCCGCTGCGGGCCGGGGCAATCACGCGGCGGCATGTCAAGGCCGAGCTGGCCGAGCTGGTCAGTGGACGCCGGCGGGGGCGGCAGTCAGCGGACGAGATCACGCTCTTCAAGTCCGTCGGATTCGCGCTCGAGGACGCCGCCACCGCCCGCCTGGCTTACGAACGCGCGCGGGCCCGGCGCATGGGCACCGAGGTGAGCCTGTGAGCGCCGAGGGGCGGGTCGTCGAGATGAGCATATCGCCGGGCGGGGTCCGCAGGCGGCCCGTGGAGGCGGCGCGCGTCACGCTACTGGGCCAGGAGGGTGGCGCGCAGCGCGACGTGGAGCATCACGGCGGCCCCGAGCGCGCGCTGTGTCTCTCATGGTGAAGACCGCGGACGTCGTCATCGTCGGTGGCGGGGTGACGGGCGCCTCCATCGCGTTCCACCTGGCGCAGCTCGGGGTCCGCCGCGTCGTGATCCTCGAGAGGAAGTTCCTCGGTGCGGGGGGCACGGGTCGCTCCGTCGGCATCATCCGCCAGCTCTATCCGACACCGGAGACCACCGAGATGGTCCTCTCATCGCTCGGGGTCTTCCGCAATTTCGACGACGCGGTAGGCGGCCAGTCGGGGTATGTCGGCTGCGGCGTCCTCATCGGGGTTGCCCCCGCGATGCGGCCCACCCTCGAGACGACGCTGGCGCTCCAGCGGTCGCTGGGCGTCAGGGCCGAGCTGCTTGCGCCCGCGGAAGTGGCGCGGATCGAGCCGCGCATCGATTCGGCCGGGCTCGGAGGCGTGCTCTACGAGCCGGACTCGGGCTACGGCGATCCCGCCGCCGTCACGGCCGGCTACGCCGGCGCGGCCCGCCGCCGTGGCGTGGTTATCGAGCAGGGAGCCGAGGTGACCGGGATTCGCCAGGCCTTCGGCCGCGTGACGGGCGTCGTGACGGCGGCGGGCGAGGAGATCGCGACGACGGTGGTCGTCAATGCTGCCGGGCTCTGGTCGGGCCGGGTCGCCGGGCTCGCCGGCGTCGAGCTGCCCATCATCATCGGGCGCCACCCCGTCTTCATCCTGGAGCGCCCCCCTGGCTTCGGATTCCCCCACATGGTCTACCTCGACCTCGCCGGCGGCGCCTACATCCGTCCCGAGACGGGCGGCCTCACGCTCACGGGCTCGCTGACCGACGACGAGACGCAGCATCCCATGGACCCCGAGCTGTTGGGCGGCGAGGCTGGCTTCGACGAGGCCACCGACACGCTGGCCCGCACGGGACGGGCCATGCCGGCCCTGGCTGACGCGCGCCTGACCCAGGGTTATGCGGGCGCCTTCGATATCACGCCCGACTGGATGCCGATCCTGGACCAGTCGCCGCTCTCCGGCTTCTTCGTCGCCGCCGGCATGTCGGGCCACGGCTTCAAGCTCTCTCCGGCTGTGGGCGCGCTCATGGCGGCTCTCATCACGGGCGGAAGGGTCCCCGTCAATCCCGCCCCGTTCCGCCTCGACCGGTTCACCTCGGGCGCCACCGCCGGGACCTTCGTCTCCTCCTATCTCCGCTGATCGGGCCGCAGATCATCGGCTGCTTAAGGCGCGTTTGCTACAATAGCGAGCCATGGCGCCGCTCGTCGCGATCATCATGGGCTCCAAGTCGGACTGGGAGACCATGAGCCACGCGGCCCAGACGCTCGACGCCCTCGCCATCCCCTACGAGGCGCGGGTCATGTCGGCCCACCGCACGCCCGATCTCGTGGACGACTACGTGGGCGGCGCCGAAGGCCGCGGGCTCGAGGTCATCATCGCAGGCGCTGGCGGCGCCGCCCACCTGGCCGGTGTCGCCGCCGCGAAGACTCTGCTGCCGGTGCTGGGAGTGCCCATCCAATCCAAGGTGCTCAATGGCATCGACTCGCTCTTGTCCATGGTGCAGATGCCGGGCGGCATCCCCGTGGGCACGCTCGCGATCGGGAACTCCGGAGCCGTCAACGCCGCGCTACTGGCGGCCGCCATCCTGGCCAACAAGTACCCGGACATCCGCCAAGGGCTCAGGCGCTTCCGCGAGGCCCAGACCCGGGCCGTGCTCGCCCAGAGCGATCCGCGTGAACAAACAAGCGGGCACGGGGATTGACTTCCCCGACCGTCGGGCGCGGAGGCGCCCCGACGGCGAATCAGACTGCCCGTATGGGGGGGTGACTTCCCCGACCGTCGGGCGCGGAGGCGCCCCGACGGTGAATCAGACTGCCCGTATGAGGGGTTGACTTCCCCGACCGTCGGGCGCGGAGGCGCCCCGACGGCCAATAGAAAGGACTTCCCGCCATGACCGACAGCACCCCGTTCCGCACTCGGCTCGAGAACGCCGTCAATGCCCGCCACAGCCGCCTGAACCCCTTCACCGAGAAGTGGGTCAACGGCGAGCTGACCCGCGTCCAGCTCGGGGCCTGGGCCTGCCAGCACTACCAGTACGTCTCCAAGTTCCCGCGCTGGTGCGCCATTGTCTACGGCGAGTGCCCGGACCCCGACGCCCGCGACTTCCTGCTCGAGAACATCATCGAGGAGGAGTCGGGGACCAAGCACGTGGACCTCCTCATCCGCTTCGCCGAGGCCTGCGGCGCCACCCGCAAGGAGGTGGAGACTGCGCGGCAGATCCCGAGCACGCGGGGGCTCACCGCCTGGTGCCACGAGATGTCCCATCAGACCTTCCACATCGCGGCCGCGGGTCTCCTGGTCGGGCTCGAGTCCCAGGTGCCCGGCATCTACACGCGCAACCTGCCCCCGCTCAGATCCCACTACGGCTTCACCGATCACGAGGTCGAGTTCTTCGCCATCCACATCGAGGCCGACCTGGTGCACGGAGAGCGCGGCTACCAGATCGTGGAGCGCCACTGCACCACCCCGGACAAGGAGGCGGAGGCGCTCGACGCCGTCCGCCAGGCCACCGAGATGCGCTGGCAGTACATGACCGGGCTCTACCGAGCCTACGTCCTCAAGGAGGAGATGTGAGCACGCTCCGCGCGGCCTCCATCGAGGAAGTCGAGCACGGCCAACTGAAGCTCGTCGAACTGAACGGCACCCGGGTGGTGCTGACTCGGGTGGGCGATCAAGTCTACGCCTTCGGCGATGTGTGCGCTCACAAGGGCGGACCGCTGAGCCTGGGCAAGCTCAGCGGGACCCGGCTCGCCTGTCCCTGGCACGGCTGGATCTACGACCTGCGGACCGGCCAGTGCACCTTCCCGGGACGAGGGGCGAGCGTCCCCTCGTACCCGGCGAGGATCGACGCCGACGACATCTGGGTGGAGCTGCCGTGATCCCGTGGCATGATTTGCTCCTGCGCGCGCACCGAGACCATCGACATCGCAGGCTGGGACGAAGACCGTGACACTGACGCTCATGAAGGCCCTCGAGTGCATCGACAACGGTCTCGCTAAGGCTCGGGAGCTGGGCTTCCTCGTGGCCATCGCCGTGGTGGACGAGGCCGGGCATCTGGTGGCCTGCCATCGCATGGACGGCGCCCTCTGGGTCACGCCCGAGATCGCGCGCGCCAAGGCCAATGCCGCCGCCGCCTTCCGCGCCTCCACCGAGGACCTGGAGACCCGCTTCAGTGGCGCCCGGCAGCTGTTCGCGGGCAACGTGGCTGGGCTGGACAATTACCAGTTCGTGTTCGGCAAGGGTGCGGTCCCCCTGGTCCAGGACGGCCGGATCATCGGCGCCGTCGGCGTCTCCGGCGCCGTCCCCGCCGACAACGACCATCTGATCGCGGACGCTGCCGCGGGGCACCCGGTGGTCCCCAAGAGCCACTGAGCGCCTACCACGCCGGCAGCGATGACATTTTCAGGTGCTGGGCCAATTTGCGTCGCCATACTTCGTTGCTCGCTCGTCGGCAGGCTCAACGTACACCCACGTACGCCTCGGCCTGCCGACCTCGCTCGCGCCTTGTCTGGCTCGCAACTTGACCCAGCACCGAGCCCAAATTGACCCACTACCCATTTTCACGTTGCCTTGACGGTGGCGCGCACGGGCCGATACACTGAGCGCCGTGACTCCTGGCGTTCGCATCGGCGTGGATATCGGCGGCACCTTCACCGACCTCGTCTGGATGGATGAGTCGACGGGAGCCGTCCGCGTCGGCAAGCTCTTGACCACGCCCAAGGAACCCGCCCAGGCGGTGGAGCAGGGCGTCGTCACGCTGCTCCACGAGGCGGGGAGCGCGCCCGCCTCGGTGAGCACTCTCATCCACGGGACCACGCTCGCCACCAATGCGCTGATCGAGCGCAAGGGGGCGAAGACGGGGCTCCTCACCACGGCAGGCTTCCGCGACGCCCTCGAGATAGGCCGCGAGGGGCGCTATGACATGTACGACCTCTTCATCGACCCGCCGGCGCCCCTGGTGCCGCGCCATCTGAGGCTCGAGGTACCGGAGCGGATCCTGGCCGACGGGAGCGTGCTCACCCCGCTCGACGAGTCCAGCGCCCGCGCCGCCATCAGCGCACTCCTCGCCGCGGGCGTCGAGGCGATCGCGGTATCGCTGCTCCACGCCTACCGCAATCCCGTCCACGAGCGAGCGCTGGTGGACATCGCGAACCGGATGGCGCCCGACCTGCCGGTGTCGTGCTCGTCGGAGGTGGTGCCGGAGATCCGCGAGTTCGAGCGCACGTCCACGACCGTCGCCAACGTCTACGTGATGCCGCTGATGGCACGCTACCTCGAGGACCTGGAGGGGAAGCTCCACGCGCTGGGGGTCCGGGGCAACTTCTATGTCATGCTGTCGTCGGGAGGCATCGCCGCGCCCGACACGGCCAAGCGCGTGCCCGTGCGCCTGGTGGAGTCGGGGCCGGCAGCGGGGGCGCTCGCGGCGGCCCGCGTGGCGCGCGAGGCGGGTGCGCCGCGCATGCTCTCCTTCGACATGGGCGGCACCACGGCCAAGGCCTGCGTCATCGACCGCGGCGAGCCGCTCGTGGCGCGGGAGTTCGAGGTCGCGCGAGCTGACCGGTTCAAGAAGGGGTCAGGTCTGCCCATCCGCGTGCCGGTCATCGAGATGATCGAGATCGGCGCCGGTGGCGGCTCCATTGCGCGTATCGACAGCCTGGGGCTCCTCAAGGTGGGACCGGAGAGCGCCGGGGCCGACCCCGGCCCGGCCTGCTACGCGGTCGGCGGCACCGAGCCCACCGTCACCGACGCCGATCTCGTGCTGGGCTATCTGGATCCGGCGTTCTTCCTCGGTGGGCGGATGCGGCTCGATGTGGAAGCGGCGCGGCGGGCCATCGCGGAGCGCGTGGCGCAGCCTCTCGGTCTCTCCCTCGCGGAGGCGGCCTGGGGCATACACCGCGTGGTCAACGAGAACATGGCCGCCGCCGCGCGCATCCACGGCATCGAGCGCGGCCGTGACCTGCGCGCCTACCCGCTGTTCGCCTTCGGCGGCGCAGGTCCGGTGCACGCCTGGCAGGTCGGACGCATCCTCAAGGTGCCGCGTGTGCTCGTGCCGTTCGGAGCGGGTGCCATCTCGGCCTGGGGCCTCCTGGTCGCGCCGCTGGCGTTCGATTTCGTCCGGACGGCGCCCCAGCGACTGGACGCAGCCGACTGGAGCCAGATCAACCGTCTCTTCGCCGAGATGGAAGCCGAGGGGCGGGCGATCCTGCGGGCGGCCGGTGTCGGCCTCGTGGACATGACGTTCCGCCGGAGCGCCGAGATGCGCTATGTGGGGCAGGGGCACGAGGTCGAAGTGGAGGTGCCGCCGGGGGCGCTGAGAACACCGAGCCTCGGTGCACTCACTTCCCACTTCGAGGCGGCCTATCGCGCGCTCTACAGCCGCACTCCGATGGGTGTCGCCATCGAGGCGCTGAACTGGCGTCTGGTCGTCTCGGGTCCCGCGCCCCGGATCTCCATGAGCACGCCCGCCGCGGAGACCTGCACCGCGAAGGAGCCGATCAAGAATCCGCGCCCGGCATATTTCCCTGAGGCGGGCGGCTATGTCCAGACGCCCGTCTACGACCGCTACAGCCTCCGGGCCGGGATGAGCTTCGACGGTCCCGCCATCATCGAGGAGCGTGAGTCCACCACGGTCATCGGCCCGCGCGCCCGCATCAGCGTGGATGCCCGGCTCAATCTCCTCGCCGAGGCGGTCCCATGAACTTCGACGACCACGCCTATATCCCGACCGAGGCCATGGGGATCATGACCGCGCGCACACTGGCGAACAGCCACCCGACCCTGCTCCGACTCCTCGAGCCCGACACCTCGGTGCTCGACGTCGGCTGCGGCCCCGGCACCCTCACCACGGAGATCGCGCGGCGCGTGGACCCGGCCGCTGTGGTGGGGATGGACGCCAATCCCGAGATGATCCGCGCGGCCGAGGAGGCGAGCCCACCGGGCACGATCCCCAACCTGATCTTCTACACGGGCGACATCCGCGAGAGCAGCTGGGACGGTGAGTTCGACGTGGTCAATGCCGCGCGCACGCTGCAGTGGATCCCTGACGCGGAGGCCGCGCTCTCCCGGATGGCGCGGGCCGCCGTGCCCGGCGGCCACGTGGTCGTGCTCGATTTCGACCACACCAAGGCCGAGTGGAGCGCCCCGCCGAAAGCCTGGACGCGGTTCTACCAGGCCTTCCTCGACTGGCGCGAAGCGGGCTGGCTGGACAATGCCATCGCGCGCCGTCTGCCTGCCCTGTGCGAGGCTGCCGGCCTCGCGGACACGGAGCTGACGCCGCAGATCACGACCGTCCGGGCCGGAGACGCCGACTTCTTCCGCGTGGCGGGGCTGTGGCGGATGGTCATCGAGAGCCGCGGCCGCCAAGTGGTGGCCGCCGGCCACCTCGCGGAGGCCGAGCGCCAGGATGCCTTCGACGCCTTCACCGAATGGATGAAGGAGCCCGACGCCATCCAGACCGTGCACGAGGCGTGCATCGTCGCCCGGCGCCCATGAGATCCCTCGACCCGGTCACGCTCGACATCTGCTGGAGCCGGCTCGTGGGCGTGGTCAACGAGCAGGCGGCGGCGCTCATGCGCACCTCGTTCACCTCCATCGTGCGCGAGGCCGGCGACCTCTCCGCGGGCGTCTTCGACCGCCGCGGCCTCATGGTGGCCCAGGCCATCACCGGCACGCCCGGACACATCAACTCCATGGCGCTGGCGATGAAGCACTTCCTCGCCGCCTGTCCGCTCGAGACGCTCGAGGCCGGGGATGTGCTCATCACCAACGACCCGTGGAAGACCTCGGGCCATCTCAACGACGTCACGATCTGTTCACCGGTGTTCCGGGGGCGCGAGTGCGTCGCCTTCTTCGCCTCCACCTGCCACTCGGCCGACATCGGCGGCCATGTGCTCTCCGCCGAGGCGCGGGAGGTCTACGAGGAAGGGCTTTTCATCCCCGTCATGAAGCTCTATGAGGGCGGGCGGGTCAACGCCGCGCTGGCCGCCCTGATCCGGGCCAATACCCGCGTGCCCGACCTGGTGATGGGCGATTTCCATGCCCAGATCGCGGGCGGCGCGGTGGGCGCCCTGCGGCTGCTCGAGTTCATGGAGGAGTTCGGGATGGAGCGCCTGGAGCCGCTGGCCGACGAGATCATCGGCCGCAGCGAGCGAGCCATGCGCGAGGCGATCGCCCGGCTGAAACCCGGCGTCTACGAGTACTCGCTCACGTCCGACGGCTTCGACGAGCCGATCACCCTCCGGTGCCGGTGCGAGGCCAAGGGAGACGAGCTTCTCGTGGACTATACCGGCTCCTCGCCCGAAAGTCACCGCGGGATCAACGTGGTGATGAACTACACGGAGGCCTACACCACCTACGGCGTCAAGGTGATCGTCAGCCCCGAGGTGCCGAACAACGAGGGCGCCTTCCGCCCGCTCCGCATCACGGCTCCGGAGGGCAGCATCCTCAACGCGCGTCATCCGGCCCCGGTTGCGGCCCGACACATCGTCGGCCACTTCCTCCCTCATGTGGTGGCCGGCGCCCTCAAGCAGGCCTTGCCCGAGCGCGTCATGGCGGAGGGCTCGGCCAATATCTGGGGCATCCAGGTGGCGGGCAAGGACCTCACGCGCAGGCCCTTCACCTACATCTTCTTCACCTCCGGCGGCACCGGAGCCCGCGCCAGCAAGGATGGGCTCTCGGCGACTGCGTTCCCCTCGGGCGTGCTCGGCACGCCCGCCGAGGTGATCGAGACCCTTTCGCCGCTCGTCATCGAGAACAAGTCGCTGCGGGAGAACTCCGGGGGGGACGGGCGCTACCGCGGGGGGCTCGGCCAGGTGATCACGTTCCGCGTGAGGACGAAGGAACCCTACGTCTGCTCCGTGCTCTGCGACCGCACCCGCATCCCCGCCCAGGGCTTTTTCGACGGCCTGCCGGGCGCCCGGGGTGAGGTGCTGATCAACGGTCGGCCACCCGCCAATCCCAAGGCCGAGCAGATTCTACAGCCGGACGACGTGGTCGAGGTGAGGCTGCCCGGCGGCGGCGGTTACGGGCCTCCCGCCCGGCGTGAGCCCTCCCTGCGCGAGCGGGACCGCGTAGGAGGCTACGTGAACTGAGGACTCAGGGGCGGCGCGGACCAGACGCGAGCCCTCTTGGTTCAGAACTCGCACTGAGCTCCGGCGAGCACGCTGATCGGCGGCGCCGGGGTCAAGAATCGTTCCACCGGGTTCCCCTCCTCGCGGCCGTTCACCGCGAAGGTCCCGAACGTCTCGTAACGGTTGTTCAGCACATTGTTGAGCCTGACGAACGCCTCCAGCCACCGCACCTTCACCGAGGCTCCGGCGCCGACCACCCAGTAGGGTGGCAGCGGCTTCTGGCGATTCACCTCGTCGCCGCGAAGGAACTGGGACCCCACGTAGCGCACATCGAGCGACAGCGTCGCCCAGGGCCACGGGTGGTACGCCAACCCCGCATTGATCCGGTGCCGCGGGACCAGCGCGAGTGAGTCCCCGGGCTGCACGGTCTCCGTGCCCGGAGGCCGCGGCGTGGCTAACTCGACTCGATCCTGGAATGTGGCCCGCGTGAAGCCATAGTTGAGGTAGGCGTCCAGCGCCGCCCCGAAGCGCCCGTGCAAGGCCACTTCGACTCCCTGCCGCCGCGTGCGGCCGACATTCTGGAAGAAGACGCCGGTGGTCCCGGTGGGCGAGACGGAGAAGATGTCGTCGCTCACGTCAGTCCAGAATCCTGAGACGTCCGCCTCCAGCCAGGCCGGCCAGCGCGCGCGAAGCCCGAGTTCGTAGGTCCGGGCCTTCACGGGGCGGAGCGGTGGGTCGGGCGCGACGCCTGCCTGGAGTCCGGGACACACGGCGCCGGGCCCCGCGCACGTCAGCTCGAGGAAGGCCGGCGCCCTGAAGGCCTCGGCATAGCTCGCGTACGCGCCCAGCCGTTCGCTCAGCTCGAAGTCGATCCCGGCCCGCGGGTTGAACCGGTTGAAGGTGTGCACGCCTCCACTGGGGCCGCCCAGCCGGTCATCGATGTCGTGACGCAGGAGATCCCAGCGGCCGGCCGCGGTGAGGACGAGCCTCGAGCCCGCCACGAGGAGATCGCGGGCGAGCACGAGCGAGTCCTGGGCGTAGAGGCCCCCCGCGTGCTGGGTATCGACGAGGTCGGCGTCGAGCGACCGGTCCCCCCCGCTCTCGGAGAACGTGCGGCTCCCGACGCGGTTCCTCGTGTACTCGGCGCCCACGAGGAGCGTGTTTTCCCGCCCGGCGATCGCGCGGCGGTGCGTCCCCTGAAGCCTGGCGCCGGTCGACAACGTCGTGTTCAGGAGACGGCTGTTGGGGCCGATCAGGTTGACGTTGAACTGCTCGGTGTCCAGCGCGCGGACGAAGGCGTTGACTTCGACCTCCGTCTGCTCGCTGACGACGTACCGCCCATTGTGGATGACCTGGTGAAGGTCGGGAGCGAAGAAGTCGCCGGCCGTGAAGTTGGCCGATCGGTCGCGTCGCAGCGCGCTCTCGGGCAGGGAGCCGGCCTGCCTGACCCGGTCCCGGCTGTACTGGTAGGAGAGCGTGAGGTCTGCGCCGTCGGCCCGGAACCCGAGCTTGGCAAAGGCACGCGAGAGGTGGGCGCTCGTGAAGTCCCGAAACCCGTCCTCCAGCCGCTCGGTGACCGAGACGTAATAGTCGAGAGGGCGCTCGCCTCCGCTCAGGCGCAGCCGATACTCTTGGCGCCCGAAGCTCCCGCCCGCGGCCGACGGCAAGATCTCGCGGATCTTCTGGCCCCGCCGCGTGATGATATTGATCGCGCCACCCAGCGTGTTCCGCCCATACAGGACCGACGAGCCGCGGATCACCTCGATCCGGTCGGCGTCCTCCAGGGGGATCAGGTCCCAGTTCACCTCTTCGACCGTGGGCTCGTTGATGCGGACTCCGTCGAGGAACACACTCACGCCCTGGGGGAGTCCGGTGACGGCGGACACCGTAAACCCCCTCAGGGTAAGGGTGGGCTGGAACGGGTTGCCCTGCTCGTCCTGGAGGGTGACGCCCGAAAGCTGCTGGAGCACATCCGGGAGACCAGCGGGGCGGCTCGCCTCGACCGCGACGCCGCTGATGGTGTCCACGTGGCCGGACGACGCGGGCAACGCGGGCTCCCGCGGAACCGCCGGAGCCGTGACGCGGATCTCCGGGAGCGTGGCCGTCTCTTCCTCCTGGGCGGAGGCGGTGGAGACGATCAGGAGGACCACCGGCAGCAACCGGAGCCCGGCCGGGGACACGCTCACGCCCGCATGCTAGCACAGGCGTCGCGGGGCATGGCGAGAGCCAATTTCTTGGTTGACTCCGCTCCTGGATCGGGCAAGATGCACTCATCCAGCTCCGCCAACCGGAGGACCGCCCATGATTCGATTGCTCGCCGCCGCCTTCGCAGCAGCGCTTTGCGCGTTACCCGCGGGAGCCGCCGCCCAGCCCAAGGAAGTGGTGATCGGCGTCACGTATCCCATGTCTGGCCCGGTGGCCCAGGTGGGCATCGACTGTTCGAACGCGGTGAAGCTGGCCGCCGAGATCGTCAACGGCAAGCACGACCTCAACCTGCCCCTGGCCAGGACCGAAGGCCTGCCCGGGCTGGGTGGGGCCAAGATCCGGCTCGTGATCGTGGACAACCAGGGCAAGCCGGACGTGGGCCAGGCGGAGGCTGAGCGGCTCATCACCCAGGAAAAGGTGAACGCTCTCTTCGGCGCCTACTACTCCAGTGTCACCGCGACCGTGAGCCAGGTCGCCGAGCGCTACGGCGTTCCGTTCTTGAACGCCGAGTCGTCGTCCCCCACGCTCACCGAGCGGGGCTTCAAATGGTTCTTCCGCACCTCGCCGCACGACGGCCACTTCAGCCTCGCGATGTTCGACTTCATGAAGGACCTGGAGAAGCGCCGCGGTGTGAAAGTCAAGACGCTCGGCATCATGCACGAGGACACGCTCTTCGGCGCCGACTCCGCCAAGGTGCAGGAGGAGCTGGCCAAGAAGTACGGCTACGACGTGGTGCTGAAGATGGCCTATCGCGCCAAGACCACCAGCCTCGACGCCGAGGTGGGCAGGCTCAAGGCGGCCAACCCCGATGTTTTCCTGCCCACTTCCTACACGTCGGACGCCATCCTCTTCGTGAAGACCGCGAAGAACCTCGACTATAACCCCAAGCTCCTCATCGCTCAGGACGCCGGGTGGACCGACCCGACCTTCGTCACCGAGCTCGGGCGTGACGTGGAGGGGCATATCACGCGCGCGCCCTTCGCGCTCGACCTGGCCGCGAAGAAGCCGATGATCCGCCAGGTCAACGAGCTGTTCAAGAAGCTCCGGGACAACACGACCGGCCGGGACATCTCCGACGTGCCGGCGCGCGCCTTCACGGGCTTCCTCGTGCTGGCCGACGCCATCAACCGCGCCAAGTCCACCAATCCCGAGGAGATCCGCAAGGCCCTCGTGGCCACCAGCATCCCGCCCGACCAGCTCATCATGCCGTGGAACGGCGTCAAGTTCGACGAGAAGGGCCAGAATACCGGGGTGCGCGCCATCCTCCTGCAGGTCCAGAAGGGTGCCTACGCCACGATCTACCCGTTCGAGCTGGCGGCGGCCGACGCGATCTACCCACTGCCCGCCTGGAAGGAGCGAAAGTAGCCGTCGCGCCACGACCTCGCCTGTGCCGTGGGGAAGGTTCAGCGATCCCGGCCCACCTGTTCCACCACAATGGCCACGTGGCGAGGAAAGTGCTCCATCCCCGCCGTCAGCGTCGTGAACCATGATCCTGACGCTGACCGGTCCCGCTGAGTTCCTTTAGAAATCACTGTCATTTTCACTGAGGCCAGCGGCTGGCCACGCCTCCTTGCCGGGGACGGTTACGGCGCGGGGGGGCTCGTCGGTTTCCAGGCCCCCAGCCTCCCCACGGCCCCGTAGTCTGCCGCGGATTGTCAGGCGGGGCACTCAGTCTTTGGCGGACGACTTCCAGGCAGTGCGGGATGGCTCGCTGCGCCATATGGGAAGGCCTCACAAAACAGTTACTTCCAGTCTATTGGCCGAGATCTGCCACACGGTCCGCCAGGTGGAACGGGACTTGCGTAAAAGCATCTTCGGAGGCCCAGGCTTACGCCGCCGCACGCCGGGGCCAGACAAGATCGATCAGATGGGAGGAACATATGGCTGCGAGCCTGCAGGAACTGCTGACCGCCATGGTGCAGCGTGGGGCCTCGGATCTTCACCTGAGCTGCGGGACGTATCCCCAGATCAGGGTGAACGGGAGCCTCGAGCCCCTGGAGGAGTTTGAGACGCTGATGCCTTCCGACACCCAGCGGCTGATCTACAGCGTGCTCACCGGGGCCCAGCAGCGGCATTTCGAGGGAGGGAACGACCTGGATCTGTCATTCGGCCTGGAGGGCCTCGCGCGCTTCCGCTGCAACGTCTACCGGCAGCGGGGGGTCATATGCGCCGCGATGCGCGTGATCCCTTACAAAGTGCGCTCCTTCGAGGATCTCCAGCTGCCCGCCATCGTCGAGCAGCTGGCCGAGAAGCACAAGGGTCTCGTCCTCGTCACAGGCCCCACGGGCTCAGGGAAGTCCACGACGCTGGCCGCCATGATCGACAAGATCAACTCGGAGCGGCGCGCCCATATCGTCACGGTCGAAGACCCGATCGAATTCGTCCACCAGCACAAGAAGTCGCTGGTCCACCAGCGCGAGATCTTGGCCGACACCCCCTCGTTCCGCGACGCGCTCAAGTCCATCCTCCGCGAGGACCCCGACGTGGTTCTGATCGGCGAGATGCGGGACCTGGAGACCATCTCCGCCGCGCTCACCATCGCCGAGACCGGGCACCTGACCTTCGCCACCCTGCATACCAACTCCTGCGCCCAGACCATCACCCGCATCATCGACGTATTCCCGACAGCGCAGCAGGGTCAGATCCGTTCCCAGCTCTCTCTGGTGCTCGAGGGCGTGCTGTCGCAGACGCTGGTGCCCACCGCCGACGGGCATGGTCGCGCCATGGCGATGGAGATCATGGTGACGACCCCGGCCATCCGGAATCTCATCCGGCAGGAGAAAATTCACGAGATTTACTCGGCGCTCCAGTCCGGCGGGAGGTTCGGCATGCAGACCATGAGCCAGTCCCTGGCAGACTTGGTGCGCGCGGGGAAGATCGCGAAGGCGGAGGCCCTCGCCCGAGCGCCCCTGCCGGAGGAGGTTGCGGTCCTGCTGGGCTCGGGCACCGGCGTCTCGCCGGCCGGCAACGGCTACGGGACCGGCCTGGCTGGCGGCCGCCGCTAAGTCCCCTCGGAGGGGGGCTCCGCCCCCCTTCCGAAGCCTCCCCCCAGCAATCCGTTGCGCCGGCCGAGCCGGCGCTCGAAAGGGGATCACGTCGCGCGCGTTTTCTCCGACACGCCGTTAGGACGACATCAGCAGGTTGTCGCCGTCTCCAACGCAGCCAGCCTTGCGCTTCCAGACCTCAGCCTGTGGGACAAGCTCACGCTCTGGCCGCCGAATGACAGACAGCCCGGTTCGTTCTCGCGTCTTGACCCCCGTTGGTCGTCGCGCTATGAGAACCTTACAACCGACTTGGCAGGGTGGAGTGCGGCGCGCGGCCGGACGCAGCTTGCCCCAGTTGTGGCGAGCCGAACCGGGCGGGTGCGAAGTTCTACGGAAATTGTGGACAGGGGCTTGAGGCTGGGGCCCGGCCCCGACCGGAGGTCTCATGATCAACCGCATTCTGTGCATCGGAGCAGGCTACGTCGGCGGCCCGACGATGGCGGTGATCGCCAAGCACTGTCCCGACGTGCATGTGGTCGTCGCCGACATCAACCCCGAGCGTGTGGCCGCTTGGCAGTCGGGTAACCCACCGATCTACGAGCCCGGCCTCCGGGAAGCCGTGGGGGTCTCCCTGGGCCGGAACCTCCAGTTCACCAGCGACGTGGAGCGGGCCATCCGCGACGCGGAGATGATTTTCGTCAGCGTGAACACGCCTACCAAGACGTTCGGCCAGGGGGCCGGACGGGCGGCGGACCTCCAGTACTGGGAGAAGACCGCGCGGAACATCCTCCGAAACGCCCGGGGGCCGACCATAGTGGTCGAGAAGAGCACGCTGCCGGTCCGCACCGCCGAGGCCATGGACCGGATCTTCAAGAACGGCCGCAGCGATCTGCACTTCGAGGTACTGTCGAACCCCGAGTTCCTGGCCGAGGGCACGGCCATCGCTGACCTCGAGTCCCCGGACCGGGTGCTGATCGGCGGCGCGGAGACGCCGAGCGGCCAGGCGGCCACCCAGGAACTGGTCGACATCTACGCGCGCTGGGTGCCGCGCGAGCGCATCCTCACGACCGGTATCTGGTCGGCAGAGCTGTCCAAGCTTGCCGCCAACGCCTTCCTGGCTCAGCGGGTCAGCTCGATCAACGCCGTCTCGGCCATCTGCGAGCAGACCGGCGCCGACGTCCTCGACGTGGCTCGCGTCATCGGCGCCGATCAGCGGATCGGAGACCAGTTTCTGCGCGCCGGGGTAGGGTTCGGCGGCTCCTGCTTCCAGAAGGACATCCTGAACCTCGTCTACCTCTGCGAGCAGGCCGGCCTGCACGACGTGGCTCGTTACTGGGAGACCGTGGTTACGATGAATCAGTACCAGAAGGAGCGCTTCGTCCGGCGGATGATCCGGGTCATGTTCAACACGCTGGCCGGCAAGCGTATCGCCGTCCTCGGGTTCGCCTTCAAGGCCAACACGGGCGACACTCGCGAGTCGCCGGCCATCGAGATCTGCCGGGAGCTGGCCGCCGAACAGGCCCACGTCTGCATCACTGATCCCCAGGCCCTCGACGGGGCTCGCCGGGCGCTCGCCGACGTCGAGCACGGGGTGACGTTCGAGCCGGATCCCTACAAGGCGGCGGAGGGCGCGCACGCCGTGGCGGTGCTCACCGAGTGGCCGGAGTACCGGACGCTCGACTACCAGCGCGTGTACTCGAGGATGGAGCGTCCAGCCTTCTTCTTTGATGGTCGCAACCTGCTCGATCCCGAGGAGCTCCACCGCATCGGGTTCAACGTGTACCCGATCGGCCGCCCCGACCGGACCGACCTGTAGGCCGACTTCGGGGCCAGCCACAGGAGGGCTCGCAATCCTGGTGTTTCCCGGTTAGGCTAAAGGAGGGATGCAGATGCAGTCGCTGATCCCGTACGCGCTGCCTGCCGTCGTCCTGGTGACCGCTCTGGGTGCCCTCGTCACCGCCTTCGTCATGGTCCGGTGGGGCTCGTCCCCGGCCGACGAGGCACTCGACGAGGATCTCGAGGGCGAGTCTGACGAGGCGTCGCGGCGGCTGGTGTGGATGGTGCGTCGTGAGCGGGCGGCCCGGCGCGAGCGCGCTTTCCGCGTAGGCCACACGGTAGCGGTGGTCTGCTTCGCGACCGCCACCGTCCTCGTGGTCACCGCGCTGGCCTCGGGCATCATCCGGCGACCGGCCACACTCATCCAGGGCCCCGATGTCGAAGCGCGCAACGCCCCGGTGAAGGAAGCGCAGGCGCGTCTCGAGGAGCGCGTGCGGGCCCTGGAGGAGCGCTTGACGGTCGCAGAGGCGCGCGTGATGGTACCGCCCGCAGCGAGCGCAGGCCCCGAGACAGCGCCGAGCTCGCCGGCAGAAGAGCGAACAACGCCGCCGGCGCCCGCGGAGACGACGGCTCCTCCGGCCAGCCCGGCGGCCAAGCCGGAGCCGGCGACGAGCCCACCGGCGAGTCTGCCATCACGGGCTCCCACGTCGCCGCGGACCCGCCCGTCCCAGCGGGACGCGGCGCCATCCGTGACCGTCGCTCCACGGTCCCGGCCGGGATCGCCCCCAGCGACGACTGGCGAGCGCGCCGAGACGCGACGACCGGCGAATGCGACATCGGCCCTTCCGCGTGGCGTGACGGCCACCTCGAGGACGACGGTCGGAAGCGTGAGACTCGAGATCCTGCGCGACCCCGAGCGGCCGGCCCCCGGCACGCCGACGAGATTCACCGTGCGGCTGTCCGACGCTGGGGGCGCGCCGCTCGTTGGGGCCGATGTGCTGGTCCACGGCCGCATGGCCGACGGATCGACCGTCCAGACGAGCCTTGACCCTGCGGACAGCGCGGGGACCTATGCAGGGGCGATCGTGATCACGTCGAGCGGCCCCTGGGATCTGCGGCTGCGCGTGGCGCGCGGTCAAACGGCATTCGAGCTACCGCTCGCGAACCCGACGGCCTGGTAGCGCGCTGGCCCCCGCGTCGCCTGGCCGCCGGCCCTGAGAGTGGGGGCGCGGTGAATCGCGCGGGCGATCCTAGCCCCGTGCCGGGCGTGGTAAATTACCCGCCGTGACCCTCGAGGTCTTGCTCCAGGGCGTCATCAGCGGTCTCCTGATGGGCTTCGTCTACGCCCTGATCGCCGCCGGGCTCTCGCTGATCTTCGGGCTGATGGAGATCGTGAACTTCGCCCATGGCGAGTTCCTCATGCTGGCCATGTTCTCGACCTTCTGGACGTGGGCGCTCTGGCGGCTGGATCCGGTAGTCTCCCTCCCGCTGACGGCGGCGCTGCTCTTCTCCGTGGGTCTCGCGACCTACTACGGCCTCATCCGGTGGATCCTCGGCGCGCCCATGCTGGCCCAGATCTTCGCAACCTTCGGCCTCGCCATCTTCCTCCGCTCGGCGGCTCAGGCGCTCTGGGGCGTGGACTTTCACCTCGTGAAGGAACCGCTGGTCCAGGGCCGCATCTCGCTCGGTGGACTGTTCCTCGGCCTGCCTCAGCTCGTGGCCAGCGCCGGGGCTCTGGCCGCCTTCGCCTTCCTCAACTGGTTCATCAGCCGGACCGAGACGGGCCTGGCACTTCAAGCCACAGCCCAGGACCGGCACGCGGCCTCGCTTATGGGCATCGACACGGAGCGGATGTTCGCCCTGGGCTGGGGCATCGGCGCGGCGTGCGTGGGTGTGGCGGGGGCGCTCCTGACCATCTTCTTCTATGTCTTCCCCGACGTGGGCTCGACCTTCGCCCTGATCGCCTACGTTACGGTGGCGCTCGGCGGCTTCGGCAATGTGCCGGGTACCCTCGCCGCCGGCGTGATCGTGGGCCTGGTCGAGGTGCTGGGCGGCCTCCTCATCGCGCCGGCGCTGAAGTACGTCGCGGTCTTCGTGATCTATCTCGTGGTCGTGCTCTGGCGGCCCCAGGGACTCTTCGGCCGGTTCTGATGTGGCAGCGACTCCCGATCGCGGGCGGCCTCGTGGCGCTTTTGGCCGTCCTCGTCTTCCCGCTGATCTTCACTCTCCCCTTCCCGCGCCACGTCATGATCATGATCTTCCTCTACGGCATGCTGGCGCAGGCCTGGAACATCCTCGCCGGCTACTGCGGACAGATCTCGCTCGGCCACGCGGTCTTCTTCGGCGCCGGCGCCTACACGTCGACCGTGCTGGTGCGGCAGCTCGGCCTCACGCCGTGGGCGGGAATGCTGGCGGGCGCGGTGCTGGCGGTGGCGCTCTCCCAGGTGATCGGCTACCCGGTGTTCAGGCTGCGCGGGCACTACTTCGCCATCGCCACCATCGCCGTCGGGGAGATCGTCCAGACCGTGGTCATCAACTGGGACTGGCTGGGAGGGGCGCGCGGCCTCTTCGTACCCATCAAGCGGCCGGACTCCTTCGTGAACTTCCAGTTCAACGAGAGCAAGCAGACCTACTACTACATCGCCTTGGCCCTTCTCGGCCTGGCGCTCTGGCTCACGCGGCGGATGGAACGCTCGCGCACCGGCTACTACTTCCGCGCCATCCGCGAGGACCAGGACGCCGCGGCGAGCCTGGGGATCCCCGTGGCACGCTACAAGCAGCGCGCCATGGCCCTCTCGGCCGGCCTCACCGCGCTCGGCGGAACCTTCTACGCGCAGTACGTCCTCTTCATCGATCCCGAGTCCGTGCTGCCGCTATCGCTCTCGATCCTGATCTGCCTGGTGGCGGTCCTGGGGGGCGTGGGCACGCTCTGGGGCCCGCCCATCGGGGCCGCGATCCTGGTCCCGCTGAGCGAAGGCACGCGCGTGTACCTCGGCGGCACCGGCAAGGCCATCGACCTCCTGATCTACGGCGCACTCATCATGCTCATCTCGGTGATCCAGCCGGGCGGCATCATGGCCCTGGCCCGGCGCGGGAGACGTCGCACGGGATGACGAACACCCCGCTCCCTCACCCTGCCCCGTCCCCCGCCGGGGGAGATGGGACTGTGTTGCTGGACGTGCGCGGCATCACCAAGCGCTTCGGCGGCCTCGTCGCCAACAAGGACATCTCCTTCCAGGTGGGCACGCGGGAGCTGGTCGGGATCATCGGCCCCAACGGCGCGGGGAAATCCACGCTGTTCGATGTGCTGACGGGGTTCCAGCCGCCGGACTCGGGCTCGGTGGTACTGGGGGGTCTCCCCGTCACCGGGCTCCCGCCCGACGAGATCAGCCGCCGCGGCGTCGGCCGCACCTTCCAGAAGCTCAGGCCGTTCAGCCAGATGACCGCCGCGGAGAACGTCATGGTCGGCGCCTTCCAGAACACGGCCGATCCCGCCCTCGCGCGCCGGCGCGCGCTCGAGTGCCTGGAGAGCGTCGGTCTCGGCGACAAGGCCGATGCCCACGCGCGGGTGCTTTCCACGGGGCAGCGCAAGCGGCTGGAGATGGCGCGCGCGCTGGCCGCGCGCCCGCGCCTCCTGCTCCTCGACGAGATCACGGGCGGGGTGGACCAGGGGAGCATCCCCGCACTGGTGGAGCTGGTGCGCGGCCTCAATGCCGGCGGCGTGGCGCTCGTGGTGATCGAGCACAACATGCGCGTCATCATGGGTATCTCCCACCGCGTGGTGGCGCTGCACCTGGGCCAGGTGATCTCCGACGGCCCGCCTCAGACCGTGATGAACGATCCGCGCGTCATCGAAGCGTATCTGGGCCAGGCCTATGCCGGATAGCGACCAGCCCCTGCTCGAGGCGCAGGGGCTCAACGTTCTGTACGAGGACTACCAGATCCTCTGGGACGCTCGCTTCAGCGCGGCGACGGGCGAGGTCGTGGCCATTCTCGGGCCTAACGGCGCCGGCAAGTCCACCCTGATGAACACGCTCTCGGGGCTCTCGCGGGCGCGGAGCGGACGGATCACCTTCAAGGGCCGACGTATCGACGGCCTGCCGCCTCATCGCATCGTCGGCCTCGGGCTCTCCCACGTTCTCGAGCGGCGCCGGCTCTTCCCGTACCTCACGGTCGGCCAGAACCTGCGGCTGGGTGCCCATAACCCGAACGCCAAACCCCATCGGGAGGAGAGCCTCGCCCGAGTGGAGGCGCTGTTTCCGTTCTTGAGGAGCCGGCGGGACCAGCTCGCCTACACCCTCTCCGGCGGCGAGCAGCAGATGGTGGCCATCGCCCGGGGGCTCATGGCGCGGCCCTCTCTGCTCATGATCGACGAGCCCTTCCTCGGGCTCGCCCCGCTCGTGGTCGAACAGATCTCCAAGGTCATCACCGCCATCAACCGCGAGCAGGGGGTGACGGTGATCTTCATCGAGCAGAACGTCGAGTTGGCCCTCAAGCTCGCTACCCGGGGCTACGTCCTCGAGTCCGGGCGGACCATCCTGGAAGGGTCCTCGGCCTCGCTGTTCCGGTCTGCAGAGGTGAAGCGGATCTTCCTTGGAGCCTGAAGACCAGCGCGCGCTCTCTTGGCATGATGCCTGCTATAAGACTCGGGGAATCTGCGCTCGGCATGATAACATTGCCGCAACGCGTCGTCTGACCGGCGACGCCGCTCGGGAGGGAGTGAGGTCCGTGGACTTGGCTGCGCTGCTGGCGCGAACCTGGAACCGCATCGCCGGAATGATACGCCCTGCGACGCCTGCCGCGCTCTTCCGCCGGGCTGACCGGTACCGGAACGAAGGTCGTTACGAGGAGGCCGTCCAACTGGTGGCGCAGGGGCTGCAGCAGATTCCGGATAGCAGCGTCGGGCATCTCCTGTCCGGCTACCTCTGCGAGGCGGCTCGCGAGATGGACCGTGCCAAGACCGCGTTTCTCCGCGTGCTGGCTCTCGATCCGTACCATCCCCGCGCTCTCCTGGGCCTCGCGCGGATCAGCATCGAAGAGCAGGACCTCGAGGGCTCGAAGGCATTGCTGGACCGCGCGCTTCAGTATTACTCCAACTTTCCCGAGGCGGACGCCCTCCGCGACATGGTGACAAGCTGGTCGAGCCCGCCCGCTCCGGTCGCCGACGTCCCGCTGTCAGTGCCACCGGACGGCCTCAACTTGGCGGCGGCCACTCGTGATCTGGTCGTGACGCGCGCGGACGGGACCCTCGTCCTCGCCAGGACGGACGAGGAGCGGGGGAGGCACCTCGCTCAGCACCTGACGCAAGTGTATCGCATGGCGTCGGCCACGCTTTCGCGGGCGGACCTCGGTTCGCTGCGGCGCGGCGCCATCGAGGCGGGATCCCAGATGACCTTCCTCCTGAGCGATGCCGGCCTCGTCCTCTCCGCCACGCTGGACGGCCATGTCGAAGTCAGCGCCGGGCTCGCCCAGATCGGACGGCTCTGGACGGAACTGGGCGTCAAGGCCTAGCGCACACCATGGCGGAGCAGCGCAGATCCGTCGGGAAGGAGGCGGGGGCCGGCGAGCCCGCGGCCGCGGTCCCGCGGCCGTTACGCGCTCGCGTGTTCAGGGAGATTCTCGCCGGCCTGTCTAACGTCGCGAGCATCCGGGGGGGGCTCCTCGTGACGCCGGACGGCCTGGTGATCACCGCTGATCTGCCGCCGCGGACTCAGGTGGAGGCGCTAGCCGCGTTGGGCGCGACGCTCGGACGTGAGCTCGAGTTGGGAGCGGGCCGCCTGGGGCGAGGCGCGTTTCGGATGGCTCTCTTCGTCGCGGACAACGGCACGCTGTTCATCGGCAGCAGTCGTGTCGGATTTCTGATCCTGCTCGGAGACCGGAACGCCGACGTGTCCTCCGTCCGGATGGCGCTCGCCAGAGCCCTCGATCGGCTCCAGCACTGATGCAAGAATTGGAAACCGTCTCCGTGGCCCGACGCGCGGGCCGGCGGGTCGCAGATGCCAGATGGGCAGGCGCGCCAGCTTCGTCTTCCTGACGGATAGTGTCAGCGTATCGACAGCCATCTGTCTCGTTCGTGGACGGCCGGCTCTTCGCTGGAAATGAACCCCAGGTCAAAGAGATGGATAAGCCGCCTCCATCCGACGCCCAGAGCGTCAGCCATGGCGGCAGGCAGGCGCTGGCAAGGAGCTTGCTAGAAGGGACGCGTACAGCTGTCCTCTCGGCCGACCCTTGGTCGGTCGTCGGCAGAGGGCGAGAACCGGGAGAACGAATAAGCGATGGCCAAGGTTCTGGTGGTGGATGACAGCCTCAGCGTGAGACAGGTCATCGAACGGGCCCTCGGGTCGAAACAGATCGAAGTCCTGTCGGCGGCCTCGGGCAAGGAGGCCATCGAGCAGATCGGACGCGAGGAGCCGGACCTGGTGGTGTGCGACGTGATCATGCCCGACATGGACGGCTACCAGATCTGCGAGTTCGTGAGACGGCAATCGCATCCGGGAGGGACACGGGTCCTCCTGATCTCAGAGATCGTCAACTCCGCGGTCCTGGAGCGGGCCACCGCGGCCGGATCGAGCGATGTCATGCCCAAGCCGTTCACGGCCGATGAGCTCCTCAGCAAGATCGAGAGCCTCCTCCCGGGCGTGCAACCGCCGGCATCCGCCGAGCCGACCGCGCCTTTCCCGTTCGCCGCGACGGAGACCACAGCCGCCGCTGCGGCCGAACCCCACACCACCTCGCCCGCGGTCGCCGACGCCGCCCCCGCCCCGGACCTCAAGACCCTCCTCGGCAAGCTCGCCGCCCTTCCGGGAGTGTCCTTGACCGTCCTGGTGGATCGGCAAGGCTTCCTGATCGAGTCGGCCGGGGAGATGCGTCTGGAAGCCGAGGTCGCCGGCGCCCTGGCTTCCTGCCTCGCGGAGTCCTCGGAGGGCATCGGCAGGGAACTGGGGCGCGGAGCCCTTCAGAGCCTGATCCTGGAGTATGAAGGCGGGCTCGTGCTCCTGAACGGCGTGGACTCGACCTCCATGCTGGCCGTGGTCTTGGGTGACCCAGCCGTGTTGGGGAAGGTCCGCTACTACGTGAAGAGGACGCTGCCGGATCTGCGTCAAGCCCTGTGATGTCGCGGTAGGCCATTCGGCGCGGCCCGTCCGTTCTCACCAGGAGAAAGCGATCCGCCTCCTCGTTGACCCCGCTCCGAGGTCCGGCGGGTATACGCGAACGCGCGACCTCACGATCGCGCCGCTCGGCGCCGAGAATGCGGACGTTGGGTCAGCCCATGGTGACCCGCAGCACCTCGTCCACCGTCGTGACCCCCTCGAGGACCTTCCGCAGGCCGTTCTGGCGCAAGCTCCGCATTCCCTGGGACTGGGCCACCTCGCGGATCTCGGCGGTATGGGCGTTGCGCAGGATGAGGTCGCGAATCTCCTGGGTGACGGGCATCACCTCGTAGATGGCGACCCGGCCCTTCATCCCGGTGAAGCTGCAGGTCTGGCACCCCTTGCCCCGGTACAATGTGATCTTCCCGAGTCCCTCGGGCACGTAGCCGTAGGGCGTCAGGCTTTCCTCGTCGGCCTCATAGGGCTCCTTGCAATCACTGCAGACCCGCCGGCCGAGCCGCTGAGCCAGGATGAGCAGGAGCGCGGAGGAGACCAGGAAGGGCGGAATGCCCATATCCAGGAGCCGCGCCACGGTGGACGGGCAGTCGTTGGTGTGCACGGTGGTGAGGACCATGTGCCCCGTCAAGGCGGCCCGGATGCCGATCTGCGCCGTCTCCAGGTCTCGCGTCTCCCCCACGAGGATGACGTCGGGGTCCTGCCTGAGGAAGCTGCGCAGGGCGGCTGCAAAGGTGCGCCCGATGTCGTCGTTGACCTGGAGCTGATTGACACCCTTGAGGTTGTACTCCACCGGGTCCTCGGCCGTCATGATGTTGATGTCCGGAGAGTTGATGGCGTTGATCGCCGAGTAGAGAGTCGTGGTCTTGCCCGAGCCGGTGGGCCCCGTGATCATGATCATCCCGTACGGGCTGCGGATGGCTCGGTTGAACTGCTCCAGGCTCCACGGATCGAAGCCGAGCTTGGTCAGATCCAGCTGCAGCGACTCCTTGTCCAGGATGCGCATGACCGTCTTTTCACCGAAGATGGTCGGCAGCGTGGAGATGCGAAAATCGATCTCGCGCTGGTGGTAGCGGAGCTTGATGCGCCCGTCCTGGGGCAGCCGCCGCTCGGCGATGTCGAGGTTGGCCATGATCTTCACGCGCGAGGTGAGCGCCGCCTCGAGCCGCTTGGGCGGCCCCATGATCTCGTAGAGCACCCCGTCGATCCTGAACCGGACCCGGAACGTCTTCTCGTAGGGCTCCAGGTGGATGTCCGAGGCCCCCCGGCGGATGGCGTCCACGAGAATCATGTTCATCAGCCGGACCACTGGGGCCTCGTCGGCCGACTCCTGCAGCTCGAAGACGTCGGCCTTGGCCAGGGACTCTTCGTTCCCCTCCACCACCTCGACGTCGGCTTCCTCGAGCTCCGATATCATATCGGCCACGCGCTCGCCCTGGTTGCCGTAAAGGCGGTCGATGGCCTGCCGGATGGACGCTTCCGAGGCGACCACCGGCTGGATCTGGAAGTTCGTGAAGAAGGCCACGTCGTCCACCGCGAGGACATTGGTGGGATCGGCCATGGCCAGGGTGAGCGCGTTGCCGTTCCGCTTCACGGGCAGCACCTGCAACCGCTCGGCGAGCTGGGCCGGGACCAGCTTGAGTACCTCGGGGTCGATGTCGAGCTGGGAGAGCGTGATGGACGGGACGCTGTACTGGCGCGACAGGAAGGAGAGGAGCTTGTCCTCAGTGAGGTAGTTCATCCGGACGAGGAGGCTGCCCAGCTTGTCGCGCGTCCCCTTCTGCGCCACGAGCCCCCGCTGGAGCTGGTCCGGCGTGATGAGCCCCTCCGCCACCAGGCGGTCTCCCAGCCGCCACATCGTTGCTGGCCGCCGATCCGGTGGCGCAGTCCCGCGAGCGGTCGCCGCAGACGGGCCCTCGGGCGATTGCGGCAGGCGAGACGAGGCCGACGTGCCGCTGGCCAAGGGGCGGTCTCCGGCCAGGCCGGCCAGGCACGCGACCACCTGCCCCAGCCGCTCCCGATCGCCGAGCTTAGTGTAGATCTCCTTGAGAGTCTCGAGGGCGCCCGTGTCGGACGGGTTCGCCTCGACGATCATCTCGCAGACCTGGGCCGACTCCGCGAGCGCCTGCCGCTCTTCTTGCGAAAGAGATGTCCTGCCGCTCGCCTGTGCCATAAGTCGGATACCGGCGCGTCCCGGTTAGGACGACCGCTCACGGAACATCGGACGTTCCTCGTCGATGCTCAGTGGATCTGCCAGCTCACCCGCGCGACGGGGCCGCGCGCGCGTCTCAGCCAGGATGGCGCCGATGGCGGCGCCGGCTTCCTTGGCGAACAGGCGCACCATGCCGACGGTGGTGCGGCTGTCGAAGATCGCCAGCAGGATGGCCTGCTCGTCGACGGCCGTGACGTGGATGTTCTCCTTGATGCCCTGGTGGAAGAGCATGGTGAACTCCGGCTCCCCCAGGAGGCGCGCCATCGCCCCCGTAGAGCTGAAAGCCCCCGCCGCGAGGGCGCACAGCGAGACGGTATCAAGCAAGCGGTCGGCGCCGGCCTGGACGAGGAGCTGGCCGCTCCGGTCGATGAGCAGCGCGTCTACGGCAGCGGACTCCCCCAGGAAGTTCCGGAGAACCCCGTTGATCCGCTGCGCGGCGTCCTCGTGGATCGCGACATCATGCGTGCTCATTCCGCGCCCCCTTTTCCTGCGCGTTCTTGCGCGAACCCGCTGACCAGCACCATGCGGGACACGGTGTTCAGGGTCTCGAACACGCCCTTGCCCCCGACCGCGACGGCCTCGAACGACGGCACCCGCCGGGCTCGCCGATTCAACAGGAACTCGAGATACTCGGTCGGCGCGATGTTCGGCAGGTCCCGCTTGTTGTACTGAATGACGTACGGGGTCTCGTCCAGCTTGTAGTCGTACTCCTTGAGGTTCTCCTGGAGGTTCCGGAAGCTCTCCACGTTTTCGCGGAGCCGGTCCCATTGCGAGTCGGCGACGAAGACGACGGCATCCACACCGCGCAGCACCAGCTTGCGCGTCATGTTGTAGTACACCTGTCCCGGTACCGTGTAGAGCTGGAACTTGGCCGTGAAGTTTCTCACCGACACGGCCGAGACGGGCAAGAAGTCGAAGAAGAGCGTCCGCTCGTCCCCGGTGGCGAGCGAGATCAGGTTGCCCCGGTTCGCGTCGGGCAGGCAGCGGTGGATGTATTGAAGGTTGGCCGTCTTGCCGACGACGCCCGCGCCGTAGTAGACGATCTTGAAGCTGATTTCCCTCTTCGCGTAGTTGATGATGGACATCGCGTGGCCTCAGCGCGCGCCCAGGGCGAGGGCGGCCGACTCCACTTGACGGTAGGCGAGCCCGGGGCGCTCCGTCTCGCCGCCGGCGACGATGATGTTCGAGCGCTCCCTCGCAGCGTCCTCCAGCCGGACGATCAGACGGCGCCTCCCGGCGCGCAGCACGGCGGTGTGGAATACGGGGCCCGAGCCGGCCGCTTTCCGCATGGCCCCATCAAGGTCGCTGGCGAAGCTGCCCACCATCCGGACATCGCTCCCCGAGGGCAGGAACAAGTAGAGATCGCGCTCCGCCTCCGGGTCGCGGAGCGTCGCGGCCATCACCGGGCCGATCGCATCAAGGGTTGCTGCGATCTGGCGAAGCCGCGTGGGCGGCTCTGCGTCGAGCAGATCGGGCTCCGGGCGCTCGTCACCCGAGGCCTGGTGGCTTCCCTGCGAGACCCTCGCGTAGCCGTCAGCAGCCCGGAGAGACAGAATCTCGAGCAGAGCGAGGGCCCCGCCAGGCTGGACCGCGCACACCAGAACGGGCCCTCCCTCAGCCATCGGGCCAAGCGGGGTCAGCACGAGCGCGGCGTCCGGGCCCCGGAGCGTCATCTGGTTCACCGGCCACGGCGCGCGGCCTTCGGCCATGAGCGGCAGCAGCGGCCGGGCGGCGGCCGGATTTCGAGACAGGCCGGGCGAGGACGCCGTGAAAAGCCTCACGCCGTCTATCGATTCCGCGCCGACGTCGAGAGCCATGAGCGGCGCCAGGAGGGCGGCGACCCTGCGGAGTGCCGAGATCTCGTCGCGGCTCTCGGTGGCGACGGGCACCGCGACAGGCTCAGCCACCGCCTCGGTCTCGAACGTGGCCATCGCGGCGGGCTCGACCTCGACCATTCCCGTCAGAGTCGGATCGGCCTCGATGTCCTCCAGCACCGGGATCTCGGAACGCTCGAGGCCCGCCTCCGCCTCCTCTTCGAGAGACGACTGGGCGGTCGGCGCAGGCGGCGCGGTCAGGGTCTCAGCTTCGGCCTCCGGTGGAGTGTCGACCGTGAGAGTATCCATCAACACTTCCGCGCTCTCCCCAGCGGGGACCGCCTGGAACGGGGAGGGGAAGCTCTCAATTCCCTCGAGATCCGCGACCGGCCCGGCCGGGACAAAGATCTCGGGCGGGAGTTGGGGCACCAGCTCGTCCAGCGGCAAGACGAGTTGCCCGTCAGGGATCTCCCGAGTGATCTCCTCGTCAGTCATGGCCAGCAGACGCCGCGGGAACTGCTCGCCCACGACCTCCCATCCGGCACGCACGAGCCCTTCAGCCAGCTGGGCGAGGACCAGCCGCCGAGGGATCAGCAGATAGCCTGGCTCCGGCAGGCTTGCCGCCACGCGCTCAAGCGGCAGATGAAACGCCCCGGCGGGTAGCTGCCCCGCGACCCGTTCGAAAGAGACACGCACGACGTCACCTGACGTGTCGCGCGCCAGCATCTCGTCGAGCAACCGCTGAGCCGGTGCTGGCTCGGCCACCGCTCTCGCTCCGACCGCGTCGGAGGTTTGCTCCTTTGGCGTGGCCCGTCCCCCCGGTGGTCCGACGTGACCGAGGGGGGACTGGCGCGCGCCGGTCTCGTGCGACTCCCGTGGGCGCGTCCCGGGGTCGGCCATCAGCCGCTCTTCGGTCATCACTCGCTCCGAGGATGGAGCGCCTGCCGGTCCCGTAGTCGCAACCGCATGCCCCGCGGCTCTGGCACCTGTCTGCAGAGGGCTGGCCGGAGCCGGCGCCCGACCCCCAGGCCTCGAGCCCCGCTCGCGACCGCTCGCCTGGCGTCTCCGGCGCAGCCGCGAACCCCCGGCGATGACGTCGCGAAGCGGGATCAGGAGCAGCGGCACCCATAAGATCTGCGGAAGCGGCGGGGGCGGAAATGCCCCGGCGACAGCGGGGTCGACGGTCGCCTCCCCGTAGCGCGCCACCACGGCGCCCGTGAGCACCCCCAGGAGAACGTGGGCCGCCCAGAGGGAGAGCGTGGCCACGATCCAGCGCGAGCCGGACACACGGGGCACGCAGACGAGAACGAGGAGGCCGTAGAGGATGGGCGGCGCGGCCTGAGCCACCCACCAGGACAGCGGCAGGCTGGGCCATATGCCAGCCGCGAGGAGGACGAGCACGAGTGCGCCATAGAGCGCCAGGCCTCCGGCCACGATCAGCCACGCCCTCGGCTGCCTGACACTCGAGATGGTCGGGCCGGGTCGCATCATGGAAATCGCATCACCGGGTGGATCTCGGGAAGCCAGGTCTTCGGCATCGCCTACCCGTCGGCTCGGTGCTTCGGCGACGTCTTTTCCAGAGGCCCAGCGCCTGGCTCGCCCTCGTCGATTCCGACAGCGATGCTCAGCAGCAACTGCTCCACGCTGCGGGAAACCGTCCTCGGTCCATGTGCCACCTCGGCGCGATCCTGCCGGTTGAAGCGGAACCAGGCGTCTGTCTGCTGCTGGGACGCCGAGAAGATGGCCACGAATGCCTGCTCTCCCGTCCGCCCACGGAAACCGGCGTGCACAACCCGCCCGTTCTCGAAGACGATGGCACCCTCTCCCGCCCCCAGCGAGACGACCAGACGTCCCGTCTTTCCGCCGAGGCCGATGGCCTGGGTGACCTCAGCCAGGTCCATGACGTCCAGCGAGCCCTGGAAGGCGGCGCCCGTGCGCGTTGCCGGCAGGCTGGCGGCAGCCGTTTCGAGGGCGGCCCAGAGCGGCTCCACTGATTTCCTCGCGCCGCTTCCCTCGAGAGTGCTGGCTGGTCGAGTCGCCTCTGGGCCGCCTCCGGGCTTCAAGAGATCTCTCACTCGTGCCACAACCATCCCGAGCGTGAAGTCTCCCGTCACGGTCATGTTGACTCCCGCTTCGGCGGCGGCCAGGGCGACGGGCCGGTCACGGCCGGCGAGCAGGAGAAACGGGGTGTCCATGGTCGTCGGATCCTTGCGCACCCGGGTGAACAGCTCATAACCGTCCATGTCCTGGACCTGGGAATAGCTCACGACGAGATCCGGGCGCTCCCACTCCAGCGCGCCCACGGCAGATGAGCCGCTCGAGGCGCCCGCCACCTCATAGCCGGCGTCGGCGAGCGCCTTCGAGAGCACCGCCCTGCTGTCCTGATCCGCATCCACGAGGAGCACTTTCGCCATTGGCATTGTTCGGACTCCTACTCAGTCCCATAGATGGTAATGCAAGCCGCCTACCAGCCCAAGTGGGCGCGCCACCATGCTGGCTACACGTGCTCGCCAGGTCCTGGATGTGGTCTATCTCCTTGTTTGACCGAACGGTCCTACCCTTCGCCCACCAGCACGGGGGTGGAGGCCGTCGAGGGCTTGTCGGCCCGGTGACACCAGCCGTCAGGGCACGTGACCCCTAGTGTCTGACCTGAATGCTGGGCAGTCAACCGGATCCGATTCGGAGAAAAGATCGGCCGAGGGGCCTGGCTTGCTTGCAGGGATCCAGGGGGTATGTTAGCGTAGGTCTGCGTTTTAATGGAACTCTCACCCTTCGTCCTCGAGCCCGGCAGAGCCTTCATGGCCCGGGTCGCGGCGTTTTTGCCAGGCTTTTTCGCGGCTCTGCTGATCCTCCTGTTCGGATGGCTCCTGGCCCGGTTCGCGCGGCTCCTTGTCTTTCGGCTCCTTCTGGCCGTCCGCTTCGACCTGGCTTCGGAAAAGGCGGGCATCGATGCGGTGCTCCTCCGGGCCGACATCCGACAAGGGCCGGCCGACCTGGTGGCGGTGCTTGTTCAATGGCTGGTGATGCTCATCGCGATCATGACCGCTGTGAACACCGTGGGACTGTCATCGGTCTCGGACCTGCTGAACCAGATCCTGCTCTACGTTCCCAAGGTGATCGCTGCCGTCGTCGTGCTCATCCTGGGGCTGTTCTTCGCGAGCTTCCTCTCCGGGCTGATCAAGGCTGCCGCCGCCAATGTCGGTCTCGGCGAGGCCGAGGCGCTGGCCTCGCTCGCCCGCTATGCGATCATGGCCTTCACGGCGGCGGTGACGCTCGAGGAGTTGGGGATCGCGCCCGACCTCGTCCGCTCGGCGTTCGTCATCCTCTTCGGCGCCGTGGCGCTGGGCCTCGCGCTCGCCTTCGGCCTGGGCTGCCAGGACCTCGCGCGCGACTGGCTCATCCGCTATCTTGACAGTGCGCGGACCCGAAAGAGGTCCCACTAGAAAACGCGCCTGACCACAAAGGAGAATCCAATCCATGGCTGACACCGCCTTGCACCTGACCGAGATAACTTTTGACGTAGAGTTGGGCAAGCACAAGGAGGTCATGATGGTGGACTTCTGGGCCGAGTGGTGCGCCCCGTGCCGCGCCATCGCCCCCACGTTGGAAGAGCTGGCGCGGGAGTCGGGCGGCAAAGTGAGCCTGGCCAAGGTGAACGTGGACGAGCATCCGGGCCTCGCCGCCCGCTACGGCGTCCGCTCCATCCCCACCATCTTGTTCATGCGGGACGGAACAGTGGTGGACCAGGTGATCGGTGCCGTCCCAAAGGCCCAGCTTAAGAAGAAGCTGGACGCCATCGCCTGAACAACGAGGCGTCCCCATGTCGACGGTGGGGCCCGGCTTGCCGCCGCTCTCGCCCGCGCGCGAGGAGTTCCGGTCCTTGGCCGGCCGAGGGAACCTCGTCCCGATCTACGCCGAGCTGGCCGCCGACCTCGACACGCCGCTGTCGGCATTCCTGAGGCTCCGCCCCGGGCCCTACGCCTTCCTGCTCGAATCGGTGGAGGGCGGTGAGAAATGGGCGCGGTATTCCTTTCTCGGCTCGGATCCCCCGATGGTCTTCTCGGCCAAGGGCAACCGCGTCACTCTGCGCTACACGGATGGGCACAGCGAGATCCTGCCGAGCGGCAACCCGCTCGAGGCGCTCCGCGGGCTCCTCTCGCGATTCTCGCCCGTGCCCGTGCCCGGCCTCCCGCGCTTCCAGGGCGGCGCGGTGGGCTTCCTCTCGTACGACATGGTCCGCCACATGGAGCGTCTACCCCGTCGGGCCAAGGACGACCAGCGTCTCCCGGACGCCGTCTTCATGTTCACCGACAGCCTGATCGTCTTCGATAACCTGCGCCACCGGCTACTGGTGATCGCCAACGCCCATGTCACGAAGACCGATCCTGCGTCCCTCGACCGCGCCTACGACCAGGCTGCGCTCAAGATCGGGATGCTGCTGGCGAACCTGAGGAAACCAGCGCGGTTCCCGGTGCCGCTCACCTTCCCGCCGATGGAGCCGCTGACCGCGCTGGCCGAGGAGGGCTTCACCTCGACCATGGATCAGGCGACCTTCGTGGAGAGCGTGCGCCGCGCCAAGGAGTTCATCGCCGCCGGCGACGCCTACCAGATCGTCGTCTCCCGACGCCTGGACACCGAGCTCCGGGCCGACCCCTTCACCGTGTACCGGGCCCTCCGGAGCATCAACCCGTCCCCCTACCTCTTCTTCCTGCGGCTCGGGAAGACCAGCATCGTGGGCTCCTCTCCCGAGGTGCTCGTGCGCCTCGAGGACGGGCGCGTCGAGGAGCGTCCCATCGCGGGGACCCATCCGCGCGGGGCCACGGAGGCCGAGGACGCACGGCTGGCCGCCGAGATGAAGAACGACCGAAAGGAGCGTGCCGAGCACGTCATGCTGGTGGACCTCGGCCGCAACGATGTGGGGCGCGTGAGCCGCATCGGGTCGGTGGAGGTGTCCGAGTTCATGGTGGTGGAGCGCTATTCGCACGTCATGCACCTGGTGAGCCACGTCCGCGGGCAGCTCGAGGCCGGCAAGGACGCCTTCCATGTGCTGGAGGCCTGCTTCCCCGCAGGCACGCTCACCGGCGCGCCCAAGATCCGCGCCATGGAGATCATCGAGGAGCTCGAGCCCACCCGCCGCGGGCCCTACGGCGGCGCCGTGGGCTACATCTCTTACTCTGGTAATCTCGATTCCTGCATCACGATCCGCACCGTGGTCTGCCATGGCCGCCACGCGTCGATCCAGGTCGGCGCCGGGATCGTGGCCGACTCCGATCCCAAGACCGAATGGCTGGAGACCTGCTCCAAGGCGCGCGGGATGATCCTGGCGCTCCGCATCGCCGGGCAGGAGAGAGCATGATCCTCGTCCTGGACAATTACGACTCCTTCACCTACAACCTCGTTCAGTACCTGGGAGAGCTGGGGGCGGAGATGCGCGTGGGGCGCAACGACACCCTCGGCGTGGAGGACGTCGAGCGCCTGCAGCCGGAGCGCATCGTCATCTCGCCGGGTCCCGGCACTCCCGATAGCGCGGGAATCTCGCTCGAGCTGATCAGGCGCTTCCACGAGACCACCCCGATCCTGGGCGTCTGCCTCGGCCATCAGGCGATCGGTCAGGCTTTCGGGGGCACCGTCGCGCGGGCGCGGAAGCAGATGCACGGCAAGACATCTCGGATCACCCACGACGGGAAGGGCGTGTTCGCCGGGCTGGAGCCGGGCTTCGAGGCGACGCGCTATCACTCGCTCGTGGTGCTCGAGTCGAGCTTCCCTGCCGAGCTCGAGATCTCGGCGCGGGCCGAGGATGGAGAGATCATGGGGCTACGCCATCGCCGTTTCCCCGTCGAGGGCGTCCAGTTCCATCCCGAGTCGATTCTTACGGCACACGGCAAAGCGCTCCTCAAGAACTTCCTCGCGCTGCCGCGTGCTCGCGTGGCATGAGCTCCGACCCTCCGAGTCCTCGGACACCCCCTACTCCCGCTCCGCGGGCTGCGAGTCCTTCCCCCCTCCGGGGAGAAGGCAGGGTCAGGGGCTTCCCTGATGACGCTCTCGTCCTGCTCGCCGCCGTCGTCCCTTCCTTCTTGATGACCATCCAGCAATCACTGCTGTTCCGCTTCGACCGGGTGATCCGGTGACCGCGAGCCTTCGTCAGCTCGGGGAGCTGGGGATGATCCGCCGGATCCGGGATGCCGAGGGCACGGGCACGCCCCCGGGAGTCAGGACCGGCATCGGCGACGATGCAGCCGTGCTCGCCGTCAGTGCCGGCGCCATGCTGCTGGCGACGACGGATCTCGTCATCGAGGACGTCCACTTCCGCCGTGCCTCCGCTTCCCCGCGCGATATCGGCTGGAAGGCCTTGGCAGTGAACCTGTCCGACATCGCGGCGATGGGGGGAGAGCCGCGCTGGGCACTGGTAGGCCTGGCGCTTCCAGCGTCGACCCAAGTGGAGGAGGTGGACGAGTTCTATGCGGGGATGCGGGAGGCGGCGGCTCCCCATGGCGTCGTCATCGTGGGCGGCGACACCTCGGCGTCCCCGGACGGCTGGATGATCAACGTGACCCTGCTCGGCCTACACATGGGAACGCCCAGGCTGCGGTCGACGGCCAAGCGCGGTGACGCCGTGGCCGTCACCGGCACCCTGGGCCGCTCCGCAGCCGGGCTCGCCCTGCTGGAGATGGGCATGGCGACCGCTCATGCGCTCGGCGAGCGGGCGCGCGAGGAGCTGATGAGCGCGTACCTGAGGCCCACGGCGCGGCTGGCCGAAGGGCGCTGGCTCGGCGCGCAGGCGGGCGTCCACGCCATGATGGATCTCTCCGACGGGCTCACGACCGATCTGGGTCACGTCTGCCGGGAGAGCGGAGTCGGCGCGCGAGTCATGCTCGACCGGCTGCCGGTGGCGAGGGCGGCGCGCGAGGCGGCACGGGCTCTCGGGAAGGAGGCCCTCGAGTGGGCCGCGAGCGGAGGCGAGGACTACGAACTGCTGCTCACCTGTGACCCGGGCGTGGTCGACGCTCTGGCCGAGGGACTGCGGGGCGCCACCGGCACCACCCTCACCGTGATCGGGCAGATCGAGTGCCCCGAGGCGGCCGTGACCTACCTGGACGCCCGCGGCGAGCCGGTCGCCCTCCGCGCCGGCTACGAGCACTTCGATGGATAGCGTGATCGTCCTCGATCTCATCGGGCTCGGCGTCCTCCTGCTCTGCTCGGCGCTCCTGACCGGGGCCGAGGCCGCCTTCTTTTCTCTCGGACGGGCGCGGCTCAAGGAGCTGGCGCGGGCGGAGGGTGGCGAACCGGGCCCATTCACTCCCCTGCTCCAGCATCCCAACGAGCTGCTCGTCACCCTGCTCGTCGGCATCACGCTGATCAACATCGCCGCGTCGGCGCTGGCCGCGTCAGTGGCCGGCAAGCTCTTCGGCTCCCTCGGCCTCGCCGTCGCCATCGGCGGGATGATCTTCCTCCTGACCGTGTTCGGCGAGGTCCTGCCGATGACCCTGGCCGTAGAGCATCCCCGGCGCTTCTCCGTTTGGGTCAGCCGGCCCGTCGGCTGGCTCTCCGTGCTGCTGGCGCCGATCCGGGTCGGTCTGGGCGGCTTCACCGCGCTCACGCTTCGCCTCGTCGGCTCCGAGCGGCGACCCGGCGAGCCAGAGATCTCGGAGGAAGAGCTGCGCACTCTCGTCGACGTCGGCGCCCGCGAGGGCGTGGTGGACCGCACCGAGAGGGAGATGATCCACAAGGTCTTCGAGCTGGAGGACACTCTCGTCCGCACGGTCATGGTGCCGCGGCCCGACATGTTCTGCCTGGACGTCACGACCCCGCCCGCCGTGCTGCTCGATCGCCTCCGCGAGCAACTCCACTCCCGCGTGCCCGTGTTCGAGGAGAGCATCGATCAGATCATCGGCGTGCTCTACACCAAGGACCTGCTGCCCCATCTCCGGGGCCTGCCACCCGGCTTCGACCTGCGCGCGCACCTTCACCCGCCGTATTTCGTGCCAGAGTCCAAGCGCGCCGATGCTCTGCTGAAGGAGTTCCAGGCCAAGAAGATCCATCTCGCCATCGTGGTGGACGAGTACGGCGGAACCGCGGGGCTCGTGACCCTGGAGGACCTGTTGGAAGAGCTGGTGGGCGAGATCCGCGATGAGTTCGACGAGGAGGAACGACTGATCCAGAAGATCGATCCGAAGAGCTTCCGCGTCTCCGGCAAGCTCCCCATCGATGAGCTGAACGCCGTGGCCGGCTTGAAGATCCCCAACGAGTCCTTCGACACCGTGGGCGGCTGGGTGCTCGACCTCTTCGGCCGCGTCCCGCACAAGGGCGAGAAGAAGGACGTGGGCGACGTCACGGTGGCGGTGGAGAAGGTCCAGCGCACCCGCGTGGTGGAGGTGCTGGTGACGGTTCATAACGGCGGCCGCGGCCGGAATCCGGCATGATCTACGTCTGGATCATCGCGCTGGCCCTGCTCGTGACCGCGCTCTTCTCCGCGGCGGAGATGTCGTTCATCGCCGCCAATCGGCTGCGCCTGCGCCACCTGGCCGAGGAGGGCAACCGGAACGCCGCCCGCTATCTCGAATCCTTCAAGGCGCCGGAGCGCCTCTTGTCCACCGCCATGATGGGGGTGACCATCGCCCATATCACGGCCTCGTCGGTGGCCACCTGGGCCTTGCTCCCGGAAGTGGGCGAGGCGGCGGCACTCGTCGTGACCCTGGCGCTCACTCCCATCATGCTGGTCTTCGGCGAGGTCATCCCCAAGGCGGTGGCGCGCGAGTGGGCGACGGCGCTCATCCTGCGCCTGTTCGGCGTAATCGAGATCGCGAGCAAGATCCTGGCGCCGCTCAACTGGAGCGCCAACGCCCTGGTCGGCGGGGCCCTGGCCCTCGTCGGCCGCCGCCGGACCAGCACCCGCCAGTTCGTCTCACGCGAGGAGCTGATGCTGCTCCTGCAACTGGAGCCCGAGGAGGCGGACGTGACCAGCTCCGAGGCGGAGATGATCGACAAGATCTTCGACCTCGGGGAGACGGCGGTGCGCGAGGTGATGGTGCCGCTCGTGGATGTCGCGGCGCTGCCCGAGGCCGCGACCCCGGACGACTGCGTGCGTCTCATCACCGAGCGCGGCTTCTCGCGCATTCCGGTCTACGCCGACCGAATCTTCAATGTCGTGGGGGTTGTCACGGCCATGGACTTGCTGCGCCACGGGGCGACGGCGCATGATGTGCGCTCGCTCATGCGCCCGCCCACCTACGTCCCGGAGAGCAAGCGCATCGACGACCTCCTGCGCGAGATGCAGAAGGCCCGCGTGCAGCTGGCGGTGGTCGTCGACGAGTACGGCGCGGCGGTGGGTATCGTCACGGTGGAGGACATCGTCGAACAGGTGGTCGGGGAGATCCAGGACGAACACGACCGCACGCCGGACACCGTCGAGCGGCTGCCCGACGGAAGCTACCGCGTGGCCGGCCGGGCGGGCATCGACGAGCTGAACGAGGCGCTCGACTGGGAGCTGCCCAAGGGCGACTTCGAGACCGTCGCCGGCCTCGTGCTGGCGACCGTGCACCGCATCCCACTGGTGGGCGAGGTCCTCCAGGTCGGCCACTACACCATCACCGTGCTGGAGGCCGACAAACGGCGCGTGCTCACGGTGCGCATCACCCCGCCCACGATGGGCGAAGAGGGCAAGCGGGTCGCGGGCGCGCCTCCCCGATGAGGGCCGAAGGCCCGAAGAAGCCAGACCGCGAGCCGAAGCAAGTCACATCCAACCGAGACGGACGGCAGAAAGGAGCCGCACATGGCAGGACGAATGGAGGAGTTTCCGAGCAACGGGCGCACGACCCACGGGTATCTCGCCACGCCGGCGCAGGGAAAGGGGCCCGGCGTCCTGGTGATCCAGGAGTGGTGGGGACTAGTCGGGCATATCAAGACCGTATGCGACCGCTTCGCGGCGGAGGGGTTCTCGGCGCTGGCGCCGGACCTGTACCACGGCAAAACGGCCAGCGAGCCGGACGAGGCGGGCAAGCTGTTCATGGCGCTGCACATCGGCCAGGCGGAGAAGGACCTGGCAGGCGCGACCAAGTACCTGGCCGGCTATTCGTCGACCAAGAAGCTGGGAGCGGTGGGCTTCTGCATGGGGGGCCAGCTCGCGCTGTTCGCCGGCTGCCTCGAGCCGACCATCGGTGCCGTGGTCGACTTCTACGGCATCCATCCCCACGTCCAGCCGGATTACAGCCGCCTCAGCGGGCCGGTGCTCGGCCTCTTCGCCGAGAAGGACGCCTTCGTGACGCCACAGACTGCGCGCGAGGTCGAGGCGGCAATCAAGACGGCGGGCAAGAGGGTCGAGATCCACGTCTATCCCGGCGTGGACCATGCCTTCTTCAACGACGAGCGCGCGGATGTCTACAACAAGGCGGCGGCTGAGGATGCCTGGCAGCGTACCCTCTCCCACTTCCGGGCCCACCTCAGGTAGCGCGGCGGCACCGAGGTTTCACACCGTCCCCCTCCCCTCCGCGGTGGAGAAGGCCAGGGTGAGGGGGGTCCGAGCACGCGTAGCGTGGCTTCGTGAGTGCGCGGGCTCGCGGGATGTGATCGACGGCCCCCTCCCACGCCTCCCCCCAGGAATCGGTTGCGCCGGCGAAGCCGGCGCTCGAAGCGTCGAGGCCCCCTCCCATTGACTTATCCGGCCGCCGCGGCGGCTTTCTTCTTCTTGCCCTTGGCGACGCCGGCCGCCGCGCCCTTGGCGCTCTTCTTCTCGGCCCTGGCGTCCTTCTTGCCCTTGTCCTTCGGCGTCTCGACCCGATCCACCAGCTCGAGGATGGCCATGGGCGCTCGGTCCCCGGGACGGGTTCCGGCCCTGAGAATGCGCGTGTAGCCGCCGTTACGGTCGCTGGATCGCGCCGCGACCGTGTCGAAGAGCTTCTTGACCACCACCGGGTCGGGGACCAAGGCGAGGACCTGGCGCCGCGAGTGCAGAGTGTCCTGCTTGGCCAGCGTCACCATGTGGTCAGCGAGGCCGCGGATCGCCTTGGCCTTGGCCACGGTGGTGGTGATACGCTCGTGGCGGAACAGCGCCACGAGCAGGTTCCGGAAGAGCGCCCACCGGTGCGCCGTGACGCGCCCGAGCTTGAACCCCGCCCTGCCGTGCCTCATTTCACCCCTCCGCGCCCCAGCGCGCCCAGCAGGTTCGGGTCGATGCGCATCCCGAGAGAGAGGCCCAGCGCGGCCAGCGCCGTCTTGATCTCTTCGATGGACTTGGACCCCAGGTTCTTCACGCTCTCCAGGTCCTGGTCGGTCTTCTGGACGAGATCGGCCACCACCATGATCTCGGCGTTCTTCAGCGCGTTGATCGCCCGAGCCGGGAGCGGCAGCTCTTCGAGCGGTTTGCCTAGACTCTCCTGGAGGAAGCCCTCGCCCGAGGCGTCCACTCCCTCCTCCTCCTCGTCGCGCCTTTCCGGCACGAGCGGCGAGAAGTGGTCGCGCACGTGAGTGGCGGCTCGCGCGAGCACCTCGTCGGGCGAGACGGCACCGTTCGTCCAGACTTCCAGAATGAGCTTCTCGTAGTCGATGGTCTTGCCGAGCCGCGCGTTCTCCACCGTGTACGAGACCCGCTGGATCGGCGAGAACGCGGCATCCATGGGGATCGCGTCGGGCGGGATAGAGCCGGCGGGATGATTGTCGGCGGCGGTATATCCGCGGCTCACCCCGATGCCGAGCTCCACCGACAGGCCGGCGCCCTGGTCCAGGGTGGCGATGTGGAGCTCGGGGTTCAGTACCTCGACCCCCGTGGCTTCGGAAACGTCGGCGCCCGTGACCTCCTTCGGGCCCTTGGCTTCGAGCCGCGTCTGCATGGGCTCCCCGGAGGGCACGTTGACGGCCAGCTTCTTCAAGTTGAGGAGGACGTCCACCGTGTCCTCCTGCACCCCGGGGATATGCGCCACCGAGTCCTTCACGCCCATGATCCTGACCCATGTCACCGCGGCGCCCGGAATGATCGAGAGCAGAGTCCGGCGCAGCGAGTGGCCCACAGTCTGGGCGTACCCCTTCTCGAACGGCTCGGCGACCAGGCGACCGTACCGGTCCGAGAGGATCTCCCATTGGAGCGTCCTCGGCTTCTGAAATGGAATTCGTGCCATGGTCTCCTTCTTCCAGCGCCGATTGCGCCTACTTCGAGAACAGCTCCACGATGAGCTGCTCCTGCACCGGGATCTGGATGTCCTCCCGGATCGGCAGCCCGCGCACCGTTCCCCTCTTCTCGTTGGCGTCCAGCTCGAGCCAAGGTGGAATCGGCGACCGGCCAGCGGCCAGATTGTCCGCGACGCGCTCCTGCATCTTGGAGCTGGGCCGAAGCTGGACCCCCTCGCCCACCTTGACGATGTAGGAGGGAATGGAAACCTTGCGCCCGCTGACCTGGATGTGACCGTGGGCGACCATCTGCCGCGCCTCGCGCCGGGAGGCCGCCATGCCCAGCCGGAACACCACGTTGTCCAGGCGCCGCTCGAGGAGTTTCAAGAGATTCTCGCCCGTCACGCCCTTCTCGGCCTCGGCCCAGGCGAAGTAGCGTCTAAACTGGGACTCGAGCACGCCATAGATCCGCTTGGCCTTCTGCTTTTCCCGCAGCTGCACGCCGTAGGACGTGGCCTTGCTGCGGCGGAGCCCGTGCTGGCCTGGCGGGTAGTTCCGGCGCTCGATGGCGCACTTCTCGGTGAAGCAGCGCGAGCCCTTGAGAAAGAGCTTGATCCCCTCGCGCCGGCACTGCCGGCATACCGCGACGTGATATCGTGCCAACGCCCGACCCTCCTCTACATGGATCGGAGGGGGCCTAGTCGGCCCCCTCCGAGACTTGCCCCAAGGTTGCGCCGGCGGAGCCGGCGCTCGAACGCAAACTCATCCGCTCTCACTCCGGCTGGCCCTTACACCCGACGGCGCTTGGGCGGCCGGCAACCGTTGTGCGGAATGGGGGTCACGTCACGGATGGCCGTGATCTCCAGCCCCACGGCCTGCAGGGACCGGATGGCGGCCTCCCGCCCGGACCCCGGCCCGCGGACGTACACCTCCACCTGCTTGAGCCCTAGCTCCATGGCCTTGCGGGCCGCGTTCTCCGCCGCCGTCTGGGCGGCGAACGGCGTGCTCTTCCGCGACCCCTTGAAGCCGGCGCTGCCGGCGCTCGCCCAGGCCACGACATTGCCCATCTTGTCCGTCAGCGTGACGATCGTGTTGTTGAAGGTAGCCTGGACGTGGGCGATGCCCACGCGGACCTCCTTCCGCTCGCGGCGACGCCCGCCCTTCCGGGGGGTCGCGGCCGGTCTCTGCTCCGCGGCTTCAGCCATGCTCGAGGCTCCTTATTTCTTCGCGGCCGGGGCGGCGGCCGGGGCAGCGGCGGCCGCCACGGGCTTCCGCTTGACCATGACGCCCTTGCTCCGCCCCTTGCGGGTGCGTGCGTTGGTGTGTGTGCGCTGCCCGCGGACGGGCAGACCCTTGCGGTGGCGGATGCCGCGGTAGCTGCCGATGTCCATGAGCCGCTTGACACTCATGGAGACCTCGCGGCGGAGATCGCCCTCCACCTTGTACTCACGCTCGAGAATTTCCCGGACGCGCGCCGTCTCCTCGTCGCTCCAGTCCTTGACGCGCTTGTTGCGATTCACGTGGGCTTCGGCAAAAATCTTCTTGGCCGACGGGATGCCGATCCCGTAGATGTACTGAATCGCGATCTCGCCCCGCTTGTCGCGCGGGAGGTCCACTCCGGCGATGCGTGCCATGGCTGTGGCTCCTTTCTCCCACGCGCGCCTAGCCTTGACGCTGCTTGTGTCGAGGGTTCTTGCAAATGATGCGCACCGCGCCCTGCCGGCGGACGATCTTGCAGTGCTCGCACCGCACCTTGACCGATGGTCGGACTTTCATGTCCCCCTGGCCTCTACTTGAACCGATAGGTGATGCGGCCCCGGGTCAGGTCATAGGGCGACAGCTCGACCTTGACCTTGTCCCCGGGCAGGATCCGGATGAAGTGCATCCGCATCTTGCCGGAGACGTGGGCCAGCACCTTGTGCCCGTTGTCCAGCTCGACGCGGAACATCGCGTTCGGCAGCGGCTCGACCACCGTTCCTTCGACCTCGATCGCGTCTTCCCTGGCCATTGCTATACCGCCTGCTCGACCCTCGTCAGGACGTCCGGGCCATTCGCGGTGATGGCGATGGTGTCCTCGAAATGGGCGGCCAGGCTGCCGTCGACCGTCACCGCGGTCCAGCGGTCCTCGAGCACGCGCACCTCCGACGAGCCCATGGTGACCATGGGCTCGATGGCCAGCACCATGCCGGCCTTGAGGACGACGCCGCGCCCGGGATCGCCGAAGTTGGGCACCTGCGGCTCCTCATGCAGCGCCCGGCCGATGCCGTGCCCCACGAAGGCGCGGACCACGGCGAACCCGTGACTCTCGCAGTGGGACTGGACGGCGTGCGAGATATCCCCCAGCCGGTTGCCGACCCGGCACTGGACGATGGCCTTGTCCAGGCTTTCCCGCGTCACGTCGAGCAGTTCCTGCACGCGCGGCCGCACTCGTTCGACCGCCAGCGTGACCGCACAGTCCGCGTAGTAGCCGTCCACGATGCACCCCAGATCGAGGCCGATGATGTCGCCCTCCCGGAGCTTCCGCCTCGGCGACGGGATCCCGTGGACGACCTCCTCGTTGATCGAAGTGCAGACGGTGGCCGGAAAGCCCCGGTACCCCTTGAAGGCCGACTGCGCGCCCTGGGACACGATGAACGCCTCGACGTCCGCATCGATCTCCTGGGTGGAGATACCTGGCCGCGCCAGCGTCTTCAGGCGCTCCTTGACCTCGGCCAGGATCCTCCCCGCCGCGCGCATCCGCTCGAGCTCCCGCGCGGACTTGAGCACGATCACGACGTCACCGCCAGGCGCGGGGCCTTACGGATCGCCGCGGTCACCTGCTCGACCTTCCCCTCGCCGGGGACCTCGGTCAGGAGATTGCGCTGCCGGTAGTAGTCCAGCAGCGGCGCCGTCTGGCTGGCGTAGACCTCGAGCCGGTGCGCCACCGCGGACTCGGCATCGTCCTCGCGCTGGTAGAGCTCGCCACCGCACCGGTCACAGCGACCCCGGGTCGCCGGGGGGCTGAACACCAGATGGAAGGCCGTGCCGCACTGGCGGCAGACGCGGCGGCCGGTGAGGCGACGCAGCAGTTCCTCGCGCGACACTTGGAGGAAGATCACCCGGTCCAGCTCGAGGCTCCTCCGGCGGAGCAGATGGTCGAGCGCCTCCGCCTGGGCCACCGTGCGGGGAAACCCGTCGAGCACCCAGCCGGGCGCCGCATCGGCCTGCTCGAGGCGGTCGCCGACGAGACCGATCACGACCTCGTCGGGCACCAGCGCCCCCTGGTCCATGTACCGCTTGGCCTCGAGCCCGAGGCGCGTCCCGTTCTGCACCGCTTCGCGGAGCATGTCGCCGGTGGCCACGTGGGGCACGCGCCACTCCCGGGCCAGCCGGCTCGCCTGCGTGCCCTTGCCGGCACCGGGCGGCCCCAGGAAGATGACGCGGACGCTCATGCGTGCACCTTCGCCCGCTTCTTGAGGAAGCCCTCGTAGTTGCGCATCAGGAGGTGCGACTCCATCTGGCGCACCGTATCCAGCGCCACGCCGACCACGATCAGGAGGCTGGTCCCGCCGAAGTAGAAGGGCGTGTTGAACCAGCGGATGAGGAAGTCGGGGAGTACCGAGATCAGCGCCAGGAAGACGGCCCCGGGCAGCGTGATGCGCGTCAGGGTCTTGTCGATGTACTCGGCCGTCTTCTTCCCCGGGCGCACACCGGGGATGAAGCCCCCGTACTTCTTCATGTTGTCCGCGAGGTCGATGGGGTTGAAGACGATGGCCGTGTAGAAGTAGGTGAAGAAGATGATCAGGGCGCAGTAGAGCACCGTGTAGGTGAACCGCCCGGGCGACAGCGCCTCGGAAATGTACTGCATCCACGGGTGCTGGATGAAGCGCGTCAGCGTGGCCGGGAAGAGGATCAGCGAGGAGGCGAAGATCACCGGGATCACGCCCGCGGTGTTGACCCGCAGCGGGATGTGGGTGGTCTGGCCGCCGTACATACGGCGCCCCACCACCCGCTTGGCGTACTGCACCGGGATCTTGCGCTGGCCCTCCTGCATGATGACCACCGCCGCCGTCACCAGGACCATCATGATCACGATGCCCAGGAAGACGAAGAGCTGAAGCTCGCCCGTGGTGATCAGCGTGTAGGAGGAGACAACCGCCGAGGGGAGCCGCACCACGATGCCGGCGAAGATGATGAGCGAGATGCCGTTGCCGATCCCTTTCTCGGAGATCTGTTCCCCGAGCCACATGATCAGCGCGGTCCCCGTGGTGAGCGTCAGCATGGTGAGCAGGCGGAACCCCCAGCCCGGCTCCGGAACGAGCACCGCGCCGCTCTGGCTCCGCATGCTCTCCAGCCCCACCGCGATGCCGAAGGACTGGATCATGGAGAGCCCGATGGTGCCGTAGCGCGTGTACTGGGTGATCTTCTTCTTCCCGGCCTCGCCTTCCTTGGCGAGCCGCTCCAGGGCCGGGATCACCACGGTCAGGAGCTGCAGGATGATGGAGGCCGAGATGTACGGCATGATCCCCAGCGCGAACACCGTGAGCCGGCGCAGGTTACCCCCCGAGAACAGGTCGACCATGCCCAGCAGCGTGCCCTGCATCTGGTTGAAGAACTCGGCGAGTGCGCCGCCGTCGATGCCCGGGGTGGGGACATGGGCGCCCAGCCGGTAGGCAGCCAGCAGTCCCAGCGTGACCAGCACCCGACGCTTGAGCTCGGGAATCTTGAAGACGTTCTGGAAGCTCTGCAGTCCCTCGATCATAGCGGCAGCACCTCGATCCGGCCGCCGGCAGCCTCGAGCTTCTGGCGGGCGGACTCGCTGATCTTGTGGGTCTTGACGGTCAGAGCATGGCCGATGGCCCCATCGCCCAGAACCTTGACCGCCCCGCGGCCCGACTTCTTGATGAGGCCGGCCTGGATCAGCGCGTCCGGACCCACCACGCTCCCGGCGGGGAACTTGGCGGACAGATCCTTCACCTTGACGAGGGCGAACTCGGTCTTGGTGCCGTGGGGCAGGAACCCGCGCTTGGGAAGCCGCCTGTAGAGCGGCATCTGCCCACCCTCGAAGCCCGGGCGCGATTCCCCGCCGGAGCGGGCAAGGAGCCCCTTGTGTCCCTTCCCGGAGGTCTTGCCGGCGCCGGAGGACGGACCGCGGCCGACTCGCCGGCGCCGTCGGGTGGAGCCGGGCGCCGGACGCAGATCTTCCAGTCTCATTGCTCTTCCACCTTCAGGCAGAACGGCACGGCCTGGATCATGCCGCGGATGCTGGGCGTGTCGTCGTGCTCCACCACCTGCCTGATGCGGCGGAGTCCGAGCGCCTTCACCGTGGCCTCCTGCTTGGGGGAAAGCCCGATGATGCTCCTGACCAGCGTGACCTTAAGCTTGTTTGCCACCGGCTCCCTCCTGGCCGTCGCCCTCCACGGCCTTGCGCCGGCTCGTATAGCTGGCCTGCAGCTGCTTCATGCGGCGAAACGCGTCAATGGTCGCCTTGAGCACGTTGTGAGGATTATTGGTCCCGAGCGTCTTGGTGAGGACATCCTGGATCCCGGCGGCCTCGAGCACCGGGCGAACCGCCCCGCCGGCGATGACGCCCGTCCCCTGGGCGGCGGGCTTGAGATAGACGCGGGCGGCGCCGAAGTGCCCCGTGATCTCGCAGGGGATGGTGGTGTTCTTGAGCGGCACGAGCATCAAGTCCTTCTTGGCGTGCTCCACCGACTTGCGAATCGCCTCCGGGACCTCCCGCGCCTTGCCCAACCCGACGCCGACATGGCCGTGGCCGTCGCCCACCACCACCAGCGCCGTGAACGAGAATCGCCGGCCGCCCTTGACGACCTTGGCGACCCGGTTGATCGCCACCACCCGGTCCGTGAGGTCCAGCGCACTGGAATCGATCCGTGCCTCAGCCACTCACACCCTCCTGACGTACCATCTCAAGCTCGCCTCGCCACGCGTTCAGAATTTGAGCCCGGCGGCCCGCGCCGCCTCCCCGAGCGCCTTGACCCGCCCGTGATACTGGTAGCCGCCTCGGTCGAAGACGGCCTGGGTGATCCCGCGCTCCTTGGCCTTCTGCGCCACCAGCTCGCCAACGATCTTGGCGGCAGCCACGTTCGCCCCGGTCGCGAGCCGGTGTCGGAATTCCGGGGAACGGCTGTCCACCGCCGCCATCGTCCGGCCGGCCCTGTCGTCGATGAGCTGGGCGTAGATATGGTTCAGGCTCCGGAACACGGCCAGGCGCGGCCGTTCGGCCGTCCCCGTGACCACACGGCGGATCCGCAGGTGCCGGATCGCGCGTCCCTGGACCTTGTGGCTCGTCAGCACTACTTCGCCCCCGCCTTCTTGCCGGCCTTGCGCCGGATGTGCTCCTCGGCGTACTTGATACCCTTGCCCTTGTACGGATCCGGCTTACGCAGCCCCCTCAACTTGGCAGCGAGCTGGCCCAGGAGCGCCTTGTCCGCGCCCTTGAGCGTGATGGACACCTGCTTGTCCACCTCGGCCTGCACCCCCTCGGGCAGCGGGAAGATCACCGGGTGGGAATACCCGAGCGCCAGCTGGAGGTTCCTCCCCTGGATCTGCGCGCGGTACCCGATGCCCACGATCTCGAGCTTGCGCTCGAAGCCGTCCTTCACGCCGTGGACCATGTTCGCCAGGAGCGAGCGTATCAGGCCATGAAGCGCCCGAACCGTGCGGTGGTCCGAGGCGCGCTCCACTGTCAGGACATTGGAGTCCATCCTGACGGACAAGCCTGCCGGGATGGCCTGGGAGAGCTTGCCCTTGGGTCCTTCCACCTTGACGGTGCTCTCCTCGACGGCCACCTTGACACCCTCCGGGACCGGGATGGGCTTCCTGCCGATTCGAGACATGGTCGCGTGCTCCTAGCCCACATTATTAAACGTAAACGTGAATCACATCGCACGAGGTTCACTCCCAGAGCCCCTACCAGACGTAGGCCAGGACTTCGCCGCCCGTCTGGTGTTTGCGGCTCTCCCGGTCGGTCATGACGCCACGGGGAGTGGACAGGATGGCCACGCCCATGCCGCCCAGGATGGACGGGATCTTGTCCTTGCCGACATAGACGCGCCGTCCCGGCCGCGAAACGCGGACGAGGCCGGAGATCATCTTCTCGTTCCCGGCGCCGTACTTGAGATAGACGCGCAGGATCCCTTGCTTCTCGTCCTCGATGAGCCGGTAGTTCTTGATGAAGCCTTCTCCCTTGAGGACCTCGGTGATCTTCACCTTCAGCTTCGAGGCGGGGATGTCGACCTTCTCGTGCTCGGCACGGCTCGCGTTCCGGATGCGGGTGAAGAGATCGGCGATCGGATCGCTCATCATCGGCGGGGCCGCTCCTACCAGCTCGCTTTGATCACGCCCGGCACCTCGCCCTTGAGAGCCAGCTCCCGGAAGCAGATGCGGCACATCTGGAACTTCCGGAGATAGCCGCGCGGCCGCCCGCACAGCCGGCAGCGGCGATAGGCCCGCGCCTTGAACTTGGGCGGGCGCTGCTGCTTCATGATCAGCGCGGTTTTCGCCATCCTTATGACTCCCTGAAGGGCACGCCCAGATGCGTCAGCAGCGCCTTCGCCTCCTCATCGGTCTTGGCCGTAGTCACCACGATGATGTCCATGCCGCGTAGCTTGTCCACCTTGTCGTAGGTGATCTCGGGGAAGATGACCTGCTCCTTGAGCCCGAGCGCGTAGTTGCCGCGACCGTCGAAGGCCTTGGGCGCCACGCCCTTGAAGTCCCGCACGCGGGGTAGCGCCACGTTCACCAGCCGGTCCAGGAACTCGTACATGCGCGGGCCGCGTAGCGTGACCTTGCAGCCGATCGGCGCGTTCTCCCGGAGCTTGAAATTGGCGATGGATTTCTTGGCGCGCGTCACCACCGGCTTCTGGCCCGTGATGGCCCCGAGATCGGCCGTGGCGAAGTCGAGCACCTTGGGATCCTCCTTGCCCTCTCCCACGCCCATGTTGATCACGATCTTCTCCAGACGCGGCACCTGGAAGGGGTTCGTGTAGCCCCGCTCCTTCATCAGGGCCGGGACCACCGCCGCCCGGAATCGCTCGCGCAGTCGCGGCGGCACTTCGCCCGAGACCGCCGCGCGCTTGGCGGGCGCGGCCGGCTCCGCCTGGGCGCCCTTCCCGCCCTTGGGCCTGGCAGCCCCCGGCTGGGACTTGCCGCCCTGAGGGCCCTTCGGCTGCGGCTTGTCTGCCTTCTTCGTGTCGGCCATGGCACTATCCTTTGTCGAGGATCTCGCCCGACTTGCGGGCAACCCGGACCTTCTTGCCATCGCCCAGCTCGCGCATCCCGACCCGGGTAGGCTTACCGCTCGTGGGATCCACCAGCATGACGTTGGAGAGGTGGATTGGACCTTCGCGCTCGATGATACCGCCCTGGCGGATCTTCTGGGTCGGACGCTGATGCCGCTTGATCATGTTGATCCGTTCGATGACAACTCGGTTCTTCTCGGGGATCACGCGCAGGACGCGGCCCCGCTTTCCGCGATCCTTGCCCGCCACGACGATCACGGTGTCTCCCCTCCGCACGTGCGCGATTGCCATCTGCGTCCTCAGATAACTTCGGGGGCCAGGGATATAATCTTGGTGAACTGCTTGTCCCGCAGCTCCCGGGCCACGGGCCCGAAGATGCGGGTGCCGACCGGGTTATCGTCCGCCTTCAAGAGTACCACGGCGTTCTTGTCGAAGCGGATGTAGGAGCCGTCCTTCCGGCCCACTTCCTTTACCGTCCGCACCACGACGGCCCGCGCCACCTCGCCCTTCTTGACGGTCCCGTCGGGCACCGCCTCTTTCACGGCGACGATGACCACGTCTCCCAACGAGGCGTAGCGCTTGTTCGCGCCGCCCATCACCCGGATGCACTGAGCCTTCTTGGCGCCGGAGTTGTCGGCGACGTCAACCATGGTTCTCGGCTGGATCACGGGGTCGCCCCTCCGATTCCTACGCCGACCGCGCGAGGACCTGGCGGATCCGCCACCGCTTGCCCTTCGACAAGGGCCGGGTCTCCTCGATCAGCACCCGGTCGCCGACCTTGCTCCCATTGGTCTCGTCGTGGGCCTTGAGCTTCTTGGACCGTCGCACGACCCGCTCGTAGCGGGGGTGGCGGTACACGCGCTCGATGAGGACCACGCGGGTCTTGGTCATCTTGTCGCTCACCACCACGCCCTCTCGCGTCTTCTTGTCCGGCATTTGTGTTCTTGTTATTCCTTCCCGTGGGCACCCGGGCTTCGCCACGCCGTGCCCCGTCGCGATCTCACGCTCGCCTGTTCATTCGCTCCGCGTCCGCCGCTGCCACCCGGTGTCGGCTACGCGCTTCGGCCGATGTTGAGCTCACGCTCCCGCAGGACCGTCTTCGCCCTGGCCAGATCGCGCCGCGCTCGGCCCACCCGCGCCGGGCTCTTCGCGACCCCCATGGCCAGATGGAGCCTCAGGTTGAACAGTTCCTCGGTCAGGTCCTTGACCTTCTGCTCGAGCTCATCGCTCTGCATCTCACGCCACTTGATCGCCTTCATGCTCGCCTCAGAGGGCCCGCGTCCGGCTCACGAACCTGGTCTTGATGCCGATCTTCTGGGCGGCCAGCCGGAACCCGTCACGGGCGGTGGCCTCGTCCACGCCCTCCATCTCGTAGAGGATGCGGCCGGGCTTGACCACGGCCACCCAGAACTCGGGATTCCCCTTGCCCTTGCCCATCCGGGTCTCGGCGGGCTTCTTGGTCACCGGCTTGTCGGGAAAGATCCGGATGAAGATCTTGCCGCCTCGCTTGACACTGCGCGCGAGCGACACCCGCGCCGCTTCGATCTGCCGGTTGGTCACCCACCCGGGTTCGAGCGCCTTGAGGCCGTAGTCACCGAAGGCCAGGGTCGAGCCGCGCTGGGCCGTGCCCTTCATGCGGCCGCGCTGGGCCTTGCGATACTTCACGCGCTTGGGCATCAACATGGGATGGGCGCCTATCCTTCTACGACCCGCTGGGCCGGCAACACCTCACCCTTGAAGATCCACACCTTGACGCCGATGGCGCCGAACGTCGTGTGCGCCTCGGCCAGACCGTAGTCGATGTCCGCGCGGATCGTGTGCAGCGGAACCCGCCCCTCGCGGTACCACTCCCGCCGCGCGATCTCGGCGCCGCCCAGTCGGCCCGAGCACGCGATCCTGATCCCGTCGGCGCCGAGCCGGAGCGCGGAGGTCACCGCCTTCTTCATCGCCCGCCGGAACGCCACGCGCTTCTGGAGCTGCAGGGCCACGTTCTCGGCCACCAGCTGCGCGTCCAGCTCCGGGTGCACCACCTCCTCGATGTTGAGGTAGACCTCCTTGGCGGTGCGGCTCTGGATCTCGTTCTTGAGCTTCTCCACCTCGGCGCCCTTGCGGCCGATGATGATGCCCGGCCGGGCCGTGTAGATCGTGATCCGGGCGCGGTTGGCCGAACGCTCGATGTCGATCCGCGAGATCCCCGCGTGGTAGAGCGAGGACTTGATGAACCGGCGGATCTTGACGTCCTCGTGGAGCAGGTCAGCATACCCCTTGGTGGCGAACCACCGGGAACTCCACGTGCGCGTGGCGCCCAGCCGGAACCCGACCGGATGTGTCTTCTGTCCCATGGCTACCTCTGCGCTGACCGGTCCCCAGGCGTCGTCTCGTCGCTCAGCACGATGGTGAGATGGCTGGTCCGGTGCTTGATGAAGAAGGCGCGGCCCATGGCCCGCGGCGAGACCCGCTTGGCCGAGGGACCCCCGTCGGCCGTGGCCTGGACCACACGCAGGTCGTCCAGGTCTCGCACCTGGTGATTGTGCTCCGCGTTCGCGATCGCCGACCGCAACACCTTCTCGATGAGCCGCGCGGCGGCCTTCGGCGTGAACCGGAGGGTGGCCAGCGCCTCGCCCGCCGACTTGCCCCGGATATGATCGAGGACCAGCCGGGCCTTGGAGGCCGGCACCCGGATATACCGCGCGGTGGCCCGGGTCTTCATGTCTTCCCCGTCGGCGACGCGGCGGCCTTCTCCGCCGACCCATGCGCCCTGAAGGCGCGCGTCATGGCGAACTCGCCCAGCCGGTGGCCCACCATGTTCTCCGTGATATAGACCGGGATGAACTTCTTGCCGTTGTGCACGGCCAGGGTGTGGCCGACGAACTCGGGCAGGATGGTGGAGCGCCGCGACCACGTCTTCAGCACCTTCTTCTGGCGGGAGCGGTTCAGCTCCTCCACCCGGCTCTCGAGCCGCTCCTCCACGTACGGTCCCTTCCTCAGCGAGCGTCCCATCCCGCCCCCTATTTCGTCCGACGCGTCACGATGTAGCGGTCCGACGGCTGCGCGCCGCGCCGCGTCTTGTAGCCCTTGGTGGGCCGCCCCCACGGCGTCATGGGGTGGTTGCCCTTGCCCTTTCCCTCGCCGCCACCCATCGGATGATCCACCGGGTTCATGACCGTGCCGCGGACCGTGGGCCGGAAACCCTTCCACCGGACGCGCCCGGCCTTGCCGACGGAGACGTTCTCGTGATCCAGGTTGCCCACCTGCCCGATGGTGGCCATGCACTCCAGCTTCACCTGCCTGACCTCGCCCGAGGGCAGCTTGATATTGGCGTGATCGCCCTCCTTCGCGAGCAGCTGGGCCAGGGTGCCGGCGCTGCGGCAGAGCTGGCCGCCCTTGCCCGGCTGGAGCTCCACGTTGTGCACGAGGGTGCCCAATGGGATGTTGCGGATAGGCAGGGCATTGCCGGGCAGGATATCGGCCTGCGGGCCCGACATCACCGTGTCTCCCGGCTTGAGCCCCAGCGGGGCGATGATGTAGCGCTTCTCGCCGTCGCGGTAATGCAAGAGGGCGATGTGAGCCGAGCGGTTTGGATCGTATTCGACCCCGGCTACGCTGGCGGGAATCCCGAACTTCTCGCGCCGGAAATCGATCTCCCGCAGCATGCGCTTGTGCCCGCCGCCCCGGTGACGGACCGTGATCCTGCCGTACACGTTCCGTCCACTTCCCCGGCGCTTGGGACTGAGGAGGTTCTTCTCCGGTTTCTTCTTCGTGATCTCCTCGTTGGTGACGAAGGTCATGTACCGGCGGGCGGGCGAGGTGGGCTTGACCGTTCGGATGCCCATGGCGCTAGCAAGCTCGGAGGGGGGCTTCGCCCCCCTTCCGAAACCTTCCCCCAGGACTCGGTTGCGCCGGCGAGGCCGGCGCGCGAACCTCGATCATGTCGCGCGAGCCTTTCTCGGACACGCTCCTAGCCTCCCTCCACGAGTTCGATCTTGTGGCCGGGCTGGAGCGTCACCACCGCCTTCTTCCAGCTCGGGCGGCGGCCCTCGAAGCGCCCCATCCGCTTCCACTTCCCCTCCCGGGATTGCGTCCTCACGGACGCGACCTTCACGCTGAAGACCTTCTCCACCGCCTGGCGGATCTCCACCTTGTTGGCGTCCCTCGCGACCTCGAAGGTCACGGTGTTCAGTTCGTCTTTCAGGCGCATGCTCTTCTCGGTCATGAGCGGGCGCACGAGCACGGTTCGCGGGTCCTTCATAGGAGCCCTTTCACCGCTCGCCTCGCCGCGCTCGTGCCTCCGGTGGCTCGGCCGCGTCCCGCCTCGTGCCGCGGGCAAGCGTCTCTTGTAGGCCGAGCAGCGCGGCCTTCTCGAAGACCACCCGACCGTGCCGGAGCAGCTGGTACACGGAGGCGTGGCCCGGCGTCTCGATCTCGAGCCACGGGAGGTTCCGGGCGGCCCGGGCGAGGACGGGGTGAAGCTCAGACACCACGACCAGCGTCGGCCCCGGCTCGATTCCCAACTGCTCGAGACGGCTCCTCAGCGCCTTGGTCCGAGGTTCCCCGACATCCAAACGCTCGACGACCGACACCCCGCCCGCCGCGATCTTGGCGGCGAGCGCCTCGCGCAGCGCCGCGCGTCGCATGGCGGTTGGCATGCGCTTGTCGTAGCTGCGAGGCGTGGGGCCGAAAGGCTTGCCCCCGCCCTTCCACTGGGTCGCGCGGATGGAGCCCTGGCGGGCGCGCCCGGTCCCTTTCTGCTTCCATGGCTTCCGCCCGCCCCCGGACACCTCGCTCCGCCCCTTCGTGTCGTGAGTGCCGACGCGCCGATCCGCCAGCTCGCGCACCACGCTCTGATGCAGCAGCGGGACCCGGGGCACCCCGAACACGTCGGCGGACAGCTCGAGCGTCTCGCGCACGCTTCCTTTTCCGTCGAGCACGGGAACGGTCGGCATCTCACTTCGCCTCTTTGGCCTTCTGCTGCTGGGTCTTGGTCTGCTTCACGCTCTTCCTGACCACCACGAGGCCGCCGGTGGGCCCGGGCAGGGCCCCGCGCAGCAGAATCAGGTTCTGCTCGGGCAACACGCGCACGACGGGCAGGTTGAGCACGGTAGAGCGCTCGCCCCCCATGCGCCCCGGGAGGTGATGGCCGGGCCACACGCGGGACGGATCGGATGAGGCGCCGATGGAGCCGGGAGCCCGGTGGAACATGGAGCCGTGGGTGGCGTCGCCGCCGTACCAGCCGTAGCGCTTCACGCCGCCCTGGAAGCCCTTGCCCTTGGTCACCCCGACCACATCGACCAGCTCACCCGGGCTGAAGAGATCGACGGTCAGGGTCTGCCCCACCTGGTACGCGGCCACGCTCTCGGTCTTCTGGAACCGGATCTCCTTGAGAACCCGCATGGGGGTCGCGACACCGGCCTTCTTGTAGTGGCCCGCCATGGGCCTGGTCAGGTCCTTCCTCTTCGCGAACTCGAAGCCGAGCTGCAAGGCGTCGTAGCCGTGACTCGCCTTGGTGCGGACGCCGACCACAGTGCAGGGCCCCGCCTCGACGACGGTCACCGGAATCCGGTTGCCGTCCTCTCCGAAGACCTGAGTCATGCCCTTCTTGCGGCCGATCAGCCCCTCCTTCATCGCCATGGCAGTACTCTCACCGGTTGAGCGCGGCGAGGACGGTCCAGCTGCAAGGCGGCAAGCTGGCGACGACCGAGGCGTACGTAGTCGTACGCCGCAAGGAGCAGCCAGCTTGCCAACGCCGCAGATGGGTCGTCATCGTCGCGCTCAGAGCTTGATTTCCACGTCCACGCCGCTCGGCAGATCCAACTTCATCAGCGCGTCCACCGTCTGAGGGGTCGGGTCCAGAATGTCGATGAGACGCTTGTGAGTGCGCATCTCGAACTGCTCCCGGGAGGTCTTGTCCACGTGGGGCGACCGGAGCACCGTCCACCGATTGATGATGGTGGGCAGCAGCACCGGCCCGGTCACCCGCGCTCCGGTGCGGCGCACGGTCTCCACGATCTCCTTCATCGACCGGTCCAGGAGATGGTGGTCGTAGGCCTTGAGCCGGATCCGGATCTTCTCCTCAGAGGTCAGCGTCGCCATGCCCCCTACTCCAGGACTTCCGCGACGACGCCCGCCCCCACCGTCCGCCCCCCCTCCCGAATCGCAAACCGTAACTCCTTCTCCATCGCCACCGGCGTGATCAGCTCAATCGCCATCGTCACATTGTCCCCCGGCATCACCAT
>WNFU01000310.1_pt1 | contig 66605 bp, 58 predicted proteins | sample 5400121 | NCBI WGS metagenome assembly WNFU01 (sample SAMN13153360, study PRJNA577476) | soil metagenome | isolation source: 100 cm soil or saprolite under grassland replicate 1 | place: USA:California | collected 2016-06-15 | reverse complement strand
CCGTTGTAGAGCTTGAGCTTCTGGACGAGCGTGAGGTTGTGCTTCTTCGGCTCCTCGAGCCGCGTCAGCACGCCCCACATCGCGGCCATCTCGAGCGTGTGCGGCGCGATGTGCTTCCCGCGGATCTTCCGGCTGTTGTAGTCGCGGATGTAGATCTTCACCTCCTCGTCGAGCCGGGAGATGTACGGGATGTCGATCTTCACGGTCCGATCGCGCAGCGCCTCCATGAACTCGTTCGACTGGAGCTTCCGGTACTCGGGCTCGTTCGTGTGGCCGACGATGACCTCGTCGATGTCGGTCTGCGGGAACTTCTTCGGCTTGATCTTGTGCTCCTGCGTCGCGCCGAGGAGGTCGTAGAGGAAGGCGACGTCGAGCTTCAGGATCTCGACGAACTCGATGATCCCGCGGTTCGCGATGTTGAACTCGCCGTCGAAGTTGAACGCGCGCGGATCGGAGTCGGAGCCGTACTCGGCGATCTTGCGGTAGTTGATGTCGCCCGTGAGCTCGGTCGAGTCCTGGTTCTTCTCGTCCTTCGGCTGGAAGGTGCCGACGCCGACGCGGTCCTTCTCGGAGAGGATGAGCCGGCGCACGTGGATGTGGGAGATGACCTTCTCCCAGTCGCCCTTGTACTCGGTCATCAGCTCCTTGTAGACGAAGCGGCACGCGGGGCAGAGGTCGCCCGTCTCGGGGAGACGGAACCCCGAGTCGCCGGCGAGATCGGCGCACACCTTCGCGCGCCACTCGTGCGGGACGAGGTGCAGCGGCTCCTCGTTCATCGGGCAGGGCATCACCTCGCGCCGCCGCACGCCCTCGAGGTTCGTCCGCTCGACGTCCCACGCGAACGTATAGAGCGCCCCCTCCGCCTTCTTCGAGTAAGCCTCGAGGCCTTTCTTGAGGAGCCGCGCGATCGTGGACTTCGAGGACCCGACCGGCCCGTGCAGGAGGATGACGCGCTTCTCGGTCCCGTATCCCTGCGCCGCGCTCTTGAAGACGTTCACGAGCTTCATGAGCGGGATGTCGAGCCCGTAGATCGCGTCCTTGCCGTCGAAGTCGGGATCGGTGAAGAAGTCGTAGCGGACGAGCTTCTTCTTGTTGTCGATGTACTCGGTCTTCCCGTGCGACAGGATCATGTCGTAGACGCGCTGGAAGGCGGTCCGCGTGACCTTCGGGTTCTGCCGGACGATCCCGAGGTAGTCCTCGAACGCCCCTTCCCAGTGCTGCTCCGAGTATCCCTGCCGGTCCTGGTAGGACGCGATCCGGGATACCCAGCTCATCTGCGATACGTCTCGCATCGAAGTACCTCGCCCTCGGCGCCTCGCCGACGGATGGAGCATAAGGTCCGGGCGAGCGCGCTGCAGAGGAGCGGCCCATGAACGGGACTCGATGGGCCCCCGAGAAGCGCACGGCGAACCGAACGGCCATCCCGCCCCGGAAGGGGCAACGGGTTGCGGCGGCGCGAGGCGGGAGCGGGTCAGCGAACGCGGCGGAAGAACTCGATCTGCCACTGCCGGACCGCCGCGTTGTGGCACTGGAGATCGGGGCAGAAGATGTGCGTCCCGTCGTTACGCGACACGAAGTAGAGGTCCGAGCACTCCGACGGCGAGAGCGCGGCGCGCAGCGCCGCCGCACCCGCGTTCGCGATCGGCCCGGGGGGCAGGCCGCCGCTGGTGTACGTGTTGTACGGGTGAGGCGCGAGGAGGTCGGCGCGCGAGATGTTCTTCGACCAGCGTCCTGTCCGGAGCATCGTCGCGTACATCACCGTCGGGTCGGTCTGCAGCCGCATCCTGAGCCTCAGCCGGTTGTGGAACACGCAGGCGATCCGCGGCCGCTCCTCGGGGCGACCGGTCTCCTTCTCGACGATCGACGCGAAGGTCGCCGCCTCCCCCATCGTGAAGACGACCGCAGGCCGGCGCAGCTCGTTCGCCTTCGCGTACTCCTCCTTGAAGCGCTCTACCATCTCCTCGGCGATCGCCCGCGCCGACACCCCGCGCGCGAACGCGTAGGTGTCCGGGAACAGGAAGCCCTCGAGGCCGGGGTACGGGAGGCCGAGTGAGCGCGCGAGCGCTGGGTCGTGCGCCGCGGAGAGGAAGTCCGCCTCGGCCGCGAGGCCGCTGCGCGCGATGATCGCGGCGATCTCGTCGGCCCGGAGGCCCTCCGGAACGGTGAACCGGTGCAGCCGCACCTCGCCGCGGTAGACCCGCTCGAGGACCTCGTCCGGGCGGAGCGGGCCGGAGAAGGCGTACTCGCCGGCGCGCAGCGGCCGCCGGTCACGCTTCACCCACCGGACGTAGCGCCAGGCGTCGTGCTCGTCCGAGAGCGCTCCCGCCTGCGCGAGCGCGCGGACGACCGCGCGTGCCGATGCGCCCGCCGGGACCACCACGACCTTCTCGTCGAGCGCGCCGTAGGGGGTGTCGCGGAAGAGCGTGACCTGGCGCCAGACGACCCCGGCAGCGGCGGCCGCGACGAGGAGGGCGAGCAGGACGACCATCACGAGCGCCCGCTTCATCCGTCGCTCCGGTCGAGCCAGCCCTGCAGGATCACCGCTGCCGCCTCCGCGTCCACGCGTGACCGGCGATCTCTCGCAGAGAAGCCCAGATCGCGCAAGCGCGTCTCGGCCTCGAAGGTCGAGAGCCGCTCGTCGAAGAGGACCGCCGGCACGCCGAGCGCGAGCTCGAGCCGCGCCGCGAAGGCGCGCGCGTGGCGCGCGGCAGGGCCCTCGCTGCCGTCCATGTTGAGCGGCAGCCCGACCACGATCTGGTCGACCTCGTACTCGCGCGCGGTGCCCGCGATGTCGGCGAGCGTCGCCGCGTCGTCGCGGCGGGCGACTGCCCGGAGCGCGCGAGCGGTCCGGATGACGTCGTCCGCGAGGGCGAGCCCGATCCGCACGCGGCCGAGATCCACGCCGAGGAAGCGCACGCGCGCAATGTAGCGCGCGTCTGCCGGCCAGGGAACGGGCCGGCGGGCGGACGTGGGGCGTGGCAGCGGACGGGCGCCATCCGCAACCGCGCGGGATTGCGACGGTCGGGCGTGGCACGCGGCACGCTCTTCCGGTGCGGCACCGGCGCCCCATTCGCCGGGCCCTCGAAAGGATTTGCATGCTCCCCTCCATCACGAACTCCCCCGTCTCCCTCGCGGTCGCGCCCCTCACCGCGGAGGCGGCGCCGGCCGTCGCGAAGAGCGCTGGCGTCGCGCGGGCCGGCGCGGCCGACGCCATCGTCGGGTCAGCCGTCGGCTCCGCCGCCGGCGCTCGCGGCGGCCTCGCCGCGAGCGCCGCCGGGAAGACCTCCAAGCCGTCGAGCTCGAAGGCGACGTCCTCCGGGGTGGGATACGCGAAGAGCGCGTCCTCGTCCAAGGCGTCGAGCGCGACCGCGAAGAAGTCGGGGCCGCTCGCCTTCCTCGACGACGCGAAGCTCTCGATCGAGGAGAAGCTGATCCGCCTCCTCTCCTACCTCAACGGCAAATGGGACAAGGACGTCGAGGCGAAGATGAAGGAGCTGAAGGGCGGCACGTCCGGCGCGAAGACATCCGGGACATCGAGCGCGGCCGGGTCCTCTTCGGCGACGAAGTCGACCTCGAAGAGCAAGGGGATCCTCGGCTCGATCGGCTCGGTCGTGAACGTCGCGAAGCAGTTCTTCCCGCAGGCCGGGATCGCGCTCGCCGTGCTCCAGAACCCGCTCGCGCGGGAGGTCCTGTCGAAGATCGGGGGACCGGTGCTCGCGGCCGCGGCGACGGCGATGGGGTTCCCGCAGCTCGCTCCGATCGCCCTCCAGTATGGGCCCGCCCTCGTCGACGCCGCGGCGGGAGTCGCGACGTCGATCGGAGAGGCGGCGAGCGCTTCGGTAGCCGGGTCGACCTTGGCGCCGTCGAGTCTCGCGTCCGGCGTGTCCGGCGCGTCCAGCGCCGCGTCGAGCGTCACGACGGCTGCCTCCTCCGTCACCTCCTCGAGCGGATCGGCCGGTTCCACGGGTGACGCCGCGCTCTCCTCCGACCGCGACGCGCAGCTGAAGCTCATGGAGATCCAGCGGATCATGGATCAGCAGAAGGAGATGTTCTCGCTCGTCTCGAACCTGCTCCGCACCGGCCACGACACGCGGATGGCCGTCATCCAGAACGTCCGCTGAGGGAGGCGACCATGGACAACGTGAACTTCGTCGATGCAACGGAGGACGCCGGGACGCTCGCCGACGTCCAGGGGATCACCCGCGAAATGGGCGACGCGATCGCCGCGCTCGCCGAGGCGGAGCTCGATGCGGGTCGGGTGGAGACCGCGCGCGCCATCCTGGAGGGGCTCGTCGTGACGAACCACCTCGACCCCGGGGCGTGGGCGCTCCTCTCCCGCGCGCACCGCCGGCTGCGCCAGCCACTCGCGGCGCGATTCTGTGCCGAGGTGGCCGCAAAGCTCGCGCCCGGCGATCCGGTCGTCCGGCTCGCGCGCGCCGAGAGCCTCCTCGCGACCGCTCAGGACCGCGAGGCGGGGCGGGACGAGCTCTCCCGCCTCGTCTCTGACGAACGCGTCGGCCCGCGCGCAAGCGCGCTTCTCGCCGCGCTCTCCCGGTGAACCTCCCGCCGATCCTGACCCCCGTGATTGACCGCGCCGGTCGACATCAATGCGCGCAAATCCAGCGTTCCTTGCCTTGACCGTCCACGGGCGTTCGGAGATAGTTCCCGCCCGGGTCGAGGTTTCCGCTGCCTGAAGGAGGGGAGCGGGTCGAGTTCGACGTCACCCAGGGCCCCAAGGGTCTGAAGGCGGCCGACGTTCGGAACGGCTAGTCATCATTCGACGAAGTTCCTGGGCGGCCTCGGGTGACCGAGGCCGCTCATCCTTGAGGAGAGCGAGTGAGCGAGAAGGAAGCGGGCATCGAGGTACAGGGGACCGTCGAGGAAGCGCTCGCCGGGGGCATGTACCGCGTGAAGGTCGATCAGGGACCGACCGTCCTCGCGTACGCATCGGGCAAGATGAAGAAGTTCCACATCCGCATCATCCCCGGTGACCGCGTGAAGCTCGAGCTGTCGCCGTACGACCTCACGCGCGGTCGCATCACCTACCGCGACAAGTGACGCCGGCGCCGAGACGGAAGCTCTGGCTCGACTGGCAGCGCGGCCTCGCCGTGCTGTTCATGGTCGAGGTGCACGTCCTCGACGCGTGGCTCGCGCCGTCGGCGGCCGGCGCCGGCTGGCCGTTCGGGCTGTTCGCCGGGACGTGGGTCACACCGCACGTCGTCCTCGACATGATCGGCGGCTTCGCGGCGCCGGGCTTCCTCTACATGGCCGGGCTCTCCCAGGCGCTCGGCGACGCGGCGCAGGAGCGGAAGGGGCTCTCGCCCGGCGCGCGGCGGACCCAGGCGCTCCGGCGCGCGCTGTGGCTCCTCGGCGTGGCGTACGGCTTCCGGGTCGCCGAGTACCTGCTCGGGGGCGCCTGGTCTCGCCCCGGCGGCTTGGCCGATGTCCTGAAGGTCGACGTCCTCAACGTCATCGCGATCGGGCTCGTCGCGACGGCGCTCCTCTCGATCGGGCGCCCTCGTCGCGTCGGCGCTGCGCTCGCGGCGCTCGCGGCGATCGCGGTGGCGCTCGCGACTCCGGTCGTCGCGGACGTGCTCCGCCACTACGACATGCCGCAGGCCGGCGCGGTCGCGGACGCCTCGCTGCGGATCGCGCCGAACCGGCTCGTGGACGTGCTCTACGCCCACCTGTACGCGAGCTGGCCGCGCGCGAACTTCACGCTCTTCAACTGGGTCGCGTTCTTGCTCGCGGGCTCGGCCCTCGCTCCGCTCGCGCTCGGGCCGAACCGCCCGCTCGTCTGGCTCGGGCTCGCCGCGGCGCTGTTCGGGCTCGCATGGTGGGCTGACACCTGGCCGGCGGTCTACGCGTACCAGAGCTTCTGGCGCACCTCGCCGTCCTGGTTCGCGATGCGGCTCGCGATCTGCGTCGCGTTCACTGGGCTGCTGCAGCTCGTGCCGGACGCCGCGGAGCGTCCGCTCGGATGGCTCACGCTCATGGGACGCCAGTCCCTCGTCGGCTACATCGCGTCCGTCGAGCTCACGTACGGCGCGATCCTCGAGTGGGTCTCGTGGCGGACGATCGGCGGCTCCTTCCGCAAGTCGCTCTCTTTCGGCAGCACCGTCGCGGGGATCGTCGCGATGGTGGGAGTCACGTGGGTGATCTCCGTCGCGTGGGAGCGGCTCCAGGCCTGGCGCAAGGCGCTGCGGGCGGCGCGCCCGGCGCAAGCGACATGATCCCCCGCAGGGGAGCGTGCGGCCGCCCCGGAGCGCGGCGACGCGCTGCGGGAATTCGGCCGGCCGGCTGTTAACATCAGGGACGGATGGCGCACCTCGGCCCGAGCCTCAGGCGGGAGAAGCGCACGGAGCGGCCGCTCCGCCGCGCCGCGGCCGCCGGCATCGCCTCGGTCGCACTCAATGCCATCCTGCTCTGGGCGCTCGTGGTGGCCGGAGCGTTTCGGCTCCCGGCGACCGCGGTGGACCGGACACGGGTTGCGCTCGCGCCGCTCTCGTCCGCGCAGTGGGACTCGAACCGGGCCGTCGCGGGCTCGCCGCGCGCGGCCGCGCCCTCGCCGCCCGCGCCCATGCCCGAGGAGCGCGCCTCGGGGCGGATCGTCGAGCTCTCCCCGGACCAGAAGGCGTCGGAGAAGCCGCCGGCTGACGCGAAGTTCCTCTCGGACCGGAACACCCGGGTCGAGAAGGAGACGGTGTCGCGCAGCGCCGGCAACTACCCGCGGGTCGCGCCGCGGCCGGAGGCCGGCGCCGAAGGGAAGACCGCCGCCGTCCCCGGTGCGAAGCGGGACGTGCCGCGCGGCGGCGAGGACGCGGGCGCTCCGGGCCGTGAGGGCGCCCCGGGCGATCGGCTCGCCCTCGCGCGCCCGCAGGGCGCGCTGCGGATGCCGGAGCTCGGGGAGGGGGGAGAGCGAGGGCGGCGCGGCAAGGCCGGCCCGGATCTCTCGGTCTCCCCGGACGCGCTCGCGCGGATCGCGGGCGGCCCCTCGATGGACGGCGTCGGCGAGGGGCTCGCCGAGGGCGACGAGACGTGGCTCCAGTCGCGTGAGTTCAAGTACGCGACGTTCATGAACCGGATGCGGCGGGAGATCGGGCAGCAGTGGTACCCGCGCGTCCGCGACGCGCAGCGGCAGCGCGATCCCGACGGCTCGGTGTTCTTCTACCGGGAGCGCACGGTCGTGATCGGCCTCACGATGGACACGGACGGGAACGTGAAGGACCTGTCGGTGATGCAGTCGTCGAACCTCGACTTCTTCGACCGGATCGCGGTCTCGTCGGTGCAGGCCGCGCAGCCCTTCCCGAACCCGCCCCGGGGGATGTTCCACGGCGACGGCGGCGTCCGGATCCCGTTCTCGTTCACGATGTTCCCCGGCGATCGTCGCGGGATGGTCTTCTGGCGCCCGCCCTCCGAGCCCTGAGAGCCGACGGCTGAGGGAGCGCGGCCCGCGCGCGGCTGGTCGCCCCGGCATGACCTCGGCTATCCTCGCGCGTCTCGTCACGCTCGATCCAGATGGTCACTGATCTCACCGCCGCCGCGCACCCGTGGCTCGCGCGCCTCCTCTGGGCGGCGGCCGCCGCGTACGCGCTCGGGTTTCTCGCCGCGCTCGTCCGTCCGCGCGCCGCGCGCCCGCTCCTCGCGGCGGGGGTCGGGCTCCACCTCGCCGCGACCATCGCGCGCGGCGTCGCGATCGAGTTCTTCCCGCTCACGAACAAGATGGAGTCGTTCAGCGCCGCCGCCCTCGCGACGGCGATCGTCGCGACCGTCGCCTTCCGTCCGGTGCGTGCCTACCTCGTGCCGCTCCTCGTCGTGCTCGCCGCGGCGATGGCGGCGGCGCTCGCCGCTCCGGGCGATCTCCGCTGGCCCCCGCCGCTCATGCGGACGATCTGGTACCCGCTCCACATCCCGCTCTCCTTTCTCGCGTACGCGACGTGGGCGGCCGCAGGGGCGGCGGCGATCGCCTGGTGGGCGCGCCGCGACGGAGAGTGGCTCGGGCTCGTCGACCGGCTCGCACTGTGGGGGCTCGTCCTCTGGTCGCTCGCGATGGTGACGGGAGGCATCTGGGGCGTCGTCGCGTGGGGCGCCTACTTCATGTGGGACGCCAAGGTGATCTGGTCCGTGATCCTCTGGTTCCACTACGCCGCGTTCGTCCACGTGAAGCTCACGCCGTCCTTTCAGCCGCGGCCGTGGGCGCGGCCGGTCCTCGCGGTGATCGGCTTCCTCTTCGTGCTCGTTGCATACGTCGGCACGTCGTTCCTCTTCGCCCGGTCCTCGCATGCCTTCGGCTAGCACGCCCGGAGTGAGCCCCGCGGCGGGGGCCTCCGAGGCCCCGGACGGCGACGGGAGGTTGCGCGGCGACCGGCTGGGGTGGCTCCGCTCGCAGGGGCTCGGGCTCGCCTGCGGGTTCGCGACGGTCGTCCTGCTCGCCATCGGCTCCGTCGTCCTCAGCGTGACGCGCGACGGCGCGTCGGCGTCGATCCACATGGACGACCTGCGCGGCTTCTTCGCGCCGGTCCACCCCGCCCACCTGTGGCTTTACCTGCTCTTGCCGGTGGCCGCGCTCTACGCGATCAACACGGTGCTCGCCACCTGGGACACCGTCGCGCGCAAGTGGCGCGCGGGTCTCCGGGCGCCGAGCGCGTACGCCGCATCGCTCGTCCACGTCGGGTTCCTCCTCGCGCTCGCGGCGCACGGCGCCGGCGGCTTTCTCGGGGAGGACGGGGGCGCGGTGCTCGTCGCGTCGGGGTGGCAGGAGCTGCCGGGCTTCGGCGAGGTCCGCCTCCTCGCGCTCCACGTGGACGCGCTTCCCGACGGGACGCCGCGCGAGGCGCGGGCGCGGCTCGAGGTGCGCGACGTGGAGGGGCGCCTCTCCGAGCGGACGGTCGGGTACAACGCGCCGCTCTCGTCGGGCGGCGGCGCGAGGCTCGCGCTCCTCTCCGATCTCGGCCGGACCTGGGTCGCGCGGTTCGCCTCGGGTGGCGAGTCGTGCGCGCTCGCCGAGGGGCAGCGCTGCCGGCTCGCCGGTGAGGTCGTCCTGCTCCACCGTTTCGTGCCCGGCGAAGGCGGCGACGCCGCCGCGGTGGTCGGCGCGCGCGACTCCTCCGGAGTGGAGCGGGTGCGGCTCCTCGGGCGAGAGTCCGCCCTCGCGCTCCCGCGCGGCGGAGAGCTCCGGCTCGCCGGCGTCGCCGCCGAGCCGGCGATCGTGCTCCGGACGCGCGAGGCCCCGGGGAACCCGTGGGCGCTCGCGGCGTCGCTCCTGATGGCCGCAGGGATCGCGCTCCTCTGGCGGAAGCTCGTCCGCTAGCCCGTTCGTCCGGGCTAGAGCTTCAAGGTTGCCCGCAGGCCGACGGTGAACCAGCGGTGGGTCGTGCGACCGTGCACGGCGCCGCTCACGGTCGTGCCGCCCTCGGGACGCACCGACTCGCTCGTGAACCGCCCGAAGCCGACGGAGGCCCACGGCCCGACTCCGACCTGCCGTGACACCGCGACGTCCAGCCCCGCCTCGATGAACGGGAGCTCGAGCCCCGCCCAGCTCCACTCCGTCCGCGCCGCAGTCGCGGCGTCGAGGCCCTCCGCGTTCAGGACCTCCACCCCGGCGCCGAGCCCCACCCACGGGTCGACCCGCCGGTCCGGGAGGAGGCGGAGCTGGAGCGCGAGGCCGAAGCGGACCTGGGACGCGGAGCAGGACGTGCCCGCCGCGCAGAGCGAGGAGGCGGCCCACGCTGGCGCGATCTCGAACTGCAGCTCCCCCCAGACGCGGCGGCTGAGGCGGTATCCGAGCTCGAACCCGAGCGGCACCTTCCGCGCGACCACGTCGCGGACGTCGGGCGCGCCGCGCGAGATCCCGCCCTGGGGGACGCCGACCCCCGCGCGGACCGCGAGGAGGGGGCCGGTCGTTGGGACCTCGGGCGCCGCCGCCCGCGCGACCGGTGCGCCGGGCAGGGTGGCGAGGACGAGGAGGACGAGCCGGCGCGCGCGCATTTGACGACCTCGGAGCGCGCCGCCCGGGCGGGCGGCGTACCGGGATCATAGCCCCCGCAGGCGGGGGCGGCGCGGCGCGCCCCTCCGGGGCCGCGCTACTCGACCTTCATGCCGGGGCGCCAGCGGAGGACCGGCTTGCGCGCTGCCCGCGTCTCGTCGAGGCGGGCGCGGATCGGCCGGTTCGGCGCGGCGTGCAGCGCGTCGGGGTCCACCTGGGCCTCCGCCGCGATCGCCTTCATCGCCTCGACGAACCGCTCGATCGTCTCCTTCGACTCGGTCTCCGTCGGCTCGATCATGATCGCGCCCGACACCACGAGCGGGAAGTAGATCGTCGGCGGGTGGAAGCCGTGGTCGATGAGCCGCTTCGCGACGTCCATCGTCGCGACGCCGTTCGCCTTCTGGAGCTTGTCCGTGAAGACGACCTCGTGGAGCGAGTCGGTCTCGTACGGCAGGTCATAGACGCCGCGGAGCAGCGCCCGGACGTAGTTCGCGTTGAGGACCGCGAGCTTGCCGGTGTCGGCGAGCCCGTCGGGGCCGTACTCGCGGATGAGCGCCCACGCGCGGACGAACATCCCGAAGTTGCCCCAGAACTCGCGGAGGCGCCCGACGCTCTTCGGCCGCTCCTTCGCGTCGGTGACGAGCCGGTACGTCTCGCCCTCCTTCACGACGAACGGCAGCGGAAGGAACGGGGCGAGCGGCGCCTTCACCGCGACCGGGCCGGAGCCCGGGCCGCCGCCGCCGTGCGGCGTCGCGAAGGTCTTGTGCAGGTTGTACTGGATGACGTCGAACCCCATGTCGCCCGGCCGCGCGACGCCGAGCAGCGCGTTCATGTTCGCGCCGTCGCCATAGACGAGGCCGCCCTTCGCGTGGACGATCTCCGCGATCTCCTGGATGTGGCTCTCGAAGATCCCGAGGGTGTTCGGGTTCGTGAGCATGATCGCCGCGACGTTCTCGTCCATCGCCGCGCGGACCGCCTCGGGGTGGAGCCGGCCGTCGGGCCCGGAGGCGAGCTGGACGACGTCGTAGCCGTTGAGCGCGGCGGAGGCGGGGTTCGTGCCGTGCGCGGTGTCGGGGAGGAGCACCTTGCGGCGCGGGTTCCCCTTCGACTCGTGGTACGCGCGGATCACCATCAGCCCGCAGAGCTCGCCGTGCGCGCCGGCTGCCGGCGAGAGCGCGGTCGTGTCGAAGCCCGCGATCTCGGAGAGCGCCCGCTCGAGCCGCCACATGAGCTCGAGTGCGCCCTGGCACAGCTCGGGCGGGGCGAGCGGGTGGACGTTCGCGAAGCCGGCGAGGCGCGCGAGCGCCTCCGACGACTTCGGGTTGTACTTCATCGTGCACGAGCCGAGCGGGTAGAAGCCCGTGTCGATCCCGTGGTTCCAGATCGACAGGCGCGTGAAGTGGCGGACCACCTCGAGCTCGGAGATCTCGGGGAGGCCGTCCACGCCGTTGCGAACGAGCGAGGCGGGCAGGTCCTGCGCGTCGTGCCCAGCGGGGAGGGGCGGGAGCGACACGCCGCTCCGCCCGGTGGAGCCGCGCTCGAACAGGAGCGCCTCCTCGTGGACGAGCCCGCGCGTGGCGCCGCCGAGACCGATGCCGTCGGTGGCGCCCGCGGCGGCGGGGGCCTTCGCGTCCTTCTCCATCGTGGGCTTCCAGCCGGTGGGGTTCGACATGGCTAGCCCTTCACCGAGCGCGCGAAGAGCTCGATGAGCTCCTCGGAGTGGAGCTCCGTCGCGACGCACAGGAGGGCGCCCTTCGCCCTCGGGTGCTCGGGGTACCACCGCGCGAGCGGAGCGCCCGCGACGATGCCCTTCTTGGCGAGGCGCGCGACCACGGCCTCGGCATCCCCCACGTCGAAGACCTGCTCGTTGAACACCGGACCGGAGAACGCCGGCCGGACGCCCACGCGCTCCATCGCAGCGCGAAGCAGCCGCGCCCGCGCGTGGTTCAGGCGCGCGAGGTGGAGGAGCCCTGCCTTCCCGAGGAGCGAGAGGTGGATCGTGGCGGCGAGCGCCGCGAGCCCGGAGTTGGTGCAGATGTTCGACGTCGCCTTCTCGCGGCGGATGTGCTGCTCGCGCGTCGAGAGGGTGAGCACGAACCCGCGCCTCCCGTGCTTGTCGAGCGTCGCGCCGCAGATCCGGCCCGGCATCTGCCGGACGTTGGCCTCGCGCGTCGCGAAGAAGCCCGGCGCGGGACCGCCGAAGTTCATCGAGTTCCCGAAGGACTGGAACGTGCCGACCGCGACGTCGGCGCCGAGCGCGCCCGGCGCCTGGAGGAGCCCGAGCGCGACCGCCTCCGCCGTGGAGGCGACGGTGAGCGCGCCGGCCCGCTTCGCGATCTGCGCGATCGCGGGGAGCGGCTCGACGACGCCGAGGAAGTTGGGCCAGCCCACGATGACGCATGCGGCGTCGGCCCCGACCGCCTGCTCGAGCGCGGCGAGGTCGGTGCGGCCGTCGGGGCCGAACGGGACGACGGCGATCTCGTCGTGGGTCGAGCGCAGGTACGTCGCGAGGACCTTGCGGTACTCCGGGTGGAGCGCCGCCGAGACGACGATCTTCTTCCGGCCGGTGAGCCGGGTCGCCATCAGGGCAGCCTCGGCGGTCGCGGTCGCGCCGTCGTACATCGAGGCGTTCGACACGTCGAGGCCGGTGAGGAGGCAGACGAAGGTCTGCCACTCGAAGAGGGCCTGCAGCGTCCCCTGCGAGACCTCCGGCTGGTACGGCGTGTAGGCCGTGAAGAACTCGCCCCGGAGGAGGAGCTGGTCCACCGCCGGTGGCACGTGGTGCGGGTAGCAGCCCGCGCCCGCGAACGGCGGGTGGGAGACGTCGTTCCGGGCGGCGAGCCGGCCGAGCTCCGCGAACAGGGAGATCTCGTCCGCCGCGGGCGGCACGTCGAGCGGGCGCCGCAGCCGGAGCGGCGCGGGGATGGATCGGAACAGGTCGTCGAGGCTCTTCGCGCCGACCGCGTCGAGCATCGCCCGGACGTCCTCGGGCGTGTGCGGGTGGTATCGCAAGGGGGCTCCGCTACTCCTGCTCTTGAACGAACGCGCGGTACGCCTTCGCGTCCATCAGCGCCTCGAGCTCTTTCGGGTCCGAGGGCTCGATCGCGATCATCCAGCCCTCCTCGTACGGATCCTCGTTGATCGTCTCCGGCGCGTCGGAGAGCGGGCTGTTCACCTCGATCACCTTCCCTGAGATCGGCGCGAAGAGCTCGGAGACCGCCTTCGTCGACTCGACCACACCGAATGACTCGCCCTTCTTCACCGGGTCGCCGACGTCCGGCAGCTCGACGTAGACGACGTCGCCGAGCTGGTCCTGGGCGAAGTCGGTGATCCCGACCACGATGCGGTTGCCCTTCGCGCGCGCCCACTCGTGCTCGCGCGTGTACCTGAGGTCCTCGGGGAATTCCATTGTCCGCTCCTCCCTACTTCCGAACGTAAAACGGCGTCTTCACCACCCGCGCGGCCGCCGCCCGGCCGCGGATCTCGACCGCAAACGTGGAGCCCTCCGCCGCGAGGGCGGTCGGCACGTAAGCGAGGCCGATCGGGATCTCGAGGCTCGGGCTCTTCGTGCCGCTCGTCACGTCGCCGACCTTCCGGCCATCCTGCAGCACCGGGTACCCATGTCGCGCGATCCCGGGGTCGGTGAGCGTGAACCCGACGAGCTTGCGCGGGACGCCCTGCTCCCTCTGGCGGACGAGCGCGTCGCGCCCTACGAATTCGCCCTTCTCGAGCTTCACCACCCACGCGAGCCCCGCCTCGAGAGGCGTCGTGGTGTCGTCCATGTCCGAGCCGTAGAGCCGGTACGCCATCTCGAGCCGCAAGGAGTCGCGCGCGCCGAGCCCGGCCGGTGCGATCTGCTCGGGCTTCCCCGCCTCGAAGAACGCGTCCCACAGCCGAGGGCCCTGCGCCGACGGGCAGAACAGCTCGAACCCGTCCTCGCCGGTATAGCCGGTCCGCGCGACGAGGCACGGGATCCCGGCGACGTCACCGGGGGCGAACCGGTACGAGCGCAGCTGGGAGAGGTTCACCTTCGTGAGCCGCTGCAGGAGCTGGGCGGCGCGCGGGCCCTGGAGCGCGAGCTGCGCCCAGTCGTCCGACTCGTTCTTCACGTCGGCGCCGCCCGCGTGCGCGGCGAGCCAGTCGAAGTCCTTCTGGCGGTTCCCCGCGTTCACGCAGACGAGGAGATCGTCGGCCGAGCGCCGGTAGACGACGACGTCGTCGACGATCCCGCCGGTCTCGCGGCAGAGGCAGCCGTACTGCGCCTGGCCGTCGGCGACCTTCGAGAGGTCGTTCGTGAAGACGCGGTTCAGCGCCTCGAGCGCCTTCGGGCCGCGGAAGACGACCTCGCCCATGTGCGAGACGTCGAAGAGGCCGACGCGGGTCCGCACCGCCTCGTGCTCCGCCAGGATCCCGGCGTACTGGACCGGCATCTCCCACCCGGCGAACTCGACCAGGCGGGCGCCGGCACGAACGTGCGTTTCGTAGAGGGGCGTACGCTGGGACATGGTGGGCTCGTGGGGGGTGGAGGCCCGCGGATTCTAGCACCGGCCTCCGGGATCCGCCGGCCAACTTGAGACGGTGGACGGCGCGCGGGCGCGCCGCCGGTTCAGCGCGCGGCGTGGCGGGCGAGCTCGACCGTGTTCACGAGCAGCATGGCCCGCGTCATCGGGCCGACGCCCCCCGGCACGGGCGTGATCGCGGACGCCCGCTTCGACGCCTCGGAGTACTCGACGTCCCCCACGAGGCGGCCGTCGTCGAGCCGGTTCATCCCGACGTCCACGACGACCGCGCCCTGCTTGATCCAGGCGCCCTTCACGAGCTCGGCCTTGCCGATCGCGGCGACGACGATGTCCGCGCGCGCGACCTCCGCGGCGAGGTCCTGCGTGCGCGAGTGGGCGATGGTCACGGTCGCGTGGCGCTCGAGCAGCATCGCGACCATCGGCTTCCCGACGATGTTCGAGCGCCCGACGACAATGGCGCGCTTCCCCTTCGGGTCCACCTTCGCCTCGTCGATCATCCGCATCACGCCCGCCGGGGTGCACGGGCGGGGCGTCCCGGCGATCCCGATCGAGAGCGCGCCGACGTTGAACGGGTGGAAGCCGTCCGCGTCCTTGCGCGGGTCGATCGCGTCGAGCACCTGCCGGTCATCGAGCTGCTTCGGCAGCGGCAGCTGCACGAGGATGCCGTGGACCTTCGGATCCGCGTTGAGCCGCGCGACGAGCGCCATGAGCTCGGCCTGCGTCGTCGTCGCGGGCAGGTGGTGCTCGTCGGAGCGGATCCCGACCTCCTCGCAGTCCTTCCGCTTGCCACGGACGTAGATGGCGGAGGCGGGATCTTCGCCGACGCGGACGACGGTGAGGCCGGGATGGATCCCCTTCGCGCGGAGCTCGATGACCGCCTGCGCCACCTCACCACGGACCTTCGCCGCGATCTGCTTGCCGTCGATGATCATGGGGCGCGGAGTTTACACCAGCGCCCCGCGCGGTGTCCCCCTTCGTGGCCGCTTGTGAAGAGCCGCCGGCGTGCCCAACGGTGCTCCGTCGCCCGCCAACCTGCCTACGCACCGAGGTCCGCCATGGTCCTCTACCGTTTCCTCTTCGCGCCCGTGCTCCTCGCCATCGCGGTGCTGTCCGGCGCTGCCTCGAAGGCGCCGCCGCCGCGCGAGGCGCGTCCCACCACCGTCGCCACGATCGACGCGGCGGACGCGGCGGGCGCGCGCGCCTCCGCAGCGCGTGCTGCCGGCGCGGGTGTCCCTGAGCGGGCAGCGCGCGCGGTCGCGCACCCTGCGACTGTGCGCTGAGGGCGGGGCGCGGCAGGCCTGTACGGGCTATCATCGGGGGGCGCGCCGTGGGGCGCGCCGGAGGAGACCATGCCCGGACTGTGCGAGAGCTGCCGTGCGACGCCGCTCGACGACGAGGGGCGCTGCATCACCTGCGACGCGGAGGCGGAGGGTCTGAAGCTCGTCACCCGCTCCGGATATCCCGAGGTTCGCGAGATGATGGCGCTCCTCGAGGTCGAGGGGCTCACCCCGGAGATGGAGAAGGTCCCTGCGGGGAAGCCGGAGGAGAAGCTTCGCCCCCTCTGGAACCTCTACGTGCCGACCGAGGAGACGCCGCGCGCGGTCGAGGTCCTGAAGAAGGACTGGGCCGAGCTGCTCGCGGATCCCCAGGCGGTGGAGGCCGCCGCGCGCGGTCAGGCCGGGATCGACCTCGACGCGGGCGGGGAGGTCACCTGCCCGGCGTGCGGCCACCGCTTCGCGCTGCAGGCGAAGGACGCGGAGTGCCCCGAGTGCGGTCTCGGCCTCGGCGTCGCTGCCAACTCCGCGCCCGACGAGGTCCAGTCGTCGTGACGAGGCGAGCGCAGGCGGAGCCGGATGAGGCTCCGCCGGAGCGAGCGGGGGGACCGGGGGGGCGCGAGCCAAAGGCGAAGGTCCCCCCGGATCTAGTAGACCTTCACATTCACGTCGGCGGGGCGGTGGCGCCGCACGTCCTGTGGTCGATCGCGCACGACCAGGGCTTCAAGCTGCCCGTCTCCGACTACTGGGAGTTCAAGGAGCTCGTCTCGGCGCGCCCGGGGAAGGTGCGGTCGCTCGACGAGTACCTCGCCGTCCTCCACCAGTGGACGGAGAAGATCCAGTCGTCGCCGCAGGCGATGGAGCGGAGCGTCTACGAGGTCATCGGGAAGGAGTACCGCTCGTCGCGCGTGTCGCTCATCGAGCTCCGCTTCAACCCGATGAAGCGGAACATCGGCGGCGAGCGCGATCTCGACCACATCATCCACGCGTCACTCCGGGGGATGGACCGGGCGGTGCTCGAGTACGGCGTACGGGCCGGGCTCGTCTTCTGCCTCGCTCGCGAGTTCGACCCGGCGCTGAACGAGATCCTCATCGAGAAGGCGCTGAAGTACCGGCGCCGCGGCGTCGTCGGGATCGACCTCGCCGGCACCGAGCGGAACGCGGTCGAGCTCCGGCCCGCCGAGGTCGGGCGATACCGGGACCTGTTCGCGCGCGCCCGCGCCGCCGGGCTCAAGACCACGGTCCACACCGGGGAGACCGCCGGCACGGGCGCGGAGGGCGTGCGCGCGGTCGTCGAGGCGCTCGAGCCGCACCGGATCGGCCACGGAATCCGGGCCGCACAGGACGAGCGCGTCATGGACCTCCTGCGCGAGCGCGGGATCGTCCTCGAGATCTGTCCGTCGTCGAACCTCGCGACGCGCGCCGTCGGTTCGCTCGAGGAGCTCGGCGAGATCCTGCGCCGCTTCTGGGAGCGCGGCGTGAAGTTCACGATCAACACCGACGGGCCGTACCTGCTCGACACGAACATGCGGACCGAGGTGCGGATGCTCCGCGACGCCGGGATCCTGTCGGAGGAGCAGCTCGATCAGACGTTCCGCTGGGCACGCGAGGCGACGTTCATCGAGGCAGAGCCCCCTCCAGGGGGCCCCCGACGATGAGCACGGCTCCGCCGCGGGTATGGAGCTCGCGGCGAGCGGGCGCGGTAGGCGCGCGACGCCGGACGGACGCGCCGCTCCTCAGCCGCGCTTCGCGAACTCCTGCATGAGCTCGCACAGCGCGTCGATCCAGGCCGGCTCGACCGCGTTGTACGCCGAGACGCGGATGCCGCCCACCGAGCGGTGGCCCTTGAGGCCGATCATGCCGCGCTTCTTGGCCTCCGCGACGAGCGCCTCCTCCTGCTGCTCCGAGGGGAGGCGGAAGACGATGTTCATGACCGAGCGGCTCTGCTTCTCGACAGGGCAGCGGAAGAACCCCGCGTTCGCGTCGATGACGGAGTAGAGCTTCGCCGCCTTCTTGCGGTTGCGGGCCTCCATCGCCGCGAGCCCGCCCTCGCCCTGCAGCCACGCGAGGACGTTGCGGACCATGTAGACGCCGAACGTGGGGGGGGTGTTGTAGAGCGACTTGTTCTCCGCGTGCGTGCGGAACTGGAAGATCTTCGGGATGTCCTTGCGACCCCTCGCGACGAGCTCGCGCGAGACGATCGCGACGACGAGCCCCGATGGGCCGATGTTCTTCTGCGCGCCCGCGTAGACGAGCCCGAAGCGCGAGACGTCGAACTTCCTCCAGAGGAAGTCGCTCGACATGTCGGCGACGAGCGGCGCGCCGCCGGCCGGGGGGAAGGGACGGGCGGGGTCCACCTCGAACTCGACGCCGTGGATGGTCTCGTTCGACGTGCAGTGGAGGTAGGCCGCGCGCGGCGTCGGATTCACCTCCGACGGCAGCGGCGCGCGGACGTAGCTCTTCTCCTTGCCCTCGCCGGTTCCGGTCGAGCAGGCGACGTGGACGTCGGCGTCGAACAGGTGCGCCACCGCCTTCGCCTCGGAGAGCGCCTTCTCGCCCCAGGCGCCGGTGACGACGTAGTCGGCGACCGAACCCTCCTCGAGGAGGTTCATCGGGATCTGCGCGAAGAGCTGGGAGGCGCCGCCCTGGAGGAACAGCACCTCGTGCGTGTCGCGGACGTCGAGCAGCGCCCGCACGAGCGCGATCGCCTCGTCGTGGACCTTCTCGTACTCCTTGCCGCGGTGGCTGTGCTCCATGACCGACATGCCACTCGCGGCGAAGTCGGTCAGCTCCTGCTGCGCCCGTTCGAGGGCGGCGAGCGGGAGCGCGGCGGGGCCGGCGTTGAAGTTCATGATGCGCGGCATGCGGTCCTCCTCCGGCGGGGCGTCCCCGCCTCACGGGCGGAGGCCACCTAACGTCGGCGGGGCCGCGCCGTCAAGCGCGCGGAGCGACCCGCGCCTCGACCCGATCGAGGGCCGCCGAGGTTCGCGCGAGGTCCTCGGGCGCGCGGAAGTGCCGGGGCTGGTGCGCCGCCGCGGTGACGGTTCCCCACTCGTCCTCGGGAGCCTCGATCCCGGGGTAGTAGCGCGGCCGCTTCCCGGAGAGGGCCGCGAGCGCCTCGTCGAGCGGGGACCCGAAGCGCGCCGCGTCGCCCGCGCGCTGGCGCAGCTCGCGCGCGCGCCAGGCGAGCTCGAGCACGCGCCCGAACCCCTCCTGGAAGATCCGCTTCAGCGGCGTCACCGCGACCGCCTCGGCGGCGTGGGCCTCGTCACCGCCGGAGAGCCGGTCGAGGCCGAGGTCGAGATATCCGCGCGCCGCCTGGAACGCCGCGCGGACCGCGTCCACGTCGCCCGGATCGACCGCGTCGGCGACGAGTACGGCGTTCGCGGCCGCGACGATCTGCGCCTCGACCCCCTCGAGGTCCTCGGGGGCGAGCCGCGCGACGGCGCGATCGAGGAGCGAGTCCTGCGCGAGCGCCGCGAGGAAGAAGCCCGGCGGTCGCGCCGGCGGGGCCGCGGGGTGTGCGGGCGACCGCGGCGGCCGCGCGAACCAGGAGAGCGCCTCGTCGAGGGTGGGATGGCCGAGGTCCGCGAGCCGCCCGGTGCGCCAGCGGAGCGCCGTCTCCTCGAGCTCGCTCGGGAGGTCGTAGCGGATCGCCGACAGGAGCCGGGTCGCGAGGAACGGGTCCTGCGCGAAGAGGTCGTCGAGGAGACCGCGGATCGCGAGGTACTCGACGCCGTCGACGAGGAACTCGACGATGTACTTCCCCTCAGGCGTTCGCATGAAGCGGTCCGACTCGATCTCGGGATCGGGGTCCTGCTCGAGGTCCAGGATCCGGAGCGTGGCCCGTAGGACGAGGTAGAGCACCTCGCGGTCGAGCCTGGCGAGCTTCTTCTCCCAGCGCGCCTCCGCGCGCGGCTCGAGGTGGGCGCCGGTGCGCGCGGCGCGGATCCAGGGCAGCGCCTTCAGCGGGTCGAAGCCTTCGCGCCCCCAGGCATCGAGGTCGAGGAAGACCTTGAACTGGTGTGCGGACGCGAGCTGCACGAGCGGGGCGGCGTCGCCGAGCCCGACCTCGCGGATCGTGAGGTAGAGCTCGTCGGCGGGCAGCGCCCGGACGAGCGCCTGCGGGTGCTGGGCGTCGAGGATGAGGTCGAGCCGCTTCTTTCCTCGGGCAGCGGCGAGGGCGGCGCGTGCCGCGTCGAGCTCCTGGCGTCCGAGCGCCTTGTCCCGCCGTTCCGTCACGTAGTCGCCTCCCGCGCCGCGGCGATCGCGCGGCGCACGTCCCACCCCGCCGCGGAGAGTAACCGCCGCGCCGTCGCCGCGCTCACGCCGCCGAGCGCCGCGACGTTCCGGACCGCGCGGCGCCGCAGCTTCTCGCTCGCGGGTCGGAGCGCGACCATCCGGCCCTCTTGCACCGCCCCGAGCCGGACGAAGGTCGCCGAGGAGAGGAGGCCGAGCGCCATCTTCGCCGCGGTGCCCGCCTTCATCCGCGTCGAGCCGGCGATCCGCTCGCGCCCGGTGGGGAGCACGATCCGGACGTCGACGGCGGGGCGCGAAGCGGGGTTCGAGGTGAGGAGCGCGGTCGCGGCGCCGCGCCGGCGCGCCTCTGCGAGCGCGGCGAGCACGAACGGCGTCGTCCCGGACGCGGAGATCCCGACGACGAGATCGCGCGGCCCGAGCCGAGTCGCGGCGACCGCGCGCCTGCCCGCGGGCCGGTCGTCCTCCGCCCCCTCGACGGCGCGCCGCAGCGCCCGGGCGCCGCCCGCGACGAGCGCGACGACCCGCGACGGGGCGACGCCAAAGGTGGGCGGACACTCGGCCGCGTCGAGCGCGCCGAGGCGCCCGGAGGTCCCCGCTCCGGCATAGACGAGGCGGCCGCCGCGGGCGAGCCGCTCGGCCGCGAGGTCCGCGAGGCGTGCGATGGGGGCGAGCGCGCTCCCGACGGCGCGCACCGCCTCGCGGTCGCCCGCGTGGAGGCGGGCGACGAGGCGTGCGGTCGGGAGCCGGTCGAGATCCGCGCCGGCGGGGTGGGGTGCCTCGGTAACGGGCAGCCGCACCGGCACGGCTCCGCGTCGGGTCAGGCCGCGGGCTGCCGCGCGCCACCGCGACCGGCCTTCACGACCTTGCCGGCCTTGAGGCAGCGCGTGCAGACGCGGATGTGGCGGACCTCACCATCGAGGTTCGCGCGGACCGAGCGCAGGTTCGGGAGCGAGCGCGTCTTGTTCTTGTTGTTCGCGTGGGAGACGGTGTTCCCGACGAGCGGGCCCTTCCCACAGAGATCGCAGCGGCGTGCCATGGCGTACTCCGAAAATCCGAAAAGAGCGCGGCATATTACGCAAGCGGCCCCAAAACGCAAGGGTTGCCTGACGGCGCCCACTACTTGAGGACGTCCTTTCGCCCGAGCAGCGCCGCGACGTGCGCCGCCGCCTGGATGCCGGCGTGGAACTCGCCCTCGACTCCGAGCCCGGGCACCACCTCGCGGCCCGCGAAGAACAGGTTCTTCCACGGCCCGCGGACGGTGAGGCCGGCGACGCCGAGCGAGTCCTCGCGCTCCGCCGCGTAGAGCGGATGGGCGGCCGAGTGGTCGCCCGCGCCGGCGGCCGCGAGCAGCGGAGTGGACTCCGCGACGAGGTGGCGCTCGAAGAAGGGGATCGCGTCCGCGACCGCCTCCCGGAGCTTCGTCGCCGCGGCCTCGAGCCCGGCTCGGTCCTCGCCCGCGGGGATGAAGCCCGAGGCGCAGACGACGCGCTCGTCGGCGACCGCGTCGGCGGTGCCGCCCTTCTCGCCCTTCTTCGGGTCGCGCCGCGCGGGGAGCACCTGGAGGAAGACGGCGTTGTCGAGCCCGTCTCCCCCACCGGCGTCGCGCAGCGCGAGGACGTTCTCGCCGAGCGCGGGCGGGAGCGCCGTCTGCCTCACGACGAGGTTCACCGTGGCGAGCTGGCGCGTCGCGTGGACGCGGCGGAGCGCCGCCGCGGCACGCCCCTCGCGGACGTCCGCGGGGAGCAGCGGCAGGAACCGGGCGGCGTCCGTCGCGACGACGAACGCGCGCGCGACGTGCGCGTCGGGCGAGTCGGCGAGGCGCACCGCCGTGACCCGCTTCCCGTCGAGCTCGAGCGCGGACGCGAGCGCGGGCTCGCCGGGGCCGCCGCGCAGCTCGCCGCGCGACTCCGCGATGCGCCGGCGCACCATCTCGCGCAGCGTCCCGAGGCCGCCGGGCAGGCGATTCGTGCCGCGTAGCGCGCCGCCGAGGAGGCGCACGAGAGAGAGCGGCGCGACGTCGCCGTCGAGGTAGGTGAGGAACCGGTGGGCGACGCCGAGGCTCCGGACGAGCTCGTGGTCCTCGAGCCCCTCGAACGGCCGCGCGGCATCGGCGCGGCGCGACGGCGCGCCTGGGGCGGACGCGGCCGCCTTGAGCGCCTTGCGGACGGCGAGCCGCTCGACGAGCCCGTCGGGCGGGAGCGGTGGCGATCCGCGCAGGAAGAAGCCGGCGAAGTCGAACAGGGTCGAGAGCGTCGCGAACGACGCCTCGAGTGGCTCCGCCTCGCGCGGCCACTCGCGGCGGAGCTCGTTCCGGAGGAGGGCGGCCTCGCGGGAGATGTCGACGCGGTGACGGGGCAGCAGGAGCTGGAGGTCGGGCTCCGACGGCGCGAGCGCGCGCCCGATGTCGGTCGCGAGGCCCAGCTCGGCGAGCACCGCCTCGGCGGACGGCAGGTGGCGCGGGGAGGGGAGGACGGCGGGGCCGAACGGGAGGACGTAGCCGTGATCGACGTAGTGGAAGCCGGGGTCGTCGTGGGCGACGTGCAGGACGCGGAAGCCGCGGCGCGCGAGGAGCGCGCCCGCGACGACGCCGCCGAGCTGGGAGCCGATGACACAGACGTCGTAGAGCCGCTGGGTCGCGGGGGGACGGAAGGTCTGCGCCACGGCTCACCCGATCTCGAGCTGCGGGTTGGTGACCGGTACGGGCGCGGCGCCCCGGGCGCCGTCCACCTGGACGCGGCGCCCCTCCACCGAGAGCCGGCCCTCGGCGTACCACTGGATCGCCTGCGCGTAGATCCGGTGCTCCTGCTCGAGGATGCGGCGCGCGAGCGCCTCCTCCGAGTCGCCGGGCTCGACCGGGACGACGGTCTGGACGATCACCGGGCCGGTGTCGGTGCCCTCGTCCACGAAGTGGACGGTGCAGCCGGCGAAGCGCGCCCCGTACTCGACACACTGCCGCTGCGCGTGGAGCCCCGGGAAGCTCGGGAGGAGCCCGGGGTGGACGTTCACGACACGCGGACAGCCGCGGGTCGCGGCGCTCGGTCCGAAGGCGCGCAGGAACGCGGGCGTCACGATCCGCATGTAGCCGGCGAGGCAGACGAGGTCCACGCGGTGCGCGCGGAGCACCTCCACGAGCCGCAGGTCGTACGCCTCGCGGTCCGCGACCCCCTTCGACGGCAGCACCTCGGTCGCGACCCCGGCGCGGCGCGCCCGCTCGAGCGCGCCGGCGCCCGGGACGTTCGACACGACGACCGCGAGCTCGGCCGAGATCCGCCGGGCCGCGCACCCGTCCAGGATTGCCTGGAGGTTCGTCCCGCCACCCGAGGCGAGGACGCCGAGGCGGATCACCGCACCACCTCGCAGGTGGCCTCGCCCGCGCCCTTCTCGATCGTCCCGACCGTCCACGCCTCGAGGCCGCGCGCGCGGAGGACCGCGTGGGTGGCGGCCTCGTCCTGGGGCGCGACCACCGCGACGAGCCCGAGGCCCATGTTGAAGGTCCGGTACATCTCGTCGCGCGGGACCTCTCCCTCGCGCTCGATCACGTCGAAGATCGCCGGCCGCGGCCAGCGCCGCTCGTCCACGACCGCGCGCGTGCCGTCGGGGAGGTTGCGCGGCACGTTCCCCGGCAAGCCGCCGCCGGTGACGTGCGCGAAGGATCGGACCGGCACCTTCTCGAGAATCGCGAGGACGTCCTTCGCGTAGATGCGCGTCGGCTCGAGGAGCGCGTCCGCGAGCGTGCGACCGCCGAGGCCGTCGAGCTTCGCGTCGAGCGGGTGGCGGTCGAGGAGCGCCTTGCGCGCGAGGGAGTAGCCGTTCGAGTGGACCCCGGACGCGGCGACGCCGATGACGAGGTCGCCCGGGACGACCGCGCGGCCGTCGACGATCTTCGAGCGCTCCACGACCCCGACCGCGAAGCCGGCGAGGTCGTACTCGCCCTTCGCGTAGAAGCCGGGCAGCTCGGCGGTCTCGCCTCCGATGAGCGCGCAGCCGGCGAGCCGGCAACCCTCCGCGATCCCCTTCACGACCTCGGCCCCCTGCTCCGCGGAGAGCTTCCCGGTCGCGAAGTAGTCGAGGAAGAAGAGCGGCTCGGCGCCGACGACCGCGACGTCGTTCACGCACATCGCGACGAGATCCTGGCCGATGGTGCCGTGGCGGTTCGCGGCGAACGCGATCTTGAGCTTCGTCCCGACGCCGTCGGTCCCCGAGACGAGCACGGGCTCGCGGTACTTCTTCACGTCGAGGGCGAAGAGCCCGCCGAAGCCGCCGATCCCGGCGAGCACCTCGGGTCGGAGGGTGGGGCGGGCGAGGGGCTTGATCATCTCGACGAGCCGATCGCCCTCGTCGATGTCCACGCCGGCGTCGCGGTAGGTCAGCGCCATGGCGGGCGTCTACCGCGCCCGCGCCGCGTCTGCAAGCGGCTGCGTGGGCGAGCGTCCCCCGACCTAGAGCGCGACGGCCGCGAGGACAAGGGCCGCCAGGATCCAGAGCGCGATGGGCAGAGGGGGGGCCACGGGCGGATGGTACCGGGCGCGCGGCCGGCCGCCAGTTTGTCGCCGGCGATGCTACGCTGCCGTGGATGTCGCGCGTGCGCAGGGCCTTCCTCGAGATCAGCGCGTTCCGGCTCGCGCTCTGGGTCGGCCTCGTGTTCACGGGGCTCCACTTCACGAACTACGTCTTCCTCGGGCGCGGGTTCGAGCTGCCGGTCGTCGCGCGCATCGAGCACGCCGCGCAGGACTACGCGCTCACCCACCTGCGCGGTCCCCGCCCCGTGTCGGGGCGCGTCGTCATCGTCGGGATCGACGAGAAGTCGGTCCAGGCGGAGGGGCTGTGGCCCTGGAGCCGGGCCAAGATGGCGCGGCTCGTCGACCGGCTCGCGCAGGGAGGCGCGGCGGCGGTCGGCTTCGACGTCATCTGGAGCGAGCAGGACGAGCTCGGCCGCCGCATGGCCAAGGTCGCGTCGCTCGTCCGCTCCGCGCGCCAGGGCGCCGGGGATCCGGACGCCGCGCGCCGGCTCGACGAGGTCTGGACGGCGGCGCGCGGGCCGGACGTGGAGACCGCGGTGGACGTCGATCCGACCGAGCAGCTCGCCGACGCGATCGAGCGCGCCCGGAACGTGACCATCGGCTTCATGTTCCTCGGTCCCGAGGACGCGCCCGGGAACGACCCGGCGGAGCGCATCGCGAAGCTCCACTTCTTCGAGACCTCGCCCGTCCACGTCCTCGCCGACGGGAAGGTCGCGCCGGCGGCCGAGGGGGTGAGGGTGCTCGGGCGGTTTGCCGGCGTCGTCCCGCCGGTAGACGAGGTGCTCGCGGTCGCCGACTCCGGCGGCTACTTCACGGTGCTGCCCGACCCCGACGGCGTCATCCGGCGCTACCGCACCGTCGCGGGGGCGGGGAAGTCCACCTTCGCCGCGCTCGGCGTCGCGCTGCTCGCGCGCGTCGCGGGGAAGGAGGGCGTTCCCGCGCCGGTCGTGCCGGTGGGGGCCGATGGCGCGCCGGAGACGCTCCAGCAGGTGCGCATCGGCGACGCGTTCGAGCTCGACGTGGACGACCTCGGGCGCGTGCCGCTCAACTACTACGGCTCGTATCGCGAGTTCCCGGCCTGGTCGGCGACGGACGTCCTGCACGGCCGGATCCCCGCCGAGGAGATGCGGGGCAAGATCGCGATCGTCGGCACGACCGCGGCCGGGACGTGGGACCAGCGGGTCACCCCGTTCGACGACATCGCCCCGGGCGTCATCACCCACGCCACCTTCGTCGAGAACGTGCTCCGCGGCGAGCTGCTCGAGAAGTCCGGGGCGGTGTTCGTGCTCGAGCTCGGCCTCATGCTCGCGCTCTCGGTCGGCCTCGCGTGGCTCTTCGCGAGCGTGTCCTCGTTCGCCGCGCTCCCCGCGCTCCTCGTCTCGGCCGCCATCTGGAGCGGCGTCGCGATCCTCGCGCTCCGGCGCGGGAACGTCGTGCTCGCGCTCGGGATGCCGCTCGCGCAGATGCTCACCATGTTCGTCGTCGCGACCTCCTATCGGTTCTTCTCCGAGGAGCGGGAGAAGCGGCGCGCGCGCGACACCTTCAGCCGCTTCCTCGCGCCGGCGATCGTCGACGACGTGCTCTCGAAGGGCGGCTCGGTCCAGCTCGGCGGCGAGAAGCGCGTCCTCACCGTCCTGTTCAGCGACATCCGCGGGTTCACGTCCATCTCGGAGAAGCTCGACCCGCACGTCCTCCTCGAGCTCCTGAACGAGTACCTGACCCCGATGACGGAAATCATCGTCTCGGAGAACCAGGGAACCCTCGACAAGTACATCGGCGACGCGATCATGGCGTTCTGGGGCGCGCCGCAGGAGCAGCCGGACCACGCGCTCCGCGCGTGCAGGGCGGCGCTCACGATGATCGCGCGGCTCGAGGTCCTGCGCGGGAAGTGGCGCGAGCGCGGGCTGCCGGATATCGACATCGGCGTCGGCATCAACACCGGCCCGATGTCGGTCGGGTTCGTCGGCAGCCAGGACCGCTTCTACAACTACACCGTGCTCGGCGACGCCGTGAACCTCGCCTCGCGGCTCGAGGGGGCGAACAAGGAGTACGGCACGCGGATGATCCTCGGCCCGTCGACCCACGACGAGGTGAAGGACGATGTCGTCGTGCGCGAGGTCGACCGCGTCCGCGTGAAGGGGAAGCGGGAGCCGGTCCACATCTACGAGCTGCTCGCGCTCGCTCCCGGCACGCCCGAGCTGACCCTGTTCGTCGAGCGGTTCGGCTGGGGGCTCTCCGCCTACAAGGCACAGCGCTGGGACGAGGCGATCGCGCGCTTCCGCGAGTGCGATGCGATGCGCGGCGGCGATCCGACGAGCCGCAAGTACGTCGAGCGCTGCGAGGCGATGCGCCGCGAGCCGCCCGGGCCGGAGTGGGACGGCGTCTTCCAGATGAAGACGAAGTGATGAAGACGAAGGAGCGGCGCCGGGGCGAGGAAATGGTGGCCCGGCGGCGCGTGTGACGCCGCTCACACATCGCCGACGCGGCGCGTCGCGCGGTAAGCTCGGAGCGGTGGTTTCGTTGACAGCCCTCTCCGAGGCACGCTAACACCGTCTCGCCGCGCCGAAACGTGCGGTCCGAATGGCCGACGACCAGCTCTTCCAGCGCTTCGGGAAGGAGTTCCCCCCCGGCACCGTCCTCTTCCGCGAGGGCGCGCCCGGGAAGGAGATGTACGTCGTCCAGCACGGACGGATCACGATCTCGAAGCAGGTGGGCGAGGTCGAGAAGATCCTCGCCTCCCTCGGCCCCGGCGAGTTCGTCGGGGAGATGTCGATCCTGAACAACAAGCCGCGCTCGGCCACCGCGACCTGCGCGGAGGCCTCGAAGCTGCTCGTCATCGACGCGAAGACCTTCGAGGCGATGATCCGCGGGAACGCGGAGATCGCGATCCGGATGATCAAGAAGCTCTCGGATCGGCTCGCGGAGGCGAACGAGCAGATCGAGAACCTCCTGTTCTCGGACTCCTCCTCGCGCGTCGTCCACTTCCTCGCGACCGCGGCGGAGAAGGTTCCGAAGGGCCCCGCCGGCCACAAGCTCGAGATCCGCCGGGGCGAGCTCGCCGGCCGCGTGGGCGTGAAGCCGGAGGACGCCGAGGAGGTGCTCTCGAAGCTCCTCAAGTCGAAGATCGTCACCGTCCAGCCCGACGGGTTCCTCGTCGCCGACGTCGCGAAGCTGCGCCACTTCCTCGAGTTCCTCCAGATGAAGGCGCAGTTCGGGGACATCGCGTGAAGCTGAGGGTCCTCGGCTGCTCGGGCGGGGAGCTCCCGCGTCACCGGACCACGTGCTTCCTCGTGGATCGCAAGCTCGCGATCGACGCGGGCGCGCTCACCGCGAGCCTGCCGCTCGACGAGCTGCTCGAGGTCGACGACATCGTCCTCACGCACTCGCACTTCGATCACGTGAAGGACGTCCCGCTGCTGTCGGACCTGCTCGTCGGGCGGCGCAAGACGCCGGTGCGGGTCCATGCCTCGACGGCCTGCGCGCGCACGCTCCGCGAGAGCGTCTTCAACGACGAGCTGTGGCCGGACTTCACGCGGATCCCCGATCTGCGCCAGCCCGTCATCGAGATCATCCCCTTCGACCCGGAGCGGCCGTTCAAGGTCGGGCGGTACACGGTGAGCCCGGTCCTGGTCTGCCACCCCGTCGAGTCGGTCGGGTTCGTCCTCTCCGACGGCAAGATCGCGATCGGCGTCTCCGGGGACACCGGCCCGACCGCCCGGTTCTGGAAGCGCGTGAACGCGGAGAAGCGGCTCAAGGCGCTGCTCGTCGAGCTGTCGTTCCCGAACGCGCTGCAGGGGCTCGCGGACGTCTCGGGCCACCTCACGCCGCGCACGCTCGAGGTGGAGCTCGGGAAGCTCGAGCGCAACGGCTTCCCGGTCCTGCTGTATCACCTCAAGCCCGCGCACGTGACCGAGCTCAAGCGTGAGCTCGCAGCGCTCGGGCTGCCCAACGTGCGCGTGCTGCGCCGGGGCGACGAGTTCACCTTCTAGGTTCAAGGTAGGCCATGGCCTGGTTCTCGAAGCAGAAGAAGATGAAGACGAAGGAGTCCACCCCGGCGGCGCCGCCCGCGCCGGCCAAGAAGGGGGAGGGCATCTGGTACCAGTGCGACGCCTGCGGAGAGGTGGTCGCCCGTGACGCCTGGGAGAAGAACTGGAACGTCTGCCCGAGCTGCGGCCAGCACGACGCCTTGCCGATCCGGCGCCGGTTCGAGCTCGTGCTCGACAAGGGGAGCTTCCAGGAGCTCGACGGCGAGCTGACGCCGCAGGATCCGCTCGGCTTCTCCGACTCGAAGAAGTACCGGGAGCGGCTCCGCTCGACCTACAAGACCACCGGCCTGCGGGACGCGTTCATCTCCGGCGTCGGCACCATCGAGGGGCGCCCCGTCTCGCTCGGCTGCTTCGCGTTCGAGTTCATGGGTGGCTCGATGGGATCGGTCGTCGGCGAGAAGGTCGCCCGCGTGTTCGACCGCGCCTACGAGCGCCGGATCCCGGCCATCGTGTTCAGCTCGACCGGCGGCGCCCGCATGCAGGAGGGGATCTTCTCCCTCATGCAGATGGCGAAGACCTCCGCCGCGCTGCACCGCTTCCGCGCCGTCCGCAAGCCGTACGTCTCCGTGATGCTCCACCCGACCACGGGCGGCGTCGCGGCGAGCTTCGCGTGGCTCGGCGACGTCATCATCGCGGAGCCGAAGGCGCTCATCGGCTTCGCCGGCCCACGCGTCATCGAGCAGACCATCCGCGAGAAGCTGCCGCCCGGCTTCCAGCGCAGCGAGTTCCTGATCGAGCACGGCATGATCGACGCGATCGTGCAGCGCGGCGAGATGCGGCAGCGGCTCGCGCTGCTGCTCGGGCTGCTGGGGTAGGGACCCCGGTCCCCCGGTCCGGCCCGGGAACGTGGTCGTGGACGTGGACGTGGTCGTCGACTTCGACTTCGACAACGTCTAGGTCCAAGTCCAGGTCCAAGTCCAAGTCCAAGTCCAAGTCCAGGTTCGGCGGCTATAAGTCACTTCGATGACGGACCCGCACCCGTACCTCTCCGGGCTCCAGCCGCTCGCCATGCGGTTCGGGCTCGAGCGCATGGAGCGCGCGCTCGAGGCGCTCGGCCACCCCGAGCGCCGCTACCCCGTGCTGCACGTCGGCGGCACGAACGGGAAGGGCTCGACCTGCGCGATGGCCGCGGCGGCGCTCGCCGACGCCGGCCACGCCGTCGGGCTCTACACCTCGCCCCACCTCGTCCGGTTCAACGAGCGGATCCAGGTGCGCGGCATCGACATCGACGACGGCGCGCTCGCGGCGGCGGTGGACGAGATCCGGCGCGCCTGTCCGTGGCACGACGCGGGATCGGACGGGGACCGGCTCACCTACTTCGAGTTCGCGACGCTCGCGGGCCTCGTTCACTTCGCCCACGCCCGGGTCGACGTGGCGGTCGTGGAGGTCGGGCTCGGTGGGCGGTTCGACGCGACCACCGCCGTCGAGCCGAAGGTGACCGCCGTCGCCCGGATCGGCCTCGACCACACCCAGCTCCTCGGCGACACCGTCGAGCAGATCGCGTTCGAGAAGGCCGGCATCTTCAAGGCGGGGGTGCCCGCGGTCATCCACGCCCACCAGCCGCCGGGGGCGCTCGAGACGCTCCGCGCCGAGGCGAACCGGCGCGGCGCGGCGCTCGTCGTCGCGGCGGCCGGCTGGGACGGGCCGGTCGCCCTGCGCGGCCTTCACCAGCGAGGGAACGCGGCGCTCGCCGCCGCCGCCCTGCGCGAGCTCGCGCGCGCCGGCGTCCCGGTCGGCGAGGAGTCGATCGCGCGCGGGATCGCGACCGCGCGCTGGCCGGGGCGGCTCGAGGAGATCGGGGGCGTCCTCCTCGACGGCGCGCACAACCCGGACGGCGCGGCCGCGCTCGCGGCGGCCCTCCGGGCGCTCCATCCCGGGCGCCCCGTCGAGCTCGTGTTCGGCGTCCTCGCCGACAAGGACCACGCCGGTATGCTCCGCGCGCTCGTCCCCGCGGTGCGCCGCCTCCACGTCGTCGCCCCGGCGACTCCGCGGGCGCGTGCGACCGCCGACGTCCTCGCCCATGCACGCGCGCTCGGCGCGGACGCGGACGTCCACGGGGACGTGAGCGAGGCGCTCGCGTGCGCCCGCCTCGCCGCGCGGGACGGCGCGCTCGCGTGCGTGGCGGGGTCGCTCTACCTCGTCGGAGAGGCGCGAGCGCTGCTATCGTGACGGGGGGGCCACTCGCTCCGGCAGAGCCTCATCCGGCTCCGCCTCCGCTCGCCTCGCGAGCCGGGTAGGGGGATATCGCCCTGCAAGCCTTCGGGTTTTTTTGGGGTCCAGGACCCCCGTGCTATCCTCGGCGCGAATCTCCCACCCGGAGCTTCCGATGCGCCTTCGTCACGTCCTCGCGATCACCCTGCTCTTTGCCGCCGGAGCTGCGCTCGGGCAGGACCTGAACCTCGTCACCGCCGTCACGGTGAAGGACGAGGGCGGGGCGGTGGTCCTCTCGGTCACCGGCACGAAGCCGCCGAACTTCACGACGTTCTCGATGGCCGACCCGCCGCGCTTCGTCCTCGACCTGTCCGAGGCGAAGTTCAAGGGCGTCTCCGAGGACATGCCGGTGAACGACGGCACGATCCTCCTCGTGAAGAACCTCTCGTACGGGTCGGACTCGACCTCCATCGCCCGCATCATGATCGCGTTCGCGGTGGACGTGGAGCCGCCCGACGTCCAGACGCAGGGGATGACGCTCGTCGTCCGGATCGCGAAGCCGGCCGGCGCGGCAGCGGGCGCCGCGGTGGCCCAGGCCGGCGCGGCGGACGCCCAGCGCGAGCGCGAGCAGGCCGAGGCGCAGCGTCGCGCCGAGGCGGAGGCCCAGGCGAAGGCCGAGGCGCAGCGCCGCGCAGAGGCGGAGGCCCAGGCGCGGGAGGTCGCGGAGCGCGCGCAGGCGGAGCAGAAGGCGCGCGACGACGCGGACGCGCAGGCCCGCGCGGAGGCCGAGAAGAAGGCGGTGGCCGAGGCGCGCGCGCGGGCGGAGCAGCAGGATCAGGAGCGGCTCGCCGCGGAGGCGCGCCAGAAGGAGACGAAGGACCGCGCGGCGGCCGGCGACGGGGCACGGGCCGAGTCGCAGCGCGACGCCGAGCGGCGCGCGCAGGAGGACGCCGCGGCGCGCGCGAAGGTAGAGCTCGAGGCCGAGCTCCGCCTGGAGTCCGAGAAGAAGGCGGAGGAGAAGGCCCAGGTACAGGCGCGCGCCCAGGCGGAGCAGGAGCAGGGGGAGCAGGCGAAGGCGGAGCAGGCGCGGGCGCAGGCCGAGACGCAGCGTGCGGCGCCGCCGGCCGGCGCGGCGCAGAACCCCGAGGAGGAAGCCCGGGCGGACGCCGCCCGCAAGGCGCAGGAGGACTTCGACCGGCAGCGCGAGGAGGCGGTCGCGGCGGCGAGGGCCGAGGCCGAGCGGAAGAAGCAGGAGGCGCTGGACCAGAAGGCGGAGGCGAAGCGCCAGCGCGAGGAGGCGATCGCCGCCGCGAAGTCGGACGCTGAGCGGACGCAGCAGGAGGCCGCGGAGAAGAAGGCGGAGGCGAAGCGCCAGCGCGAGGAGGCGATGGCCGCCGCGAAGTCGGACGCGGAGCGGAAGAAGCTCGAGGCCGCCGAGAAGAAAGCGGAGGCGAAGCGCCAGCGCGAGGAGGCGATCGCCGCCGCGAAGTCCGACGTGGAGCGGAAGAAGCTCGAGGCCGCCGAGAAGAAGGCCGAGGCGAAGCGCCAGCGCGAGGAGGCGATCGCGACGGCGAAGGCCGAGAAGGAGCGCAAGAAGCAGGAGGCCGCCGAGCGGAAGGCGGAGGAAAAGCGCCAGCGCGAGGAGGCGATCGCCGCAGCGCCGAAGGCGTCCCAGCTGCGCGAGCTCGGGTTCCGGCAGCTGCCGGGCGTGTCGCGCGTCTACCTCCGCACGAGCGTGCCGCCGCGCTTCACAATCCAGGACGTCGGCGAGAACCTCATCCGGATCGAGCTCGAGAACACGCGCGTCATCCACCGGAACGACACGCGGTTCCTCGACACTTCGTTCTTCCCGACGGCGGTGGCGATGATCACGCCGTCGCGCCGCGGCTCGAGCTACGTGCTCGACATCAAGCTGAAGCAGAAGGTCCCGTACCAGCAGAAGGTCGAGGGCGACATGCTCGCCATCGACTTCGAGCGTCCCGCCTCCGCCTCCGTCGCCGCGCCGGCGCCCGGCGCTGAGCCCGAGGCCGAAGCTCCGGCCGACGAGGCGCCCGCGGACGGCGCTCCGCCGGACCCTGCCGCCGGGAAGTAGGGCGACGGCGGCGGCGCGGGAGGGTAGAATCCGCGCCCCGTGATCGTCGCCGCGCTCGCCGTCGCGCTCCTCGCGCCCGCCGCGGCCGCGCTCCCTCCGCCCGCTGCGGCGCTCTCCGGCGACGTGAAGGTCACCGCCGACTCGGTCAGCTACGAGGGCGCCACCGGCCGGGTACTCCTCGAGGGGAACGCCGTCGTTCGCCGCGGCGCGATCGTGCTCCGGGCGCGCTCCGCCACCTGGGACCCCACGACCGGCGAGGTGCGCGCGTCCGGGGGCGTCCTCCTCACCGATCCGACCCGGGTCATCGCCGCCGATGCCGTGCGCGCCGTGCTCGGGGGCGAGGTCGAGGCCGAGGGGGTGCTCGCCTTCGTGAAGGACCAGCCGGTCGACCTCTCCGCGCTCCGGACCGGCGCGGAGGCGGGCCGCACCGGGCGCAACCGGCTCACGCTCTCCGGGACGCGGCTCCGCGGCGACGCCGCCGGCCACCTGCGGCTCGAGCGGGCGCGGCTCACGCTCTGCGACTGCGCAGGCGGCGCGCCGCCGTCGTGGGAGGTGACCGCGCGCGAGGCGGACGTCATCCCCGGCGAACGCGCGATCCTGCGCTGGTCGGTCCTCCGGATCACGCCGCGCTTCCTCCTCGTCGAGCGCCCGGTCCCCGTGCTCGTGCTGCCCTGGCTCTACATCCCGCTCGGCGATCGGCAGACGGGGCTGCTCCTGCCCACCATCGGGTCCAGCGGCGCGAGCGGCTTTTCGATCGCGGAGCCGTTCTTCCTCACGCTCGGGCGGAGCGCGGACGCGACGCTCACGCCCGAGTACGCGTTCGGCCGCAAGCGCGCCCGCGTCCGTGCGGGGGACCCGGCGGTGCGCGGCCCCGGGGCGCGGCTCGAGCTGCGCTGGGCGCCTGCGGAGGGGGCGGAGGGGCGGGCCACGCTCGCCTGGCTTCACGATCTCGACCGCGAGCCGAGGGGCGAGGGCGGCGATCGCTTCGCGCTCACCGCCGTGCACGGGCAGCGGCTCGGCGACCGGACGGCGCTCGCGGCGGGGCTCCGGCTCGCGGGCGATCCGGTCTGGGTGCGCGACACGAACGCCGACCAGCTCGTCCAGAGCGTGCCGTACCGCCGCTCCGACCTGCTCCTCTCGCACCGCCGCGACGATCTCGTGCTCGAGGCGGGGTCGAGCTACGACCAGCCGCTCCGGCCGGGCGGCAACGGCGTCCTCGCAGGCACCCCCGTACCCATCGGGACGTTCCCCGCCGGGCGCTACGGTCCGCTCGGCGCCGATGTGGGCGTCGCGAGCCGCTGGGGTACGGCCGCCGCGACGCTCGTCCCGATCCCGGCCGGTCCGCTCACGCTGTCGGCGCGGGCGGGCGCGGCGCGCTTCGGCCCGGCGACGGGAGGTCTCGACGTGGCGGGCCGCCCCGCGACGACGCGGGCCGACGCGCGCGCCGAGATCGCGCTGCCGCTCCTCCTCGGGCGCGCCGTCACCCTCGCGCCCTTCGTCCGCGGCGCAGCCCTCGGGTACGGGTTCGACGATGCGCGCGACCCGGAGGCGACGGCGTGGGGCGTCGCGGGTGCGGTCGTCCAGACGGAGGTGTCGCGCCGCTTCGGCGCGCTCCGCCACGCGATCGCGCCGCGCCTCGAGTGGCGCGCCGGGACCCGGGCCGGCGGCGATTCGCTCGCGTTCGCCGCGTACGACGCGTTCGATCGCACGACGGTGGGGCTCCTCTCGGCGTCGCCCGGCCCGTTCCAACAGCTCCGCGCGGCGCTCGAGACGCGGCTCGAGGCGCCCGGGGCGACGCTCCTGCGCGCCGAGGTCGGCCAGGACGCGGACCTGCGCGCGGGGCGGCTCGCGGAGGCGTTCGCCGCGCTCGGCGTTGCGGCCGGCCCGGTGACCGCGGACGCCCGCGCCCGCTTCTTCCCGGTCGACGGCCGCGGCGTCCCCGCGCCGGCCCCGCGCATCCGCTCGCCGCTCGACTCCCTCACGGAGCTGCAGGCGTCGCTCACCGTGCAGGACCGCCGCGGCGACGGCCTCCGCGCCGGGTTCCTCGCGGTCGGGCCCGGCGGCTCGGGACGGCTCGTCGCCGGCCTCGATCCGCTTTTCGACGTGCGGCCCGGCGCGAACCTCGACGCGGCGGCCGCAGCGACGGCGGGCGTTCGCGCCACCGTCGGCGGCGCGCGGCTCGGGTACGACGCGCTCCTCCCCGGGCGCGCAGCGTTCGTCCAGAGCTGCAGCGACCCTACGGCCGAGCGGCGCGTGAGCGCCCTTCAGGTCCAGCAGCACGCCGCGAGTCTCGCCTGGGAGTCGCCGTGCCACTGCTTCCGGGTGACGATGGTCGCGCGGCTCACCGACTGCGGGGTCCTCGGGTACACCGCGTCGATCGACCTCGGCCGCCTCGGCGGAAACGCGTTCGGCCGCTGACGGGCGCTCCCCCCGCGAGGGGGCGAGCCCGCGGAGCGCGCGCCGTGCGCGAGTGCACGCACCGTGACGCCGGCCCCGTGCGGGGCGGCCCTTCGGGAGCGCTGGGGTTGCTCCGGGGCCGAGCCGATTGGAGAATCGGCACGTGACGAGGGAAAGGGCGCCGCGCGACGCGACCACGGCCTCCGGCGCCGAGCCGGAGAAGCGGCGCGCCATCCTCCACGCGGCGGTGCGGGTCTTCGCCGAGAAGGGGTACCAGGGCTGCCGGATCGCGGACGTCGCGCGCGCGGCCCACGTCGCGTACGGCCTCGTCTACCACTACTTCCGGAACAAGGACGAGCTGCTCGAGAGCGTCTTCGCGGAGCAGTGGGCGATCCTCATCAACGCGATCCAGGCGATCGACGAGGGGCCCGGGACCGCCGCGGACAAGGTGGCCGGGATCTTCGGCTTCGTGTTCGACGTGTACAAGACCGCCCCCGCCGCGGTGCGGGTGCTCATCCTCGAGGTCACCCGCACGACGCACGCGCTCCGGGCCGGATCGACGAGAGAGACGTTCGAGGAGGCGGTTCAGCTCGTCGCCGACGTCGTCCGGCAGGGGCAGGCGCGCGCGGAGCTCCGCACGGACCTCGACCCGGTCGTCGCGGCGACGGCGATCCTCGGCGCGCTGGAGCTCGCCGTCTCCGCGATGGTCGTCGGCCTCGTCCCCGCTCGAACCGAGGAGGAGATCGACCGGTCGAAGCGCCACCTCACCGAGCTCGTGCTCGGCGGGATCCGCGCGAGCGGGTGACGCCCGATGGTCCCTTGACGGAGGGGGGAGCCGAGGCTAACTCCCCCGTCCGCCGCGGCGGCGCGAAGAGGCCGGCGCGCCGCGGGGAGGAGGAACGGGATGGCGGCGCGCGTGCTGGTGTCGGACGACCTCTCGCCGGAGGCGGTGCGCATCCTCGCCGACGCCGGGCTCGAGGTGGACGTGAAGGTGGGGCTCCCCCCGGCGGAGCTCGAGGCGATCGTCGGTGGGTACGACGCGCTCGCGGTCCGGAGCGCGACGAAGGTGACGGCGAAGCTCCTCGAGAAGGCAACGCGGCTGCGCGTCGTCGGCCGCGCGGGCGTCGGCGTCGACAACGTGGACCTCGACGCGGCCACCCGCCGCGGCGTCGTCGTGATGAACACGCCGGGCGGTTCGTCCATCACCGTCGCCGAGCTCGCGCTCGCGATGGTGATGTCGCTCTACCGCCACGTTCCGGGCGCGACCGCGAGCGTGAAGGCCGGCAAGTGGGAGAAGAAGCGCTTCCAGGGGCGGGAGATCGCGGGGAAGACGCTCGGCGTCGTCGGCATCGGCAACATCGGCTCGGTCCTCGTGGACCGCGCGATCGCCCTGAAGATGCGGGTCATCGCGTACGACCCGTTCATCACGCCCGAGGCCGCCGCGAAGATGGGCGCGAGCCTCGTCGAGCTCGACACGCTCTGGCGCGAGGCCGACGTCGTCTCGCTCCACGTCCCGCTCACGGAGCAGACGCGCCACCTCGTCGGCGCGGAGACGCTCGCCCGCATGAAGAAGGGCGCGATCCTCGTGAACTGCGCGCGCGGCGGCATCGTGGACGAGCGCGCCGTCGCCGAGTCGCTCGCGAAGGGCCACCTCGGCGGCGTGGCGCTCGACGTCTACGAGAAGGAGCCGCCCGCGGCGGACCACCCGCTCTTCGCGCTCGACAACGTCGTCTGCACGCCGCACATCGGCGCCTCGACCGAGGAGGCGCAGTCCGCCGTCGCGGTCGCGGTGGCGGAGCAGCTCGTCGCGTACCTGCGCGACGGCGTCGTGAAGAACGCCGTGAACGTCCCGGGGCTGCCGAAGGAGGTCCTCGACCAGCTCGCGCCCTACCTGCCGCTCGCGGAGCGGCTCGGTTCGGTCGCCGCGCAGCTCGCGCCCGCGGGGCCGACGGAGGTCGCCGTGGAGGTCTCGGGCGAGCTCTCCACCGTGCCGATGCGCCCCCTCGCGGCGCGCGCCCTCGTCGGCCTGCTACGCCACTTCCTCGACACGCCCGTGAACGAGGTGAACGCGCCCTCCATCGCGAAGGAGCGCGGCATCCACGTGCGGGAGGTCCGCTCCGCCGAGCCGCACGACTGGGCGAGCCTCGTCACCATCTCGGTGCGCGGGCAGGGCGGCGAGACCGTCGTCGCCGGCACCGTCTACGGCAAGCGCGAGGCGCGCATCGTCCGCGTGAACGAGTTCCGCGTCGAGGCGGTGCCCGAGGGGCACGTCATCGTGGTGGAGAACGACGACGCGCCGGGCGTCGTCGGGAATCTCGGGACCGCGCTCGCCGCGGCCGGCGTGAACATCGCCCGCATCTCGCTCTCCCGCCTCGACGACCGCTCCGGCGCGTTCTCGTTCCTGAACGTCGACTCGGCCCCCGCGAGCGAGGTCCTCGAGCGGCTGCGCGGCCTCCCGCACGTCCGGTCCGTCCGCACGCTGCGGCTCTGAGCACGAGCGCCTTCTCGCTCCTCCCGCCCACCGGCGCTCCGTGTGCGAGCGCGGGTCCGCCCGTCCGGGTCACCCCCGGTTGAAGCGCCCCCGTCGCGTCCACACCTTCGCAGCGGGTGGACGCACCGTTTCACCGAGGGAGGAGCACATGGCTACGACGACGATGGAGGAGGCGAGCGGACGCACGTTCCCGCGGCTGCACTGGGGGGCGATCGCGGCGGGCGTCCTGCTCGCGCTCGCGGCACACGTGGTGATGGGGCTCATCGGCGCGGCGCTCGGCTTCGCTGCGGCGCCGGCCGACTCGAGGGCGGTCGGGACGGCGGCGGCGATCTGGGCGCTCATCACGCCGTTCGTCGCGACGGTCCTCGGAGCGTGGCTCGCGTGCCGGATCGCGGCCGCGGACGACTCGCGCGCCGCGAACGTTCACGGCGTGCTCGTCTGGTGCATCGGCCTCATCGCCGGAGCGCTGTTCCTCGCCGGGACGATGGCGTCGGGCGCGATGACGGCGGGGATGGCGGCGAGCGGGAACGTCGGCGCCGCGCAGCGGATGATCCGGGGCGACACGGGCGCGCGGCCGGGCGGGCGCGCCGTCGAGGCGAGCGACGCCGCGAAGGCGGCGGCGGCGAGCAGCGGCGCAGCGGCGCTCGCCGCGATCGCCGGGCTGCTCGGCGCGATCGTCGGCGCGGGGCTCTCGCAGCGTCGCGCGATGGGGCGCGGGCGCCGCTGGGGTCTCACGATGCAGCGCCGCGAGGAGGAGCGGGCGGCGATGCCCGGCCACCTCGGCGACGGCGGGTTCGGGACCACCTACGGCGCGACCCCGACGGCTCCGCCGCCGCGGGCGCCCGGCGCGTCTCCGGCGTCGCCGACGGAGCCCGGCGCGCCGACGGACCCGTACCACCACTGAGGCGGGCGAGGCAGCCGCGGAGGGGGGGAGCGGAGGGGAGCGGGGAGACGCGGCCACGCCGCGCCTCCCCGTGGCTTTTTCGGGTAGAGTCCGCCCGCGATGCTGCTCGATCTCTCGCTCCCCTCCGGCCTCCGCGACCTCCTCCCCGACCACTCCGCGCACCTCGCCGAGCTCTCGGCGCGGCTCCACGAGGTGTTCTCGCGATTCGGGTACCGGCGCGTGTTCCTCCCGACGCTCGAGCGGCTCGAGGTGGTCGAGCGCGGTCTCTCCGCCGCCGCGCTCGCCGACGTGATGAAGTTCGTCGAGCCGGGCTCGGGCGAGGTGGTCGCGATCCGTCCGGACATCACTCCGCAGATCGCGCGGCTCTACGCCGCGCGGCCCGACGCGCTGCCGTCGCCGGCGCGGCTCTGCTACGACGGCCCGGTCCTCCGCGCGCGCGAGGCGCGCGCCGGCCGCCCGCGAGAGGTCTACCAGGCCGGCGTCGAGATGCTGGGGGCGGGGGGGCCCGCCGCGGACGCCGAGGCGCTCGTCCTGCTCGCCCGCGCGCTCGACAGCGTCGGCCTCACGGGCGCGGTCGTCGAGGTGGGCCACGCCCGCTTCGCGAGCGCGGTGCTCGAGGCGGTCCGGCTTCCCCAGAAGCTGCGGGGCGACGCGTGGGCTGCCCTATCGCGCAAGGACGAGGCGACGCTCGCGGCGCTCTCGGAGCGGGGGCGGGGAGCGCCGCGCGCGCGCGCTGCGCTCCCGGAGCTCGCGACGCTGTACGGGGACCGGGCGCTCGAGCGCGGCCGCGCCATCGCGCGCGTCGTCCCAGGCGCCGCCGGGCCGCTCGGCGAGGTGGAGGCCGCGATCCGCCTCGCCCGCCGCCGCCGCGCCGGGCCGTTCGCCGTCGATCTCGGCGAGGCGCGCGGTCTCGGGTACTACACGGGCATCACGTTCGCAGGCTACGCGCCGGGGGCAGGGAGCGCCGTGGCCGCGGGGGGGCGGTACGACGGGCTCCTCGCCCGGTTTGGCCGCCCCGGGCCCGCCATCGGGTTCGCCGTCGACCTCGAGTTCGCGACCCAGGCCCTCGAGCGGGCGAACGGGCGCGGCCGCGGGCGTGCCGCGGCGCGCCCGCGGGCCCGGGCCACGTCACGGTCGCCCCGCCGGGCCGCCTCACCTCCTCGCGGCGAGCGCATCCCCTAGCCCCGTCGCCTGCTGCGGCAAACGCTTCCTGCCTGCGCCGGGCGGGCTCGTCACTGCGCTGCTCGACGCACCTACGGGTGCGCCTCCGCTGCTCGTTCCTCGCGCGCCGGCTCGTCGACGAATCGTTCGCCTCGCGACGGCGAGGGGCTACGGGATGCGCTCTGGCGGTCCCGGGCCTCCCCTGCTATGGTGCGGCACCTGCACGCTGCGCACGCGCCCGTTCGTCGGGCCGCGGAATTCGATCCGGAGTCGCGCACGATCCCGGGCGATGCGGCGAGGGTGACCGACCCAGGGGAGTCTCGAGCATGGCGAACGTGGTCGTCGTCGGAGCCCAGTGGGGCGACGAGGGCAAGGGCAAGATCGTCGATCTGCTGACCCAGGATGCGGACGTCGTCGTCCGCTTCCAGGGAGGCAACAACGCAGGGCACACCCTCGTCGTCGGCGGCGAGAAGACCGTGCTCCACCTCATTCCGGCGGGCATCCTCCACCCGGGGAAGTCCTGCGTGATCGGCAACGGCGTCGTCGCCGACCCGGCGGTCCTCGTCATGGAGATCGACCGCCTGAAGGCGAAGGGCGGCTTCAAGGACGACGCTCAGCTCGTCATCTCGCTCGACGCCCACGTCATCATGCCGTGGCACAAGGCGATCGACGTCGCGCGCGAGCAGGCCGCAGGCGAGGGGAAGATCGGCACGACGGGCCGCGGCATCGGCCCGACGTACGAGGACAAGGTGGCCCGGCGCGGCCTGCGCGTCCGCGACCTCCTCGACGAGGCGCGGCTCGCGCGCAAGGTGAAGGAGCGGTGCCCGGCGGCGCGCGAGGAGCTGCGCCGGCTCGGGACGACGCCCGAGCTCGACGAGGCGGCCATCGTGAAGCAGTACGCCGAGTTCGGCCGGCGCCTCGCGCGGTACGCGACCGACGTCTCGCTCTGGCTCCACCGCGCGCTCCGTGCGGGCAAGTCGCTGCTCTTCGAGGGCGCCCAGGGCACGATGCTCGACGTGGACCACGGGACCTATCCCTTCGTCACGTCGTCCAACACGGTCGCCGGGAATGCGGTCGTGGGCTGCGGCCTCGGGCCGCGCGCCGTCGACTACGTGCTCGGCATCTCGAAGGCCTACTCGACGCGCGTCGGCGGCGGCCCCTACCCCACCGAGCTCAAGGACGAGACCGGCGAGCGGCTCCGCAAGATCGGCAACGAGTTCGGCGCGACGACCGGGCGGCCGCGGCGCACCGGCTGGCTCGACGCCCTCGCTCTCCGCTACGCGGCGCGCGTGAACGGCCTCGACGCCCTCGCGATCACCAAGCTCGACGTCCTCACCGGGTTCGAGAAGGTCAAGATCGCGGTGGGCTACGAGATTGACGGGAAGGTGCTGGAGGAGATGCCCTCCGATCCCGAGCTGCTCGAGCGTGCCAAGGCCGTCTACGAGGACGTGCCCGGCTGGTCCGAGAAGGTGGACCACCTGCGCACCTGGGACGATCTCCCGGCGAAGGCGCGCGCTTACATCAAGCGCGTCGAGGAGCTCGTCGGCGTGAAGGTGATCGGAGTCTCGGTCGGTGCCGATCGCGGCGAGACGATCCTTCGCGAGAATCCGTTCCGGCGCTAGACCCGGCCCGGCGATGCGTGGACAAGGTACGCCCGGATCCGGGCGGCCCTGTCGTATCATCGGGGCGCATGCGCGCCCTCGCTCCGACGCTGCTCCTCCTCGCCACGCCTGCCCTCGCGGCTCCGCTCGCCGCCGTGAGCGCGCCGGCTCCCGTCGCCGCACCGCCCGCGGCGCAGGCGCCCCTCGCCGCGCCGGTCCCGGTAGAGCCCGCGCGCGAGGCAGGGCCCGTGCCCCGGCGCGCGCCCGAGCCCGTCGGTCCCGGCGCGACCGCCACGGCGGTGACGCCCGCGCCGATCCCGGCGAAGCCGGCCGCCCTCGTCGTCCCGACGCAGGCGACCGTCGAGAAGCTCGGCCTCGGGGATCGGCTCTACCTCGCTGGCGACTACCGAAACGCGCTCTTCGCGTACCAGGATGCGGTGTATCAGCAGCCGAGGTACGCGCCCGCTCGCGTGAGGCTCGGCCGCGCGTACCTCGCGCTCCGCTACCCCGCGCTCGCGAGCGCGCAGGCACAGGCGGCGCTCGCAGAGGATCCCGACAGCCCCGACGCGAAGAAGCTCGTCGAGGAGGCGAAGAACCCCGCCGCGCGCCCCGCGAGCGGGGCTCCGCCACCCGCGCCCGCCCCGCTCACGACGAGCTCCGCGCCGGGGGCCGAGCCGCCCACGCGCAGCGCGCCGCGCGTCTTCCGCTTCACCCCCGAGCCCGACGCGGCTCCGGCCGGCGCGCCGGCGTCCACGCCCGCCCCCTCCTCCTCGGCGTCGACCCCGCCGGCGGAGCGGGTCGTCACGGTGGTGGTGCCCGCCTCTCCGTCGTCGCCTCCCGACCCGCAGCCCGCCGCGGCGCGGGCCGCCTCCGAGGCGCACGCCTTCCAGGTCCCCGGCGACGCCCCGGCGACGACGCCCGGCCCGGCGGCGGCGCCCGCGCCGCCCGCCATCACCGCGGCGCAGCACTATCGGACCGCGCTCGGCTACCTGCAGAACCGCGAGTGGGCGAAGGCGGTGTCGGAGCTGTCGGACGCGATCCTCGTGGACCCGAAGCTCGCGGTCGCTTACGCGGCCCGCGGCAGCGCCTACTTCGGCCTCGGGAAGTACCGCGACGCGGCGGAGGACTACCGCGGCGCGCTCCTGCTCGACGCGGCGCTCGCGACGCCGGTGTATGGGCTCGCGGAATGCTACCGCGTCCTCGGCGACGCGAAGCGCGCGGCCGAGATGTACGAGCGGTACGCGCGCAGCAACGCCTCCGACGTCCGCGAGGACCTGCGGACGATCGCCGCCAAGCGCGCACAGGAGCTGCGGTAGGGAGCTGCGCCGGGCCGCGAGGGTCGCGCTTGCTGGCGGCGAACGCGGGCTGCCAGCGCCGTCGGGGTCGGCCGGACGCTCCTACGCACGCTCGCCCGGGGTGCGCCCGCCGCTGACGCGTTCCTCCACCGGCCACATCGTGAGCAGGGTGGAGCCGGTCCGCACGTACCGGACGCGCCTGTCGCTCCGGATCGCCGTCGCGCTCGCCGCAGTCTTCTGGGCGGGGATGCTCGTCGCGGTGCTCCGCGGACCGGGGGGCGGCGCCGCCGCGGCGTTCGCCGCCGGCGGGTTCAGCGCCTTCTTCATCGCCTCGTTCGTCCTCTACGCGCGCTCGTCGATCACGGTCACCCGGGACGGCATCGTCGCGGCCTCGCCGCTGCGCCGCCGTCCAGTCGCGTACGACGACATCCTCCAGATCGTGGTGCGCGACGGCCTCGGCGGGCGCGTCTACGCCGTCTTCACGCGGCGCGGGCTCGTCCAGTTCACGAGCCTGTTCGGGCGCCACCGCGAGCTGTTCGAGACGCTGCTCGAGCGCTCGGACCTCGCGCCGCGGTTCGTCTGAGGCGGGGACGACCCCGCGCCCTCGTCGCTACCCGGCGGCGAGCGCGAGCGCCGCGGCGGAGAGCGCGAGGAGCGCGGCGGCGAGGAGGTGCGGCGGCGGACGGCGCCGGCGACGCGTCGAGGGCGCGGCGGGCTCGCCCGGCTCCGGCTCGGGCTGCGGGCCGGGGGCGTCGCGGAGGCCGTCCTCCAGCGCGAGCGCCGTCTCGCCGACGACGACCTCGTCGCCGGGCCGGAGCGCGAGGGGTCTGCGGTCGATCCGGACGCCGTTCACGCGGACGCCGTTCTTCGACCCGAGGTCCTCGATCTGCACGGCGCCGCTCGCGAGCAGCCGGAGCCGCACGTGGACCCGGGAAGCGGCCGGATCGGGGAGCTGGATCGTCGCCGCCCGTCCGCGCCCGAGCGTCTGCTCCGGTCCGAGCGGGAAGCGCGTCCCGGCGGCCGGACCGCCGAGGACGACGAGGTGCGCGCCGGTGACCGGGCCCTCGCCCGCCGCAGCGGAGTGGAGCAGCGCCGCGGCGGCGGCACGGGTCCCTTCGGCCGAGGCAGCGCGCGGCTCGAGCGCGAACGCGCTGCCCCGGAGCTCGGCGCGCTCGCCGGGACGGAGGAGCCTGCGCTCGCCCGGGTGAACCGGGTGGCCGCCGACGTGTACTCCGCAGGCGATCGCCTCGACGACGACGCCCGCCGCGCAGGGCAGGAGCCGGAGCGCCGCGGGCGGGCAGTCCGGGAGCCGCAGGTCGTCCGCGCGCGAGCCGCCCGCGCGCAGCGGCCCGGAGAGGTCGCGCCGCTCGGGCGCGGCGCCGGGATGATGTAGGAGGAGGGCGAACATGGTGGTGGGGTATCCGTCCAAGGGGCGTGCCCCGGAAAACCGAGCGGGGAAGCGACGGGGCGCAGGACGGTCGGTCCGCGCGGCGCCCCGGCGTCCGCAGGGGCTACGGGACGTGGGGGTCGATGTCCCAGCGGCTCTCAGCCTGCGAGCGGACGGATGGGTCGCCGATGAACTTGAGGTAGCCGTTCATCTCGAGCGTGTCGACGAGCTCCTCCGCCTCGAGCTCCGAGCAGCCGAGCTCGTGCGCGAGCACGTCGCGGAAGTAGCTGCGGCCGCGGAGATAGCCGACCGGGGGCTCACCCTCGGGGATGTGGCGGCGCAGCCGCTCGGCGACCTCCATCAGGTCGACATCCTCGATCCGCACGCCGCAAGCCTGCGTCCGCTCCCGCCAGATCGCCAGGGGGTCGAGGGCGGCGGCGGTGGACACCCGGCAGACGCGCCGACCGTCCGAGAGGAGCCGGACCGCCCCGTCGTCCGTTCGCAGGACGAGCGTCCCGGCCTGGCGCCAGCGTGCCAGCGCCTCGGCGTGCGGGAAGCCGTAGCGGTTCCCGAGGCCGACGCTCGCGACCGCGCGGCGCGGGTGCACCGCCGCGACGAACGGCGCGGTCGACGAGGTGCGGCTGCCGTGGTGCGGCATCTTGATGACGTCGGCCGCGAGTCCGCCCGCCGCGACGGCCGCCGCCTCGCCCTTCTGCTCGACGTCGCCGGGGAAGAGGAACGACGTCGCACCGTAAGAGACCCGCAGGACGAGCGACGCGTCGTTCGACGCGAGCTGCTCCCTCGCGCCGCCGAGCACGTCGAAGCGGACGCCGGCGCGCTCCCAGCCGTCACCCGGCGCGAGCACGACCGGACGCAGGCTCGCGAGCACCTCGCGCGACTCGCCCTCGCCCGCGTCCCCGTTCGAGAACACGATGTCCGGCGGAAACGCCTGCGCGACGGCGGCGAGCCCGAGGACGTGGTCCGGGTGCGGGTGGGACACGAACGCGGCCGAGAGCCGGCGCACCCCGAGATCGCGCAGCAGCGGGACCACGTCGCGCGCGCCGGGATCCGTGCCGCCGCCGACGGCACCGCCGCCGTCTACGAGCACGGCGCTCCCGTCGGGCAGCCGCAGCAGCGCGGAGTCGCCCTGGCCGACGGAGATGAAGAGCACCTCGAGCCCGCCGCGCGCGCGGGCGGCGGCAGCGCGGAGTGGGCCCGCGCCGAGGAGCGCGCCGACCGCGAGCGCCGCTGCGGCGAGCCGCGGGCCGCCCCGCAGGCGGGTCGCGACGAGGGCCGCGGCGCAGCACGTCGCCGCGCCGAGGATCCCCGGCGACGCGACGCCGAGGACGGACCAGCGCGGGCCCGCGGCGGCGTCGGAGAGCGCGAGGAGGGCGGTCGCGAGGGGCCGCGCGAGGAGGAGGAGCGGCGGGGCGAGGGGCGGGGACGCGGCGGCGACCAGCGCCGCGAGCGTCGAGATGGCGGTGAGCGCGGAGCCGATCGGGATGCCGAGGACGTTCGCGAGCAGCCCGAGGACCGGGAGCTGGCGGAAATGGAAGGCGAGGACCGGCGCGGTCGCGAGCGAGGCCGCGAGCGTCGCGCAGGCGCCGCCGAGGAGCGGCTCGAGGGCCCACGCGCGCCAGCTTCCGGGGCGAGGCCGTGCGACCGGGATCCGGCGCCGGAGCGGCCCGGACCAGAGGACGAGGCCCCCGACCGCGGCGAACGTGAGCTGCGCGGAGGGATCGAGCGCCGCCGCCGGCTCCGCCGCGAGGAGGACGAGCGCGGCGAGGGCGAGCACGTTCGCCGAGCGCGTCTCGCGGTCGAGGAGCGTTCCGACCGCGACGACGCCCACGGCGAGGGCCGCGCGGAGGACCGGGACGCCTGCTCCGGTTGCGACCGTGTATGCCGCCGTCGCCGGCAGGAGCAGCGCGGCGGAGACGCCCCGCGGGTCGAGACGCGTCGCCAGGCGCTCGATCCGGACGAGCAGCGCGCGCAGGATCCGCTCGAAGCCGACCGCGACGACGACGAGGTGGAGGCCGGACACCGCGAGCACGTGGGCGAGGCCGCTCCGCGCGAACGAGGTCGTCGTCGCGAGGTCGAGCCCGGACCGGTCGCCGCTCGCGATGGCGCGGACGAGGGCGGCCTCCCGCGGGGGCAGGGCGGCGTCGGCCGCCTCGGCGAACCGCTCGCGGGCCCGCTCGAGCGGCGCGAGCGGGGACGGCGGATCGACCCGCACCGCCGGCCCCGTCGCGAACGCCTGGAGCGGGACGCCGTCCGCCGCGAGCCGGGCCGCGACGTCGCGGCCGCCGGGGTTCCGCGCGCCGGGGGGCGAGCGCAGCTCGGCGCGCATGCGGATCCGGTCGCCGAGCGCGAGCGGCCAGGGCGCGGGCGGCGCGAACGCATCGAGGGCGCTCCCGTCCGCGGCGCGCAGGCGAAACCGGAGCCGGTCCCCGAGCCGCTCCGGCACCGTCGCGATCCGTCCGTCCACCTCCGCCGCGGTCGCCTCGACGCGCGGCGCCGCCGTGGCCGGGCGGGCGACGAGCCACCCCGCGCAGGCGAACGCGACCGGGGCGAGAGGCGGCGAGAGGGCGAGGAGGAGCCCTGCCGCGGTGCCGGCGGGGGGGCGCAGCCCCTCGAGAGCGAGCGCGACGCCCGCGATCAACCCCAGGGCGGGGCCCACGAGAGGGTGGCGGGCGCTCATGGGGGGCCTCGCCTCGCCCTGGATGGGCGAATCGGAACAACCGCGATTTCCGGGGGGTTATTGAACGGTCCGGGTGCCTGTGATAGCCTCCCGCGACCAAGCTCCCGCCCCTTCGTCGACCGTGCCGGTCGATGAACGGGCCGTGCGGAGCGGAGGAAGGAATGTCCGTCACTCAGGTTACACCGGCGTCCCCGAACTTCAAGGTCGGGGACAAGGCAGTCTATCCCGGCCAAGGGGTCGGCGAGGTTATGGGGATCGAGCACAAGGAGGTCGCCGGCCAGCGGCAGTCCTTCTACGTGCTCCGCATCCTCGAGAACGGGATGAAGATCATGATCCCGATGAACAAGGTCGGCTCGGTCGGGCTGCGCGAGATCATCGGCGAGAAGGACGTTCGCCGGGTCTACTCGATCCTCCGCGAGAAGGAGGTCTCGGTCGATTCGACGACCTGGAACCGTCGATACCGGGAGTACATGGACAAGATCAAGACCGGCAGCGTGTTCGAGATCGCCGAGGTGCTGCGCGATCTGTACCTGCTCCGGTCGGACAAGGATCTCTCGTTCGGCGAGCGGAAGATGCTCGACACGGCCCGCTCGCTGCTCATCAAGGAGCTGGCGATCGCGAAGGAGTGCGATGAGCAGGACGTCGAGACCGACCTGAAGAAGATCTTCAACTGTTGAGGTCGGCGCCCGGCGCAGCCGCGCCGGGGCTCTGTCGGCGAGACCGCCGCACGGACGCGAGTCCGCGCGGCGGTTGCGTGTCTGGGCGGTCGGGGTGCTTTCGGGAGGCATGGGGTCCGGGTCAGCACGGACGGTGCCAAGCCGCGGCGCGGCGCGTGCCGGCCCGAGGACGAGGAGGCGCGGATGATCCGCGGCGAGAAGGTGACCGGGATCGTGGCGGCGGGCGGGTCCGGCGTGCGCGCCGGCGCCGCGAAGCAGTGGCTCGTCCTCGGCGGCGAGACGGTGCTCCGCCGCGCCGCACGCGCGCTGGCGGCGTGCGCGGCGGTGGACGATCTCGTCGCCGTCGTGCCGCCCGGCGAGGAAGGGCGCGGTGGGGCCGAGCTCGCCGGCCTCGGGAAGCCCTCGCGGGCGGTCGCGGGCGGCGCCGCGCGCGCCGACTCGGTCCGGAACGGCCTCGCGGCCGCCGCGGAGAGCGCGATCGTCCTCGTCCACGACGCCGCCCGGCCGTTCGCGACCGCGGACCTCGCGGAGCGCGTCGCGGAGGCGGCGGCGCGCGACGGCGCCGCTCTTGCCGCCCTGCCCGTCACCGACACGGTGAAGCGCGCCGCGACTGCGGACGACAGGCGGGTCGCGGAGACGCTCGACCGGCGCACGCTGTGGCTCGCCCAGACGCCGCAGGGCTTCCGGCGCGAGCTGCTCCTGCGCGCGTACGACGCGGCGGGCGCGGCGGCGTCGGAGGCGACCGACGAGTGCTCGCTCATCGAGCGGCTCGGCGCAGCTGTGACGCTCGTCCCCGGGGACCCAGGCAACTTCAAGATCACGGGGCCCGCTGATGTCGAGCGGGCCCGGGCGGCGCTCGAGGCGCCCGTCGCGATGGGCGTCGGCTACGACACGCACCCGTTCGCGGCGGGGCGACCGCTCGTCCTCGGCGGCGTCGAGTTCGACGGGGACGGCCTCCTCGGCCACTCGGACGCCGACGTCTGCGCGCACGCGATCGGCGACGCCATCCTCGGTGCGGCGGGCCTCGGCGATCTCGGATGGCACTTTCCGGACACGGACCCGCGCTGGAAGGGCGTCTCCTCGCTCCTCCTCCTGCGCGAGATCGCGCGGAAGGCGGCGGATCAAGGCTGGCGCGTCGGGAACTGCGACGTCACCCTCGCGGCGAAGCGGCCGAAGGTGGCCCCGCGCGCGGTGGAGATGCGCACGCGGCTCGCCGAGGCGCTCGGCGTCTCGCCCGCGCAGGTGAACGTCAAGGCCACGACCGGCGAGGGGATGGGGTTCGTCGGCCGCGAGGAGGGGATCGCCGCCCATGCGGTGGCGCTCCTCGTGAGGAGGACGCGATGACGGACGACCGGCGCAGAGAGGACGCGTTCTTCGGCGGGGAGGCACGGGGGGGCGCCGCGTCCGCGGACGGCGGCGCCGAGCCGCCGCCGCGCCGGCGCTCGTCGCTCTTCGCGCGAAACCCGATCTTCGCCCTCGTGGCGCTCGCCTTCTGCGGATGGCTGCTCGTCGACTTCTGGCCCGACGTCGCCTACTTCTTCTCGTCGCGCGAGCCGATCGACCTCGGCGGCCCGGGCGCCTACCGGCTCGAGCTCGCGCTCGAGAATCGGCTCGCGCAGGTGCGGGGCGACCTCGCGCAGGCGGTCCCCGTCACCGAGGCGCGCACGGGGACCCCGCGGACGGTGGGGCGGCTCGCGGGGACGAGCCTCGTCGTCGATCGCCCCGGCCGAGGCGGACCGCCGGTGTTCGAGGGGCGCATCCTGCCGGCGCGCTCGCGCGCGGACTACGGCGAGGCGGTCGCGGCGATGCGCGAGCGCGGCGCCCAGCTCGGCGACCGCTGGCTCGTGCTGCGAGACGGCGACCGGCCGCGCAAGAAGTGGCTCCCGGTCGTCGCCTCGGCGATCCTGGCCCTGCTCGCGCTCGTGAACCTCCGCGCGCTCCTGAAGCGCCTCGCCGCCTGAGGACCACCCGAGAATGCCGATCGTCATCCACGACACGCTCACCGCCGCGAAGCGCGAGCTCGTCCCTCTCGACCCCGGGAAGATCCGGTTCTACGCGTGCGGGCCGACCGTCTACGACCTCTCCCACGTGGGGCACGCGCGGAGCTACGTCGTGTGGGACATCGTCGTGCGGCACCTGCGCGCGCGCGGCTACACGGTCCGCTATGTCCGGAACTTCACCGACGTCGACGACAAGATCATCCGCCGCGCGAACGAGCGCGGCGAGGATCCGGTGGCGCTCGCGGACCGGTTCGCGCGCGCCTACGACGAGGACATGGACGCGCTCGGGAACCTGCGCCCCGACGCCGCGCCCAGGGTCTCGGAGCACGTCCCGCAGATCGTGGCGATGATCGAAACCCTCGTCGCGAAGGGGTTCGCGTACCCGGCGACGAACGGCGACGTCTACTACGCCGTCCGAAAGTTTCCGGACTACGGCCGGCTCGCGAAGCGGAACCTCGACGACCTGCTCTCCGGCGCGCGCGTCGAGCCCGGCGAGGCGAAGCGCGATCCGCTCGACTTCGCGCTCTGGAAGGCGGCGAAGCCAGGCGAGCCGGCGTGGGAGTCGCCGTGGGGGAAGGGTCGCCCGGGGTGGCACATCGAGTGCTCCGCGATGACGCTCGCCCACCTCGGCGCCCCGATCGATCTCCACGGCGGCGGCAAGGACCTCGTGTTCCCGCACCACACGAACGAGATCGCGCAGTCCGTGGCGGCGGTCGGTGACGGCCGGTCCGCCGAGACCTTCTCGCGGTACTGGATGCACCACGGCTTCGTCGAGATTGACAGCGAGAAGATGTCGAAGTCGCTCGGCAACTTCTTCACGATCCGCGAGGTGCTGGCGAAGTTCGACGCGGAGGTGATGCGGCTGTTCCTGCTCGGGACGCACTACCGCAACCCGATCAACTACTCCGATTTCGTCCTGCAGGAGGCGGAGCGGCGCCTGCGCTACCTCTACAAGACGCTCGACAAGGTGGACCAGCTCGCCGCGGGCGCATCGCCTGCCGGGCAGGGCGGCGCGATGGTCGAGGACGCGCGCCGCGCGCTCGACGACGACTTCAACACCCCGCAGGTGCTCGCGGTGCTCGCCGAGGCGTTCACGGCCGCGAACGTCCTCGCGGACAAGAGGGGGAAGAAGTCCCCCGAGGAGCGGGCGTCGCTCGCGGCGTTCGCGCGCGACGCCCGCGAGATCGGCACGACGCTCGGGCTCCTGCAGCGTCCGCCCGCGACCGCCATCCGGGCGCTCCGCGAGAAGGCGGCGGCGCGCCGGGGGATCGCCGGTGCGGACGTGGAGGCGCGGATCGCCGAGCGCGCCGCGGCCCGCAAGGCGAAGGACTTCGCGCGCGGCGACGCGATCCGGGATGCCCTCCTCGCGCAGGGGGTCGCGCTCCTCGACGGACCGGAGGGGACCACATGGGACGTCGAGTGACGCCGCCCGCCCCGCCCCCTACTCCTCGACCTTCGGCTGCGGGCCGGGGATGATCCCGGCGATGTCCGGATCCTCGCCCGGCGAGGTCGGCTCGCCGGGGTGGTCGGCCTTCTCGCGCTTGCGCTGCTCCTTCTTCTCGTCCTTGCGGCGCTGCTTGTCCCGGCGCGCCGCCTCCTTCTGTCGCTTTGTCGCTCCCGGATTGAAGGCCATCGGTCGATCCTCGTGTCGTCATGCGGGGGAGAATGAACGAGGCCCGGCCGGGTGGCCGGGCCTCCTCGTGCTGCGAGGCGCGCCGGGCTAGACCGCCCGGACGTTCGCCGCCTGGAGGCCCTTCGGGCCCTTCTTCACCTCGAACTCCACTCGCTGCCCTTCCTGCAGGCTGCGGAAGCCCTCGGACTCGATTGCGGTGTGGTGGACGAAGACGTCCTCGCCCCCGCCGTCCTGGGTGATGAAGCCGAAGCCCTTCGCGTCGTTGAACCACTTCACGATACCACTTGCCATCTGGACTCCACTTCTTGTGTTGCGAACGGGGCCCATCCCGGTCGTTCCCGAGCCGTCGCCGGGGCCGGGACGGCGAAAAATTAGGCGGTTCCCGAAAAGAAGTCGAGTAGAAACAGGGCGCTGCCACGCCTGGGGAGCCCTCGCCGGGCGCGCGGACGGCCGCCCGGCCGCCGTCCCGGAGCGCCGCCAGGAGTTCGCCGAGGCGAGGCCGCGGGACGAGTCGTCGAGGACGGGATCGCGGACGCGGTGACGCAGTCGTAGAACGTCCGTGCAGGTCCTCGAGACGCAGTGCCGCCCGCCCGTGCAGGCATGCCCGCGGAACGCGGGCTCGCCGCCTGTTAGATTCCGCGGGTGCCGTTCGAGCTCCGCAGCGACTTCAGCCCGACGGGCGACCAGCCCCGGGCCATCGAGGAGCTCGCGTCCGGGCTCCGCCGTCGCGACCGACATCAGGTACTGCTCGGCGTGACGGGCTCTGGGAAGACCTTCACCGTCGCGAACGTCGTCTCCCAGGTGCGTCGGCCCACGCTCGTCATCGCGCACAACAAGACGCTCGCGGCGCAGCTCTACGGCGAGTTCAAGGAGCTCTTCCCGTCCGCCGCCGTCCACTACTTCGTCAGCTACTACGACTACTACCAGCCGGAGGCGTACGTCCCCGCATCGGACACGTACATCGAGAAGGACTCGTCCATCAACGACGAGATCGACCGGATGCGCCACGCGGCGACCCACGCGCTCCTCACGCGGAACGACGTGCTCATCGTCGCGTCGGTCTCGTGCATCTACGGCCTCGGCACTGCCGAGGCGTACTACGGTCTCCTGCAGCAGGTGGAGCGCGGGCAGGAGTTCATGCGCGACCGGTTCATCCGCTCGCTCATCGACATCCAGTACGAGCGGAACGACACCGACTTCCACCGCGGGACCTTCCGGGTGCGCGGCGACACCATCGAGGTGTTCCCCCCGTACGAGGAGGACCGCGCGATCCGCATCGAGTTCTTCGGCGACGTGGTGGAGTCTATCCACGAGTTCGACCCGCTCCGCGGCCACACCCTCGCCGAGCTCGACAAGGCCGCCATCTTCCCGAACAGCCACTACGTGTCGGCGCCCGAGACCCGCAAGCACGCGATCGACGGGATCCGCGAAGAGCTGCGCGAGCGGCTCGGCGAGCTCGGCCGCGCGAACAAGCTCGTCGAGGCGCAGCGGCTCGAGCAGCGGACGATGTTCGACCTCGAGATGCTCGAGCAGATGGGGTTCTGCTCAGGGATCGAGAACTACTCGCGCTGGCTCTCCGGGCGGAAGGCGGGCGATCCGCCGCCGTGTCTGATCGACTACTTCCCGAAGGACTTCCTGCTCGTCATCGACGAGTCGCACCAGACGGTCCCCCAGATCGGCGCGATGTACCGGGGCGATCGCTCGCGCAAGGAGACGCTCGTCGAGTTCGGGTTCCGCCTCCCGTCGGCCCTCGACAACCGGCCGCTCAAGTTCGAGGAGTTCGAGGGGCTCGTGAAGCAGGCGATCTACGTGTCGGCGACGCCCTCCGAGTACGAGCTCCAGAAGGCCCAGGGCGTCGTCGTCGAGCAGATCATCCGCCCGACCGGTCTCGTCGATCCCGAGGTCGAGGTCCGCCCGGTCGGGACGCAGGTCGACGACCTGCTCGGAGAGGTGCGCCGCCGCGCCGAGGCGGGCGAGCGCGTGCTCGTCACGACGCTCACGAAGCGAATGGCGGAGGATCTCACCGAGTACTTCACCGACGTGAACGTCCGCTGCCGGTACCTGCACTCCGACATCGACACGCTCGAGCGGAGCGCGCTCATCCGCGATCTGCGCCGCGGCGAGTTCGACGTGCTCATCGGGATCAACCTCCTGCGCGAAGGGCTCGACATCCCCGAGGTGTCGCTCGTGGCGGTGCTCGATGCGGACAAGGAGGGCTTCCTCCGCTCCGCGGTGTCGCTCATCCAGACGATCGGCCGCGCGGCGCGCAACGTGAACGGGCGCGTGATCCTGTACGCGGACTCGATCACCGCCTCGATGCGCCGCGCGCTCGACGAGACGGACCGGCGGCGCGAGAGGCAGCGGACCTACAACGCCGAGCACGGCATCACGCCGCAGACCGTGAAGCGGAACATCGTCGATCTCGGGATGGCCGTCGTCGAGGCGGACTGGTTGACGGTTCCGCTCGCGGCGGACGAGGGGGCGGAGTACCGCCCCGAGCAGCTCCCCGAGATCGTGGCCGCGCTCGAGCTCGAGATGCGCGAGGCGTCCGCCGCGCTCGACTTCGAGAAGGCGGCGCAGCTGCGCGACCGGATCCTGGCGCTCAAGGACCTGCAGCTCGGCTTGCCCGCGAAGGCGGCGGGGATGAAGGGGGTCCTCGGATCCAGGGCCATCGCGAGCGCCGCCGCGCTCGGGAGCCTGCGCGGGGCGCGCCGCCCGCAGCACCAGCAGCAGCAGCGGCGGCGCCGTCGGTAGCGGCCACGCTGGCGGCGGGGTGCCGGCCGGGCGCCCTCCCCGTGCGTCCGGCGTCGCGAGGCCTAGCTTCACTTCGTGCGCCCGCTCGCGGGCGCGGGGAGAGAACGCCATGCTCCGCCCGCTCGCCGCAGCGTCCGCCGCGCTGTTCCTCGCCGCGTGCGGGAGCTCCTCCAGCTCGCCGGCGCCGTCGACGCCGCCCTCGTTCCAGGGCACGGTCCTCGGCCAGCCGTTCACTCCGGCGGACGCGAGCGCGCTCGTCCTCGGTCAGGCGACCTGCTCCTTCGAGGGCACGACGGCGAGCGCGACCGGGCTCGTCATCGGCTTCGGCAGCTTCTCGGGGCTGTGCAGCCTCGTCACGCAGACCCTGTCCTGCGGCACGAAGGCGAACGCGACGATCGTGAACGTGCTCCTCGTCCGCGCCAACGTCGCCGGTCAGACCGCGCCGGCGGTGCAGCCCGGCACGTTCCCGATCGGCGGCGCCGGCCCGACCCCGGACGCGCAGGGGAACCTGACCGTCGCGCAGGCGTTCATCACGAAGACGGACGCGACCTGCGGCGAGCCGGCGGGTACCCCCGTCGCGACGAGCGGGACCGTCCGGATCGACACGATCGGCGCGCGGGTGACCGGGTCCGCCGACCTGACCTTCCCCGACGGGGGACGCGTCGCGGGGACGTTCGACGTGCTGACGTGCGGGTTCCAGACCGATATCTGCACCGCGCTCTCGGGCTCGAGCTGCCCGACGCAGACCTGCGTGCAGTAGCGCGTGCAGCCGCAACGCTCGAACGAGCCGCTGCCTCCGGCGCGGGACGCGGCGTCGCGCTCAGGGCGTGAGACTGGGCACATTTCTCCCTCGCCCCCGCGAGCGGGGGAAGAGGGGGCTGGACTGAGCCGCTGATGCCTGCCGGAGGCGCCGCGTCGCCGCAGGCGCTCCGGCGCCAGCGCTGCGATCGTCGCGCGCGACGAGAGCAGCCACGGCGCCGCTGCGGAACCAGCGCGCGCAGAGTGCAAAGCGCCTGCGCGCGCGTCGAACAGTCCTCGCGGCGCGACGCGTCTTTGCGAGCCGCGCGCGTACGAGCGCGGAGAATCGAGCGCCTCCGCGATGCGGCGCCGTCGGCGCCCCGGCCGGCTTCGCTGCTCGGCTGCGTTGCGGTCCAAGTCCAAGTCCAGCGCGGCCTGATACGCTCGGGGCTCCATGCGGCCGAGGAGCTCCGAGGAGCTCGGCGAGGCCACCATGTCGTACGACCGGGGAGGCCCTTTGATCGTCGCACGCGTTGCCAGAGCCGTGCTCCTCGCGGCGACCCTCGCCGTGCCCGCCGCCCGCACCGCCGCGGACGAGCCGTCGCCGTCCTGGACGGGCGGCGCCCGGCGCGATGAGACCGCCGGTGTCACCCCCCAGGAGCCCGCGCCAACGTGGGGCGCGCCTCCGGCGAGCGCGCCGCCCCCGAGCCCGGCCCCGCCGCCGCCCGCTCCTCCGCTGCCCGTTCCTCCGCCGCCGATCCCCGCGGTGCAGCCATCTGCGCGACCGAAGGCACAGGCTCCGCTCGAGCCAGGCGCTGCCGCTCCGGTGCGAGCCGCTCCTGTGCCGGAGGGGCAGCCCGACGACGCCCCCTCGCGCGTGACGGGTGTCCAGGAGGCCGCCCCGGGCCGTATCGCCATGCCCGTCGAGGTCCCGGTCCCGGTGAACGTGCCGGCCCCCGCTCCTGGCGCGGCGCCGCCGCCGCCCGCCCGTTGGTTTCACGTCTGGCTCTCGAAGGGGGGCGACGGCGCGGGGACGCCCGACATCACGCTCGGCGCGGGGATCGCCGTCGTTCCCGGCGGACCCGTCCGGATCGAGCTGAACGGGCTCGTCGCTGCCCAGTCGAACGCGACGGCGACGTACTACTCGAGCGGCGGCAGCTCCGGCCCGCCGGCGAACGTCGACGTCCGCGTCCAGGTGCAGGGCGTCGAGCTCGCAGGGGCGTGGCGGACCGGGCCGTTCGAGCTGTGGGGGAGCGCCGGCGTCTTCAGCGGGCAGGCGAACGGCGACGTGAGGCTGGCCACCGACTCTGCCGGCGTCGAGGAGCTCGCGACCGGATCCTCCACGCGAGGGCTCATGCTTGCCGTCGGGGGCCGCGTGGGGCTCGGCAGCCGGCTCTACGCGGGCTTCGAGGCCCGCCACTTCGCTCGCGGGACCTCCACGTTCGCCGAGGTGCCGTTCTCGGCTCGAGTCGGCGGAAACGCGCTGTCGGCGAGCGTCGGGATGCGGTTCGGCGCGCGGCGCGGGGATCCCTGACCGCAAGGCGCAGTTGCGCGCGTGAACGGCGCCGGGATCCGCGATAAACCCGTCCCCGGTGGACGCCGCCCTCAAGAGGACCCTCGCGGACCTGCCGAACGCGCCCGGCTGCTACCTCATGAAGGATCGTGAGGGCGCCGTCGTGTACGTCGGGAAGGCGGCGAGCCTCCGCTCGCGCGTCCGCCAGTACTTCGACGCGGGGCGCGGCGACGACCGGATCTTCGTCCCGCTCCTCGAGGACCTGCTCGGCGACATCGAGGTCATCGTCACCCGCTCGGAGAAGGAGGCGATCCTCCTCGAGAACGAGCTCATCAAGAAGCACCAGCCGCGCTTCAACGTGCGGCTCCGCGACGACAAGGACTTCATCGTCTTGCGGCTAGACGAGCGCCACCCGTTCCCGCGGCTCGAGGTGCGGCGCGCGCGAGAGAAGCGGGACGCTGGCGCGCGCTACTTCGGCCCGTATTCGTCCGCCTCGTCCATCCGCGAGACGCTCCGGGTCGTGAACCGGTACTTCCAGCTGCGGACCTGCACCGATCACGTGATCGACCACCGCAAGCGGCCGTGCATCCTGTTCCAGATCCAGCGCTGCCCGGCGCCGTGCGTGTACGACGTGCCGGTCGCGGAGTACCGGCAGGCCGTCGAGGACGCGGTCGAGTTCCTCGAGGGACGGGAGAGCGAGCTCGTCGAGCGGCTCCGCGCGCGCATGGACGAGGCGGCGGCGGCGCTCCACTTCGAGGACGCGGCGCGGCTGCGCGATCAGCTCCAGGCGGTGGAGCGCAGCCTCGAGAAGCAGCGCGTGCTCATGGCGGACCGCGCCGATCGCGACGTCGTCGGGCTGTGGCGGGAGGGTCCGGACCTCGTCATCCAGGTCCTCTCGATGCGCGGTGGAAAGCTGCAGGATTCCCGCAGCCACCCGTTCCGCGAGCAGGAGTTCCCGGACGCCGACATCCTCTCGTCCTTCCTCTCGCTCTACTACGAGCAGAACCCGGCGCCCGACGAGGTGCTCGTCCCGGTCGAGCCGGTCGCGGTCGACGCCCTCGCGGACGTGCTCGCCGAGCGGCGCGGGAAGCGGGTCCGGATCCTCACGCCCCAGCGCGGCGCGAAGGCGGACCTGCTCGAGGTCGCGGCGCGGAACGCCGAGCAGGGGTTCAAGAGCTGGCACGAAAAGGACGAGCGGCGCGAGCAGGCGCTCGCGGCGCTCGTGCGGGGGCTCCACCTCACCCGGCCCCCCCGCTGGATCGAGTGCTACGACATCTCGACGTTCCAGGGTGCGCTCGCGGTCGGCTCCGGCGTGTCCATGAAGGACGGCGAGCCCGACAAGGAGAACTACCGCCGCTACAAGGTGAAGGGGGTGCCCGGGCAGGACGACTTCGCGATGCTCCACGAGGTCGTCACGCGGCGGCTCCGGCGCGCGCTCGCGGAGGGGCAGTTCCCCGACCTCCTCGTCATCGACGGCGGCAAGGGGCAGCTCAACGCGGCGCTCGCGGCGGCGAAGGATCTCGGCGTCTCGACCTCGCCGGTGACCGGCATCCCCGGCGCACCGTTCGTCGAGATGGTCGGCCTCGCGAAGAGCCGCCTCGTGGACGCTGCGGCGCTCGGGACGGCACGCGTCGTTGCCCGCCGGGCGCGGCGCGGCCGGGCGGCGGCGCTCGCCGACGCGGCGGAGGGCGCGGAGCGCGGCTTCGTCACGGAGCTGGCGCGGAGCCCGGAGCGCGTCTTCCTCCCGGGGCGCAAGGACCCGATCGTGCTCCGGCAGAACTCCGCGGAGCTGTTCCTCCTCGCGCGCCTGCGCGACGAGGCCCACCGCTTCGCGATCACCTTCCACCGCAAGCTCCGGCGCGAGCGGAACTTCCGCAGCGTGCTCGAGGAGATCTCGGGCATCGGCGAGGGCCGCAAGAAGGCGCTGCTCCGGCACTTCGGCTCGCTCCGCCGCGTGAAGGACGCGACGACGGAGCAGATCGCGGAGGTGGACGGCTTCGGGCCGGCGCAGGCGGCGGCGGTGTTCGAGTTCTTCCACCGGCCCGGCGCGCCGGCCGAGGCCGCGGAGCCGGAGGAGCCGGTCTCCGAGGCGGAGATCGCCGCGCCGGAAGCCGCCGGGGAGGGCGTCACCGAGTCGGAGATCGACGCGGCGCTCGCGGAGGAGACGGAGGGCCCCCAGTAGGACGAGGACCGGCCCGCATGGCGCGACGGTCGAGGTCGGCTTAAGACAGGCAAAATCGAACATCGACCGGAACGGTCTGATTTTGGTAACCTCCCCGTTCTCGAGGTGAGCTCATGCGGATCGTCGAAGACGTCACGAAGACCATCGGGAACACGCCGCTCGTGCGGCTCAACCGCGTCATGGACGGCGCGAAGGCCACCGTCGCCGCGAAGCTCGAGATGCGGAACCCGGCGGGCAGCGTGAAGGACCGGATCGGCGTCTCGATGATCGAGGCGGCCGAGCGGGACGGGAAGATCGGGAAGGAGACGGTCCTCCTCGAGCCGACCTCCGGCAACACGGGCATCGGGCTCGCCTTCGCCGCGGCGGCGAAGGGCTACAAGCTCGTGCTCACGATGCCCGAGACGATGAGCATGGAGCGGCGCAAGCTCCTCGCGGCGCTCGGCGCCCAGCTCGTCCTCACCCCCGGCTCCGAGGGGATGAAGGGTGCGATCAAGCGGGCGGAGGAGATGGCGAGCGAGGACAGTCGCTACGTCATCCTTCAGCAGTTCGAGAACCCGGCGAACCCCGAGATCCACCGGAAGACCACCGCCGAGGAGATCTGGAACGACACGGACGGCAAGGTCGACCTGGTCGTCTCCGGCGTGGGCACCGGCGGGACGATCACCGGCGTCGCGCAGGTCATCAAGCCGCGGAAGCCGTCCTTCAAGGCGGTGGCGGTCGAGCCGAAGGATTCGCCCGTCCTCTCCGGCGGAAAGCCCGGACCGCACAAGATCCAGGGGATCGGCGCGGGGTTCCTGCCGCGCGTGCTCGACGCGAAGCTGGTGGACGAGATCCTCCAGGTGACGCACGAGGACGCCGGCGACATGGCGCGTCGCCTGTGCAAGGAGGAGGGGATCCTCGCGGGCATCTCCTGCGGGGCCGCCGCGTGGGCCGCGCGCGAGGTCGCGCGCCGCAAGGAGAACGAGGGGAAGCTCATCGTCGTCGTGCTGCCCGATTCGGGCGAGCGCTACCTGTCCACCTGGCTTTTCGAGGAGGCGAAGTGACCGGCGCGAAGACCCCCGCGATCGACCTCGTCGCCCTCGCCCCCGTCGTGGACGAGCTCTGCGCCGACGCGCAGGAGCTCGCGAAATTCCCGGGCGGCCGCATCGTGCTGCCGTCGCGCGACGCGGTGATCCAGATCGTCGAGGATCTCCGCTCGGTCCTCTTCCCCGGCTACTTCGGGACGAGCGACCTCAACGACGAGAGCCTGCACTACTTCGTCGGCGCGACGCTCGCGCGCGCCATGCGCCACCTCGAGGATCAGGTCCGGCGCGGCGTCGCGTTCGGCGCGCGCCACGACTACGAGACCTGCGATCACTGCACGCAGATGGCGCAGCAGGTGACGAAGGGGTTCCTCTCGAAGGTCCCGGCGATCCGCGCCCTCGTCCGCTCCGACGTCGAGGCCGCGTACGAGGGCGACCCGGCGCTGAAGAGCCGCGACGAGGCGATCTTCGCGTACCCGGGCATCTTCGCCGTCACGAACCAGCGGATCGCCCACGAGCTGAACGTCCTCGGCGTCCCGCTCATCCCCCGGATCATCACCGAGCACGCGCACGCGCTCACCGGGATCGACATCCACCCCGGGGCCGCCATCGGGGACAAGTTCTTCATCGACCATGGCACCGGCGTCGTCGTCGGGGAGACCGCGGTGATCGGCCGGAACGTCCGGCTCTACCAGGGCGTGACGCTCGGCGCGAAGAGCTTCCCGCTCGACGCGCAGGGCAACCCGATGAAGGGGATCCCGCGGCACCCGATCGTCGAGGACGACGTCGTGGTGTACGCGGGCGCCACCATCCTCGGCCGCATCACGATCGGGAAGGGCTCGTCCGTCGGCGGGAACGTCTGGCTCACCGCGAGCGTCCCGCCCGGCACCCGCGTCACCCAGGCCGAGGTGCGCGATCAGCGCCACTCGCATGGATCCGGCATCTAGCCGCGCCCGCGCGGTCGCGCGCGGCGGAGGAGGGGACGTGGCGGTCCACCCGTGGCACGACGTGGAGCTCCCCCGGTCCATGGAGGATCCGGTCCCCGCCGTCATCGAGATCCCCACCGGCTCGAAGGTGAAGTACGAGGTGGACAAGAGGACGGGGCTCCTGCTCGTCGACCGCATCCTGTTCTCGGCGGTCCACTACCCGGCGAACTACGGCTTCGTCCCGCGCACCTACTGCGACGATGGCGACCCGCTCGACGTCCTCGTCCTGTGCGAGGAGGCGATCCAGCCGCTCGCGATCATGCGCGCCAAGATCATCGGCGTCATGAAGATGCGCGACGACAAGGGGCAGGATGACAAGCTCATCGCGGTCCACGCCGACGACCCGAGCAACTCCCACTACTCGGACGTGTCGGAGATCCCGCCGCACAAGCTCCGCGAGCTGAAGCGCTTCTTCGAGGACTACAAGGGGCTCGAGAACAAGAGGGTGCTCGTCTCCGAGCCGCAGGGGCGGCCCGCCGCGCTGCAGGTGCTCCGCGCCGCCGTCCGGCTCTACGACCGGGAGCGCGATCGGCTGATGGGCGCGCCGGCGCCCGCCGCTCCGGCGACCGGGCGGCGCCCCGTCCCCGCGATGCGCAAGGCGCGGCGCCCGCGGTAGCGCCTTCGGCGGGGGGGCCGCACCCTCCCGGCATGAACGCACTCCAGCAGATCGCGGCGGCGGTGACGCCGGCGGTCATGGTCTCTGCCTGCGGCCTCATCGCGCTCGGCCTCGACAACCAGATCTCGCGCATGGCGAACCGGCTCCGCGAGCTCGCGCGCGAGCACCGGACGCCCGACCTCGCGCCGTCGCGCCGCGCCACCGTCGCGACGCAGGTCGCGGTGCTCGACCGCCGCCACGGGCTCTACTACCGGGCGCTCATCCTCAATTACGCCGCGCTTTTCGCGTTCGTCGTCACTTCGCTCCTCTGGCTCGCGCCGGCGTTCTTCGGGATCCCCGCGCAGTTCCCGGTGGTCGTCTTCGCGCTCGGCGTCGTCATGCTCGCGGGAATGGCGATCCTCGTCATCGCCTCCATCCACCTCGCGAGGTCCACCATCCAGGCCGAGGCGGCGGAGGTGCTCCGGGCGGGACCGGACGGCGGCGGGCCGCGGGGCGAGCCCGCTCGGGCGGGCGCGCGGCCATGAGAGGGCTGTCCAGCTGAACCCTCGGATGCAGGCGCGGCTCTCACCGGCGCATGCCGATCTACGAGTACGCCTGCACGCCGTGCGGGAAGACTTTCGAGGAGCTCGTCATCCGCCGGACCGACGAGGCCGACGTGCGGTGCCCCGGCTGTGGCAGCGCCGACATCTCCCGCCAGATGTCGCGGCCCGCCGCCGCCCGGTTCGGGGGGAGCTCGGGGGGCTCCGGCGGCCCCGCCCCGTCCTGCGGCCCCGTGGGTTGAGCGATCTGAACGCCGCCCGGTCGGGCGGCATCCGACATCGACACGGGGGGACACTCGCTCCGCTTCCGCGGAGCTCGCGCCCCCCCCCGATCCCCCCGCTCGCTCCGGTCCAGCCTCATCCGGCTGGACCTGCGCTCGCACGCGGGGGACACCCGGGCTACACTGGCGGGCGGTGTCCCGAACCCTTCGCGCGACCGACTACACCCTCGAGTACGTCGCCGATCTCCTCGCGAAGCAGGGGATCCTGACCGACGACGCGAGGCGCACCGCGTTCGCGCGCGAGAACGTGCAGCGCGCGCGGCTGCTGCGCGACCAGGCCTCGCGCAGCGGCGGACGGGCGCTGAGGCGCGCCGAGCTCTCGCCGGTCGAGGTGCTCGCCTCGTTCAAGTTCCAGGACGCGAGCCGCGACGCTGAGACGGTCGACGAGGACAAGGCGACCCAGGCGGTCGCCCAGGCGGTCGGGATCGCCTACCGCAAGATCGACCCGCTGAAGCTCGACGCGCAGCTCATCACGCGGACGCTGTCGCGCCCCTTCGCGCGCAAGCACGCGGTGCTCCCGCTCGAGCGGAAGAACGGCGTGCTCATCGTCGCGGCGGCGAACCCGTTCGACCGCGAGCTCTTCGAGAACCTGCGCGGCCTCACCGGCGCGGAGATCGAGCCGGTCCTCTCGGCGCCCGCGGACATCCACCGCGCCATCGCCGAGATCTACGGGTTCCGCCAGCAGATCTCGGACGCGTCGGATCAGCTCCAGCAGGGTCCGGCCGCGCCGGACGTCACGAACCTGGAGCAGTTCGTGAACCTCTCGGGCATCGACGCGCTCGAGGCGTCGTCGGAGCCGGTCGTCGCCGCGGTCGAGTACCTCCTCCACTACGCCTTCGAGCAGCGGGCGAGCGACATCCACATCGAGCCGCGGCGCGAGGAGTCGATCATCCGGATGCGGATCGACGGCGTCCTCCACCCGATCCACCGGATCCCGAAGTCGGTCCACGGCGCGATCACGAACCGCTTCAAGATCATGAGCCGGCTCGACATCTCGCTGAAGCGGCCGCAGGACGGCCGCATCCGGACCGCGCGCGGCGACACGGAGATGGAGCTGCGCGTATCGACGATCCCGACCACCTTCGGGGACAAGATCGTCATCCGCGTCCTCGACCCGAACGTGCTCGTGCGCGACCTGTCGGAGCTCGGGTTCCTCCCCGACGAGCGCGACGCCTTCGAGCGGTGGCTCCTGCGGCCGCACGGGCTCGTGCTCGTCACCGGCCCGACCGGAAGCGGCAAGACGACGACGCTCTACTCCGCGCTCCAGGCGCTCGCCTCGCCCGAGGTGAACGTCGTGACCATCGAGGACCCGATCGAGATGGTCCACGAGGAGTTCAACCAGGTCGCGGCGAACCCGAAGACCGGGACGAGCTTCGCCGAGGCGCTCCGCCACGTGCTGCGGCAGGACCCGGACGTCGTCATGGTCGGCGAGGTGCGTGACGCGGAGACCGCGTCGCAGGCGGTCCAGGCGGCGCTCACGGGTCACATGGTGCTCACGACGCTCCACACGAACGACACCGTCGGCGCGATCGCACGCCTGCGCGATCTCGGCGTGCCGGGGTTCCTCGTCGCGGCGACCCTCACCGGGATCGTGGCGCAGCGCCTCGTGCGCCAGGTCTGCCCCTCGTGCGCCGCCGACCTCCCGCTCACCGCCGACGAGGTCCACACGCTCGGCGTCCCGCACCCCGAGGACCACGCGGGCAAGCTCGTCGCGCGCCGGGGTGAGGGGTGCACGAAGTGCCGCTACACCGGGTTCTACGGGCGCACCGGGATCTTCGAGGTGCTCGGCGTGAACCCGCGCCTGCGCCACCTCATCGCCGAGGGCGCGACGCCCGAGGTCCTCCAGCGGACGGTGCGCCAGGACGGGCTCCGCTCGCTGCGCGAGCACGCCGTCCGCAAGGTGGCCGCGGGCGTGACGTCCTTCGAGGAGGCGATGCGCGCCACCGCCGACGTGGAGGGCTCATGATCGGGATCGTCCAGGAGATCGCCGAGCTCTGGTCGGCCGGGACGCCCATCGTCTATCTCGTGACGACGGAGGAGGAGCGCGCGATCGCGCTCTGCGGCGCCGCGGCGCGCGCCTTCGACGCACGGTCCGCGGTCTGGTCCGCCCACCGCGGGTTCGAGGGCCTCGCGCCGGGCGCTCGCGATCCGGCGGCGTTCCTCGACGCGCTCGTCCGCGCGCCGTCGCCGTTCCTCGCGGTCGCGCTCGACTTCCACGTGGCGCTGCGTGACCCGCTCGTCGCGCGCCACCTGCGCGACGCGCTGCCCGCCCTCGGCGGGGAGGGGCGCTGCCTCGTCGTCGTGGCGCCCCGGCTCGAGCTGCCCGACGGCCTCGCCGCCGACACCGCGGTGCTTCGCCTGCCCCTGCCGGAGGACGGGGAGCTCGCGGCGCTGCTCGACGCGGTCCAGGCCGGGCTGGCCCATCCGAAGAAGCCGGCGCCGGTCGCCCCGGAGGTCCGCCACCGCGCGCTCGTCGCGGCGCGGGGCCTCTCCGAGACGCAGGCCCGGCGCGCCTTCACGCGCGCGCTGCGCCGCGACCCGTCGCTCGGTCAAGCGGGCGCGGCGGTCATCGCCGCCGAGAAGAAGCGGCTCCTCGCGCGGGACCTCGGGCTCGAGCTCGTCGAGTCGGCGGAGAAGGCGGAGGACCTCGGCGGCCTCCCCGCGTTCAAGGCGTGGATGGAGGAGCGCGCGCTCGCGTTCGACCCGGACGCCTCGCGCTACGGCCTGCCGCCGCCGCGCGGCGTCCTGCTCGTCGGCATCCAGGGCTGCGGGAAGTCGCTCGCCGCGAAGGCCGCGGCCGCGAGCCTCGGCGTCCCGATCCTCCGGCTCGACCTGCCGCGCGTGCTCGGGGCGAGCGGCGCGGAGGAGGGTCTGCACCGGGCGCTCGAGGCGGCGGAGGCGCTCGCGCCGGTCGCGCTCTGGGTGGACGAGATCGAGAAGGGCTTCGCCGGCTCGAGCCCCGGCGACGGCGCCGACGCGCGCGCCGCCCGCCTGCTCGGCGCGTTCTCGACCTGGCTCCAGGAGCGGCGCCGGTGTTCGTCGTCGCCACGGCGAACGACGTCTCGCGCCTGCCGCCCGAGCTCCTGCGCCGCGGCCGGTTCGACGAGCTCTTCTTCGTCGACCTGCCGGATCCCGAGGCCCGGCGCGAGATCCTCTCGCTCCACCTGCGCCGCCGCGGCCGCGACCCCGAGGGCGTGGACGTCGCCGGGATCGCCGAGCTGTGCGGCGATTACTCCGGAGCGGAGCTCGAGCAGGTGGTCGTCGGCGCGCTCCACCGCGCCTACGCCCAGGGGCGAGAGCTCGAGGGCGTCGACCTCCGCCGCGTCGCGCAGGACGTGGTCCCCCTCTTCCGGACGTACGAGGAGCAGATCAAGGCGCTCCGGGAGTGGGCGCGCGGCCGGGCGCGCGCCGCCGGCCGGACCGGCGCCGTGGTCGACCTCTTCCGGCGCGTCTCGTAGTCCGCGCCGCGGCGCCGCCGTCGCCATCTTGGGCGAGGGGTGGCGCATGACGCGTCGGGACTTCCTGCGGCTCGCGCTCGCGGCGACGGTCGCGCCGGCCGTCGGGTGCGGGGGAGGGAGCGGGATGGCGGCGGGCGGGGGGATCGCGCGGCGGCGGCTCGGTCGCACGGGCGAGGTCGTGTCGCTCGCCGGCCTCGGCGGCTACCACATGGCGCAGGCGGGGGTGTCGGAGGCGGACAGCGTCCGCATCGTGCGGGCCGCGATCGACGGGGGGCTCACCTTCCTCGACAACTGCTGGGACTACAACGGCGGCGAGAGCGAGCGGCGCATGGGGCTCGCGCTCCGCGACGGCTGGCGCGACCGCGCGTTCCTCATGACGAAGATCGACGGGCGGACGAAGGGGGCCGCCGCCCGGCAGATCGACGAGTCCCTCCAGCGGCTCGGCACCGACCGGATCGACCTCATGCAGCTCCACGAGGTCATCCACGGTGACGATCCCGACCGCGCCTTCCGCGCGGGCGGCGCGATGGAGGCGCTCGCCGACGCTAAGCGCGCCGGCAAGGTCCGCTTCGTCGGCTTCACCGGCCACAAGGCTCCGGCGATCCACCTCGCCATGCTCGACGCCGCCGACGCGCACGGGTTCCGCTTCGACACCGTGCAGATGCCGCTCAACGTGCTCGACGCGCAGTTCGACAGCTTCGAGCGGCAGGTGCTGCCGCGCCTCCTGGAGCAGGGCATCGGCGTCATCGGGATGAAGCCGATGGCGGACGGCCGGATCGTCTACGAGGGGATCGCGTCCGCGGAGGAGTGCCTCCGCTACGCGATGAGCCTGCCGGTGAGCGTGGTCGTGACGGGCTGCGAGTCGGAGGACCGGGTCCGGCAGGCGCTGCGGATCGCCGGCGGGTTCCAGCCGATGCCGGAGGGGGACGTCACGGCGCTCCTCGCGCGGACTGCGGAGCGGGCGGGCGCGGGCGCGAGCGAGAAGTACAAGACGACGACCGACTACGACGGGACGACGCAGAACCCGGAGTGGATGGGGTAGTCGGCTCTCTGGGGCATCGAAGGGGCGCCGCGGCGAAGCGTTCGCCGCGGGACCGAACCGTCCTGGCAAGATCGGCTCACCAGGGGTCCAAGCGAGCGCGTCCGTCGAGGGCGGCCTCGAGGAGCTCCGCCGCCCCCGCGCCCGGGATGGGAATGGGAGACCGCGGCGCCGCGGCCGCGAGCTTCTCGAGGAATCGGTGGGACACCGTCACGTGCAGGCGGCTCAGGTCGGCGGTGAGCGGCTCGATCTCGGTCCGCGGTGCGCGCGGCAGCGGCACCGGCTCCGAGTTGGCACGCGGCGGTTCATCCGGACGGTGCGCCAGGCGAAGCCTGGAGAAGGAGGATGTCATGTAGCTGACTGAAACCTTCAGTGGGTCCCAGCA